>VOFH01003339.1_pt1 | contig 345545 bp, 369 predicted proteins | sample 5384091 | NCBI WGS metagenome assembly VOFH01 (sample SAMN12384727, study PRJNA508395) | human gut metagenome | isolation source: healthy gut G | host: Homo sapiens
TGTGGATCTCATCAATAAACAGGATGCTGTTGAGTGTCCTGCTCCAGCTGCTTGAGCAACGCTTTAAAAACGTTTTTCAAAGTCGCCGCGATATTTTGTGCCCGCTAACAGAGAAACCGATATCGAGAGAGTAAATCGTACAGTCAGCCATCACTTCCGGCACATCGCCCTGAACAATTCGCCAGGCAAGACCTTCCGCAATCGCGGTTTTACCGACACCAGATTCCCCCACCAGCAGCGGGTTGTTTTTACGGCGACGGCAGAGAACCTGAATAGCACGTTCCAGCTCCTTCTCACGACCAATCAGTGGGTCGATTCCGCCCACGCGCGCAAGCTGATTCAGGTTCGTCGTGAAATTCTCCATACGTTCCTCCCCACCAGCTTGTTCTTCGCTGTTTGGCTGGCTGCCAGGATCAGAAGACTGTGTCGGCTCGTCTTTACGCGTGCCATGAGAGATAAAGTTCACCACATCGAGACGGCTGACTTCATGTTTACGCAACAGATATGCCGCCTGCGACTCCTGTTCGCTAAAGATAGCGACCAGAACGTTTGCACCGGTAACCTCATTGCGACCGGAGGACTGGACATGGAAGACCGCACGTTGCAGTACACGCTGAAAACTCAGCGTCGGCTGTGTGTCGCGCTCCTCTTCACTGGCAGGCAGAACGGGTGTGGTTTGTTCAATAAAGGCTTCCAGTTCCTGACGAAGCGCAACCAAATCCACAGAACACGCTTCCAGCGCCTCCCGGGCAGATGGGTTACTGAGCAGCGCCAGTAACAAGTGCTTGACGGTCATAAACTCATGACGGTGCTCGCGCGCTCTGGCGAAAGCCATATTTAAACTGAGTTCCAGTTCTTGATTGAGCATAGGCACCTCCCCCAATTTTTATGCCTGCATTCAGGCTTTTTCTAGCGTACACAGCAATGGATGCTCATTCTCCCTCGCGTACTTGTTCACCATCGCCACTTTGGTTTCTGCAACCTCGGCGGTAAAGACTCCGCAAATGGCCTTCCCCTGGTAGTGAACAGCGAGCATCAATTGCGTTGCACGTTCTACATCATAAGAAAAGAATTTTTGTAACACGTCAATAACAAACTCCATCGGAGTGTAATCATCATTGACTAATATCACTTTATACATAGATGGCGGTTTTAGCGCGTCGCGAACTTTTTCTTCCGCCAGTTGATCAAAGTCCAGCCAGTCGTTCGTTTTACCCATTGTCAGTTATCATCTTCGGTTACGGTTATCGGCAGAACGCCCTGCCGCTGACAAGAGCTTATTTGCCTGACCAATCTACTCCACATGATAGATAACTATCATTTATAGTATTTGGCTTATTAGCCTTTATTTTTCATTGAGTTGCAAACAATAAGCTCGTCAAAAACAGTAAAATTAACTACACCATTAACTACACCGTTCCACGAACAATATCGAACAACCACGAACAAAGATCAACACGCTTTAATCGTTATCATTTTCCGGCTATCAGTCATGAAACCAGTTATCGGCATCAGGCCCACCAGCGTGAAGCGTTTTTTTCATTTTCGCGGGTATAAAAAATCGATGGGGCTGGCAGTCCGGAAGACGTCAGGTCACAGGGATTTGACCCGCCCCTCCCTGTGCATGAGCACAATAAGTAACCGAAGGCGGAATTCCGCCCTCGGTACTCACATATGAGAAACGATATTTCTTCCACAGATACCCTTTATTTGGGTATCGCGAGTAAGCCCCAAAATCTGGGTGTTACTCTTACTACCCAAACTACGGGTAGTTTCCGTAATTTCATGGTCGAGTTGCAGATCTGCAACTCACCCACCAGCCAACGCACTTTTGCGCTATCGGGAATATCAGCAAGTTAGCACAGAAATAACTCAGGCAGATACAAAACTCAATTTTGAGGTTTGCTTATTATTCAGTTGGTTAACATCCCTCAAAACTGAGGACTGTACCCAAAGCTATTTTTATAGCTCCGGCCTCAGCCGTTGGCTGTTCCCGAAAATATCAGTCAGTTACGTTAACCGCTAATTTCTGCCTTTGGTGTGAATACTGTCGCTTTAACCTACGGTAATTGTTCTGCCTCGGTGCGTGTCACCGCCGTAACCGCGCCAGTAAACCCCACAGATTCGTGGTTTTCCTGAATATCAGGAATCTACCGCTGCAACCGTTCCGGCTTCTTCCACTGGTAAGTATTTTTCGCGCTCTCCCTCCGTTGTTGAGAACGGCGACGGTATGCCAGCAACTCAAGGACTCTGGTTCGTATGTTGCGCATATCCACGCCGTTAAGCTCAATACCGTCACGGCGCATCACCTCAGCCACCACACGCGCGTAATTTTCAGCGGTGACTGTATCCGGCTGCGCGGCCTGTTCGTCAGCCAACTGGCTAATTCCACCAGCACAGCGGATTAATCGCAGTATTTCAGATTCGGTCATTATCATGCCTGTTTTGCGACCTCATTCACTACGTCATTTTTACCATCCGGCTGATAATCTGATTACACAAATCGTCAATAATTGACTGCACTCTGTTTACTGCCATCGGTTTAAGCCCAACATCACGTGCCAGAATACTGGGGAGTTTTCCAGTTCCTCGCTTACGATTTCTCCCCATATAGCCATCTCTTTTCGCACATCATCGGCGGGTATGAGTTGCGCCGTTTCCTGTTCGAACTTGAGGCGCTCACGTTCGGACTGATACCAGGCCTTACGGTCGTGTGGCTCCATTTCTTCCAGTGATGCCGGAACGGGAAGATCAAGAAAACAAGTCAGAATGTCAGTCACCCGATAGAGTTTCAGCTTGTCATGTCCTCCGGCTGGCTGGATATTTTTCAGCCTTGCCGCCGCAGTCTGGCGACATATTCCCGCTATCGCCGCCAGCTGGTTAATGTTCAGCATCAGATTTTTCAGTTCCCGATCCATACCCGCTCCAGAATGTTTTAAAAATGCATCTTGCAAATATCTTTTAAAAAGGTCAAAAAACGCGCTGTATGTTGAACACAAAATAAGCAAAATTAACATACCAAAAATAAAAACACTTAAAATTCAACATTATAGAAAGATGATGATGACGAATGAAAATGCAAAAACTAGCCTTTTTCCGCGCCGCTCCCGCCCCGTGGCAGACCACCCCACCGGGAGGACCCGTAAAAAAAGGCGGCTATCGCCGCCCTTGTTGTCATGCTCCACTCGATTTCAGTAATCCGCGATAGTCGAGGGCCGCGACACCTGCATCTATGCGCACCTTCCAGGCGACGCCATCAACAGTAAAAGCCCTCCTGCTCCTCAAGATATGGCGTATCAATACCATCAAGATAAGCGACCTCTATCGTGTCCATACCCTTCGCCGCTGCCACATACCACTCCTTGTTATTGGCTTTATCAAGACGTGGCTCAACGATTACCTCCGCCATATCTTTCACCACGTTAATGATGCCGGGGTTCTGATTGATAGTGCCCACGCCATCAACCGGAAAGAGTGATGACGATGACAGAATGGCGCGATGTGCGGCAGACTCCAGCGCGGCGGGGACCAGGACAAATGCGGGGGTAATATTCAGCGAATCGCCGTTAGCGCCTTCCTGGAGGCGCATCAGCTTACGGGCTTCGTTAAGCCCCTCCATGTCCATATCCTTCGCAATAAGATTTTTATGATCGGCATGGAATAACGCTTTACCATCCGTAAACTTTTTGCCGTTGCTGGTTAACAGGAGATAAACCAGATTGCCAACTGTTCTGGCAGCTGCGCGTCCCATCGCCATGGGATTGTAGTTAACTGGGTCAGGTCATCGTTGATAATGGCCTGACGGGTAACGGAAAAAAATATTCCCGTACGTGGCCAGCGCAATAGGTACACCTTTATCGCTGGTGGTGATGTATTTATATTCCGCGCCTTCCGGTACTTTATCCAGCTTTGAAAAACCATTCAGACCAACGCGCTTTGCTTCATGAAAGTTTGAAAGCGAACCGGTACGCGTCCATTTCTGGAACGTTTCGCCGCTGTCCTGCCAGCCTTTCAGTACTGATTTTCAGCGCCACCAGCCAGAATATGAGAAAAATCGCTGCTGCTGTGTGTAAAAGCCGCATTAACAACCTGCGAGCGATTAATAAAAACCGCTCACAGTGATACCACGATCAACCAGTGATGCCTGGGCCATTTCAAAAAGGCTCATCATCGCGTAAGGGTTGCCTCGTTCAGGGCGTTCATACCCAAGACGGGAATAAAGCCCTGACGAATTGCATCACCTGTTATGTTTCCGTTTCCGGCATAGATATGAGGCGGGGTATTTTTATTGGATGGCGTGGACTCGCGCCCCAGCTCGTTCAACAGCTTTTCACGGGCCATTTCCGGTGTACATGATGCATCTTCCAGACACGCCATTTTGATCCCGTCGTAACGACTGCCGAACAAGCTAAACACTTCACTTATTCCATTGATGCGCTTCTGTTCATTACCAGCAATATTTGCCGCTCCCTGTGGCGGTGTAATCATTCCTTTAATGGTTTCCGGCATATGTAAAAAATCTCCTGTGCGTTTCGATTCAATTCGCGCCATTGCTCTGACGGATGGCAACATTCATCAGCAAACCGTGCTTAAGGCATTCTTTTTCCCATCCATCCAGGTTTCATCCTCCAGCATGGCGGTAATTTCCTCGTGCTGATTTGCCCGTTTTTCTGGCATAAGCAGGGATTAACACGGTTTTCCACCTTATCCAGCAAATCAGCATAATCACGCATATCGCCAGCATTTCCGCCAGAGATACCCCACGGTTTATGGATCATCATCATGGCGTTCTCCGGCATAACAACACGATCGCCAGCCATTGCGACAACCGAAGCCATTGAAGCCGCAACACCATCGATATAAACCGTACATGTCTGCCGGATGATTCCGTAGCAGGTTATAGATGGCGATGCCTTCAAACACATCACCACCTGGTGAATGGATCCTCAGATTGATATGTGAAACATCGCCAAGGGCTTTCAGGTCTTCCGCGAACTGCTTTGCAGTAACACCGAAGCCGCCAATCTCCTCATAGATAGATATATCCGCCGCTCCGCGAACATCCGCCGCCTTAATGGTGTACCAGTGATTCATTGCTCACTCTCCGATGCAAAACCACTCTGATTAAGCCAGGCGTTTACGGCATGCCTGACAATCTGCGCCACACCTGGTAATGGTTTGTCAGGATGATGATTTATATGGTCGATCCTGTACTGCTTAAGGCGCATAACGGTCTGCGCATCCAGATGAACGGAACCACCCCTGATATCGCCCGTGTTCAGGTCATTAATACAACTCACAGTAACTTCCTCTTACTGACTAAACTGTGCACATTATTGATCGATAAAAGTGGTAGATAAACATATTTCTATCATAAAAATAGATTAATGAGATTCAGACACAAAAAAGCCGGATAAAATCCGGCATAAATATCCCGCCATCTGAACACGTTTTGACACAGGCAACTCCACCTGGCAGGTGAAAACAGATTTATTTATATATTTCAATTAATTGCAAACTGGTCTAATGACAGGGAGAAAAAATATTGTACAGGTGAAACAGAAATAACTTTTAATTATCAATAAATTACTACACATGCTGCCGCCGCCATGAAAATGCAAAAAACCAGCCTTTTCCGCGACGCTCCCGCCCCGTGGCAGGTCACTACACCGGAGGACCATAAAAAAGCCGGATTGCTCCGGCTTCTGTTACTCGTTGCTTAAACGGTATGTTATCCCCGTACGGATCATCATTTCCCGCCTGTTGTTTTGCTCTGCTCAGTGCATCAGTAGCCTGCCCCTGTTGGCCTTTTTTGCCGCCCGGTCGCGCCGTTCTCGCACTGATTACGCTGTCTGCGATAACCTGCCAGCCCTGCCGCGTCTCCCCGTTCTGTCCGGTCCACTGGCTCACCTGCATGTTACCCGCCACGCTCAGGAGTTCACCCTTGCGGTGCTTTGCCAGTGCTTCGGCCTGTCTGCCAAACGCCAGGACGGATAACCACATCGTCGCCGTTCCGTCATCTGCCTGGCTGCACGGAAGTGGGACCGCCATACTCGCCATCGTCATTTGTGTACCCTTGCTGGTGGTCTTTAACTGCGGGTCAGCCACCAGCCGCCCGTAAGCCGCTATCTGTGCTGTCATGCTGTCTGCTCTCCGGTTTTAACGTTGATGGTTGTCACCTGTTCCGCTTCGGCAATCTCCCGTTCTGTCAGCGTGGCAAAGTTTGCAGCTGCCGTTGTCATGAATGCGCTAATCAGTTCGATGTGCTTTCGCATATCCTTCCCCGGCGTTGCGGTCGATGATTTTTATCGACACCCTTAACCAGTGTTCCGTCAAATCCAGGGCGTGCGATTGTGATTTTTTTATGTGCTTCGCTGTCATAGGCTTTATCTCACAGCAGTAAATTAAAATTTTTGCGTTTTAACCCTTCACCTGTTCACCTTTTGATATTTTATCTTTTAATTCATAATGTTAAGGGTGAACAGTTTCACAAAAACTATTCAACCAACTGTTCACCACTGTTCACCCTTGAAGCTCAATAAACAATCAAAAAGGTGAACAGTGAATAGTTTGGTGAACAGTTCATAAATAACTGTTCACCCTATAATATACTGATATAAAAGATATTTATAACAGGGTGAACAGTGGTGAACAGTTATTCCATAAGTTTAATTTTTGCTATCGTCATTAGTGACCGATACACATGATGGCATCCAGTCTTCTGATTCCTCCGTCAGTGTCACGTTTGAACGCAAACCGTGCTTCGTTTTCCGTTTCATATACTCCCTGCCATATTCCGCCATTGCCCCCGGCATATCTTTACCGAAGCGCGTCAGTGTTACAGGTTTACCAAACCCATGTGCCTTCATATAAGCCAGATAGGCATGATAGAGATACCTGCGCGGGCTGAATGGCACAATTTCAGCATTACCCACTAACAGGCCATCACACATTACCGACGCCATGAGATAGCCGCAGAAGTCCACCAGCGAATCACCTTCACGCTTTATCGCGAGTGCTTCTTCTGATTTCTGCTGCTCATATAAAAGGCGTCTGGCTTCGTCTGGTCAGCAAACCGTGTAAGCAGATGACGAATCACTACCGCCAGCTCACCTTCTATTTTTTCCGCCAGCATTGAATCGCGTTCGTTCTCCGGTACAACTTCCGAAAAATTGAATATCACCCGACGGCGCGAGATCCCCCCGCTGCGGTCACTGAATGACATAGCGTTATTGTTAACCGCCAGCACTACTGCCGGGATACGCGTTGAATATGGGGCTTTATGTTTTGGGTCGATTGCCACCTTGTCACCGCCTGTAATAGCCTTAATTCCCGCCCCATCACCAGCGTAGCGGGTCATATCCGGCATGATAATCAGCGAAAAGCCAACCACTAACGCGCGTTCCCTTGCATCTTCCAGCGCCTTCATGCTCGCTGATACTGTATTAGCCTTACCCGCCAGCATGGTGCAAATCTCCGCCATCACGCTTTTACCACTTCCCCCGACCTGTTACCTCAATGAATAACTGCCAGTCGTACCGGTTCGCCAGCACCATGAATAATGCAGCCAGTACGCGATCCGCCTTGCGGTCATTCTCAGCCACCGAACGGCGTAACCACTTCCAGAAATTCGGAGCATGTGTTGCCAGCGTTTCCCCCCTCTGCTGGTGGGCTGAAAGGTAATTCACTGGCAATTAACAACCAGTCGTTTTTGTTATGCTGCCGAAAATTACCTGTTCTGGTATCAAATACCCCGTTACTGAATCCAATCAGGTTACGGGCTGTATTCCCCATTACAGGCAAACTTAACTTCATGGTATCGACCGCCGATTTAATGGCGTTCTGCGAATAGCTGATCTCCGCATCAATGAAAATCTGCGCCATAGCTCGCTGTAATTCTTTATCCTGTACTGGCTCCCATACAACGCCGTTGTAATGGTGAACAGTGTCAGAGTCGGCATGAATCGCCAGTTCACCGCCATAATGTGCCAGAGAACTTCGCCGCGTTGACTTGCTCCCATCTGGTTAAGCGCCAGTGATGAAGCGTTATCGTCTTTTACCCGCTCTTTTTTCTTTACAGGCAGTTCAACTACCTTTTTCTTTTCCGTCAGCTCTCCCCTGCTCACGTTCCAGATATTCGCGCCAGTTCTCCCGTTTCTGGCTGTGCATTCCTTCAGGGTAATAATCAGCATCCCTGACACCTGCCGCTGCCAGTTTCTGCCCGATGGTATTAACAAGCCCCGGACGCAATAACCCCTGCCTGGTAGAGACGCACGCGATAGCGTCCGTCCGGTACGATTTGCAGGTTGTCCAGTTCGGCAAGTTGTTGCTCTCCAAGCCAGACAGGTGGCACGTTATCGCCAGCCAGTCGCCCGTCCTGTTCCTGCCACTGCTTCGCATGTGCCCACGCATCACTACCCGCAAAAATGATGACTTCCGTCATTTTGTCACGCGGCTGGTGTTTTAAATTTGGCGCTTTTTTCATTTCTGCTCTCTCCACGCGGCAATCATGTTTTTCAGTTCCTGTAGTTTTTTATCCACATCCACTCGTGACACATGGTTATTTCTGGAAGTCGGGATTTCCCGCCGGAATCTGCAAATAAAGATCTCCACGTTCAGCGAACTAAGAAATGAATAGCCATCACGGATAAAATACACACGGTCAAACATCAGTTCTTTTACCGTTACTCTGTTACCGTTCTTATCCAGATAAATAGCGCCGGGGATAATTTGGGGGTGTGCATAACCGCTGGCAGTCAAGCCAGATAAATACGTTCTCATGATTATTTATCCCCGATTTGAATCAGTATTCGCTTTCTTTATAGCATTTAATGCATCTGTGGCATTTTCAATGGTGCACCGTAACGAAATATCAAAATGTCCAAGCATTGCCAGTAACAAACCGATATTACCCATATCAATGCGCATGGCCTTTTCGTCATAGTCCTCATTTTCTGACGCATGCACATCAGGCTACCAATTGACGCAACAGCCATTGATATATTGTCAGTAGCCCCATTCGCAGCGGAATAAACCTTTTAGCAATATCATGCTCACAGTTAAAATGCGGATTAATCAGGTACTGGTAATTTGACATATCAGGCATGGTACCCCCCCTGACGAATACGGGCGGCGAATACCATCACGCAGCCAGCCGGGGATTGCTGGCGTGCTTCCTGTTCGCTGCTGGCCTCAATGGTAATCACGCGCGGTTGTGCCGTGCTCAGGGCGATAAAAACGCCAGATGTATTTATTCAGGTTGTACGAGTCCCGCCCTTGCGGGTGTATGGTATGATTTCTCATAGCTGCCTCGATACTCTCGTTATCGTTGGTGGTTAGACGCCCCGTATGTGTTTCCGGCACTGCGGGGCGTTGCTCTTTGTATTTCAACAATCCTTTCGGTGTGTTTCATGTTATGAGCGCATGAAACACACGTCAAGGCTTTTGTATTTCTTTTTTGTGTATACTGAAACACACCGATGATTAGGAGTTTCAGAAATGGCAACGGCTAACAAAAAAACGCAAAATCACAACTGACAACTGTCAGAGTCCCACTAGATGTTATGCAAGGGATGGAATCCGTTAAGCTGGACGGCGAAAGCAATGCCGGATTTATCGTAACCGCCATGCGCGGAGAAATAGCCCGCCGCCAAGCAGAAGGCAGCGGAGAAAATCCCCTTGTGTCGTCACTGGATGCCCTGGCTAAGGTCGAACAAATCGGCATCAAAGCAGCGGAAGAAATCGGGCAGCTTGTCACCGTTGCACGCGAAGAACTCCAGCGTCGCAAGACCAAAGAACCAGAGTAATCACCATCAGCGCCGTGGTGGTAAGGTATTACGGCGCATTGCTATGCAGGACAACACAATGACCGATAAAGAATTGACCAAAACATTATCACCGGCACGGAAAAGACGGCGCAGAAAGATAGAGCATGAATCAGAAAGATTCGCGCCATGTGCTTTTGCTCTTGAGAAATTCCTTAAAGAGCACAGGAAAAAGCTCTCGTTGCAAACCTTGGAACGAACCAAATCTGACTGATCACATTGCCCACCAGCCGCAAATGTGGCATTGTTGGTGATGCGTTCAAGTTTAGTGTGTATCCATTGGCGACCTCCCCCGGTCGTCTTTGTTTTATATGTCATATGCTCCCCTTTACGCTGCCTTACCTGAATTAATGCGATCCCGGCTTTTAACCCATTCCATAACCTCGGACAGCAGCCAACCTACAGAACGCCCACCAAGATTACGGCGAGACGGAAAGCTCCCTTTTTTCTCCAGTTCGTAGCGTGTAGTGCGACACACTCCAGTTAACTTACGACATTCATCCTCACGGATTACGCGATCTTCATTTATTTCACGCATACAAAAACCTACATAAAAATTACGTATATAAACTTTTCTCTTAGCTGTAGATATATGAGATCGGATATTACTTAGATTCTTTTTCACCTCTTAAATTAAAAACACAACCATACTAAAGGCTTTGTTCGCTAAGGTTCGTAGAAGCTCGTTAGTGTTTAAAATCGTGTCACGAGGTTTTAAGCGACGCAACAAAAAATGTCGTCATTTGGCATGTCACCTGAATTACCTCATTAAAAACAAATAGATAAACCATCAGGTATTGGAACAATCAAGAAACAGAGAATAAGAACTCAGAAGAAGACATTTCAATTTTTTTTCGATAGTTGACACATATAAAGAGAAGATATTTGCAGATATTCCCCGATATTCTAAGATCTATTCACGGCTGTAATCTCTTAAAGAAAAAACAGCCGTAATTTGTCAAGAATTTTGGGGGTAAATTCGCGGGGTCATAACAACGATTTTTTCATCATTGTTCTGGAGAAGCTCGAGACGGTCTACCCATAGATTAAGAGCGTCACGCTTTGCATCGAGATAACGGGAGTGGTTATAGACGCGTTGCATTCCTGGCATCTGGTGGGCAGTAAGCTGTTCGACAATATGCGGATCCACGCCTAAATCGTTCAGCATGGTTGTAAATGTGTGCCGGATGTCGTGCAACGACCAGGGGGTTTGATTAATGCGTCTGTGTGCCGTTCTTCCGTACTCTGCTACGGATGATTGCCCTTTCAGTTCTCCAAGCAATAAGCCCGTGTGCCTGTTCTGCTCCACCAGCTTCATGACGAACGGCAAGATCGCTTCCGGTATTGGCCTGAATATTGCTACCTTCGTTTTGCTGTGTTCTTTCGGCACAGTCCAGAGCATTTCTTTAAAATCCCATTCCCGAACCTCGGAGCGTCTTAGCTCAGTGGTACGGCATCCGAAGACAATCAGAAGGCGAATTAAAGCGCTGTAGTACGGCGGGAAAATTTTTTCATCCAGTGCGCGGAGTAGCTCGCCAAGCTCCTTGTTTGTTAGCACTCGCTCGCTTATTTCTGCTTTTTTTTTCCCACATCACCTACGACCATATCATCAAGAACGTTACTGACGGCGTAGCGACGTTTACGGCAGTACTTAAGCGCCTGTTTGCATACCTGCAACAAAAAGCCGGCTGATACCGGATTACGGTTAGCAAGCTGGTCAAAACAGGCCAGCCAGTGGCGTAGCTCGCATTTATCCAGCGGCATAGCACCAATCTGGCTGATTATGTGCTTATTGATACGGCTTTTCAGTGATTCGTGGTCAGTGCGCTTTTCCTTCGCATACGACTCAAGCCAGTAAGTGAGCGCGTCCTTAACCGTCACAGGGGCTAACGCTTCCTGCACTGTGTGATTAAGCTCATGGCGTGGATTTTTCCCCTCCGCCAGCCAGGCGCGACACTGTGCCGCTTTTTCCCTGGCTGCTTTCAGGCTCAGATCGGGATAGTTGCCCAGTCTCAGGCGTTCCGGTGATACCTGCCTGCCAGTTCCGGCCCTGTAAGTGAAATACCAGGTTAACAGGCCGCTGGTGGAATGTCTTACGCTAAGATTGCCACCGTCATTAAAAAAGGCGTTTTTTGTGGTTGGTGATCCGCTTAATTTTCGTAAAAGAGTGTCGCTAAGTCTATGAATTGCGCTGCTCATGTTTCGCGTTTCCGGTCATCAAAATTAACTACACCATTGACTACACCGTGCATCGTACAAGGGCAAACCGTGACGAACAAGAGCGAACAAGGAAAACAAAATTTTCCTTTATAATCATAGCGATGAATGCACACAAAACACTACCACGAACACCCGCGAACACTAGATGATAAATAACTATCATCTATCGTTGGCATCAGCGACATCTGTCACATTCCTGTCAATAGCGTTAACTGCTTCAAATTTTTGATTCATACCTGCCCCCTGGCCCCTGTCAAATGCTTGACGGCTCGCCCTAATTCTCTAAATTGTATTTCTAGAGTTGGCGAGGTTTTGAACAGCCCCCTCTGACCCCGGTTTATTCCATCTTACTTGTATAAGATTTGCGAAGGATGTCGAAGCATGGAAAAGGGTACTGTTATGGTTCAACAATGCCAAAGGGTTTGGTTTCATCTGCCCTGAAGGCGGCGGCGAAGATATTTTCGCTCATTATTCCACCATTCAGATGGATGGTTACAGAACGCTAAAAGCTGGACAATCCGTTCAGTTTGATGTCCACCAGGGGCCAAAAGGCAATCACGCCAGTGTTATTGTGCCCGTCGAAGTAGAAGCGGCAGTCGCATAGCTCTTCTGTCTCATTGTGTACATCCTAAAGGCAAAATGCCAGCCCGATCGGCTGGCATTTTTATCTCAAAAATTACTCTCGTGCCAGAGCATCTACTGGATCCAGTCGTGCCGCATTTCGTGCGGGTAACCAGCCAAATAAAATCCCGGTGACCGTCGAGCAGAGAAACGCCAGCAGCAGCGCCAACGGTGAAAAACCAATCTCCCAGCCAGGTAAGAAAAGCTGCAAGGTGAAAGCAATTAACAGTGACAGTGTTATTCCCAACGCGCCACCGACCAGGCAAACCAGTACGGCTTCGATCAGGAACTGTTGCAAAACATCGCTTGCTCGCGCACCTACAGCCATGCGAATGCCAATTTCCCGCGTCCGCTCGGTCACTGACACCAGCATAATATTCATTACACCAATACCGCCCACCACTAGCGAAATCACCGCCACCAGCGTCAGAAACAGTTGTAAAGTACGTGTGGTCTTTTCAACGGTTTTCAAGACGCCGTCCATGTTCCAGGTAAAGAAATCCTTCTTACCGTGGCGCAGTGAAAGTAAACGCGTGAGTTGCTGTTCCGCCTCGGCGCTGTCAAATCCTTCTTTCACCCTGACAGTAATGGAGTTGAGCCACGACTGGCCCATAACTCGCCCGGACATCGTGCTGTAAGGTAGCCAGACACGCAGCACTTTACTGCTACCAAACATCGACTGTTTTTCTTCCGCCACACCAATGACTCTGGCGGGCATATTGCCGACCAGAATCACCTCGCCAACCACATCGGCTTTATGGGGGAAAAGCTGGCGGCGAGTATTACTGTCGAGAACTACGACCTGCGCACGACCGTTCAGCTGCTCCTGATTAAAGGTGTTCCCTTCACTGAAGGTCATGCCATAGACATTAAAATAATCGCCGCTCACGCCATTGGCACTGGCAGCCACATCAACATTGTTATAACGCAGGCGCAGGTTTTGCGAGACGGCAGGTGTGGCTGAGGCGACCCACGGTTGTTTTTGGATGGCGATTAAGTCGTCGTACTTCAGCGCCTGCTGATATTGCGGATCGTCATCGCCAAAATCTTTTCCGGGATAGACATCAATAGTATTCGTACCAATAGAACGAATATCCGCCAGCACCATTTGTTTGGCGGCGTCGCCCACCACGACAATTGAAACCACCGACGCAATACCGATAATAATCCCCAGCATGGTCAGTAAAGTACGCATTTTATTCGCTGCCAGCGCCCGCCATGCCATCGTCAGCGCCTCGTTAAAACCGCTGGCAAACTGCCGCCAGCCAGACGCCGTGTTGACAACAGGTTCCGTCCCGCCAGCAACATTCACTTTTTCAATGGCGGGAGGATTGCTCACAATTTCGCCGTCGCGAATTTCGATCACCCGCTCGGCCTGAGCAGCGACCTGCGGATCGTGGGTAACGATAATCACCGTATGCCCGCGATCGCGCAGCTGATGCAGGATCGCCATCACCTCTTCGCCAGAATGGCTGTCCAGTGCGCCGGTTGGTTCATCGGCAAGAATTACCTGACCGCCGTTCATCAATGCCCGCGCGATGCTGACACGCTGTTGCTGACCACCCGAAAGCTGTGCCGGATAATACTCTGTACGGTCTTCCAGCCCCAGTCGTTGCAGCAACTCCTGGGCGCGAAGCAGCCGCTGTTTCCGCTCAAGACCAGCATAGACGGCGGGTACTTCAACGTTCTGCTCGGCGGTTAAATGCGAAAGCAAATGGTAACGCTGGAAAATAAAGCCGAAATGCTCGCGGCGTAGTTGCGCCAGCGCATCGGCGTCCAGCGTGGCAACATCCTGACCGGCGACGCGATAGGTGCCGCTGGTGGCCTTATCCAGGCAGCCGAGAATATTCATCAGGGTCGATTTACCGGAACCTGAAGCGCCGACAATCGCCACCATCTCACCGGCATAAATATCGAGGCTGATGCCCTTCAGCACCTCAACCTGCTCATCACCGGCAGGATAGCTGCGACGAATATCCTTTAATTCGAGCAAGGGTGTCATTGCGCAGCTCCTGGTTTGGCCTCACCAATCACCACTTCATCGCCAGCTTCCAGCCCTTTGACAATCTCAACATCGGTATCGTTACGTGCGCCAATCGTCACTTCACGCTCGCGTGTTTCACCATTACGCAACAATTTGACTTTATAACGATTATCGCCAACCGGATCGCCTAACGCCGACAGAGGGATCGTCAGCACATTTTTCACATCGGTGAGCTGAATATGCACTTGCGCGGTCATATCCAGCCGCAGCAAAACCATTGGGGTTGGGGACTTCAAAACGGGCGTAATAGAAAATAGCGTCGTTAACCTTTTCCGGCGTCGGTAGCACATCCTTGATTTGCCCCTCATAGCGCGTCAGCGGATCGCCAAGCACCGTAAACCAGGCTTTTTGCCCCGGCTTCAGGTGGATTACATCCGCTTCAGAAACCTGCGCTTTTACCAGCATGGTGCTCATATCTGCCAGCGTCAGAATGTTCGGTGCTTGTTGTGCGGCAATCACCGTCTGGCCTTGCAGAGTGGTGATTTGCGTGACTTCCCCGGCCATCGGGGCAACGATGCGGGTGTAATCGAGATTGGTTTTAGCCGTATCGAGTGAGGCCTGATTGCGCTTGATTTGCGCGTCAATGGTGCCAATTTGCGCCTGTTTCACAGCCATCTCCGTCGCGGCGGTATCGAGATCCTGCTGTGAAACCGCTTGCGTTTGTGCAAGACGTTGCTGACGGGAATACGTCACCCGCGCCAGTTTCAGCTCCGCTTCCGCCTGCTGCCGCTGCGCGCGTAGCTCCATCAGCGTTGCTTCCACCTCCTTGATCTGGTTTTCAGCCTGTTCAGGATCAATAACCCCTAAAAGCTGGTCTTTTTTTACTTTATCGCCAATCGCCACCGACAGCGTTTTCAACTGACCGCTGACCTGCGCGCCCACGTCAACCTTACGCAGCGCGTCCAGCTTTCCGGTCGCCAGCACGCTTTGCTGTAAATCACCGGGGCGCACAATCAGCGTCTGATAAGTCGGAACGGGTGCGTTAAGAATTCTCCATAACGTAATCAGTCCGGCGATGACTATCACCAGCGCAATAACGTAACGCTTCTTCACGGTTTTCCGCTTTTTCATAAATATTCTGAATACTCCATATGCCAATCCGGGTCATTAACTTCAACGAAATATCAACAAAACCCTAAAATTTACGTTAGTAATCACACTATTGATGTTTGGTTAAGATACGCAATGGTGAAATCGACGTCATGTATAATCATTGATTTCATGAATATGTCGCAGCTAACTGAACGGACCTTTACGCCATCTGAATCTCTCAGCAGCCTGTCACTTTTTCTTAGTCTGGCACGTGGACAGTGTCGGCCGGGTAAATTCTGGCATCGCCGTAGTTTTCGCCAGAAATTTTTGCTGCGCTCGTTGATTATGCCGCGTTTAAGCGTTGAGTGGATGAACGAACTTTCCCACTGGCCTAATCTCAATGTGTTGTTAACGCGCCAGCCGCGACTGCCTGTACGTCTACATCGCCCTTACCTTGCGGCGAATCTTAGCCGTAAGCAATTGCTGGAGGCGTTACGTTACCATTATGCGTTACTCCGCGGGTGTATGTCGGCGGAAGAATTCAGCTTATATTTGAATACCCCCGGGCTGCAACTGGCGAAGCTGGAAGGCAAAAACGGCGAGCAGTTCACGCTTGAGCTGACCATGATGATCTCAATGGATAAAGAAGGTGACAGCACCATCCTGTTCCGCAACAGCGAAGGTATTCCTCTGGCAGAGCTCACGTTTACCCTGTGTGAATATCAGGGGAAAAGGACGATGTTTATTGGCGGACTGCAAGGCGCAAAATGGGAAATTCCACACCAGGAAATCCAGAATGCGACGAAAGCCTGCCACGGGCTATTTCCCAAACGCCTCGTGATGGAAGCGGCCTGTCTGTTTGCCCAACGTTTGCAGGTAGAGCAGATTATTGCCGTCAGCAATGAAACGCATATTTACCGCAGCCTGCGTTATCGTGATAAAGAAGGCAAGATCCATGCCGATTACAACGCGTTCTGGGAGTCGGTTGGCGGCGTATGTGATGCTGAACGCCATTACCGCCTTCCAGCACAGATAGCACGAAAAGAGATTGCCGAAATCGCCAGTAAAAAACGGGCTGAATACCGTCGGCGCTATGAGATGCTCGACGCTATTCAGCCACAAATGGCCACGATGTTTCGCGGTTAATCCGCGCGACCGCGCGCCAGCCACAGCACGCGTGAGAACATTTTTTTCAGCAGCGTCGGTACGGAGTCCACACCACGACGTCCGGCCTCCATTGCCACTTCAATGGCAAGATCGGGTTTGGAAGAGCGATGGATCGCTTTCGAGATAATTTTGCGCAGATTCATCGGTACATTTTCCGGGATTTGCGCCACGCGGTGGAACACATCGGAAAATCCCTGGCGATACATAAAATGTTCCATATCCAGCGCCGGTAACGCCGTTAAATGTTCTCGTTCGGCTTCCCGATCGTTATTCAACAGGCTGCGTACCGTAGCGGCATATTTCTTCCCTGCTTCATCGCCATCGACCAGTACATGCCATTCAATCCCCATTCGCCGGGCAAATTTAACCAGTGGCTTTAGCCCGGACTGGGCAAACTCAATGACCTTGATCCCTTCAGCATCAAAATGATGTCCGCACTGACGCGCCAGTTCATTGATAACCCAGGTTTCCGTTTCCCCTTCCACCAGCAGCCAGCAGCGTGCAAACAGCGATGACGGACGGTTAAAACGAATGTGAAAGGATATGCGTCGGCTATCTTCGGTACTCAAACCACTCGGCCCCAGACGCCAGGCGGCAACGCGCGAGGACTCACGTACCAGTCGGCAAACATGCTCTACCGGCGTTAACGAAAGCAGCTCGCCAGAGTTGGTGGTGGCAATGCGCTGCAATGGCAGAAGATTCAACAGATGCCAGGCAACTGAAAGCATAATGGGGTGTAAACGGGTTTCTGGATCTTCGATCAGCAACAATGGACGGGCGTCTTTATCCAGTCGCAATGTGCCTTTTGCCTGCAACAAAGTAGCAAACAGGCCGAGCAAAATAACCCGATACGAGCGCCCTCCAGGTCGGTCAATCATCCGGTTGATGATATCCAGATAGCGCCAACTTCGTTGCTCATTGCTGGCTCGCCGCCGCATTAAACGATATCGCGCCTGTCCGGCCCCCTGCTCAGAGAAATAATGCTCAAGCAGCTGTACCATTGCGGAAAGTCCCTGACGAATCTGCCCATCAGAGAGATTTTGCGGATGTGAGGATAACTCACGGGCGAGGAAATCGAGCTGGCGCGCGGTGACTTCCACATTAGGGACATTTGGCACCGTGCCGTTACGAATACGGCGCATAAAACGGGCATCACGCAAGCGCAGCACCGGCATTAAACGCACCAGATGGCGTGCCTGATCGTTAATATCCTCGACATCAATCGGATGTCCGTCTTTATCGAGAAAACTGCGGAGTGTCATCACGCTGCCGTCTTCCGCACTCTCCCCTTCCAGACGATAAAAAATACGGTGATAGCCATCGGTGCATGGCGTCCAGCACGCTTCCAGCGGTCGATAGCGGCGAACCCGATGTCGGCCTGGCAGCGATTCGCGGAAGGTCAAAATAATATGCAGATGATGTTCTCGCCCGTTGATATCTCCCGGCGGGAACCAGAAATCGTCGCGCTCAAAATGGTAGAGATCTGATTCTGGCGATAGCAGCAGGGTTAAGGCGTCCAGCAAGCTGGATTTACCCCACGCGTTCTCCCCAATCAGGACGTTGTTTTGTTCCAGCATCAACGACAAACGGTTGATACCGCGAAAACCCACAATTTCAACGCGCTCAAGAATCATATCCCCTCCAGAAATATGTGACTTATCCTTTACGCTGGCAGTATAACGGGAAAGGCCTTGCTAATACGTGATGACATCACATTTAAGCATGGCAAATGTCTGAAAAATGAGCGAATAATCGCGTTATACTCCCTCTTGCTGATAAGCCTGCAAAAACAACAAAATCAAATAATTAGCATGATAAATTATTTTTTATTACGCCTAAAGGATTAAATCTTTTGCTGCACTACACTGTCAATCAGACAAATGACTATATGGGGCAACCCGCTGTTGCCCTAAATCAAATTTACTGGATTTATTTATCTGGTGAATGACTCGCCTTCGTTTTTAAAATAGCCGCGCATTATTTCCGTCGTCACTTTTTTTACGACGACCCTATAAAACGACCATATTTTTCACAGGGTCAATTTTTAATTGAGGTGGATATGTTCAGAAAATTAGCAGCTGAATGTTTTGGTACTTTCTGGCTTGTTTTTGGTGGCTGTGGTAGTGCCGTACTGGCCGCAGGCTTCCCGGAATTAGGCATTGGTTTTGCCGGCGTGGCGCTGGCATTCGGTCTGACCGTTCTGACGATGGCCTTCGCTGTTGGTCATATTTCTGGTGGTCATTTTAACCCGGCGGTCACTATTGGTTTATGGGCTGGCGGACGTTTTCCGGCAAAAGAAGTCGTTGGCTACGTAATTGCCCAGGTTGTCGGCGGTATTGTTGCGGCGGCGCTGCTGTATTTAATTGCCAGTGGTAAAACAGGTTTTGACGCGGCAGCCAGCGGTTTTGCTTCTAACGGTTATGGCGAGCATTCGCCAGGCGGTTATTCCATGCTTTCCGCGCTGGTAGTTGAACTGGTATTGAGTGCAGGTTTCCTGCTGGTGATCCACGGCGCAACCGACAAATTCGCTCCGGCAGGTTTTGCGCCGATCGCTATTGGTCTGGCCTTAACCCTGATTCACTTAATCAGTATTCCGGTGACTAACACTTCTGTTAACCCGGCGCGCAGCACCGCGGTTGCTATCTTCCAGGGCGGCTGGGCGTTAGAACAATTGTGGTTCTTCTGGGTGGTGCCAATTGTCGGCGGTATTATCGGTGGTCTGATTTACCGGACTCTACTGGAAAAACGTAATTAATTAGCATTGGCATTTTATCTGCCCTGGTTGTTTTATCTTCGACGTTACAAACCGCACGGGTGTTGGTGGCGTCAAAATCGCTGAAGCGTTCCCCGAAGGCCGGGGCAGCCCACATGGATGTGGGCTGAGGGCGCGTCTTACAGGGATAATGAGATGGACGCTCCAGATTTTACGGTATCAAAGTACCAGACTGGATCGTTGCAATACGTCCTGAAAAATTAGGAGCGTCCACATGAAAGTATCAACTCTTGGTATCGACCTGGCAAAGAACGTTTTTCAGCTTCATGGTGTCGATCATGAAGGCCATACTATTTTGCGTAAAAAGCTCACCCGGGCTAAGTTTGTTCAGTTTGTGATTCAACTGGAACCTTGTCTGATTGGCATGGAAGCCTGCTCATCCAGTCATTATTTTGCGCGATTATTCACCCGCTATGGTCATGAGGTAAAACTCATACCTCCGCAGTATGTGAAGCCTTATGTGAAAACGAACAAGACGGATGCAGCAGATGCTGAAGCAATCTGCGAAGCGGTAACCCGTCCGAATATGCGTTTTGTTCAGATAAAAACCGAAGAGCAGCAGGCCGTTTTAGCGTTACACACTGAACGGGGAATACTTATCCGTGAGCGGATTGCCTGTGCCAATAGTTTAAGAGCCACACTTGCTGAGTTTGGTATTACGATTGCGGCCGGACAAAGCCATTTAACCCGTGAGCTGCCAGCCATTCTGGAGGATGGCGAAAATGGTTTATCTCCCTTTGTCAGAACCAGCATCTACAGACAGTCTAAACATATCCGGGAACTTGAAGAACAAGTTAAACAGGTAGAAGAAGCTCTGGCCTCCTGGTATAGAACGCAGGAAGCCTGCCAGAGAATGGCCAAGATCCCGGGGGTTGGCATGCTAACGGCCACTTATGTGGTAGCAGCAGTGGGTAATGCCCGACAATTCAGTACCGCAAAGCAGTTCGCTTCATGGCTGGGGCTGACACCAAAGGAACATTCCAGCGGCGGGAAACAGCAACTGGGAGGGATCAGCAAACGTGGAGATGGATATTTCCGATACCTGCTGGTTCACGGCGCACGCGCACTTACCGCCTGGGTCAACCGAAACGGCGCGGTTGAGGAGAATTCCTGGCTTCAGGGGCTCCTTGAGCGGAAGCACTACAATGTAGCTGTTGTCGCCATGGCGGCAAAAACAGCGAGGATCATGTGGTCAATGTTGTCACACAATACTGAATATCAACCTCGGCAGCTCGCCTGACACAAGGTCAGTCAATCTGACGAGGTGCTGAAAAAAAGTTAACGTCCTGGGAGGTGCAGGTGACTTCAGAAGATGGCAAAACAGGTAAGACCGCAGGCAGGATACACCGAGAGGTAACAAGGGCAAGTTAGCCCGTAGAGGATGATTGGTACCTGCCTGGCGGATTTCATCATGGTTCGGGATAAAAATCCCATCAGAAACCGGATATATGGCTGCACCTACCCGTTTTATTACATAACTGAAGAAAGCATTGCATTCCGGGAGCGTCCATATACGTTACCTCGCGCCCGACCCGGTAGCCGAAGGGGATAAGCTGAAGGTACCGCGCAGCGGCGATTTTGTTCGCCAGAGCCCGGGGGTGCAGGGGGGCGGCGGCGACTGGCCGCCCCCTGCGCGCTCCCTGCGCCAGTGGCTTTATATGGCATTGCACATGAAAGGAGCGCAACAATGCTAAACACTAATATAGAATTAAAAATCCCCCTCTGATGCATAACATTTCCTTTTAATTGCAACTTTACTCGTCCTTCCGCTTTCAGTAGTGTGTCATCGCGCATTTCGACTTCATCTTTGCAAGGACTGGGTTTTCATGTTTTCTGGGCTGTTAATCATTCTGGTTCCCCTGATTTTGGGTTACCTCATTCCGCTTCGCCAAAAAGCTGCATTAAAAGTTATTAATCAGCTATTAAGTTGGATGGTTTACCTCATTCTCTTTTTTATGGGTATCAGTCTGGCGTTTCTCGATAACCTCGCCAGTAACCTGTTGGCGATTCTGCATTATTCTGCTGTCAGTATTACCGTTATTTTACTGTGTAATATTGCCGCCCTGATGTGGCTGGAGCGCGGTCTGCCGTGGCGCAACTACCACCAGCAAGAAAAACTCCCATCGCGTATTGCGATGGCGCTGGAGTCGCTAAAACTGTGCGGCGTAGTAGTGATTGGTTTTGCCATTGGCCTGAGTGGACTGGCTTTCTTACAACACGCGACCGAAGCCAGTGAATACACCTTAATTCTGCTACTTTTCCTCGTCGGTATTCAGTTGCGCAATAATGGCATGACCTTAAAGCAGATTGTCCTTAATCGCCGGGGAATGATTGTCGCCGTGGTGGTGGTTGCCAGTTCATTAATTGGTGGTTTAATTAACGCCTTTATTCTTGATCTTCCCATCAATACCGCGCTGGCAATGGCCTCCGGTTTCGGCTGGTATTCTCTTTCCGGTATTTTATTGACCGAATCTTTTGGTCCGGTAATCGGGAGCGCGGCGTTTTTTTAATGATCTGGCCCGTGAGCTGATTGCTATTATGTTGATCCCTGGGCTGATTCGCCGCAGCCGCTCTACTGCACTGGGCTTATGCGGTGCCACATCGATGGATTTCACCCTGCCCGTTCTTCAACGTACTGGCGGGCTGGATATGGTCCCGGCGGCGATTGTTCACGGTTTTATTCTTAGTCTGTTAGTGCCGATTCTCATCGCCTTTTTCTCTGCATAATACCTCTCTGGCGGTAGATCCCTGCCGCCAAAATTGCGCTAAATCAATCTCCCTTAAAGTTGCATGAAAAATCCCTTTTATCCCCGCGTTAAGCGTCTTAACCTTAAACATGCATATTAAATATAACTTTAAAGGTGTGATCATGTTTTGTGTGCAATGTGAACAAACTATCCGTACTCCGGCAGGAAACGGCTGCTCATACGCGCAGGGGATGTGTGGTAAAACGGCGGAAACCTCTGACCTTCAGGATTTACTCATCGCGACGCTGCAAGGGCTTTCGGCCTGGGCAGTGAAAGCACGTGAATACGGCATCATCAACCACGATGTAGACAGCTTTGCGCCACGTGCCTTTTTCTCAACCCTGACCAACGTTAACTTCGATTCTCCGCGAATTGTCGGCTACGCTCGTGAAGCGATTGTCCTGCGCGAGGCGCTGAAAGCACAATGCCTGGCTGTAGATGCCAACGCGCACGTCGATAACCCGATGGCTGACCTGCAACTGGTGAGCGACGATCTCGGCGAGCTGCAACGTCAGGCAGCAGAATTTACCCCTAACAAAGATAAAGCGGCGATTGGCGAAAACATTCTCGGCCTGCGTCTGCTGTGCCTGTATGGCCTGAAAGGTGCGGCGGCCTATATGGAACACGCGCATGTTCTCGGTCAATACGACAACGATATTTATGCCCAGTACCATAAAATCATGGCGTGGCTGGGGACCTGGCCTGCCGATATGAACGCGCTTCTTGAGTGTTCAATGGAAATCGGCCAGATGAACTTCAAAGTGATGAGCATTCTGGATGCAGGCGAAACCAGTAAATACGGTCACCCGACGCCAACCCAGGTCAACGTCAAAGCGACGGCAGGTAAATGCATTCTGATTTCCGGTCACGATCTCAAAGATCTCTACAACCTGCTGGAACAGACCGAAGGCACGGGCGTTAATGTCTACACCCACGGTGAAATGCTGCCTGCGCATGGCTACCCGGAGCTGCGTAAATTCAAGCATCTGGTCGGTAACTACGGCAGCGGCTGGCAGAATCAGCAAGTGGAGTTCGCTCGTTTCCCTGGCCCCATCGTGATGACCTCGAACTGCATCATCGACCCAACCGTAGGCGCTTATGACGATCGTATCTGGACCCGCAGCATCGTTGGCTGGCCGGGTGTGCGTCATCTGGATGGCGAAGATTTCTCTGCGGTCATCGCCCAGGCGCAACAGATGGCGGGCTTCCCGTACAGCGAAATTCCGCACCTGATCACCGTGGGCTTTGGTCGCCAGACACTGCTTGGCGCAGCCGATACGCTGATTGATCTGGTGAGCCGTGAAAAACTGCGTCATATCTTCCTGCTTGGCGGCTGTGACGGCGCACGCGGCGAGCGTCACTACTTCACCGATTTCGCCACCAGCGTGCCGGATGACTGCCTGATCCTGACCCTCGCTTGCGGTAAATATCGCTTTAATAAACTTGAGTTTGGCGATATCGAAGGTCTGCCGCGTCTGGTAGATGCTGGTCAGTGTAACGATGCTTACTCAGCAATTATTCTGGCGGTAACGCTGGCAGAGAAACTGGGCTGCGGAGTCAACGATCTGCCGCTGTCGCTGGTGCTCTCCTGGTTTGAACAGAAAGCGATTGTCATTCTGCTGACGCTGCTTTCTCTGGGTGTGAAAAATATCGTCACCGGCCCGACTGCACCTGGTTTCCTGACACCAGACCTGCTGGCGGTGCTGAACGAGAAATTCGGCCTGCGTTCTATCACCACTGTTGAAGAAGACATGAAGCAACTGTTGAGCGCGTAAGGAGTTTGTCGATGACGATGCCAACGAATCAATGCCCGTGGCGGATGCAGGTTCATCACATTACGCAAGAAACGCCGGATGTGTGGACGATTTCCCTGATTTGCCACGATTACTACCCATATCGCGCCGGGCAATATGCACTGGTCAGCGTGCGTAACTCAGCGGAAACGCTGCGTGCTTACACCATTTCCTCCACGCCAGGCGTGAGTGAATACATCACCCTGACTGTGCGGCGGATTGATGACGGTGTCGGCTCCCGGTGGCTGACGCGCGATGTAAAACGCGGTGATTATCTCTGGCTTTCGGACGCGATGGGGGAATTTACCTGCGACGATAAAGCAGAAGATAAATTCCTGTTGCTGGCGGCAGGCTGCGGCGTTACGCCGATTATGTCGATGCGTCGCTGGCTGGCGAAGAACCGTCCACAGGCCGATGTGCAGGTGATCTACAACGTGCGTACGCCGCAGGATGTGATTTTCGCCGATGAGTGGCGTAACTATCCGGTAACGCTGGTGGCGGAAAATAACGTTACCGAAGGCTTTATCGCTGGTCGTCTCACTCGCGAACTGCTGGCAGGTGTCCCTGATTTAGCCTCACGTACCGTGATGACCTGTGGCCCTGCTCCATATATGGATTGGGTAGAGCAGGAAGTGAAAGCGCTCGGCGTGACGCGTTTCTTTAAAGAGAAATTCTTCACCCCAGTAGCGGAAGCGGCGACCAGCGGTCTGAAATTCACCAAACTGCAACCGGCACGAGAATTTTACGCCCCGGTTGGCACCACGCTACTGGAGGCGCTGGAAAGCAATAACGTTCCGGTTGTCGCCGCCTGCCGCGCAGGTGTTTGCGGCTGCTGTAAGACGAAAGTGGTTTCCGGTGAATATACGGTTAGCAGCACAATGACGCTGACCGACGCCGAAATCGCTGAAGGTTACGTACTGGCCTGCTCCTGCCATCCGCAGGGGGATTTGGTTCTCGCATAATCGCCTTATGCCCGATGATATTCCTTTCATCGGGCTATTTAACCGTTAGTGCCTCCTTTTTCTCCCATCCCTTCCCCCTCCGTCAGATGAACTAAACTTGTTACCGTTATCACATTCAGGAGATGGAGAACCATGAAACAAACGGTTGCAGCTTATATCGCCAAAACACTCGAATCGGCAGGAGTGAAACGCATCTGGGGAGTCACGGGCGACTCTCTGAACGGTCTTAGTGACAGTCTTAATCGCATGGGCACCATCGAGTGGATGTCCACCCGGCATGAAGAAGTGGCGGCGTTTGCCGCTGGCGCTGAAGCACAACTTAGCGGAGAACTGGCGGTCTGTGCCGGATCGTGCGGTCCCGGTAACCTGCACTTAATCAACGGCCTGTTCGATTGCCACCGCAATCACGTTCCGGTACTGGCGATTGCCGCTCATATTCCCTCCAGCGAAATTGGCAGCGGCTATTTCCAGGAAACCCACCCACAAGAGTTATTCCGCGAATGTAGTCACTATTGCGAGCTGGTTTCCAGCCCGGAGCAAATCCCACAAGTGCTGGCGATTGCCATGCGCAAAGCGGTGCTAAACCGTGGCGTTTCCGTTGTCGTGTTACCGGGCGACGTGGCGTTAAAACCTGCGCCAGAAGGGGCAACCACGCACTGGTATCATGCGCCACAACCAGTCGTGACGCCGGAAGAAGAAGAGTTACGCAAACTGGCGCAACTGCTGCGTTATTCCAGCAATATCGCCCTGATGTGTGGCAGCGGCTGCGCGGGGGCGCATAAAGAGTTAGTTGAGTTTGCCGGGAAAATTAAAGCGCCTATTGTTCATGCCCTGCGCGGTAAAGAACATGTCGAATACGATAATCCGTATGATGTCGGAATGACGGGATTAATCGGCTTCTCGTCAGGTTTCCATACCATGATGAACGCCGACACGTTAGTGCTGCTCGGCACGCAATTTCCCTACCGTGCTTTCTACCCGACCGATGCAAAAATTATTCAGATTGATATTAATCCAGCTAGCATTGGTGCGCACAGCAAGGTAGATATGGCACTGGTCGGCGATATCAAGTCGACTCTGCGTGCATTGCTGCCATTGGTGGAAGAAAAAACCGATCGCAAGTTTCTGGATAAAGCGCTGGAAGATTACCGCGATGCCCGCAAAGGGCTGGACGATTTAGCTAAACCGAGCGAGAAAGCCATTCACCCGCAATATCTGGCGCAGCAAATTAGTCATTTTGCCGCCGATGACGCTATTTTCACCTGTGACGTTGGTACGCCGACAGTATGGGCAGCGCGTTATCTGAAAATGAACGGCAAGCGTCGTCTGTTAGGTTCGTTTAACCACGGTTCGATGGCTAACGCCATGCCGCAGGCGCTGGGTGCGCAGGCAACCGAGCCGGAACGTCAGGTGGTCGCCATGTGCGGCGATGGCGGTTTCAGTATGTTGATGGGCGATTTCCTCTCAGTAATGCAGATGAAATTGCCAGTGAAAATTATCGTCTTTAATAACAGCGTGCTGGGCTTTGTGGCGATGGAGATGAAAGCCGGAGGCTACCTGACAGACGGTACTGAGCTGCACGACACCAACTTTGCCCGCATTGCCGAAGCGTGCGGAATTACGGGTATTCGCGTGGAAAAAGCCTCTGAAGTCGATGAAGCCCTGCAACGCGCCTTTTCCATCGACGGTCCGGTGTTGGTGGATGTGGTAGTAGCCAAAGAAGAGTTAGCCATTCCACCGCAGATCAAACTTGAACAGGCCAAAGGATTTAGCTTGTATATGTTGCGCGCAATCATCAGCGGACGCGGTGATGAAGTGATCGAACTGGCGAAAACGAACTGGCTAAGGTAAAAAGGGTGGCATTTCCCGTCATAATAAGGACATGCCATGATTGATTTACGCAGTGATACCGTTACCCGACCGAGCCGCGCCATGCTCGAAGCGATGATGGCCGCCCCGGTTGGGGACGACGTTTACGGAGACGACCCTACCGTTAATGCTCTGCAGGACTATGCAGCAGAGCTTTCCGGTAAAGAAGCCGCCATTTTTCTGCCTACCGGCACTCAGGCCAACCTGGTCGCTCTGCTCAGTCACTGTGAACGCGGCGAAGAGTATATTGTCGGTCAGGCCGCGCATAACTATCTGTTTGAAGCCGGTGGCGCGGCGGTGCTGGGCAGTATTCAACCGCAACCCATCGACGCGGCTGCCGACGGCACGCTACCGCTGGATAAAGTGGCGATGAAAATCAAACCCGACGATATCCATTTCGCCCGCACCAAATTACTCAGTCTGGAAAACACTCACAACGGCAAAGTGCTGCCGCGTGAATACCTCAAAGAAGCATGGGAATTTACCCGCGAGCGCAATCTGGCGCTGCATGTGGACGGTGCGCGCATCTTTAATGCTGTGGTGGCTTACGGCTGCGAACTGAAAGAGATCACACAATATTGTGATTCGTTCACCATTTGCCTGTCGAAAGGTCTTGGGACGCCAGTCGGTTCATTACTCGTCGGTAATCGTGATTACATTAAACGTGCCATTCGCTGGCGGAAAATGACCGGCGGTGGGATGCGCCAGTCCGGCATTCTGGCTGCCGCCGGAATATATGCCCTGAAAAATAACGTTGCGCGCTTGCAGGAAGACCACGACAACGCTGCCTGGATGGCGGAGCAGCTGCGTGAAGCAGGCGCGGATGTGATGCGTCAGGACACCAATATGCTGTTTGTTCGCGTCGGGGAAGAAAATGCTGCCGCGTTAGGCGAATACATGAAAGCGAGAAACGTGCTGATTAACGCCTCGCCGATTGTCCGCCTGGTGACGCATCTTGACGTCTCGCGCGCTCAGCTGGCGGAAGTCGCCGCCCACTGGCGCGCATTCCTGGCGCGTTAAGGAGGGAGACGTGCCGCAACGCATTTTAGTTCTCGGTGCCAGTGGCTATATTGGTCAGCATCTGGTGCACACACTCAGCCAGCAAGGGCATCAGATCGGCGGCGGCACGTCATGTCGACAGGCTTGCAAAGCTGCAACTGGCAAACGTCAGTTGCCATAAAGTCGATCTCAGCTGGCCGGATAACCTTCCGGCCCTGTTGCAGGATATCGATACGGTCTATTTTCTGGTGCACAGCATGGGCGAAGGCGGCGATTTTATCGCTCAGGAGCGCCAGGTGGCTCTCAACGTCCGCGATGCGCTACGTGAAGTCCCAGTTAAGCAATTAATCTTTCTCAGTTCGTTGCAGGCCCCGGCACATGAGCAGTCTGACCATCTGCGCGCCCGTCAGGCTACGGCGGATATTCTTCGTGAAGCGGGTGTCCCGGTGACCGAATTGCGTGCCGGAATAATCGTTGGTGCAGGTTCAGCGGCGTTCGAAGTCATGCGCGATATGGTCTACAACCTGCCAGTGTTAACGCCGCCACGCTGGGTTCGTTCACGCACCACGCCCATCGCGCTGGAAAACTTGCTGCACTATCTGGTGGCGCTGTTAGATCATCCGGCCAGCGAACATCGCATCTTCGAAGCCGCCGGACCAGAAGTGCTCAGTTATCAGCAACAGTTTGAACATTTTATGGCGGTGAGCGGTAAGCGCCGCTGGTTGATCCCCATCCCCTTTCCGACCCGCTGGATTTCGGTGTGGTTTCTCAATGTGATTACTTCCGTACCGCCCACCACCGCCAAAGCGTTGATTCAGGGGCTGAAACACGATCTGCTGGCAGATGACACCGCGTTACGTGCACTCATCCCACAACGGCTGATTGCTTTCGATGACGCGGTACGTCGCACCCTGAAAGAAGAAGAAAAGCTGGTCAACTCCAGCGACTGGGGCTACGACGCTCAGGCCTTTGCCCGCTGGCGACCGGAGTACGGTTATTTCGCCAAACAGGCGGGGTTTACCGTTAAAACGTCCGCCAGTCTTGCGGCTTTATGGCAGGTGGTGAATCAAATCGGCGGTAAAGAGCGTTATTTCTTTGGCAACATTTTGTGGCAAACCCGGGCGTTGATGGACCGCGCGATCGGTCATAAGCTGGCGAAAGGCCGCCCGGAGCGTGAATATTTGCAGACCGGCGATGCGGTGGATAGCTGGAAAGTGATTGTCGTTGAACCGGAAAAACAACTTACGCTGTTATTTGGCATGAAAGCGCCGGGGCTGGGACGACTGTGTTTTACCCTGGAAGATAAAGGCGACTATCGTACTATCGATGTTCGCGCATTCTGGCATCCGCACGGTATGCCGGGGCTGTTTTACTGGTTATTGATGATCCCCGCGCATCTGTTTATTTTTCGCGGAATGGCAAAACAAATCGCCAGACTGGCAGAACAAAGCACAGATTAATCGACAAAACCTGCGTTATTCTTTCATGTTTCCCATTGCATCATGGGGGAAATCACGGAAGAATGCGCACGTCATTTTCTCAACAACAGTGGATTGATATGAAGGTACTGGTTACCGGCGCCACCAGCGGCTTAGGTCGAAACGCGGTAGAGTTTTTATGCCAGAAAGGCATCAGCGTGCGAGCGACCGGTCGCAACGAGGCAATGGGTAAATTGCTGGAAAAAATGGGCGCAGAGTTTGTTCCGGCGGATCTGACCGAGCTGGTCTCATCACAAGCTAAAGTGATGCTCGCGGGCATTGATACGCTGTGGCACTGCTCCAGCTTTACCTCGCCCTGGGGGACACAACAGGCTTTCGATCTGGCTAACGTTCGCGCCACTCGCCGCCTGGGTGAATGGGCTGTCGCCTGGGGTGTGCGTAACTTTATTCATATCTCTTCCCCCTCCCTGTACTTCGATTATCACCACCATCGCGATATTAAAGAAGATTTTCGCCCTCACCGCTTCGCCAACGAGTTTGCCCGCAGCAAAGCAGCCAGCGAAGAGGTGATCAATATGCTTTCGCAGGCGAATCCACAAACGCGCTTTACTATTCTGCGCCCACAAAGTCTGTTCGGACCGCACGATAAAGTCTTTATTCCCCGTCTGGCGCATATGATGCACCACTATGGCAGCATTCTGTTACCGCACGGCGGCAGTGCGCTGGTGGATATGACCTACTATGAAAATGCCGTGCACGCCATGTGGCTGGCAAGCCAGGAAGCCTGCGATAAGCTACCTTCCGGGCGTGTGTACAACATCACCAACGGCGAACATCGCACACTGCGCAGCATCGTGCAGAAGCTGATCGACGAATTGAATATTGACTGTCGTATTCGTTCCGTCCCCTACCCGATGCTGGATATGATCGCCCGCAGCATGGAGCGTTTAGGCCGCAAGTCAGCAAAAGAGCCGCCGCTGACCCACTACGGCGTCTCCAAGTTGAATTTTGACTTTACGCTAGATATTACGCGTGCGCAGGAAGAGTTAGGTTATCAACCAGTCCTCACCCTGGATGAAGGTATCGAGAAAACTGCCGCCTGGCTACGCGACCACGGAAAACTGCCGCGCTAATCCTGCCCGTATTTCTCCAGCAACGCTTCGGCAATCGCCTGAGTTTCTGCATCCGCTTCGCCGTTGTATAACGTCGGGCGGAAATGCATCTGAACGCCATAATCACGCGCCGCTGCTCGCGCGGTGTCATATCAGGTTTAACGTCATAACCGTAGCGCGCCAAAAGCTCCAGCAATGACGCGGTATCTACCGGTGTGTGTGGCGCGCGCCCGGCAAGGTAAAAGTTCACCCGCTGCGCATCCGGCCAGGCACCAATCCCCTGCTGCGCCAGTTGCTGCCAGGGAAATAATGGCCCCGGATCGTCTTTGCGCTGCGGGGCGATATCCGCATGTGCCACTACGTTTTCCGGCTTGATGTGATAACGGGCAATAATATCTTTCGCCAGTGGAATAAGCGCCTGAATCTGTGCCGGTTCAAACGGGGCAAAATATTTCACTCCGGCTGATTTCTGCCAGCCACGGTTTTCCAGCTCAATGCCAATAGAGGTGTCGTTAAGGCGCGTTGCCCCGCGCCAGGCGCTAATCCCCGCATGCCAGGCCAGTTCCTGTTCCGGCACCAGTTGCCAGATGCGCGGTTTACCGTTGTATCGCGGTGGTACCGCAGGGACCAGATAATGCGAGCTGACCTGCTTATCGGTCAGTGTCGCCAGCGAGCTATCAAAATCATCTGCGGTGTAGTGGATCACCAGCACTTTAATGCGCGGATACGCCGCCTGCGCCTGGCGTCGGGTATCAAGCTGATATCCCTCTTTCTCGACAATGCCCTTTTCGCCGGCACACCCTGCCAGTAACAGAGCGGCGGCGACCAGCCAGAAGACTCTTCTCATCGACGCGTTTTCACCGCCGTACCGCTGACGCTAACCATCAGCATACTGCCGTTTTGCCCGACCGTTTCATAGTCGATATCAATACCGACTACGGCATCGGCCCCCAGCGCCCGGGCCTGATCGCCGAGCTCCTCAAAGGCGATCTCCCGCGCTTTACGCAATTCTTTTTCATAAGCCCCGGAGCGTCCGCCAACGATATCGCGGATACCAGCAAAGAAATCACGGAAAATATTGGCACCTAAAATCGCTTCGCCGGTCACCACACCGCAATATTCGACGATGGTCTGGCCTTCCAGAGTTGGGGTTGTAGAAAATTGCATGATCGATCTCCTTGTTTGTTAAGCCTTCGATCTCTAAAGCATTATCGGACTGATATGCCATGTTGGGAAGAAGGTTTTGATCAGTTTAGGAAATCATCTCATTGTGTCAAAAACAGGTACATAAGCCTGTACAATTATCTGTTTCGTAACCGGATATTGGTTTTATTATGGAGCACCGCTTACCTGTCGTATTATGTAGTACCAGCAACATTAATGAGTGGGAAGAGTCAACTTATATTGTAAATGATTCCTAAAGTCTTCCCCATCTTGCGCCTGAGGTATATACCTCTGGATTGCTTTTTGGTCAGCCGCCGCAAAACAAGAAAGTAATAAGATCTCAATGCTTTTGTCATTAATATAAGCGAAGATCATTCTTGCAAATTCGTATATAAACGCCCGATCCTGAGCGCTTAATAGTTTAATACAATATTTATTTTTAAGAGAATAAAGTATTTCAAGGAAAGCATCCGCAGCAACCTTCACGTTATTACCGGCGATCATATTATATATATCTCTTGCACAGATAGAGTACAGAGATAGTAAACAGCCATACAAATAATCATTTATTAATTCTTTTGTCCATTTTACTGGCAACCATGGTTTTATCTTGACACCATGCATACTACAGTCATGAAAAAGACATTTACTGAAATTAACTCTTATCATATCAACATTGAAAAAATGGCAGTTAATAAATTTTAAAGAATGAGTATTCACATTGTTAATTTTAACAGTTCTAAACGAAACGTTTTTGAATACATTGTTTACTATATTGCTATTTGTTATTTTAACATCACCTAAACTGCCGTTTTCAAAACAACATTTTTTCAATATGCTTTCATTCACAATAGTGTGTGATAAATAGAGATTACTTATGTTTTGCTTTATTAATGCCACGTCATTAAAATGACTATATTTAATAAAGCAACCATCATTGAGTAGTGTTTTAAGATTGACTAAATTAGTTGCATCTTCACGTACCATCGTGGCAACTGGAACAGGCAACGACATGAAAACTTCTTCATTCACCATCAAGTGGATCATGCATTGCGTTCCCTTTGTCATATCCACACTTACGCTACAAATATCGTTGTAATGCGAAGAGTGCATTTCAGGAAACAAATTAAACACGGTATCTTGAAAGGCACTAAATCGTGTTAATAAATCCTGATAATGAACAGGTTTTGTTTCAAAATTATCATCAGCAAATCCAAGCACTATTGCATGCTCTACATCTAACGCAGTTTCAAATGACTCTTCTTCTGTAAAATCATTATTTAAAACCTCACCTGACGTATTATCACTGTCATAAAAAGTGCTCATCAATGCGATATTGTTTGTTACAGCGTCTTTTGCGATATTCTCACTAATTGCATATCGCCTGCTATAATCATAAAAATGAATAAACGCATCCTTTATAAAGGATATATATTGCTCTTTGTTAAAGTCAATACGACTGTATAATTTTTCAAAAATCACATTCGCAATCTTACTACCCATAGTATGCCTGTATAATAATGGGTGCGATTCAATCGTAAAATACTTGTCTAATTGATATTGTAATTTATTCTCATAGTCCAGTGGGAAAAGAAATTTTTGTCTTTCAAGTTTCCCATTCGATACATTACGTATTCCAATGGTAATTCTTTCATTACCCACTTTTATTTCAACTTCGTTATCTTCTGATTTACCAAGATATTTTTTAACATCAATCTCGAAAGCATTACTAAAAAATATATTAAATTGATAATTCGCTGATGGAATATTTTCCGCTAGCAACTCATCATTTTTTATGAGATCACTATCAGCATTTATTGCTAATATCAGATGCAAGTAGATGGTGTCCCATGTAGACAACTCACCCTTACGACTGGAATTTAATATCGCGAAAAACTCCCTCAGTGAATCGAGGAAATTATCACTTTGATTCAGTTGTGTGCCTGGAAATGATGATACTTGATCAGATATATTGTTTATCATATTTAAAATCACCCAAGGGAAAAAGATATTCTACTGAATTCCTTGTGCTTTATTATTATAAAAGCACAACGCATTTATACTCATATTAATTAACGAAACACTGATACAGTTTGATTTATTCTTCGCTCAAACTCATTAGCTTAAATTCTTTACCCACAACTGTAGCATATATAATATTATCAAAAGTCAAAGCTGGGACTATCAAATTTCGCTCATTTTCAAAAATACAATGTAATTTTAGCAATCATCTTAATCGCAGGATCTCTTATTGCATGTGAAAAATTCTGTAATGATTAGACAATAACCGCGTTCATTTATCACGCGTTATAAATGTGAAACTGGCTTCTTGCAGATGCTCTTAACCTCTACAGGAGGATTTATCCCGCCATTTCAGAACTATCATATTTACCTTAAATGATCATTTCAGCCATATAACACGCTCAACCTCACAAATGGTTTACACTGTCTATTGTTTGGGTAATTTAAGTTAGTCAGCTACGAGCAACCTTGAGTGGGTAGCCAGCAATGGACTCAAACCCAATCAGGTGTTCAGATTGTTTCAGAATTGTATTAAAAACAATGTATTAAATAATCTGATAACGTTTGGTCGTAGTGTGACGCAGACAGCAAGCTAATAAGGAAATGATTATGCGCTACCGTTCACTATCTCTACTTATTCCATGTGCACTGCTGCTGAGTGCCTGTACCACCGTCACGCCAGCTTATAAAGATAACGGCCCCCGCACCGGTTCCTGTGTGTCGGTGGCCCTGACAGCGTGGCTCAACAATTCTATGACTACCGCATTCAACATCGTAGCAATGACATTACCGCCCTGCGCCCCTATTTGAGTGACAAACTGGCAACCCTACTTAGCGATGCCAGCCGCGATAATAGTCATCGTGAATTGTTAAGCAGCGATCCGTTCTCCAGTCGAACCACCTTGCCAGACAGCGCCCACGTTGCCAGTGCATCGACTATCCCTAATCGTGATGCCCGTAACATTCCATTGCGCGTGGATCTCAAACAGGGTGACCAGGGCTGGCAGGATGAAGTGTTAATGATTCAGGAAGGCCAGTGTTGGGTCATCGACGATGTGCGCTACTTAGGCGGTAGCGTTCATGCCACAGCGGGTACGCTCCGTCAGTCCATCGAGAATCGCTAACGCCTTGATCAACCAATAAACCCCGTAAATTGTCCGGCATTTCGTGAGGAATGCCGACATTTATGCTCGCCGACCACCGCCCCCGTTATTTTGTGCTATGTTTATTGAATAATGCGCTTTGCTTTTAACTTTTAAAGCAGAAATATTGCATAATTATTCTGTCAAAGGTACTATCTTCGACCTCAATAGCTATCAGACTGCCAGTATACGAGTGTCAATGAGTATTCAATTAAACGGCATTAATTGCTTCTACGGCGCGCATCAGGCGCTGTTCGATATCACGCTGGATTGCCCACAGGGCGAAACGCTGGTGTTACTTGGCCCCAGCGGCGCGGGGAAAAGCTCGCTGCTGCGTGTACTCAATCTGCTTGAGATGCCGCGCTCCGGTACGCTCAACATTGCAGGCAACCATTTCGATTTCACCAAAACACCCTCTGACAAAGCGATTCGCGATTTGCGTCGTAACGTTGGCATGGTGTTTCAGCAATACAACCTGTGGCCGCATCTGACCGTGCAGCAAAACCTGATTGAAGCGCCCTGCCGTGTACTGGGGTTGAGCAAAGATCAGGCGCTGGCCCGTGCAGAAAAACTGCTGGAACGTCTGCGTCTCAAACCTTATAGCGATCGTTACCCGCTGCATCTTTCTGGTGGTCAGCAGCAGCGTGTTGCTATTGCCCGTGCGTTGATGATGGAACCGCAGGTACTGCTGTTCGATGAACCGACCGCCGCACTGGACCCGGAAATTACGGCACAAATCGTCAGCATCATTCGTGAGTTGGCAGAAACGAATATTACCCAGGTGATCGTCACCCACGAAGTTGAAGTGGCGCGTAAAACCGCCAGCCGAGTGGTGTATATGGAAAACGGTCATATCGTAGAACAAGGCGACGCGAGCTGCTTTACCGAGCCGCAAACCGAAGCATTTAAAAACTATCTCTCTCACTAATATTCGGGATAACAACAATGAAAAAAGTTCTGATTGCCGCGTTAATTGCAGGTTTTAGTCTTTCCGCCACAGCTGCCGAAACTATTCGTTTTGCTACCGAAGCCTCCTATCCTCCGTTTGAATCGATTGATGCAAACAACCAGATCGTTGGTTTTGACGTCGACCTGGCACAAGCGCTGTGTAAAGAGATTGATGCAACCTGCACTTTCTCCAACCAGGCATTTGACAGCCTGATCCCAAGCCTGAAATTCCGTCGCGTGGAAGCGGTGATGGCGGGATGGACATCACCCCAGAACGTGAAAAGCAGGTGCTGTTTACCACCCCTTACTATGACAACTCTGCCCTGTTTGTGGGTCAGCAGGGTAAATACACCAGTGTTGATCAGCTGAAAGGCAAAAAAGTCGGCGTTCAGAACGGGACGACACACCAGAAGTTCATTATGGATAAGCACCCGGAAATCACCACCGTTCCGTATGACAGCTACCAGAACGCAAAACTGGATCTGCAAAACGGTCGTATCGACAGCGTATTCGGTGACACCGCAGTGGTCACCGAGTGGCTGAAAGACAACCCGAAACTGGCGGCAGTGGGCGATAAAGTGACCGATAAAGATTACTTCGGTACTGGTCTCGGCATCGCGGTACGTCAGGGCAACACTGAACTGCAGCAGAAACTCAACACTGCGCTGGAAAAAGTGAAGAAAGATGGCACTTACGAAACCATCTACAACAAATGGTTCCAGAAGTAATTCCTGATGAATGAATTTTTTCCTTTAGCAAGCGCCGCCGGGATGACCGTCGGCCTTGCCGTTTGTGCATTGATTGTCGGGCTGGCGCTGGCGATGTTCTTTGCGGTATGGGAGTCTGCAAAATGGCGTCCCGTCGCGTGGGCAGGTTCAGCGTTGGTGACGGTTCTGCGCGGCCTGCCAGAAATTCTGGTGGTGCTGTTTATCTATTTTGGCTCCTCGCAGCTGCTGCTGACGCTTTCGGATGGCTTCACTATCAATCTTGGGTTCGTGCAGATCCCGGTGCAGATGGACATTGAGAACTTCGACGTTAGCCCGTTCCTTTGTGGTGTCATCGCTCTGTCGCTGCTGTATGCCGCCTATGCCTCGCAAACGCTGCGCGGCGCGTTGAAAGCGGTGCCGGTGGGCCAGTGGGAATCCGGACAGGCGCTGGGGCTGTCGAAATCGGCTATCTTTTTCCGTCTGGTGATGCCGCAGATGTGGCGTCATGCGCTGCCTGGTCTCGGTAACCAGTGGCTGGTGCTGCTGAAAGATACCGCGCTGGTCAGTTTGATAAGCGTGAATGATTTAATGCTACAAACCAAAAGCATCGCTACCCGTACCCAGGAACCGTTTACCTGGTACATTGTGGCGGCGGCGATTTACCTGGTGATCACCCTGCTCAGTCAGTACATTCTCAAACGCATTGACCTGCGCGCGACACGTTTTGAGCGGAGGCCCAGCTAATGTTTGAGTATTTACCCGAACTGATGAAAGGGCTGCACACCAGCCTGACGCTAACCGTTGCCTCGCTGATTGTGGCACTGATTCTGGCATTGATTTTTACCATCATCCTGACGCTGAAAACGCCGGTGCTGGTGTGGCTGGTGCGGGGCTATATCACGCTGTTTACCGGTACGCCGCTGCTGGTGCAGATCTTCCTGATTTATTACGGACCGGGTCAGTTCCCGACGTTGCAGGAGTATCCGGCACTGTGGCATCTGTTGTCAGAACCGTGGTTATGTGCGCTGATTGCGTTGTCGCTGAACAGTGCAGCGTATACCACGCAGCTGTTTTACGGTGCCATTCGCGCGATCCCGGAAGGTCAGTGGCAGTCCTGTAGCGCCCTGGGAATGAGCAAAAAAGATACGCTGGCGATCCTGCTGCCGTACGCGTTTAAACGCTCGCTCTCTTCTTATTCCAACGAAGTGGTGCTGGTGTTCAAAAGTACTTCTCTGGCTTACACCATTACGCTGATGGAAGTGATGGGATACAGCCAGTTGTTGTACGGACGCACCTACGATGTCATGGTGTTCGGTGCGGCAGGGATTATTTACCTGATTGTTAACGGTCTGCTGACGCTGATGATGCGTCTGATCGAGCGTAAAGCACTGGCGTTTGAGCGAAGGAATTAATTTGGCTGCGTGCTGATGCCGGATGCGGCGTGGACGCCTTATCCGGCCTACATAGTGCATAAATTCTTATAATGAAGACGGGCAACTCACTAAGCTGTCCGTCTTTTTTTATTTCATTTAAATTATTTAATCATATTTATTGCATATAAATTCACTTGATGGCATTGTTATCCCATGCCGCAGACACGGCCAAAAATCATAAGATTGACAGACGGGAGTTCCATCATGAAAAAGTTAGTTCTTGCCGCTTTACTTGCTTCTTTTACTTTCGGTGCTTCTGCCGCAGAGAAAATCAATTTTGGCGTTTCAGCCACCTATCCACCCTTTGAATCTATAGGTGCTAATAATGAGATTGTCGGCTTTGATATCGATCTGGCAAAAGCCTTGTGCAAACAAATGCAGGCAGAATGTACTTTTACGAATCACGCGTTCGACAGCCTGATCCCGTCACTGAAATTCAGAAAATATGACGCCGTAATCTCCGGAATGGATATCACGCCGGAGCGTAGCAAACAGGTATCGTTTACCACGCCCTACTACGAAAACTCAGCCGTCGTGATTGCCAAAAAAGATACCTACAAAACGTTTGCCGATCTGAAAGGCAAACGTATTGGGATGGAAAACGGCACCACGCACCAGAAATATATTCAGGATCAGCACCCGGAAGTGAAAACTGTCTCCTATGACAGTTATCAGAATGCCTTTATCGATCTGAAAAATGGCCGTATTGATGGCGTATTTGGTGACACCGCAGTGGTAAACGAATGGCTGAAAACCAATCCGCAACTGGGCGTTGCGACTGAAAAAGTGACCGATCCGCAATACTTCGGCACCGGCCTAGGTATCGCTGTACGTCCGGATAACAAAGCTCTGCTGGAAAAACTGAATAATGCGCTGGCAGCAATTAAAGCTGACGGTACATATCAGAAAATCAATGACCAGTGGTTCCCACAGTAAGATTCAGAAAGCCGCACCTGCGGCTTTTTTATTGCTTCACCAGCAGCGTCAGCACTTCATAGTGCGCGGTGTGCGGGAACATATCAAAAAGCTGTACCCGTTCGATGCGGTAACCTGGCAGTTCGCGGATATCTTTCGCCATGGTTTGGGCGTTACAGCTGGAGTAGATAATAAAACGCGGTGCCATCGTTGAGAGATAATCACACAGCGGTTTACCAATGCCGCGGCGCGGCGGGTTAACCAGCACCAGCTCCGGCACCTCCCCCTGAGCAGTGGCAAACTGCGTGGAGTCCAGCGCCTGAAATTGCAAACGCGTTAAGCCCAGTTCAGCGGCTGACTGCTTTGCACAGGCAATGGCCTCTGGCGCAATTTCGATCCCGGTTAACTGCATGTCAGGCGTCGCGCAGTGTAAACCAAAGCCCCCCACACCGCAGAACAGATCCCACATATGTTTAACCGGCAGCTGTCGTACCCAGTCGCGCGCGGTGGCGTAAAGCTGGCTGGCGACCGCCGGATTAGTCTGGAAGAAACTTTGCGGACGGATCCACAGCGGTACGTCATTAAAACGCTCTGCCAGCGCCTGTTGTTCGGTCAGGTAGATCTCCGTCTCCCCTTCCATAATCGCCATATGTACCGGCTGAATATTGACGGTAATAACTTTCAGCTGCGGTAATTGTTCCTGTAACCACGGCAGCGCCTTACGCAGTTGCGCCAGTTTGGTATCAGAACGCAGTACAAAACGCAGCATCATGCCGCCATCGCTCTGGCTTTCAGTCAGCAGAATGTATTTCAGTTCACCACGTTTACGCGCCACGTTGTAAGGTGTTAAACCCGCACGGGCGATGAAGGGTTTTAGCGCCGCAAAAACGGGCGCAAATGAGGCTGGATAAAGCGGGCAGTCACAAAGGTCTTCCGGTGTACCATCTCGATGCAGCATACCGAGCAGTGGTTTTTCAACGCTACCACTCACCACCATTTTGGCTTTATTACGAAACCCTTGTTCCGGGCCTGACACCGGCGCGCACCATTCCTCAACCGGAAAGTCGGCGAGCAGATTTTTAAGATCGGCGGTTTTAGCGGAGAGTTGCTCTGGAATCGGCTGCGTTATCCACTGACAGGAACGACAGCGACCCGCGTCGTAAAGTGCGCACTGCATACATTGACCTTCACATCATCAGGGGCGACGATTATACACATTATTGCAACTGGAAGAACCGCCGACTGGTCGAGGGAACGAACAGCAGCATCAGGATGAGCATATCCGGCAGCTTCTGCAGCATCAGGCTATGGAAGATTTCACGTTTTGATTCACCGGGAATGCTGAACAGCTCCGGATAACCATACCCCAGCGAAGCCGCCCACAAGTAACTTGCGGCCGTGATTTGTGTCAACAGATACAGCCAGCGCGCCCAGCGACGCCCTTTCACCAGTGAAAACGCACACCAGATCTCAATGAAAACCAGCACCAGACTGCTTAAAAAGACCAGCGTTAAACTCCAGGTTTGTACGCTGCGATGAATGAACTCGCCAATACCGCGCACGCCCAGCGTATTGAAAATCATCAGCACGTCGAGGCCACGGATCATAATAATGGCGAGCGCCGCTACCTGCACCAGCGCAGGCACATTCAGGCGAGCATGAGATGAAGATGTTTTCTTAAAAAATCCCAACGTTTCGTCTTCCATGAAAACAATGCCGCGACATGCGCGGCATTATGTAGCCAGGTTGGCAAATTTTAGTGTCTTCAGCCACGTCTTGCACGCTGGATATCGCGTATCCGCTGTTTTTCTGCGCGCGCCATCAGATACCAGGCGATAAATCCGACAATTCCGACCGCACCGAGGATCAATGTTGCCAGGGCGTTGATTTCCGGATTCACTCCCATCCGCACGCTAGAAAAGACCAGCATCGGTAACGTGGTGGCTCCCGGCCCGGAAACAAAGCTGGCGATCACCAGATCATCAAGCGACAAAGTAAAAGCCAGTAACCAGCCAGAAATGATCGCGGGCATGATCATCGGTAGCGTAATGACGAAAAACACTTTCAGTGGCGTCGCACCAAGATCCATCGCGGCTTCTTCAATGGAACGGTCCAGCTCCCGCAATCTTGAAGAAATAACGACCGCCACATAAGCCGTACAGAAAGTGACATGCGCCAGCCAGATGGTGAGCATACCGCGGTCCGCAGGCCAGCCAATGGCATGAGCAAGCGCGACGAATAGCAACAATAGCGACAAGCCCGTGATGACATCTGGCATCACCAGCGGCGCGGTGATCATAAAGGCAAAACCATTTGATCCGCGAAACCTGCCAAAGCGCACCAGCACGACCGCCGCAATCGTCCCGAGGATCGCCGCCGCCGTCGCCGCACAGGCCGCAATTGTCAGGCTTAAACCAACCGCACTCATCATCGCGTCATCGCGCAATAATTCGCCATACCAGCGCGTTGACCAGCCGGCCCACACCGTCACCAGCTTCGAGCTGTTGAATGAATAGATCACCAGCATCAGCATTGGCGCGTAGAGAAAGGTGAAGCCCAGCAGCAAAATCACAATCCGCCAGGGCGAACGAACTACCGGTAAATTATTCATCCGTGTTCTCCCACGCTTTTTTGCTGATGCTTGTGGAACCACATTATCGGCACAATTAGCAGCAGCAACATGATGATCGCTACCGCTGAGGCCACCGGCCAGTCGCGGTTGTTAAAGAACTCCTGCCACAGCACGCGCCCGATCATGATGCTGTCCGGGCCACCGAGCAGTTCAGGGATCACAAACTCGCCCACAGCCGGGATAAACACCAGCATCGATCCGGCAATAATCCCGCCTTTGGTCAGCGGCACGATCACAGTAAAGAACGTTTTCAGCGGTCGTGCACCGAGATCCAGTGCCGCTTCCACCAGCGAATAATCAATACGAATCAACGCGGTATAAATCGGCAGTACCATAAACGGCACGTAGGCATAAACAATGCCGATATAAACGGCCAGATTGGTATGCAGAATGGTCAGCGGCTGGTCGATAACCCCCAGCCACAGCAGAAAATTATTCAGTACGCCGTTATTTTTTAATATTCCCATCCAGGCATAAACGCGAATCAGAAACGAGGTCCACGACGGCAGGATCACCAGTAGCAATAAGATATTACGGGTCGAAGGCTTACTGTGCGCCACCGCCCACGCCAGCGGATAGCCGATCAGTAAACAGCAAATAGTCGAAATCGCCGCCACCTGTAACGACTGGAGATAAGCATCGAAATAGAGCGGATCGTCAGTCAGTTGCAGAAAATTACCGAGATTAAGAGTGATGGAAAGTTGCCCGTCAGCCCACTCCATCAGTTCGGTATAAGGTGGAATAGCGCGCGCCATCTCCGCCAGGCTTATTTTAAAGACAATCAGAAATGGCAGCAGAAACAGCAGGATTAGCCAGATATACGGCAGCGCAATCACCAGTTTGCGCCCATGCTTCATTTGCAGCTGCGACAACCACAGCTTAAATCCGCCCGGCGGTTTCGACTGGGCAGCAGGTTCAAGTGTACTCATTTTTGCTCCTTAAACCGTCAGCACCACACAGCTGTCCACTTCCCAGCACAAACGCACTTCATCGCCCCAGGTCGGTAACCCTTTACGATGACGATGGGCGTTTTGTAGCTGGGCGCTGATCATCTGCCCACTTTTCAGACGAACGTGATACACCGAAAGATCGCCGAGATAGGCAATGTGTATCACCTCCCCCACCGCGAAGTTACAACCATTGGCGGGCGGTTCCTCGCAAAGCATGATTTTTTCCGGGCGAAGCGCCACATGCACCGGCACGTTATCGACCACTGAAGCATCCGCATCGACTTTCAGTGGATGCACCAGTCCCGGCGAATAAAGTACCAGACCATCTTCCTGACGCTCTTTGAGTACACCTTCAAAGACATTAACCGAACCGATAAATTCAGCGCTATAGCGGGTGGTCGGATGCTCATAGATCTCTTCCGGTTCGCCAATCTGGACAAATTTCCCACGATTCATAATGGCGATACGCCCCGCCATGGTCATCGCCTCTTCCTGATCGTGAGTAACCATCACGCAGGTCACACCGACGCGCTCCAGAATATCCACCACTTCAAGCTGCATCCGGTCACGCAGCTTTTTATCCAGCGCGCCCATCGGCTCATCGAGCAGTAATAGTTTCGGGCGCTTGGCAAGGCTTCGGGCCAGGGCCACACGCTGTCGCTGACCACCGGAAAGCTGATGCGGTTTGCGTTTGGCGAACTCCTGCATATGCACCAGGCCGAGCATCTCATTGACCCGGCTGGCAATTTCCGCTTTCGGTAGTTTGTCCTGTTTCAGGCCAAAAGCGATGTTCTGTTCCACGGTCATATGCGGAAACAGCGCATAAGACTGAAACATCATATTGATGGGGCGCAGGTAAGGCGGCACCTGTGACAAATCGACGCCATCAAGCATTATCTGTCCGGCAGAAGGTTGTTCGAAACCTGCCAGCATACGCAGCAGCGTGGACTTGCCACAGCCGGATGCGCCCAGCAGCGCGAAGATTTCACCTTTGTAGATGGTCAGGCTGACATCATCCACCGCATGTTGACCATCGTAGGATTTGGTGAGGTTGCGGATTTCTAATAGCGGCGTCAGCGCCTTACGGGTTTTCGCCTGCGGGCGAGGGATAGCGTCATTCACGGCTGCTCTCCGGCATTGAATGTGTGCAAGCGCACCATAATGGTGCGAATTGCCGGCGGGTGTGGTGCGCCCGTCCGGCATCTACGACTGCGGATTATTTTCCGCTCTTCACTTTGGTCCACGCGCGGGTGCGCACACGGTCTATTTTTGGATCCTGCACTTTCAGAGTGAACAACTTCGCACGAACGTCCGCCGGAGGATAAATCCCTGGATTATCACGCACTTCCGCGCTTACCAGCGGCGTAGCTTCTTTGTTCGCGTTGGCATAGAACACATGGTCGGAAATATGCGCCACCACATCCGGGCGCAGCAGGTAATTCAGGAACTGATAGGCTTCGTCTTTATTTTTGGCATCCGCAGGCATGGCGAAGACATCAAAGAACGCCATCGCCCCTTCTTTCGGAATCGAGAACGAGACATTAACGCCATTCTTCGCTTCCTTCGCGCGGTTTGACGCCTGCCAGACATCGCCCGCCCAGCCAATAGCGACGCAGATATCGCCGTTTGCCAGGTCGTTAATGTATTGAGATGAATGGAAATAACGAATGTTCGGGCGCAGCTTTAACAGCAGATCGGTTGCCGGTCCGGTGTAATCATCTGCTTTAGTGCTGTTGGGATCTTTACCGAGATAATTCAGCACGGTAGCAAACACTTCTTCCGGTGCATCAAGGAAAGAGACGCCGCAGCTTTTCAGTTTTTCCAGATTTTCAGGTTTGAGGATCAAGTCCCAGCTATCGACGGGCGCGTTTTCGCCCAGCACCGCTTTGACTTTATCGACGTTATAGCCAATCCCGGTCGTCGCCCACATATAGGGCATAGCAAATTTATTGTCGGGATCGTGTTTGGCGACCAGCTTCAGCAGCTCCGGGTCGAGATTCTTCCACTCCGGCAATTTGCTTTTGTCCAGCGGCTGGAAAACTCCCGCAGTCAACTGGCGTTCAAGAAAGCTTGCTGACGGCACCACCAGGTCAAAGCCGGTGCTACCCGCCATTAATTTGCCTTCCAGTACTTCGTTAGAGTCGAAAACATCGTAGACGACTTTAATACCGGTTTCTTTTTCAAAATTGGCCACCGTGTCCGGGGCGATATAATCAGACCAGTTATAAATGTGGAGTGTTTTTTGTTCAGCCGCGAGCGTGCCGACAGAGACGGCCATCAGAGCACCCGCAACCAGACCCGATAGCCATTTTTTATTTAAGGCGGTCATATCTCTTTCCTTCTGAAAGTTCGTTAACAAACGAACAAAAGTTGTCACACTGAAAGATATGCAATAAACGTGCATATTTTTTATCGGCGCGGTGTAAGAAAAGAGAACTCTCTCCCGGCCAGCACTGCTCGCTATATAAAAGCATCGCAAGAATAACTTTAGCCAGGGTTTGAGACTATAGCTCGGATTAAAAAACGGTATTTAACAAATTTTTATGCGTATTTGCTCTATGTGATAAAGCCAAATCGGCACAAGAGAAGTGAAACAATCTTTAAGAAAAGGTTAAAAACAGCAGATAATTTTGCAGCACGCAGTCGCTGCCGCAGTGACTGCGTGCTCGAAAGGAGTTATCAGTGGAGGAAATAGTTTTCAGTAACGTTGTTTTGCCCTTCATCGTCAGTCGGTAACAGCAGTTGATGGGCATTAGCTTCAAGAATGACCATCGAAATCTGCTCTTCGCTCTGACGCACGAACCATGCAAACTGCTCATAGGTTACGCCCTGCATAACGGATAAAGACTGGCAAACCACCAGCTTTGGCAGATTATCATCCTGCATATCAAGAAATGCTTTCACGGTCAGCGAACTGGCATTGATGGCAGATAAATCCGCCGCCAGCGGCAATACGGCTGAAGGTCGGACTTCCGCCATGGCAGAAAACAGGATCGTGTTATCGATCAGATCGATTTTGGCATCAAAGACACCGTCGAAATTCTGCATATGGGGCAGATGCAGAGCCTGACAGTTATCACATTCAAAAAAACTCATCCCCAGGTCATCGAGCCATTGACGCAACGTATCCAGACCAGGAACGACCAGCGATGTCATAATTTTGTACAACCTCTTTCGATAAAAAGACCGGCACAGCTTACGCAAAAAGCGCAGGCAAAACCATGATCAGTAATGTGATTGCGACTAACCACCCGTTTTCAGGCAATATTCCGTCGTTGCGTGGCGTTCGATCCAGCGGATCATTTTACCCGCGATGTCGATACCGGTGGTTTTTTCTATTCCTTCCAGCCCCGGCGACGCATTCACTTCCATCACCAATGGCCCGCGATTAGCACGCAAAATATCTACACCAGCAACGTCCAGCGCCATCGTTCGCGCGGCTTTTATCGCGATTTCACGCTCCTGTGGTGTGATACTGGCGACGCTTGCCGCGCCGCCACGATGCAAATTGGAACGAAAATCGCCCTCTTTCGCCCGCCGTTCAATCGCAGCGACCACTTCATCGCCAACAACCAGACAGCGGATATCGCACCCTTGCGCCTCTTTGATATATTCCTGCACCAGAATATGCGCGTTCAGACCGCGGAAAGCGTCAATCACGCTTTCGGCCGCCTGACGCGTCTCCGCCAGCACGACACCAATTCCCTGCGTACCTTCAACCAGCTTAACCACCAGCGGCGCACCACCGACCATGTCGATTAAATCGCTGGTATCATCCGGCGAATGCGCAATGCCCGTGACAGGCAGGTCGATGCCCTGACGCGCCAGCAGTTGCATGGAACGCAATTTGTCACGCGCCCGGGCAATGGCGACCGACTCATTGAGCGGATAGCTCCCCAGCATCTCGAACTGGCGCAGTGCCGCCGTCCCATAAAAGGTAATGGCGGTACCAATACGCGGGATCACAGCGTCAAAATGGGGTAACTTGCGGCCTTTGTAGTGAATAGAAGACGCCGCAGGATTTATGTTCATGTAGCAAGAAAGCGGATCAAGAATTTCAACCAGGTGACCACGCTGTATAGCGGCTTCACGCAGCCGCTTACACGAATAGAGCGTTCCATCCCGGGACAATATGGCAATTTTCACCCTGCACCTCTCTTTCAGACCTGGTCAAAAGCCCGCGTATCATACATCGACGTGGCGGTTTTAGCGCGTCGCCCAACCCTGTTTGTGCAAATAATCCAGAATAAATGGGCGGCTTTCTTTAATGATTGTTCGGCGGATATGATCGCTCCAGGTATCCCGGCGATTATTGCTGCCACGGGTGAGGTAATATTCCGCCAGTTGTTCGTCATACTGCGCCAGTGCGTCTTTATCCAGCGGTTGATAGCTGTTTTCATGCACCAAAATGGAGGCCGGTAAACGCGGCTTAAGATCCGGATTATCCGCAGGCCAGCCAAGGCACAGCCCAAACAGCGGCAGAACATGCCGCGGTAATTTCAGCAGCTCCGTCACCGCTTCAATATTATTGCGCAGGCCGCCGATATATACCCTGCCCAATCCCAGCGATTCCGCTGCGGTTAATGCATTCTGCGCCATCATTGCCGTATCAACGACACCGAGCAACAGCTGTTCCGCCAGGCCGAGCTGAGCATCCGGACAGATCTGTAAATGGCGGTTAAAGTCGGCACAGAACACCCAGAACTCCGCCGCTTGCGCTACGTGTTTTTGCCCGCCGGTCAGCGTCACCAGTTCTTCACGTAATGCTTTGTCGGTAATGCGAATAATGCTACTACACTGCAAAAAACTGGAACTGGACGTCGCACGGGCGCTGTTAATAATCGCCTCACGCTGCGCTTCGGAAATGGGTTCATCAGTGAAATGGCGAATGGAGCGATGGCACAAATAAGTTCAATGGTTGGCGTCATTATCTTTTCTCTTTCTGAACGTGAATATTGCGTTGGGCGGTTCATCAGCTGTGGGGCAAGACGTTTTGCCACCTGAAGAATAACCACCACCGCAGCGGGAAGCATGAGCAAAACACCGAGAAAAATCATCAGAATCTGCACTTCTGGCCGAGAAAATGGCTCAGGCAGCGACAGGGAGCCGCTTACCGACAGCAGCGCCACCGCCAGCAACATCATTCCGATAAATTCCAGTATCAACACGCTTTTAGGCAATTTACCGATCGCGCGCATACGCTTCCCTCTGCAAAATGAGCCTTCAGTCTAAAACTTTTCACCGTATTGTGTTTAACAGTTATAGCTTTTAGCAATTAATGCAACAGGTTAAACCTACTTTCAGCGAATACATTTTAGCGTGATCATTACAGGCATAAATCTATGAGGAGAGAAATAATGCAAACCGTTATTTTTGGTCGTCCGGGTTGCCCTTACTGTGTGCGTGCAAAAGATCTGGCTGAGAAATTGAGCAATGAACGCGATGATTTTCAGTATCAGTATGTAGATATTCGTGCGGAAGGGATCACTAAAGAAGATCTACAACAAAAGGCAGGTAAACCCGTAGAAACCGTGCCGCAGATTTTTGTCGATCAGCAACATATCGGCGGCTATACCGATTTTGCTGCATGGGTGAAAGAGAATCTGGACGCCTGATCGTCTGACAAGCCCTCGCGTTGAGGGCTTTATTGATTTTTTCTGTGCTGTGGTTTAAACAAACTACTGATAAATAAGAAACACAGTGCCCCCAGCGCACACCAGAACACCGCACTTAATAACCATGCCAGCTCTTGCCAGAATGAGCGCGTCGGTGAAAAAAACAGCCGCATAATAAGCATTGAACAGGGTGCCGCCAGCATTGCGCCAAACAGAGGTTTCAGGACTTCTCTACGCTGTGAAAAGAAGCTGGCAACTGCTCCAGGAAGAATGAAAAACAGCAAGCCGATTTCAGGATGCCCGGCAGCCCGAAAAGCGCCTTTCATGTGCGTCGCCAGAAAAAGGCACACCACAATGAAGAGGACAAAACAGCAGATTGCCCCCGCCCAACGTTGTTTATGTTTCACTCGTTCCTCCTGACACTGCGTCTATCGAACACATTTTTCGCCAGTGTGGCGTTCAGTAAGATAAAGCCGCTTCGCATTCCATGCTAATATAGGCCAACGCAATTCATATAGCCGTTGATACCTAATGTGATTACACTAGTAAAATATATTGTTACTTTACTATCGTTTAGGTGCGCTGAATGAATCTGCGCCCTGAATTCTGGTAAAAAACATTATCGTAAATTACCATTTCTTTCAACAGCTTACTAGTAAACAAGAAGTTAGCCTCCGTGAATATAAACGTCGCCGAATTGTTAAATGGGAATTACATTCTGTTATTATTTGTGGTCCTCGCGCTTGGGCTATGTCTCGGGAAATTACGACTTGGTTCGATCCAACTGGGTAATTCCATTGGCGTTTTAGTCGTATCGCTGTTATTAGGCCAACAACATTTCAGCATTAACACCGACGCGCTTAATCTTGGCTTTATGCTGTTTATTTTCTGCGTCGGGGTCGAAGCCGGACCGAACTTTTTTTCCATTTTTTTCGCGATGGGAAAAATTACCTAATGTTAGCACTGGTGATGGTTGGCAGTGCGCTGGTCATCGCCTTAGGGTTAGGTAAGCTGTTTGGCTGGGATATTGGCCTGACGGCCGGTATGTTAGCAGGCTCTATGACGTCAACACCGGTTTTGGTCGGTGCTGGCGATACACTGCGTCATTCCGGTATGGAAAGCAGGCAGCTCTCACTGGCGCTGGATAATCTGAGCCTCGGATATGCCTTAACCTATTTAATCGGTCTGGTGAGTTTGATTGTTGGTGCGCGTTACTTGCCGAAATTGCAGCATCAGGACTTACAGACCAGCGCCCAGCAAATCGCCCGCGAACGTGGCCTGGACACTGATGCCAACCGTAAGGTTTATTTACCGGTGATCCGCGCCTACCGCGTCGGCCCGGAGCTGGTGGCCTGGACCGACGGCAAAAATCTGCGTGAACTGGGTATTTATCGACAAACTGGCTGTTACATTGAACGTATTCGGCGTAACGGGATTCTGGCAAATCCAGACGGTGATGCCGTGCTACAAATGGGCGATGAAATAGCGTTGGTAGGCTACCCCGACGCCCACGCCCGACTCGATCCCAGTTTCCGTAATGGCAAAGAAGTTTTCGATCGTGACCTTCTCGACATGCGTATCGTCACTGAAGAAGTGGTCGTTAAAAACCATAACGCTGTAGGCAAACGTCTCGCACAACTGAAGTTGACCGATCACGGTTGCTTCCTTAACCGCGTCATTCGTAGCCAGATTGAGATGCCGATTGATGACAACGTCGTGCTTAACAAAGGTGACGTTTTACAAGTCAGCGGCGATGCCCGTCGCGTAAAAACCATCGCCGATCGCATCGGCTTTATCTCGATTCACAGCCAGGTCACTGACTTGCTGGCATTCTGCGCCTTCTTTGTTATTGGGCTGATGATCGGGATGATCACCTTCCAGTTCAGCACATTCAGTTTCGGCATGGGGAACGCTGCCGGGTTGTTATTCGCCGGAATTATGCTGGGCTTTATGCGTGCTAACCACCCGACCTTCGGTTACATTCCGCAAGGTGCATTAAGCATGGTGAAAGAGTTCGGCTTGATGGTGTTTATGGCAGGCGTTGGTCTGAGCGCCGGTAGCGGTATTAATAACGGCCTGGGCGCGATTGGCGGTCAAATGTTGATTGCCGGATTGATTGTCAGTCTGGTGCCAGTGGTTATCTGCTTCTTGTTCGGTGCTTATGTATTGCGAATGAACCGCGCACTGTTGTTCGGCGCAATGATGGGCGCACGCACCTGCGCGCCGGCAATGGAGATCATCAGTGATACAGCTCGCAGTAACATCCCGGCGCTGGGCTATGCGGGCACCTATGCAATCGCCAACGTCCTGCTGACGCTAGCAGGGACAATCATCGTCATGGTATGGCCAGGATTAGGATAAAACTGAAGTTGCCCTGAAAATGAAATTTTTTTGCACAACCGCAGAACTTTTTCCGCAGGGCATCAGTCTTAATTAGTGCCACTGCTTTTCTTTGATGTCCCCATTTTGTGGAGCCCATCAACCCCGCCATTTCGGTTCAAGGTTGGTGGGTTTTTTGTTGCCTGAAATTTATGCTGTTTAAAATCATGATGTTAAAAGCACTGTTTTTTAACGATGGCGGCAAAATGGCGGCAGCGTCAAAGAGAGAGCGCCACCTGTCCTGATTTCATTGGATGCGGCTGAACCGGATTTGACTCTTTTGGCGTTGCAATCGAACGAACAAAAGTTTCATGGGTAACAAAAGTATGGCTGCAGTTAATGTTCTGGCACTGGTTGTAACGCTCTTTGGTCAATGAAGATACCTGAAAACTGCTGCGAGTATGGGCGGCACTTCCACACAGTGGGCAAATCATCATTTTTCGAGTTCTCCCCATTTTTGCTAAATTCACAATAATGATACCGCATTATTCCATTTTGCAAACTTAAAAGTTCTCCATTGCGAAGAATCATTCCATTTCGAAATCATCAATCCTCACTTCAAGCTCCAGACTGGTCGTAAAACCGTTATCCGGGCTGACGGTATGCGTCAGAGTCGTAATGCTCCATTCCGCATCATCTATCGGCTGTTTAAAGCCACTGACTTTCACTGGCATTTCCGTGTAGAGATCTGCCTGCCCTTCCGCCAGTTGTAGCGAGAATGACGCAACGCCGCGTTGCAGGCGTTCCCACTGCATTTTCGCTGCCCGTTCGGCGTTACTCCGATTAGCATAGGTGCGATTAAGTACCAGCACGTTTTCATCCGTACCCACCAGGTAATCGCCCTGCTTCGCTTCCGGCTCTTTCTTCTGCTTTGCGGTCCTGCGCTTACGCTTCACCGTGGTGCTTTCTTTCTTCGCGGGTTCGCGGGTATGCAACCAACTGGCAATTACGCCCGTATAGGCTCCGCGATCTGCCAGGGTAAAGCGGTGACTGTCGCCGTCCTTGCGTGTGATAGTGATCACCGGCAGAGGTTTACCGCTGGCGCTTTTGCCCTGTCCCTGCCGGACGAATAACAGATTGCCATTTTTCACCGACGCAATAGCACCGTACTGGCGCGCCAGCCGCATCAGAAAACTGCCGTCACTCTCATTGGTCTGGTCTATATGTACCACGGGCTTATCCGACAGGTCTTTACCCAGTGCCATCTTCAGCTTGTGCCGCGCGGCTATTTCCTTCACCACTTCCCCGACGGTGGTCTTGTGCCACGACTTTTCACGACGGGTATTCAGCGTTTCCCGAAAATCAGCACTTCGCGCCCGGATAGTCAGGCGGTCCGGTGCGCCAGTGTGTTCAATCTCGTCCACCGTGAATGCCCCTTTAGGGAAAAGCGGCTGCCCCTTCCAGCCCAGCGCCAGCGTAATGACCGCACCACGGCGCGGCAGCACGATTTTTCCGTCGGCGTCGTCCAGCTCCAGAGCAAGCTGGTCCGCTTCAAAGCCCCGATTGTCCGTCAGAGTCAAACTCATCAGGCGGTTATCCAGCACAGTGGTGATATCCCTGCCCTCAATACTGATGCTGAATGCGGGAGTTTTGTTGCCTTTGTTAAGCAGTTCAGAGCTGAAATTCACGACAGCAGCCCTCCCACCGTTTTACTGATATCACTTAAGGCAGATGTTGCCGTGTCCTGCAGATTATTCAGCTGCGTACTGAGATCACCGAACATATCGGACAGGGATTCATCCACCCGTTTGAGCGACAGGGAGAACTCAATCCGGCGCGGCATACCGTCGCGGAAAAACTCCGTTTCAGTCAGATTCAGTCCCTCAATCACATACATGCCGTAAATCGTGCCGCTGCCTTCAATCAGGGGCCATGCTTTTCCCTGTTCTGCCATCTGCTCCAGAGCCAGCAACGACAGCCTGCCGCCCGTTATCTCCGGCATAAGAACACCAGAAAGCGTCAGCATGTCGTTGTCCGGTCCCAGAAACTGCGTGGACGGACGACGGTTTACCCGGCTGTTTGCCGCATGTCGCCAGCTGCGTTGATACTGCAGTTCCTGATACGGAACGGTGCGCAGCATAAACACGTACAATCCCAGCACCATCATCATGCGTCGTATCCCCCCTGATCGCTGTAGTTACTCCTGGCTTTTGCCTTCAGCCTGCGTTCACGTTCATCAAGCTGGCGGGCCACCTCCCGCGCAATATCCTGCGCACTTTGTCCTGGCTGCGTCTGGATGATGATCTGCGTCGGTGCCTCAATCCTGTAAACGGGCGGCACAGTGGCTGCGCGACTCACAATTGCTTCTCCACCTTTCGCGGGAAGTGCCAAAGGGTGCAACGGTGGAAGCTCTGCTGGCGCGGCAGCAACGCCCATCATTCCGGCAACAACGGCAGCCAGTGCAGCTGTATTTCTCCGGCTGGTCACATTTGCCGGGCCGTTAACAATTTCCGGCCCGTTTTCACCGACGATGCCAAACTGCCCGCGCGGGATATAGCCGCCGCTGTCATACATCCCCGCAAAGCCATATCCCCATGACGGAAAACCACCCGATGGCATCATCACTTTACCGTCTGCATTCACCGTCGCAGGTTGCTGACGCGTCACGCTTTCCGGCAGTTTCGCCTTTGCAGCCTCTTTACTGACAATGCCGAGTTTCTCCAGCAACCGGAAACGCCGGATTTCAGGGAGTCCAGCGGATGCATGACCATATTCAGCCCTTCCGCCAGTGCCTCCCCGAATCGTCGCCCCATTGCCGCTGCGCTCTGCAGTTCGGCAGAGGTCGACTTAACGGGCGTCAGCAGATCAGTAAACCAGCCCCACAGCGCCTGCACTTTGTCGCCAATCCACTGAAACACAGGCTTAAGTGGTTTCGAATGCAGCACTGATAGGACCTGCCGCCGCTTTGAATCCTTCCACCACACCAGCGAGAAATGCGGTGATGGGTTGCCAGTATTTCCAGACAACCAGCGCCACGCCCGCCAGTGCAGTAACCACAAGACCTATCGGACTGAGCAGAGCACCTAACAGACCAGATATGGCATACAGGGCAACGCGCAGCATCGCCAGCGGACCGGATGCCAGTACTCGCAGCACCGCGCCTGCGGCAGCCAGTCCACCGCGTAGTGCTGCCAGTGGATTCATAAACATCATAGCAACAGCACGTAAACCGGATAATCCAGACCGCAACAGTGCAACCGGCACACCTGCTACAGTTTTCAGGACATTCCCCGTCAGTGATGCGGTGCGGCGCAAAGACGACAACGGCGCAGTAAGTAAACCCGCTGCGTTGCCCGATGAAGCAAGCCCGCGTCGCAGCAGTGCCAGTGGAGCGCCAGCTAACCAGGACAACGCGCTGCTGGTTCGTGTTACTGCTGCCGTAACGGAAGGTAACGTTTTGATACCCAGCACAGAGAATCCCAGACGGATGACTGCCAGCGGCCCCAGCACTGCAGCCAGCGCCACCGCTAAGGTGCCGAGGCCTACGGTAACCGCAGCCACAACAGCCGCTACTTTCATCAGTGTGCCTGTCAGTTCCGGGTTAGCTTCCACCCAGCGGCGCAACGCCCCCGTGATGCTTTTTACCGTGTACAGAATATCCATCAGCGGCTGGCGCAGCGTTTCGCCCAGCTGCTGAAGGTGTTCTGCGCTCCGGTTTTGACCAGCAACCACTGAGCGGAAAGTGAGTCCTTGTTGATGTCGGATTCTTTCTGCATGGAACCGAGCGCATCATTGCCCGCTGTCAGTTTTAGCTGGCGCTGCAGTTCCGGAAGGTTGTTTGCCAGTTTCGCTGCATCATCACCAAACTCTTTACCAAACAACATGGTCATGGCAGACAGACGCTTGTCCTGCGGCAGTGCGTTCACCTTCTCCAGCACACGCTGGATAGTTCCCATCGCATCCTTCGTCATCTGCTTTTCAATCACTTCAGGATTGAGTTTCAGCAGATTCATCCCTTCAAAGAAACTCTTGCTTTGCATGGTGGCAATGGACAATTCACGCACCATCGCGTTTGCTGCACTGGCTGCAACCTCCGGCGCAGCGCCCAGTGTCAGAAAGGTGGACCCCAGTGCCGCCGCTTTACGATAATCCAGACGGTCAGCCACACCGCCCAGACGTTGCATAACATCAATGATGTCCGCCCCTTTCGACATGGCGTTATCATCCAGATAGTTCAGCGCATCGCCGAGCTGTTCAATATTGCGGGTAGGTATTTTGTAGAGCTGGGCGATTTTCCCCAGACTTTCTGACAGTTCATCCGCTGGCAGCTCAAAGGCTGTTGCCGCCTTTGCTGCCGTACTGGCGAAGGCCAGCAGGTCACGTTTCTGGTCTTCCCAGCTGTCGTCAGGGTTTGCGACGTTCATGCGCGCACCACCTTCAACCAGTGCAGCGAAGTCCACCGCACCGTTTTCCATCGGCAACTGTTCGCTGGCAGCCTTGATGGCATCCTGCATTTCATAAAAACGTGCAGTGCGGTTGCCATTATCGTCACGCAGACCATTGACCTGCTTTGCCACACCTTTCATGGCATCTTCCATGCTGGTATAGCTTTTTACTGCCGCCATCACTGGCGCACCCATTGCCAGCCCTGCAGCCGTGGTAGTGGCTCCGGCTCCTGCGATGCGATCGCGCACTTCAAGCCGTCTTGAGTATTGTTCTCTGGCAGCGTTCATCCGTGCCTGTTGTTCACCCAGACGTTTAAGTGCTTTTTGCTGGCCCTCCAGTGCCTGCCTTGTTTCTTCAGCATTTTTCTTAAGTTCTCGCTGGGCACTACTGAGTTGTCTGGTATCAATCCCTGATTCTTTAAGTGCCTGACGTTGTCTCTGGACCGCCCCCAACAAGCCGTTATAGGTCTGCTGAAGTTCCTGTACTCGTGTTTTGGCCTGACTGAATAACTTTGCCTGCGCGGCGGTTGGCCTGTTAGTGGCAGCAAATTGTGTGGCGAGTTTTGCCGCCTCTTCGCGGGCTGCGTTCAGGTTGTTGGCTGTTATGGCTAGTTGCGAGCGCGTCTTGCGAAATTCATCAATTCTGCCAGCCTGCTTATTCAGTTCTTTGAGGCTGTTTCGGGTATTCTGAATTGCGCCAGCCAGCTCTTTCGAACTGGCCTGTGCAGCACGGAATGGGCGGGTGAGTTTGTCAACCGCATTAAGAATGACCTGCAGGCGCAGGTTATTATCACTCATCGTTGGCCCCGCTTCTCTGAATCGCTTTATACCGCCATTCCAGCACTTCGGTCAGCGGCATAACGTCAGTAACGGATGGCGGCCAGTGAAAGATGGTGGCGATATCAGCCACCAGATCGTCAACCGTCAGGCTATCGGTAAACCGGCAAGCACCGACTTCTTCAACAAAAAAGTGACAACCTCAACCGACATGGCAGTGAGATCTGCCGGGTCCATCTCTGCAATTTCCTGTGCAGTCAGTGCCGGACTGGAGATGCGGGGATCACGGTCATCATCGCGTTCACATCCATATCCATAATGGCCTGCAGGCGTGTACCGCGCAGCGCTCCGGACTGCGGTTTACGCAGCACAATTTCGGTAATTTCTGTTTTACCGCGCTTGATAGGGGTATCCAGTTGAATGGTCTTTTCAGTCTGCTTATCGCTCATTTTGTTGTCCTGTAAATTGGGTTCTGGCGCGGAATCCCGCGCCGTTCAGATACATCAGAGGCCGAGGGCGTTGCGGTGCGCTTCCATCAGGTCCACACCGTCCACAATTTCCACCATGTTGATAAGGTCCACTTCATAGAGCACCTCACCATTGATGGTCAGCTTCGCGTAGCTGTTGGTACTGGTCACTTTGGTGGTGTTACTTTCGCCCGTCTTCCACTCACCGGAATCCACTTCTTTGTGACGTCCACGCACCACAAGCTCCACGGCCTGCACTTCCCCGGTATCGTCACGCTGGATAGAGCCGGTAAAGCGCAACTGGATGCCATCCACCGTGGCTTTGCCCATCTGCTTAAACAGCAGCAGTTCAGTACCACCAATGGAAAATTCTGTGTCCAGCGCACTGTCATCAAGCCCCAGATCCACATCCACTGCCCCCGGCATTCCGCCGCCGCGATACTTCTCATATTTGCGGGTGAATTTCGGCAGCGTCAGCGACTCAACGATCCCCTGCCAGTTGTTCCCGTCGTTAAACAGGTTCAGGTGTTTTAATTTGCGTGGTAAAGCCATGTTGTCCCCTTACGCGCTGACCTGGCTGGCGAAATTCACCAGGTACTGATCGGTGATGCGCTGACGCAACATCAGATTTTCAAGTGGCGGCACTGGCGTGTAGTCGTAGTCGATGGTGAGTTTTCCGGCTTTCAGAGTGTCTTTGTCGTTCACCGACTCGTCCAGCCAGCAATCACCACCAATGAGATACCCCTGACTGACCAGGCTGCGCATTTTGGCGCGGATGCCCTCGATAATGTCGCGCGCCAGCGACGGGTTCAGCGGTTTGTCCACTGCCCACATGTGCGCTTCTGCCATTGTGTCCGTCAGCACCTGCGCCGTGCGGGTGTAGTTTTCGAAAGCAAAGAGCGGGTCATCACTCAGGCAGCGGGAACCCCAGAAGCGGAAACCGTCTTTACGCACAAGCGTGGTGACGTCGTTCTGGTTCAGCAGACCTGCATCGGTTGCCGGGTCCTGCAGATCCCAGAACACATCTGCAGAAATTCCGGTGACACCGTTCACGCCCACGTTGGACAGGCTTTTGTGCCACCCAGTCTGCTCATCAATTTTGGCACGCAGACCAAGCGCACGGGCGGTGGCATATGCCGTTGCTTCGGCATTCAGCACCGTGTCCCAGCCAGTAAAGTCGGGCCAGATCAGCATTCCTTCGCGCTGGCTGAAGTTTTCACGGTAAGTGATCGCCTCCTGTACCGTCTTGCAGCCATACGCTGACAGGTAGGCAAACCCACGCAGGCTTTGCGCCACACTCAGCAACTCAGTCGCAACGGCTTTGTTATCGTGACCTGGCACGCCGAGAATGCGCGGTTTAACGCCGAGCTGTGTCTGGGCAGATAACAGGGCTTTCATGCCTGTTTTTTTACCTTCAGCAGTCACTGCGCCGATGATATTGGTCGTGGTTTCTTCTTCCGTTTCACCCTGCGGCACACGCACAACAACGGTCACGGGTTTTGCCTGGTCAGCGATGGCATCCAGCGAACGGGCCAGCGTGCCGGACTCACCCGCTTTACCGCTGGCAGTCAGCACATCAGTGATCAGCACGGGTTTATTAAGAGGAAACATTTTTGCATCGGCATCATCGCCCGTGCAGACCATGCCCACGATGGCGGTGCTCACCGTGGTAATGGATCGGGTACCTTCGTTGACTTCAACAACGCGCACCCCGTGGTGGTAATCCTGAGCCATAAGGCAGTCTCTCCGGTTGTAGAGTAGGTCTGACTATGTTCTGGTTGATACGCACAGGATGCACGAATTGGGATTTGTATGGAGAATGGCACAACGGTGATGAAAAAAGCCCCGCAGACGCGGGGGTAGGAATTTAAAATTGAGGTAATTCGGGCCAGTAAATATCAGGTACAGTGCTGGTATCCGTTGCCATCACCGCGTCAATGTAATCCAGCACGGCGTTAAGTCGGGTGTTTTCTGTCTGCGTCAGCTTTCCTCCCGGCCTGCAATTTCAGTTGAATCAGACTAATTGAAGCCATTGCAGTATCAATCAGTGACTGGCGCTGTGCTTCTGCCGCTTCTATTGCGGCACCGTATTGTGCCTCGGTATCGGTTACCCATTTCTCACCATCCCATTTATCGTATGGTGTTAACGGAGCGATAGTGGTCATATTTTCAGGGTAATCCCCGGCGCTGTGATTTCTTTTGGTTCTCCCGTTTCGGTGCTATAAACAATTTCACCGCGATGGTCTGGCACATATTTCCACGAGTTCAAATCCGTTGAGCGGCAAATTGCATAACCCGTTTTATGTGTACCAGGTGCATCTAAACAAGAACATGCCGGGATACCGACACCGACAGCAAGATATTCGGTTGATGTTGAGATATATTCCTGTGTCCCATTATCATAGTTATAAACGGTAATATCCCCTGCCTTTACCGCGATCAGCGCATCATTTAATACAGCTCCACCCATTATGCAGCCCTCACGATATAATTAAATGAAATATTTCGTGGACGTGATTCGTTACCGAATTTATCTGAACCATCAGTATTTCTCGCTGAATATGTTTGGAGGATTGTCCCTGATGATGGATTCGCATTATATTCATTTGTTCCTGCTGGATAGTATGACATTGCACTATTGTCATCTTTGAAAACAGCAGACATCAATCCATCACCACCACTTCCGTAAGCAGTTGGTAAGAAATGACGGTGATCGAAAGAAAGACTATTTTGTGCCGAAAGTAGGGAACGACCAGAATCTACCCCGCGCCCATCATCCCAGCCACGAATAAACTCACCACGTAAATCAGGCAATTTATTTGTCGGGTAAGCCTTCGCCAGTTTTGGATATTCAACGGCAGAAAAAGCCGCACCGTTGCATTTCAGCCAGCCAGTAGGCGGTGTGGCTGAAGGCCACGGAACAGGCACACCAACGGGTAATGCCGAACCTTCTCCCAAACCAAGGTATGCGAGAAGACCAGCAACATCTTTTCCACTCAAATTAGTCAGCGTATTGTCCAGCGGTTGTTTGCCTGACAGCGCATTAAGCATTGTTGTGGCAAAGTTCGGATCATTCCCCAGTGCCGCCGCCAGTTCATTCAATGTATCCAGTGCAGCAGGTGCAGAACCCACCATTGCTGCAATCGCCGATTTCACAAAAGCCGTAGTGGCAATCTGTGTATTGTTGACCGACTGTGCCGCAGTCGGCGCTGTTGGCGTCCCGGTAAGTGCCGGACTTGACAGTGACGCTTTTAGTTCCAGCGCATTGTTAATGGTGGTGCTGAATTTCGGGTCATTGTTTATGGCTGCGGCTATTTCTTTCAGCGTGTCCAGCGTGGCTGGCGCACCATTAATAAGGGCCTTCAGTGCCGCCTGAACAAACGCGGTGGTCGCAAGTTGCGTGGTATTATTCCCCGCCGCTGGCGTTGGTGCTTTGGGGGTTCCGGTAAACGTCGGGCTGGCTTTTGGCGCGTACTGTGAATGCGGGTCCAGTGCGGCAAGATGTTTTGCCATCAGATCATCCACGTACACCTTCAGCTCCAGTGCCTTGTCATCCACATACTTGCGGGTTGCCAGCACAACGGCAGGGTCGATTTTCAGGGTGATATTGTCCGTGCTGCTGGTTATCAGCACCATGCGCACGGTCTGGGTGCGCCCGCTGCCTTCAGCCAGTCGCGGTTTATAGCTTTCCGGGCAGTTCCCCACGGCAATCAATGCCCCTGACTCATCAAACAGGCCCACTTCACGTATCCACCAACCGCCCTCGTTTTCAGGGATCACCTGTTCAGCAATAATCTGGCTGCTGTTCTGCGGGTCGATATAGAGCATATTCAGCGCAGCCCGGCGTTTCTCATTTACCAGTGCAGTCTGCTTTGCGTCCGGCGTCGGCAATACTCCGCCGCCATCGCCCACCGCCATATGGGTAATTTTTAAAGGCACACCGAGCGCGGCGGCGCTGGCAAGTTTCGCCGCGCCAATATCCGTCAGCAGGGTATAAAATTTTGTGCTCATGGATTCACTCTCATTGTGTCAATAACATGGACCGCCCCGCCTTCATGCGCGGTGCCGCCGGAAATAATTGTTTCGTTGATATACGGATAGATCGTGATTTCTTCGCCAAGATAGCTGGCGGCTCCCACCCAATGCGGGCCGCTGGTCTGCAGGTTGATGGACATGCCGATCATGTGACGGCTACATGGTTTGGCATCGCTTATCAGTCGCTCAAGTTCCAGATAGGTATCTTCAGTGATGCCCTGGTCCTGCACACCAATGTCAGGCGAAACGTGCCCGGTGTTTCTCCGGTCTGCCACCACTCAATAATGCGGTTCAGGAAGCCGAACGGCTCCACCACCCGCCGCACGGCACTGGTGGTTCCTTTATGCTGATGTATATAAAAAGCATCCTTTACCACCTGGCGTTTGACGCTTTCCGTCCAGCCCTCGTCCCATCGATCCACAGAGAACGCCCAGGCGAGATAAGGCAGGAAACTGACCGGACAGGTTGCCGGATTCCACAAGTCACGAAGCGGCACCTGCAGATCAGAAATCCCGCTGCAGGTTTGCGCCAGTCGGCGCTCCAGTGGTGTTGAACCCGGTGGCAGCAGACTATTCATCCGTTCCTCCGTTGGTTACGCTCCACTGCGTACATGATGCCGCCTGTGTTTTGTTCAGGACCACATCCGCCAGCGGTGAAGCCAGCTCCACACGCTGCACACCCTCAACATGCAGGGCGGCAAAGATGGCACTACGGCGAATATCCCGACCAAGCCGCGTCTGACTGGCGATGTACTTCTGCAGGCTGGCTTTTGCCGCTGCCATTACCGGCTCTGCTTCCGGCCCCGGATAGAGAAAAATGGTAGCTTCCACGCGGTACGGGATGATTTCTGCGCTGCGAACCGTCAGACGGTCAGCCACCGGGCGGACGTTCTCACTGTTCAGGGCTTTCTCCACCACATCCAGCAGGTCTTTTTCTGCTGTTCCATCGCCTTCGCGGCTAAGGACAGTCAGCACCACCTCTGCAGGTGCCGGACTGGTTGCACTGGCATCCGCCACCCGACCGTCGGCGCTTCGTGCATGAAATTCATAAGCGGCAGTTGGCCCCGCAACTGAAAGTCCTTCAAAGGCTGCAGGCACACGCAGGCGTAACGCTTCATCGCTTTCCATCACAGCCGCAACGGGCGGCACAGCGTCATTATCAGCAGGCGTCACCGTCAGGCGTTTCACGTTGTAGTTGGCAGCGAGCTGGTCCAGATCGCCGCCCATCGCATAAGCCACCATCACCGCCTGCGCGGCTTCGTTAATACGCTGGCGCAGAAGCAACTCACGATAAGCGTTCTCCTGCAATAATTTGGTGACGGGTTCAGATTCCAGTTCCAGCGTGCGGATCACTGCTTCCTGCTCATCTTTCGGATGAAGCGCCACAAATTCTGCCTTGCGTTCGGCAAGCAGCGTCTCAAAGTCCGGCACATCCACAATCTGCGGCGCAGATAACTGCGAAAGGTCAATCACTGCCATTCTCTGCTCCTGTTGATACGGAAAGGGACACAGGCACACCGTTATTCCGCCGCCCGGTCAGCTCCACCACCATAGAACCGTCAAAGTTGCTGTTGATGGTGATGGAATCCAGCGTCAGCCGTGGCTCCCAGCGACTCAGCGCCACATACACTGCCGACATGACCTGCAGGCGTAATGCCGGATTTTGTGGCTGATCTATTAAAACCGACAGGAGGGAACCATATTCCCGGCGGGCAATGCGGCTACCCTGCGGTGTCAGCAGAATGTCCCGCACCGACTGGCGCAGATGATCAATATCAGTAATGACTTTGCCGCTGGTATTGTTCATCCCGCTATAAAGCGTCATACCGGGCCTCCGGTTGTATCGCCGCCTTTCAGGACGCCAGTATGCTGATGTGCATCAACCACAATCCCGTTAGAACTCATCGCTCCGCCGCCCTGGGTAACGCCACCATTGATCACCACTTCGCTGTTAATGCGCGTGCGGTCAGCCTCCAGTACAAACTCACTGGTTTTCATGGTGATGTTATCAGCGGCCTCAATGACCATTGATTTGATGCCCCTGACATACCAGCGCCCGGTGGCGGGTTCATATTCAAACCAGCCACCGTCAGGATGTTCTGTCACGCAGGCGTCCGCCGACGTCGACGGTGGTGCGAACTGATTCGAATAGACAGCGGGCAGCGCAAAGGCAGTCTCCAGATTGCCGCCCAGACTCAGCAGCACCACCTGCTCACCTTCCGATGGTCGCCACCATGTGCGGGCATTCCCGGCACGCAGCGTCAGCCAACTGATCCAGTTAGTTTCAAGGTCGCCCGTTTTCACCCGGCAAAGCCAGTTCTCCCGGTCCACTTCGGTAACTACACCTGTGCGGATCAGGTTGGTGATAAGGCGCATGATTTCGGTTAATTGTGCGTTCATAGATATATGATGACAGATGAAAATTTGTTTATAACTTCTTGCAAATTGTGGTATCGATGGTACAAATTGACAAAAGGATAAAAAACAACCAATAGGTGGATAAATGAGTGTTATGAATCCAATAAGTTCTAATATATTTAATGCTGAATTTTTAAACACCCCAGCAGCGGCACTTGCCGCATGGATTTCCATTATTGGAGCTGTTATAACTTTGGTGACGATAGTTATAAGAGCACTATTCAAATATAGAAAATCTCATGATGTAATTTTGAAAAAATCAGGAATACCTGCGTTTATATTAAATTTTTTTCTTATAAAAATATCATTAAAAAGGCTGCCTACTATCACATGGGCTGAAAAATCATTCACGGTTCTATTTTCGCTTCTTTTTTTGTGTGCAATTTATCTTTTTGGTCCAGTTTTCATCCAAGCCATTAGAACCCCACCAAATAGCACATTGCTTTATTGGATAAAGTCCGGTGAATCATTTTATATGTCAAAAAAAATGGCGACTGCAGCTACAATATTAACCACTCCTGATTGGGAAATATCAAAGGATGATTGCGAAGAGTCATCCTCTGCCAGTACAGAGAAGTACAAATCATTAACTATCGAACATAAAGAAATTCTTTGTAAACTACTAACCACTGATGAAGGGAATGCTTACATTGATGAAGAAGTCAAGAATTTCGTTAAAGACAAATTTTTTATCTATTCCTTTGCCCCAACAACTATATTTATTCTATTATGGATTTCTTTGGGTTTTATACTGACCATTCACTATTCTAAAAAAGTTAGGAAATATATTCTAACTGAACAAAAAAATGCAATTCATTGGGCATATGGTGAATTCAAGACAGAAGGAATCTATTCAATATATCAAGAGTTAGAACATAAGACTCACCATTAAGACCCAGCAGGCGGCGCTCTGCGTAACGGACCTCCGGTCCTTTGCGACTGACGCGATCACGCAGGCCGTAATGGTGAACACGGGCAATACGCTGCACCTTGCCTTCAAACTGTACGCTGGCAGAGTCGGCGCTGGCGGCAGTTTTCAGGTATTTTGTGGTGCGCAGCTTTGCAAACATCTGACGTTTGATGCGGCCTTTTTTGCTGCGTGCTGTTACCCTGCGCGGTTCATAACTGCTGCCATCAGGATTGCGCTGCATCCTGATATTCTGCTGCTGTGTCCGGCGCAGTTCCTGCGCCAGCTGGCGCATCATACGGCTTCTTGCGGCTGGCTCCAGATTCGCCAGCAAGGCACTCAGCCAGTCGTCCACCTTCTGCAATTCAGCCACGTTTCACCGTCCACATTTCTTCAGGTTCATCGGGTTCCGCTACAGCTTCAACGCTGGACACTGTGCCGTCAGTGCTGACCAGCACACGTTCCGTCAGTTGCAGGTTAAGGCTGATATCACAGACATCGTTGCGCAGAATATCCACCTCAAAGGTGAATAACTTTTCCCGTAAAGCGGGATTATTGATGGCATCGGGCTGGTTATCACGCAGCCACAGCAAAACCGGGGCCATCAACAGATTCTGGTCACCACTGAAATCCTCTATCACCACGTTCAGGGTGTAGCGGTACTCCCATGACATGGAGCTGGCCCCCGTGGCAACCAGCGAACCGTTATCCACAAACAGATGCAGTTTGTCCGGGTTATTACGGACATAAGGCACTGCTTTATTAAGGGCGTGGCGCAGGGATTGTGGTTTGTTCACTGTTTCGCTCCTGACACGCAATAATCATGTCCACTTTGTCTGCACAGACCGCCCAGGCGGCCTCCGTTTCATCCAGCAACGCGTTCAGGTCACCGTTAGTGCGCGGCGCTGCCTGCCCCAGCCGACACGGCGTCACTCGCGGACAACCACTGACGGTAAGCTGCACCTCCGGTGAGTGTCGGGCGTTCCCGCAGCCGGATAATGTCAGCAGGCAAAGGAGTATCAGCCCAGCGGCGTAAATCCTCGTTCTCACGTTTCAGTTCCTCAATCCGGTGTTGTCGTTGTCTCAGTAGTGCGCTGGTCTGTTCTGCGTCGGCATAAAGTCGCGCCTGCTCCCGGTTGTTGGTTTCTGTCAGAATGGACAGGCTGATAAGCTGGCTGTTGCTCTTTGCCAGTGCCTGGCTTTTGCTCCGAAGCTCATCTGCCTGCGTGCTGATGGTCTGGCTGGCATCAGCCAGCCGCCACGTCTTCCAGCCCAGCGCCGCCAGTAATAACGCCAGCACAACCAGCAGCAACCGGTTCATGCTGCTACCTGTTGCGCCATCTGATTACGGGTGATCCAGAAGGCAATAACGGTCAGTAGATAAAAGACCAGGGTAATAGCCCACCCCGTCCAGGCGAGACTGACGACAATCAGCAATCGCATCATCCAGCTGATAAATACGTTTTCTTTTCGGGTAATGGTCTTCAGCAAAGATGCCCTCAACTCCTGCCAGAGCGGGCCGTTCTTAATTAACGCAGCCAGTGCTACCGGAATTGCCCCCCATGTCAGCAGACAGGCTACCCAGACACCAGATGCTGCCAGTACCGGAAAAATCCCCTGCGGATACACCATTGCGGCGATTAACAGCGCTATCCATAACATCAGAAACAGCCCGCTGATTAATTTCTTTTTCATTTCAGTTTGCTCCCTGTAAGCACCAGGCCATCTCCCGCGCACGGCGGTTATCCAGCCCCTGATTAAACACACCTTTTACATACACCCAGCGCGGCAACTGTCGGCACGCATCCGCCCAGCGCCGCTGATTGAGCAATTTCACCAGCGTGGAACTGCAGGCATTGCCCGTACCCACGTTGAAGGCAAACGACACCGCAGCGTCATACACCTTCTGCGGCGGCTGTTGCTTCATACACCTTTCCAGCGCCCGCTCCACACGCAGCACGTTGGAGATCAGCCCTTCTGCTGCCTGTCGCTCCGTAATGGTTTTGCCGGGAATGACGCCCGACGTATTACCAATGCCGTCGGTCCAGACACCCGCGCTGCACTGATACGGCTGCAGACGACAACCTTCGTAATCGGCAATCAGTTTCAGCCCCTCCACGGAGGTGTGAAGCTGCTGAAAACCCGGCAGCGTGGCAGCAATAGCCAGCACGGTCCCGACAAGGCAGCGTTTAACGATTGATGGATTCATAGTCCTCCCGCGAGATCTGCCCGTCGCGCAGAAGCTGGTAGGCTTTATGTTTGTAGTACCAGTTGATAGCCAGCATCAGCACACCAATCATCAGACCGCCCAGCGTTGAGGCATCCTTGATGGACAAATCGCCCAGCCAGGCCAGCACAACGGCGATGCAGTACGTGATAAAGGCGCTGATTCGCTCAAGCGTCATAATTCAGTCCCATAGCTGGACGGTCTGCACGGTGGTGGTGGTCGGAATGTCCGGCAGCTCCACCTGCAGCCCGTGAGGTAAAAAGGGGCCGTATTCGGCAAGCCCCGGATTTGCCTTCAGTACCTGCTCCGTGACACCCTGCGTGCGCCCGTAATGACGCCAGCAAAGTGCATCCACCGTGTCATACTGATGCGCTCGCACTTTCATCAGATAAGCTCCACTGTGCAGTGCGGCGCGTCCTGTACCCGGCTGATGGCCCAGCGGGCGTCACGCCATAAATCACCGCTGGCTTCCGCCAGTTCCTCGCCTCGCTTCACACCGGATGCCGTGGCGTCATAGTCCTGGTATCGTTCGTTGAGCATGGCGCGTGCCCAGCAGTAAACCGCGTTGAAATAGTGCTGAATGCGCTCACTTTTGCCGTCCAGCTGTTCTGCCGGAACCTCTGCCAGCGAGGCATACCCCAGCATCTGCTGGCGTCTGCGAAACTCATACAGCTCTGCGTTGACCTCCGAAATTGCCGACAGCGCAACCTGCTTTAAACGCGGCTGCGTCACCGTGCCGTCAGTGCGCATGACACTGCGAAACTCCGACAAGTCCACATCAGGCCAGAACGGCGTATTCCTGATGATTTCCGCCTGTTCCGGTGCCTGTTCTGGCGCAACAAACTTCATGCTGCTTTCTCCTGAAATAGAGGGCGGTGGACGGGGTTTTGATGTGGCAGTGCCTTTCGCCACCCCGTGCCGCCCGTGCGCGGGGGCACGTTCTGTCAGCGGCTGTCATTGCGCAGTCTGCGCTCCAGCTGCTGTTTGTCTTTTTTCACGCCACAGCGGGGATCGAGCTGTAACGCATGGTTGAGATGATTAAGGGCGGAAGCCGGATTACTTTCACTCAGGACAGCGCCAATCGCTTTATGCAGACGCGCCCGTGACTGGTCCGGCATATCCAGACCATCTGTCAGCTCCAGCGTCTGCAGCAACAGAGCGGCATCAAAGCCGGTGGCGGCAAGCATTGCGCTCTGCGCCGCGTCTGCCATTTCCTCTGCCAGCACGGTCTGCACGTTGCGGTTACCCAGCGGCATCACCCAGCCATGACGCAGGGCATGACGCCCGATCTCCAGCGCCCCGGCATAATCTCCGGCATCAATGCGCCACAGCATCACGTACATCAGCACGTCATCCTGTTGAGCGCCTCCGGCAGCCAGAACGCCCTCCGCCCAGGCAGCATATTTCGGCAGCAGCTCCACCTTGATTTCCGCTTTTTTTACCGTGGACTGAACGCCCTTGAGACGGCGACGGTCTTCCGCCAGTTGCAGCAGCATCAGGTCATAGCCCGACGCGTGGCGAACACTGCCACCCTCGCGAGCGGCCTGTTCAGCCTGAACGCGCAGGCGATGCTGCCGTGCGGGACTCAGGCTCATGAATTACGCTCCGGTTTCTGCTGCGGCGCTGAAGTCACCAATCTGGATGTTTTCCACCAGTGCAGCGCAGCGATAGTCCTCAACCACATAGGCTTCGTTAACGGATTCAAAATTTTCAATCCGGTCACGTTTCGGGTTGTCCATAACTGAACGGCGGCGGGTATCTTCCTGCCAGTAGATGGACAGGTTATCCAGACGGGTGATCAGCAGCGCATTCGGCGGGAAGAACGGCGCACGCACCGCCTGCAGGCCCCCCCATGCGTTTCTGACTGATGATCATATCGGCAGCCAGTTTTTCACTGTTTTCCTGCTCTTTGTTGACCAGCGGGAAATACTTGTCAGACAGCAGTTCACGCCCGCAAATCACCACCAGATCGTCATCGTCCTGGTAGACAACGTCGATAAGCTCATTGACCGCATCCATCACCACGGCGTCCAGGTTGGCATATTCGCCCCCTTTCCCGACTTTCACCGCACCCGGTGTGGTTTCACCGCCCGTGGTGCTGCTGCCCATGACATGATCCGGTGCATCCTCACGGATTTTCTGTAACCAGCCTTTGTTCACATCCTGCAGCAGCGGGTTTTCGCTACGGTTGGAGGTTTTCGCACGCTTCACGCCGTTAAAGCCGATCATGATGCGGTCCAGTGCCTGACGTTTCACGATGGCGTCACGGATACGCACCTGGAAATCCTGAAACTTCGCCCACAGATCCAGCTTCGCGTAGGTCAGCACCGTGTCAAAGTTGGTCTGCTCGCATTTATATTCCACATCGACCATCAGCGTCGGATCGACAGGCTCACGCTCTTTCGCGGTGGTATCAGTGGTTCCAGCAATGGTGCTGCCAACACCCAACCCCAGCAGCTGACCGGATTGCTCAGTCACTGGCGTGACGTTAATCAGCGTCAGGAAAGCGGCGGACTGCTGGATCTGGTCTTCCAGAGTCTGCTGTACAGACGGCTCTACGGTGAATTTGCTGGACAGTTCTTCAACTGCCACACCGTTCAGACGCGCCAGTTGCTGCAGGTAAGCGTTAAAAGCAAAGCGGGTATTCTTCTTCATCAGGTTTTGTGCTCCATCAGCAATTGGTCAGAGTGTCAGCGGGGGCGTTACCGCCTGTTGCACGCTGGCGGTAGTCCTGGCGGCTGTCTTCTTGGCTCAGCTTGTCCACCAGTTCGTTAAAGGCGGTCTGCTGTGCCTGCAGGGCAGTCTCCAGCTCAGACAGGCGTTCTTCCTGCTCAGACAGGGATTTTTCGGTGCGCGCACTCAGGTTCTGCTGCTCAGTGGCGACCAGTTCCACGGCCTTATGCACATCAGAGAAGCCCGGGCGTCATCGGACTGCTCTTTTTTGGTGAACAGCGCCGTGACACGGGCAAACAGGGACGGTTTGTCATCCTGGATTTCTTCCAGTTCGATCACCGTTTCCTCTGCAGCGGTAAAAAGATTGGCGGGATTCTGCTTGCGGTTTGCCAGCGGGTTATGGGCTGCACTGGCGCTGAATGTCAGCATTTCCGTACCCAGACTGGCAGGGTCATCAGTGGCAGCCAGGCCAACCAGGTAGGCTTTGCCCGTATCAGCGAACTTCGGACTGACTTCCATAGATGTGAATAATTTCTGGCCTTTTTTCACCAGCTCCACCAGGGACTCCGTTGGCTCAACGTCGGCATACAGCGCCATCTTTCCTGCCAGCGGACCTTCCGTGATTTCTTCAGCAAACAGCGCCGTCACCTTGCCGTAGCGGTTAAAGGTGCTGTCCGGCAGATAAGACTTGATGTGCTCAAGGTTAATCAGCGCGGTATACACCGCCGGGTTGTAGCTGGCTGCCATCTGTTCCAGCCATTCACGCTGGATTTCGCGTCCGTCGGTGGTGGCACCTTCCACCCCGATGCGAAAACGCTTTGCTTTCACTGTCATGAGCCGTGCTCCGTTAGAAAAAACTTACTGGAGCCTTATGGTTGCGGTGATGTGGGCAGTGAAACAATGCGCGGTATTTGTACCGACAACCACACAAACCGCAGGCGGGGAAAGCCTTCATTCAAGGCTGTAGGTTTGTGCCATGAACACCACACTGACACCCGCAGATCTCGATCCCCGTCGGCAGGCCATGCTGCTGTACTTTCAGGGATACCGTGTAGCCCGCATTGCTGAAATGCTGGGCGAGAAAGTTGCAACCGTTCACAGCTGGAAGAAACGCGACAAGTGGGGTGACTATGGGCCGCTGGATCAGATGCAGCTCACCACCGCCGCACGCTACTGCCAGCTCATTATGAAGGAGCACAAAGAAGGGAAAGATTTCAAAGAGATTGACCTGCTGGCGCGCCAGTCGGAACGCCACGCGCGGATCGGCAAGTTTAACAATGGCGGCAACGAAGCCGACTTAAACCCTAACGTCGCCAACCGCAACAAAGGCCCGCGCCGTCAGCCGGAAAAGAATGTTTTCACCGATGAGCAGATTGAGAAGCTGGTAGAAATCTTCCATTCCTCTATGTTCAACTACCAGCGCCACTGGTGGGAAGCCGGAAAAACCAACCGCATCCGCAACCTGCTGAAGTCACGCCAGATCGGCGCGACCTTTTACTTTGCCCGTGAAGCCCTGATTGACGCTCTGCTTACCGGACGTAACCAGATTTTCCTTTCCGCCAGCAAGGCACAGGCCCACGTCTTTAAGCAGTACATCATCGACTTCGCCAAAGAAGTGGAAGTGGAGCTGAAAGGCGATCCGATGGTGCTTCCCAACGGGGCCACACTGTATTTCCTCGGCACCAATGCCCGCACGGCCCAGAGTTACCACGGCAACCTGTATCTGGATGAATATTTCTGGATACCGAAATTCCAGGAGCTGCGCAAAGTGGCTTCCGGTATGGCTATTCACAAAAAATGGCGACAAACCTATTTTTCCACGCCATCCAGCCTGACACACAGTGCTTATCCGTTCTGGTCCGGTGCGCTATTCAACCGTGGGCGCAATAAAGCCGACAAGGTGGACATCGACCTGTCCCACAGCAATCTGGCTCCAGGCCTGCTGTGTGCAGACGGGCAATACCGCCAGATAGTCACCGTGGAAGATGCGGTGCGCGGCGGCTGTAACCTGTTCGACCTTGACCAGTTGCGCATGGAATACAGCCCGGACGAATACCAGAACCTGCTGATGTGTGAATTCGTGGACGATCTCGCGTCCGTATTTCCGCTCAGCGAGCTGCAGGCATGCATGGTGGACAGTTGGGAAGTCTGGACCGACTTTCATGCACTGGCCCTGCGCCCGTTTGGCTGGCGAGAAGTGTGGATCGGTTATGACCCGGCAAAAGGTACGCAGAACGGCGACAGCGCCGGATGCGTGGTGGTGGCACCGCCAGCCGTGCCAGGCGGTAAGTTTCGCATTCTTGAGCGTCACCAGTGGCGCGGGATGGACTTCCGCGCCCAAGCTGACGCCATCAAAAAACTGACCGAACAGTACAACGTGACCTATATCGGTATCGACTCGACAGGTGTCGGTCACGGAGTTTACGAGAACGTGAAAGCGTTCTTTCCTGCCGTCCGGGAGTTTGTCTACAACCCCAACGTTAAAAATGCCCTGGTACTCAAGGCCTACGACATTATCAGCCACCGCCGTCTGGAGTTTGACGCCGGGCACACCGACATTGCGCAGTCATTCATGGCAATCCGTCGTGCCACCACCGCCAGTGGCAACCGCCCGACCTATGAAGCCAGCCGCAGCGAAGAAGCCAGCCACGCCGATCTGGCCTGGGCAACAATGCACGCACTGTTTAACGAACCGCTGCAGGGCGAGTCCGCCAATACCAGCAATATTGTGGAGATTTTTTGATGGGAAAGAGTAAGAAAAACCGCGCTGCGGCGACGAATCAGATCCAGCATAAAAACCAGACTTCAGCCGAAGCATTCAGCTTCGGTGATCCCGTTCCAGTACTTGACCGCCGCGAACTGCTGGACTATGTGGAATGTGTTCAGACAGATCGCTGGTATGAGCCTCCCGTCAGCTTTGACGGACTGGCGCGCACCTTCCGCGCTGCCGTGCATCACAGTTCCCCGATTGCAGTAAAGTGCAACATTCTGACCAGTACCTATATCCCTCATCCGCTGCTCAGCCAACAGGCTTTTTCGCGTTTTGTGCAGGACTATCTGGTATTTGGTAACGCCTACCTGGAGAAACGCACGAACCGATTCGGTGAAGTTATCGCCCTTGAGCCTGCGCTGGCAAAATACACCCGACGCGGGTTAGACCTGGATACCTACTGGTTTGTGCAATACGGTATGACAACCCAGCAGTATCAGTTCACGAAAGGCAGCATTTTTCATCTGATGGAACCGGACATCAACCAGGAGATCTACGGCCTGCCCGGCTATCTTTCTGCCATTCCATCCGCCCTGCTCAACGAATCCGCCACGCTGTTCCGCCGTAAGTATTACATCAACGGTAGTCATGCAGGCTTCATCATGTACATGACCGACGCCGCGCAGAATCAGGAGGATGTGAACAACCTCCGCAACGCGATGAAAAGCGCCAAAGGTCCAGGCAACTTCCGCAATCTGTTTATGTACTCGCCTAACGGCAAAAAGGACGGACTTCAGATTATCCCGTTGTCAGAAGTCGCAGCGAAGGATGAGTTTCTGAATATCAAGAACGTGAGCCGCGATGACATGATGGCAGCACACCGAGTGCCGCCGCAAATGATGGGGATTATGCCAAATAATGTTGGGGGGTTTGGGGATGTGGAAAAGGCCGCGAAAGTATTTGTTATGAATGAGTTACTACCAATTCAAAAACATATTCTGCAACTTAATGAATGGGCTAAAAAAAACATCATCTCATTCAGTGAATACTCAGTGGAGTGTATGTAAATTGAATAATGGCAGGTACTATACCTGCCACTGAACTTATATTTTAGCAAACGTTTCTAACGCCAAGCCATCTGTTCTTTCTTTTATTAATGAATCATCCCATTTATGTTCTCTTGCTTCTGACTCACTAACAAACTCTGTAACTAATTTTAAATCAGATTTTTTATAAGATTCTATTTTTTTGTGCAACTCATAATTTTTGCAATCTTCATTAAGTGAAAAACAGAGTGGTAGTAAATTACCAATCATACCCACGACTGACTCGTTAGTTTTGCTTTGAGATGATATGTGTTCCAAAGAAACTATATCCATTTTTAACTCTCGCGTCCCTCGTCTGATACGTTCCAATTTGTCAAAAATATAAACAATCAACTTCCTTTGCCCAGACTTTTTATTTGTATAAACAATATTCTTTGAAAATGCTTGTTTGAATATATTTTCTGAAGGTCCTTTCTGTGTAAAATAATCTAACGCGTCATTAATAACACCCTCAACATCTCTTTTATTTAATGCCTTATTCATTCTTACTGCTAATACAGAATATTTTGCATCGATTCCAGATGGTCTTAGACGACATACTGCATTAAACTTAAAGTGAAATGACTCTAAGGACTTCAAACATTCTATCAGCATTGATTGTGTAAGGGCTCTCGGTTTCTCTTTACGTTTTCTAAGTAATGAGAGTACAAATGGTCGAGGAATACTCACATTAAAAATCTCGAATGCTTTTAACGAGTTGTAAATTTCACGCTGATCAGGTTGAGGCCAGTCATCTGTATTTGGCGCTATTATTTTACAGTATAATTCAACATCATCATATAATTCGTTCAGAAATGATGCTGATGACAATAAAGTATTCTCATCTTGAATCTCACGTTTAAAAGCACGATAAAGTTGATCTTCTCCAATATAATTATACTTAGAAAGCCACCACGTTCTAATATAATCAGCAATAGTGCTATTACTATCCCTAGACTCAATTTGAGTAACGATATAATCCCATTTTGTTTTTGCAATATCTACCGGATATGTTTGAGTGCAAGTTTGGGATACTTTATTCTTTATCAAATCAATTGAACTTAAGTTTATCCCTCGAGCATTCAACACTTCAAAAATATCATAAGCATCATCCTCCTTACCTACAGATATTTTTACCAACTTCAAATAATTGGTAATCATTCTATATACAGCAGTCAAACAAAATATATAATCTTGGTTATTATAATGTTTTGCACCATCTCGCAACAATGCAGAACAGAGTGATTTCCTCCCTAGTTTTCTAGAAAGAAAAATTCCTGCATAACTTATACGTACATCCTCTTCACAAGATTCATCAACTTGATGCTCTTCGCGATCTTGATATTTTAACTTAAAATATGTTCTATCGCTATTTTTTGCTAATTTTTCAATAAATGTCTCACCATTTGAAGCTAATTGGCTTCTGCTAAATGTAGGACTCACAGTAACGATATATGTTTTAAATATATCATCCGCTAATGAATCTTGCCCTAAGGAACGCAATTTACGCGATATTAATGAAAGCAATATAGTAATAACTGAAAATCGTTGTTGTCCATCAACCACTTCTAATACATCATCACTATCTGCTCCAGAAAGAACAATAGTCCCTATAAAATATTCTGAACACTCCAAGTTCTGTCCATCTTCATTCAACCTTATGTTTCTGACAATATCTTGCCATAACTCTTCAAGCTGAAGCTTTTCCCAACTAAACTCACGTTGATTACGAGGAATAACATATCTTTGTTTTACAGATAGAATGTTTTTTATATTTAGTGGTGTTGCATCAAAATTCATAACTTATCCTCAGAGACAACAAATTGATAATAATGTCCTATTCAAATGGCTAATGATATGACATAAAAAAAGAAAAATGCAATGTACTACAAGAATATCAGTAAACGTTTCTAGCGCGCGCTCGTATCCCCGCCACGCCTGCCCACTTTATGCAGTGGTTTTCATGCAGCTGCATGACATGAGCAAAAGCCCGCCATTTCTGGCTGGTCTAAGCATAGACGATCCTCGATCGATCATGCGATTTCATGCAGCATAGTTATGCACTGCCATGGGAAGTTAACGTATCTGAATAATCGCTTGAAAAACGAACATATGGGCTTGCAAAGATGAAAGCCCGCTTGAGCGAAAAGTGGAAAATCAACATGTTACAAAGCTTGAAAATTACTTTTGTTCTTGAAAAATCAGCCCAACCATTACTATAGTATTATCTAAATTGGTTAATGTGCCCTGAAATCACCGGAAAATTCAGCTATAACGGCGTATAGATATTAATTAACTGAAATACTAAAAAATTATATTTAAACGGAGTTAGTATGTTGGACGCACGAAAAAATATTGATCTAATCAAAGATATTGACGAAATTTCAGAGAAGGGAATTCAAGCATTTGGGTTATTATATGATGAATCCGGGCACTCAAATCTTCACGATCCTCTACTGAGGTGGTGTGATTTTCTTTTACGCTACATTGCTCCACAAAAACGAATAATTTTAAAATCAGATCGATTTCCTGAAAATATTCACGATGGCGCAAGGGTTGGATTGCAGAGAATCGAGATGTTGTTTACTACTGGTGGTGATGTAAATCCTTATCAGAGTAAAACATTAACATTATTCAATGACACAAGCGGTAAAAAGGCGACGAAAAGAACGGATAACCTATGGGCTGATTGGGGGATTCATCACCTCCATCTGCCATTAAATCCAGTAAGTTCAAGTAAAAAATACTCAGATCGTGCTGAGTGGGTATTATTCCTGAAGGTGTACTCAAACGCTGTGCTTTTTATTGATATAAAACATCATGATAAAAACATAGAACCAAATCTTTTTTCTCAAAGAGATTTGGTAGAAACATTCATACGCAACTGGCCAGAAGCAGCAGAAATATTTGAAATGAAAGGTATTTCAGGCTTAGCTTGTATTCATCCAACTACAGATTCAGATATTGCAAACTTAAGAAAAAATGGAATAAATCTGCCCGTAGTGATGGATGGAAAAGCATATGCCCCATTAGGAATGGGAATAACAACAGCGCGTACCGCTGTGAGCGTATCAACTTATCGAAATAAAATATATCATTGTGCTAAGCACATAGAGAAAATATTTATGGATGAAGATAGTCCATACATAAAAGAAATAAAATCTCTAGGTGTAAACAATCCTGAATTCAAGATGCATATGTTTAATGATGGTGGGTTAGGTATTGTTGAGATAAATACTAGAAAAGGCTGGAAATTCCTTAGAAAAAATGCTGATGCGTCTCATGATGTTTTCAGTTTTTTAAATAACGCACTGATGCCAGAGTGGGCTAGTCCTGTTGTATTACAGTTCTGGGAAAAACTCATTGTAAAATGGAGGGAATTGAAAATTAATACTGAAATTTGTATGGCTCACATCTCCCCCCGAGGTAAATAGTTATTACGCAGTTCTGTTATTGGTATAAAGTGGGTGATAACTTATCAAAATGGCCTCCCACCTAACGCCTCGTTTCACTCGTTGCTCAAACTAGCCCCCATCAGAATGAACCCTACTGGGGCAACGTTTCTTAATGCAGCCAGCTATCGTCTTCCCACACCTTCTGCATAATTTTCATCACTTGCTTCCTTTCTTCGTCCAGTTGCAGTCCGGTCAGTTCCACACCGTTAGAGCTACCTTTGCGGATACGAATTACCGTTTTTGGATACAGGGGGCGCAGATTGCGGTAAAGCTCGGATTCAAGGGCGTCAGGATAGACTGGCTAATCTTCTGCTCTTTATCGATCATTATTTCAATGCGCATAAAAGTCACCTCAACTGATGACATCCATTGAGCGGTTGTATTCGTGGGTTCTGATTTTTGCCATGAGTTCATCTGTTAGTTCAGAAACCCACTGCAAAGCCAGCCCCTTCTCTTCATCACTACACTCACTAGCCGCTACAAGCTTAAGAAAAAATCAATGCGCTGGAGCTTCAAAGACTCCAAAAATAGTCCTGCATTTTTCCTCCTATGACACCACAAGTAATACTGTATGCATAACCACTGTTTATATTTACAGTATATAATAATCTTACTGATGTAAAACGTTTTTTTACGTTCATCAGCCTGATATGCCTGGTATTATTAAGAGCACGAATTGTTAACCCGCGTAATTAATACAGGTTCCGCCACTTATCATCTTCCTGCAAACGCTGGTTCCGATAGAAGATTCGCAGGCCTGCTCCTGACGGAATGCTGCCGCCGCGAAGGAGTAAATCGACCTCTTTCTCGCTGCCATCAAATCCTCTGGACTTCAGTTCATAGACGAGCTGCTGTCGTTGATGGTCTGTAATTCGCTGTTTGTAGTCTCTACGCCGTTTCGGTTTCACCAGGCGTAACCTTGCAGCCAGTTCCCGGCGCTCTTTTTTGTTCATACTGTGCAGATAATCGTGCAACTCCTTGTCATTCATGCGGGTAATGTCCGTTCTGGTATCCCCATCAGCTGATTTGTCTTTCCCTTGTTGGTTCAAATTTTCAGCAAGGGGACAGTTATTGCCACGAGTCCAAGGGGCGCAAGCGCCCTGGTCGGCTGCCGCCTCCTGAACGTCAACGGCCTTACGAACCATTTTCCACTTCACTGCATGAGTGCAGATCTTGCCCTCTGCAATGGGTGACCAGATGCCATAAATACGAATACCGTGATCGCCATAGGCGGTTGGCTCTTCGTTGATTTCATAAGCGGTTCTGATGAGGTGATATTTGCGGGGAACCAGTACGCCGCCCTGCTTCATGATGTAGGTGGCAAAACAACCAGCATCAGCAGCAGCCAGAATGGCATCAAGACGCGGGTTATCCAGTACCGGCGCACCTGCTTTTTTGTCACCCTGTTGCCTTGCCGCCTGACCAGCCAGCGATCGCAGTTCACGGTAAGCCTGACGCCCCGGAATGCCAAAGAAGCGGAATTGCTGAACACGATGCAGAGACGCCCAGGCATTAACGTATTCAGCGTTATCACGCAGGGATTTACCCGTTTCCTTACTGATCTCGCCAGCCAGACCACGCCCGTCAATATTCTTACTGATATATTTCGCAATGTAGCTTGTCGGCGTTCCTTTGCGCGGGTTTATCAGCTCAGACTTAAAGCGTGGCCCCGTGTTATTGCCCAGCTCCTCGCGGTCTTCACGGATGGCAAACTTACGCAACAATGCAGTAATGGCGCGGCGGTCTTTTTTGCGCATGAAACACAACAGGTGCCAGTGAACTGTGCCGTCATGATGCGGCTCAGCCACCCGCACGCCATACCAGCGCAACCCGGCTTTGTGCATAGCCTTACGAAATGCAGCAAACATGCCGACCAGATAATCGCTGCTTTGTCTTACTGTCGCATTGGTCCAGGTCGGGTTTGGCCTGCCGTTATTTAGCGTGGAATGGAAACGTGACGGACAGGTGATGGTGTAGAAAACGGCGCAGTCACCGCGCATTTCCGCGATAAGCTCCAGACCTTTAACACAGGCCATCATCTCATTGCGGCGGTGCGCCGGGTTGCTGCTGCTGGCGTTTACCACGTCTTCCATATCCAGCGTGTCGCCCTCTTCGTTCACCAGTTCATGAGAACGGAAAAACTCCAGTGACTTGCGGCGCTGCTCACGTTTATGCATCACGGCTTCATAGCTGACATAGGGAGATGCTTTTTTGCTGACCAGGCAGACAGCACGCAACTGCTCTTCCCACCATTCGCAACGCATTTTCCATAATTTCCGGTACCACCAGTCGGCGCACAACATACGCGCCAGCGAACCCGGAATGAGTTCATAGGGCACGGGTTTACGGCGGTTTCTTTTCCGACGGAGTTGCTCAAACGCAGGCGGGATGACATCCAGACGCAGGGTTTCCGCTGCCACCTTTTCCCATGTCTTGCGGATTTCTTCTGGCTTAACGTCATCGGTGGCATACAAATCACCACAAGCTGCATCAAGGCACATGCTCATATGCGCAGCGACAAGGGTAGACAGGCGTTTCACCTGATCCTGACTCATTTCAGGCAGAATCAGCAGGCCGTCCAGCCCTACATGGCTTGCCATAAAACGAAAAGATGCAGATAGCTGGCTGTCGCGTACATGCTCCAGTCGTTCCAGACATGGCTTAATCGTCTCACGTAAATAGCGGGAATAAGCCTTTGGCCTGCCCAGGCTGCTGAAGTATTCAATACGTTGCATCAGCGGCTTGCTGATATGGGAGGGCTGGGCGCTGACGTCTGCCAGAATGACCATGTCCGGGTTAAAACGCTGCTGCTCATGCGCCAACTTTGCCCGGCTAATGAGCTTATCCTGCTCCATTTCGCGCTGGACAGGATCACGGGATTCATTAAAGAAATAACGCTCCCAGACCTGATCACTCAGCGCCTCACGGCGCAGCTGTTCCTGCTCGTTATCGGCAGCGTACAGAGTGATCAGGTTTGAAAGCGTAGAAACCGGCGCAACTTCCGCCGGGTCCAGATAAGGGTTAATGGCCTTTTTCGGGCTGTTCCATGAGAACGATGCGGCAGCTTCGTTAAAGCCGCAGCAGTTGTTCATATCGGCATGACTCATGCACGTACTCCGTACACGGCAGAACTATCCACGCCACGCGAATAATCAAATCCCACCCAGCAGCGCGGCCCAGAAACAGCAATGATTTCTGTTGCTGATTTACCCTCGCCAGCTGCCACACCGATGCTGCGTTTTGCCTTGATGTAGTGGTGAGTAAAATTGCGATACAGCGAACGGATCAGGGATGTGTCACTGTTAGAAACAATGACCGGATGTCCTTCTGATGACCGATGTTCAAGAACAGATGCCAGGTGATACTGGTCATCTTCAGTGAAGCCGTCAGTGTGATAGCCGGAAAACGTACCGTCATACGGCGGATCGCAATACACCACATCCCCCCGCCTTCAACATCGCCAGCGTTTCATCAAAGCTGGCGCAGATAAACGTTGCTCGCTGGGCCTTTTCTGCAAATGCGCGAATTTCTTTTTCAGGGAAATACGGATTTTTATAATTACCGTAGGGAATGTTGAAATGCCCGCTCTTGTTATAGCGACATAAACCACGGTAACCGTGACGATTGAGATACAGGAAATATACCGCTTTCATGAAATCAGTAATTTCAGTTGAGTAATTAAACTCCTGCCTTATGTTGTAATAAGCCACCTCCCTGTTTGCGATCTCAAATAAAACTCTGGCGCGAGATATAAACGATTCACAATCAGCGGCAACCTTTTTATAGAGGTTGATTAAATCAGGATTAATATCCGCAACCAGATAGCTGGGATAATCCGTCTCCATCATCACAGCACAGGAACCCGCGAAAGGTTCAACCAGTCGCGGGCCAGCAGGAAGATGTTTTTCAGTTCGGACATTATGGCAGTTTATTTCCCGCCCATTTCAGGATGGTGCTCATACATCACCTCCGTTGTAATGTTGCCTTTCAGCTCTGCGATTTCCTGACAGGTAATGCAAAGCTGCACACCCGGAATGGCACGGCGGCGTGCTGGCGGAATTGGCGCTTCACACTCAATGCAAAGCACGCGGGACACGCCCGGCGTTTTGGCACGGGCAGCATGGATATGACGCTGGCGTTCTTCTTCAACGCGCTGCTGTACGAGATCCATTGCATCAGCCATTAGTGGATCTCCTGCGCTTCGTTCTGGATTGCTTCAGCAGTCACACGAAGCAGTTCTGCCGCTTCGACGTGGTTTAGCTGGCGGGATGTGATATGACACGCCAGGCTATCAAGGCGAGCTGCCATTGCTTCAGCCCTTGCCCGGCGTTCTTCCAGACGAGCCTCTGTCAGTAAAATATTAAGCCCTGCGTCATCCGGTCCGGTTTTGGTCGTGAGGGTTTCAATATTACGCATAATCAATTCTCCTGAATTTAGATAAAGGGATGCTGGCTGGTTTACGCCATTAATTTCATTTGTTGGTTAATTCGGCATGGTTAGCCGTCTGGGAAATAAGCTCACCACTGCACGAAAATGATTCATTGCTTTAATCAACTCCCGCTTTTCGTCAGTGGTCAGCTCATTAATGCTGATGCTATGACGTTCAGCTGGAATTTTTGCCATAAAGAATATGGCAGCCAGTGCCCGTTTATTTTGTTCGCTATTAATATCCCGTGGATCACGCATATCTTTAATAAACCGTTCAAGCTCTGACTCAATATTCAGACCAAAAACTTTCGCCCTTAACTCCGCAATGTGATTAAGTCCATTCAGGCGTTCACCGGGGCTTAATGGAACAGTCGCCGCAGCGCCTTCAATAGCCATTTGTTCCCCCGTTTTTTCGTAGATAGTTCTGCCAGCAATTCATCTTGTGAACGGCACGGATGCCAGCGTTTACCATCCTCACCCATGATCCAGCCGTGACCGTAGTGCATTGCCGGGCTTTGTTTAACAAGCAGCGATGCAAATGATGGTTCTTTCGTAAGCATAAGCACCTCACAGCAAACCGAATGAAGCACCGAAGCCAGTCACGGTATCAACTGCACTCGCCATCGCAGGGTTAGCCTGTAAACGGGCCTGCAATGAAACAGCAGCCAGCGCCATCAGTCGTGTTACTGAGTTAATGCTGCTGATAGCATCACGACGACCTGCACTGGTTTTTACATCGCCAGATACCGCACCTGCAGCAACACGTCCGATCTCTGCGGTTACACTCATGACGTAATGCGGCAGTTTCTCTTTTGCTACCTCATTAATCGGTACACATGGCAGGCAGTGAATCTGTGCCAGAAAACCATCTACCAGCGTTGAATCTTCAGTCAGATCGGTAAGCAACCAAATTTCTGGTGCGGTTAATAAATGAGGTTGAGCTGGGTTCAGTTTGTTCCGCAGAATCTGCACATTCATACCTGCACGTTCTGCCAGTTGCACCAGATTGTGGCGCAGTGCGAATGCACGACAGGCTTCATCAAAATGTGGATGTTTGGAAACTTGGTAATCAAACATGGTCGACACCTCTGATGTATCCCAAAATGGAACTAGTTGAATACAACATTGCAATCAGTAAGTGCATCAACGGTAAGAGCAGCAAGGTTGATCATTACCTTTTCTCTTTTCTTGTCTTTACGAAGACGATGCCGAGGAATGCGACCATCCGCCAACATATCGTTGATTGTGTCGATTGAAAGACCAGTAAGTTCGCTATAACGCTCGATTGTGACGTGTGGCGTATTCAGAGTTATTGAAATGTTAGGGGTCATGATGCAACATCTCCTATTGGCTTGTGGTGAGCCTGTAGTAATCGTGACAAGTACCCAATTGGGTACAAAACTGATACTAGGATCGCAAAAGAGATATGTCAACATCAAAGTACCCAAGTGAGATCAAAATAAATCCCAATAAAGGTGGTAAGGCTGCGATTGAGCGATTAGTCGAAGCCTATGGCTTTACGACACGACAGGCTTTAGCTGATCACTTGAAGTATCAAAAGCACACTAGCGAACAGGTATTTGCGGGATACATTTCCTGCTGACTGGATAATCCAATGTGCTCTTGAAACAGGAACCTCCCTCAAATGGTTAACTACCGGACAAGGCCTTAAGCAAAGCTCGCTGACAGCAGCTACAGAAGAGCTTGTTAAGTTTCGCCTTGCCGCAGGCAAAATGATTGAAGACGGTTCATATGTCTTCGATTCATCATTTCTTCCTGCAAACCTTTCATCACCAATTGTTATTCAGGATGGACTCGTCACATACATTTGTGATCAAAAATTTTCTGAAGTACTTGATGGAAACTGGTTAATCAATATCGACGGAACCTATTCCATTCGAAAAATCACAAGGCTTCCTAAAGGAATGATTAAAATTACAACAGCAGAGAATAGCTTTGAATGTGCATTTTCTGATATTGAAGTGGTTGCTTGTATAAGAAGTACAATAGTCTCGAATTAATATAGTAAAAGGATTTTAAAATGAATTCATTTGCCATCGTTATAGTCTTATTAGCATTTCTCGCCCCTGTTCTAGCTGTAATATTATTTAAACAAAGTAAAAAACACAAAGCGGCTATAGATAACCTGACAGCTAACAACATAGCCCTTTCTAACCAACTGATTGAAAATCAAGAAAAACTAGCACAGACCGTACGAGAATTATCAGAGCTTGAAGGGCGAGCAGCACCATTGTGGCAATACGAAGAAATTGCACAGCGCAGTAATGGATGCAGAGAATAAGATAAAAAATGCGGACTCAATAGCCAAGCAAAAAATAGATGAAGCCCAAATTAAGGCGGCTAAAACAGTAAACGAAGCAAATTATCAAGCTCAGATAACAATAAGCAACGCTAATAGCGAAGCTATAGCAATCACCAAAGACGCTCGCGATGCACGCCTGAAAGCCAAAGAACGTCTTGATAATGCTAATAATAAAGCAAATGAGCTAATCTCAAATGCTAATGACAATGCAGTAAAAATTATTTCTGATGCAGAAGAAAGAGCAAAGGAGATTGCTGGTTCAGCATATGAAGCTAAAGAGTTTGCAGAAAAATATGAAGCAGTTGCAAAATCAATGAAAAATAAAATTGAAGGTTATGGTGATGAATGGATCATCCCTAACCGTAGTGTACTTGATGAGCTGGCAGAAAATTATGAATTTACAGATGCAGGCAAGGAATTACAAAAAGCCAGAGAGTTAACCAAATCATTAATAAAAACTAATAAAGCTGCTTCGTGTGATTATGTTGAGCAAAACAGGCGTAATACTGCCATAAACTTTGTTTTGGATGCCTTCAATGGAAGAGTTGACAGTATTTTATCAAAAGTCAAACACAACAATTTTGGAAAACTTTCCCAAGAAATAAAAGATGCATTTCAACTAGTAAATTACAATGGCTCTGCCTTTAGGTCCGCAAAAATAAGTGACATCTATCTTCAGGCAAGACTCAACGAGCTAAAATGGGGTGTAGCAGTTAATGAAATTATGCTCGAAGAAAAAGAAGAGCAAAGAAGGATTAAAGAACAGCTTCGTGAAGAGGAAAGAGCTCGTAGAGAATATGAAAAGCGATAAAAGAAGCTGAAAAAGAAGAAAAAGCTATTCAGCAAGCTATAAATAAAGCAACGAAAGAACTTATGCTTGCAAATGAAGAACAACGCTTAGCTTTAGAGCAAAAAATAGCTGAACTACAGTTAAAATATGAAGAAGCTGAAGCTAAAAATCAACGAGCTATTTCTATGGCCCAACAAACCAGATCAGGCCACGTCTATATCATTAGTAATATTGGTTCATTTGGCGAAGATGTATATAAAATTGGAATGACACGCCGCCTTGAACCACTTGATCGTGTTCGTGAACTCGGAGATGCTAGTGTTCCTTTTTCGTTCGATGTTCATGCGATGATTTATAGTGATGATGCACCATCATTAGAAAACCATCTGCATAAAGTTTTCAATGAAAAGCAGGTCAATAAAATTAACTCACGAAAAGAGTTTTTTAACGTAAATTTAAAAGAAATCAAATCAGTTATTGAAGACATGAACATCAACGCCCACTGGACAATGTTTGCAGAGGCGAAAGAATATAGAGAGTCTCTAGCTATTGAGCAGGAGCGCAAAGCAGCCACTTCCGCCAACGATGAACTACATGTTGCTTAGCAATGTATGTTTCATAGTAATCACACATTGATTACTGGTTACATATACAGTTAAATTTAGCCCTCTGATATGAGGGCTTTTTATGGCAGTACGAAAACTAACCACAGGGAAATGGCTTTGCGAATGTTACCCCGCCGGACGTAGCGGACGCCGTGTGCGTAAACAATTCGCCACCAAAGGCGAAGCACTGGCCTTCGAGCGATACACCATGGGGGAAATAGAAGCAAAGCCCTGGCTGGGCGAATCAGTGGATCGTCGGACACTGAAAGATATGGTTGAGCTATGGTTCAAATTACATGGCAAATCTCTTACTGCCGGACAGCATGTCTACAACAAGCTGCTGTTGATGGTTGACGCCTTGGGAAATCCCCTTGCAACTGATCTCACCTCAAAAATGTTTGCTCACTATCGCGATAAACGCCTTACTGGTGAAATCTACTTCAGTGAAAAATGGAAGAAAGGAGCAAGCCCAGTTACTGTTAACCTGGAGCAAAGCCATCTAAGCAGCGTTTTCAGAGAACTTTCCCGCCTGGGTGAATGGACACTTCCAAACCCATTAGAGAAGATGCGCAAATTCACTATCGCAGAAAAGGAAATGGCATGGCTTACACATGAGCAGATTATCGAATTACTGTCTGACTGCAAACGTCAGAACCCAATTCTGGCACTGGTGGTAAAAATATGTCTAAGTACCGGCGCACGTTGGCGAGAAGCAATCAATCTTACCCGCTCACAGGTCACCAAGTACCGAATCACCTTTGTGAGAACGAAGGGGAAGAAAAACAGAAGCATCCCTATCAGTAAAGAGCTTTATGAAGAGATCATGGCGCTCGATGGGTTCAATTTCTTCACAGACTGCTATTTTCAATTTTTATCCGTGATGGAAAAACGTCTATCGTTCTCCCTCGCGGTCAACTGACACACGTTCTGCGCCATACGTTTGCGGCGCACTTCATGATGTCGGGTGGAAACATCTTGGCCTTACAAAAAATTCTCGGACACCACGATATAAAAATGACTATGCGTTATGCGCATCTGGCACCGGATCATTTGGAAACGGCGCTCCGTTTCAATCCACTGGCAACGTTACCAAATGGCGACAAAGTGGCGGCAGCGGTTGGCATTACCCCGTAATAACCACCACTGACCACCACATTAAGTTATTGTTTTTCATATAACTTATTGTTTTTATTAATCCATTTAGATAAGTGGGTTTTTTGTTGCCTGAAATTTATCTACTACCCTGCAACCCTCTCAACCATCCTCAAAATCTCCTCGCGCGATAGCGGCTTACGGTCGGTGACAAAATGCAGCGTCATCCCTCAATAAACGCATCAAGCGCGCGGGCGGTTCCGGGTTCAAACCATTGTTCGAGCGTTTGCTGACTGCGCTGCATCCAGTTTTGCATTACCGTTTTTAATAGCGGTTTTCGGCTAGCCAGCGCGTAGAGCTGGTACATCAGCTCCATGTTATCCGGCGTTGCAACCTGTGAGCTGTAGATCATATCGGTGATAGCCTGGCATGCGCCCGGAGCATCACTAACATCGCTAAAAAATGCCTGATATTGCCGGGACATGATCTCAGTAAAACGGCTGAACGCCTCCAGCAACAACTCATCAATTCCTGAAAAATAGTAAGTCATCGATCCCAACGGTACCCCGGCAAGGGTAGCAATTTTGCGGTGTGTAACAGCATGTATTCCATAAAGTTTCACCGCCTCCAGCGTGGCCTGGATAATTTTTTCTCGCCGTTGCGGATCGTTAGCGCGACGCATGTCATTTCCTCTCTCTACAATTGTGTACAAATGTACACAATCTTGCTAATGTTGTCTTCCCTCTTCTTATTTTGACGTGGTCTATGACCGTAAATTCTTCACGTAATGCATTGAAACGCCGAACCTGGGCGCTGTTTATGTTCTTCTTTTTGCCAGGCCTGTTAATGGCGTCCTGGGCAACCCGTACGCCTGCTATCCGCGATATTCTCTCTGTCTCGATCGCTGAAATGGGCGGTGTTCTCTTTGGTCTGTCGATCGGTTCGATGAGCGGTATTCTCTGCTCGGCGTGGTTAGTGAAACGCTTTGGGACGCGTAATGTCATCCTTGTGACGATGTCCTGCGCATTGATTGGGATGATGATACTAAGCCTGGCACTCTGGCTGACATCGCCCCTGCTCTTCGCGGTTGGTCTCGGCGTCTTTGGGGCAAGTTTTGGTTCTGCGGAAGTGGCGATAAACGTTGAAGGTGCTGCCGTTGAGCGAGAAATGAATAAGACGGTTTTGCCGATGATGCACGGTTTTTATAGCCTGGGCACGCTGGCAGGCGCTGGTGTCGGGATGGCACTGACGGCCTTTGGCGTTCCGGCAACGGTGCACATTTTATTGGCGGCGCTGGTAGGCATCGCGCCTATTTATATCGCCATTCAGGCAATCCCTGACGGTACGGGCAAAAATGCTGCCGATGGCACCCAGCATGGTGAAAAAGGCGTACCTTTTTATCGGGATATCCAGTTGCTGCTGATTGGTGTTGTGGTGCTGGCGATGGCCTTTGCCGAAGGTTCTGCCAACGACTGGTTACCCTTATTAATGGTTGACGGTCACGGTTTTAGCCCTACTTCCGGCTCGCTGATTTATGCCGGTTTTACCCTGGGGATGACTGTTGGACGCTTTACCGGCGGTTGGTTCATCGACCGTTACAGTCGCGTTGCCGTGGTTCGGGCCAGTGCACTAATGGGAGCGTTGGGTATTGGCCTGATTATTTTTGTCGATAGCGCCTGGGTCGCTGGGGTGTCTGTTGTACTTTGGGGACTGGGTGCCTCGCTGGGCTTCCCTCTGCCCATTTCTGCCGCCAGCGATACCGGCCCCGATGCACCAACCCGCGTCAGCGTGGTAGCTACGACCGGTTATCTGGCTTTCCTCGTCGGGCCGCCGCTGCTGGGCTATCTCGGCGAACATTATGGATTACGTAGTGCAATGATGGTTGTACTGGCGCTGGTTATTCTCGCGGCTATTGTCGCGAAAGCCGTCGCCAAACCCGATACCAAAACGCAGACGGCGATGGAGAATAGTTGATGAGCATTAAATTAATTGCGGTAGACATGGATGGTACTTTCTTAAGCGATCAAAAAACCTATAACCGTGAGCGGTTTATGGCTCAGTATCAGCAAATGAAAGCACAAGGCATTCGCTTTGTGGTCGCCAGCGGGAATCAATATTATCAGTTGATCTCTTTCTTCCCTGAAATTGCTAATGAAATTGCCTTTGTGGCTGAAAACGGCGGCTGGGTAGTGAGCGAAGGCAAAGATGTTTTTAATGGCGAGCTGTCGAAAGATGCGTTTGCTACTGTCGTGGAACATTTGCTGACGCGCCCGGAAGTGGAAATTATTGCCTGCGGAAAAAATAGCGCCTATACCCTCAAAAAATATGACGATGCCATGAAAACGGTGGCGGAAATGTATTATCACCGTCTGGAATACGTCGATAACTTTGACAACTTAGAAGATATCTTCTTTAAGTTTGGCCTGAATCTTTCTGATGAACTGATTCCACAAGTACAAAAAGCATTACATGAGGCCATCGGCGATATTATGGTGCCGGTCCACACCGGCAACGGCAGCATCGATCTGATTATCCCCGGCGTACATAAAGCCAATGGCCTTCGCCAACTGCAGAAATTATGGGGAATAGACGACAGCGAAGTGGTGGTCTTTGGCGATGGCGGTAACGATATTGAGATGCTGCGTCAGGCAGGCTTTAGTTTTGCAATGGAAAATGCCGGCAGCGCGGTCGTCGCAGCAGCAAAATACCGGGCAGGCTCCAATAACCGTGAAGGCGTACTGGATGTGATCGATAAAGTTCTTAAACACGAAGCGCCATTTAACCAATAAAAACGGCAGCACGCCCGGCAACACAATGCCTGAATGAAGGCTGCATAATTCGCGGAAATTAACCCGCTGCATTATTTCAGGCGAAATGATTATGAAAAATTGTCTACTGTTGGGCGCGCTTTTAATGGGCTTTACTGGTGTGGCGATGGCGCAAAGTGTCACCGTCGATGTGCCGAGTGGATACAAAGTGGTTGTGGTTCCTGATTCAGTCAGTGTTCCACAAGCGGTCAGCGTCGCGACTGTGCCGCAAACCGTCTATGTGGCTCCTGCGCCAGCTCCGGCTTACCGCCCGCATCCTTATGTTCGCCATCTTGCCAGCGTAGGTGAAGGGATGGTTATCGAACACCAGATTGACGACCATCACCATTAATTTGAGAATGCCTGATCGCACAAAGCAATCAGGCATTTTTTTACCCCTTCGTGCGAATTTCCCATCTGTTTATCTTTTAAAAGATAACCATCAGCAACAGCCACAAAATGCCGTTGACAAGGTTGAAGAGATTAAACAGTCCGTTGCCCCCGTTCAGCCAGGCATGTTTGCTGATTTCAATACCGACGGTAAAGATCAGCATTTGCAGCATCCCCATCGCCGCAGAAACCGTACCTTTACTCATATCGCTGGCAAACAGGGTTAATCGCACCAGTCCCGCATTCGCCAGACCAATACCGAAAGCATAAATACTTAACCCGGCGGTCATCCATAAATACGCGTGCGATGAGATAACCGTTGCCGCAGCAGCGACCAACAGACCAATCATAATCGGCCAGCCGCCCATAATAATCAGCGAACGTACGGTGCGGCGCGAGGTCAGACGCGCTAACAGCAAGTTACCCGCAATTAACGCCCCAAAAATAGGCACTTGCAGCAAGCCATATTCATAGCTGCTCAACTGCTCACCGGTAATAATGATAATCGGCGACTGGGCGATCCACGCCAACAACGGCAGGCTAACGAATCCCAGCGCCAGCGCCCCCGCCACAAAGCGACCGTTCTTCAGCACCAGCTTATAGTCACGACCGAGTTCTTTCAGCGACAGTTTCTCGCCTATACGCGTGGCGGTTTCAGGCATGGCTCGTTGCAGACCGAAAAAGGAGATCGCTGCCAATGCGGCAAACAAGACAAACATCCCCTCCCAGGGCAGCACATGGATCCACGCCGCGCCCACCAGCGGACCAAGTAGCGGAGCAATCAGCGCCACGTTCGCCATCAGCGCGGTGATCTTGATACAAACCGCCTCTTCGAAGGATTCCTGAATTGCGGCGTATCCCACAGCGCCAATGAAACAGAGGCTTATGCCCTGCAAGAAGCGCAACAGGGTGAATTGTTCAATGTTTTGCGCCAGTAATATTGCCAGACAGGTGACGATAAACCACACCACTCCCGCCAGCATCACCGGACGGCGGCCAATACGATCCGACAGCGGCCCCAGGAGCCATTGTAAAAACATCCCGCCCGCCAGATACGCGGTCATCGAAGTAGGAACCCAATCAATGCCCGCCTGATATTGTTCCACCACCGCCAACATACCGGGTTGAATCATATCGTTGCCGATATAGGTTGAAAATTCGTAAAGCACCAGACAGAGAGGGAAAAGTAACGCCTGACGTCCAAGCCTGGCACCGGAAGCTAATTTATTTTGCATGCAATTTCTTCGCCAATAATAATCGCGCAAAGTTTAATAAAAGCGCAGCTAACGAGAAAGCAAATTTTGTAGCTGAAACCACGGTTAAGCACATTCTTACATTATTGCGAGTATAGCTACGCTTTCTTTAAGTTTTATTTAACCTATGCCCGTTACAATCACCCACCGTAAACAGGCCGCTTGAGGGAAATAAGACGATGCCGCTTTACCCAGTTTAACCTGCACTTTATTCTCAACGACTTGCCTGTATTGGCTCCCTTTTAATCACTTTGCGTCGGGAAGTTATGCTGGAAAATTTGAATCTCTCTCTATTCTCTCTTATTAACGCGACGCCAGACTCTGCGCCGTGGATGATCTCGTTGGCGATTTTTATTGCTAAAGATTTGATTACCGTGGTGCCGCTGCTGGCCGCGGTACTTTGGTTGTGGGGGCTTACAGCACAACGGCAACTGGTGATAAAAATCGCTATCGCGCTGGCGGTCAGCCTGTTGGTGTCCTGGACGATGGGACATCTTTTTCCGCACGACCGACCCTTTGTCGAAAATATCGGCTATAACTTCCTGCATCATGCGGCGGATGACTCATTCCCGAGCGATCACGGTACGGTGATTTTCACCTTTGCACTGGCATTTTTATGCTGGCATCGCCTGTGGTCCGGCTCACTTTTAATGGTGCTGGCCGTCGTCATTGCCTGGTCGCGCGTTTATCTTGGCGTCCACTGGCCGCTGGATATGCTCGGTGGATTGCTGGCAGGTATGATTGGCTGCCTTAGCGCCCAGATTATCTGGCAAGCGATGGGGCATAAACTCTATCAACGTCTGCAATCGTGGTATCGCTTCTGTTTTGCATTACCGATCCGCAAAGGCTGGGTGCGTGACTGATCTCTGCTAAAAAGTGTAGTATTGAGCGGCTCGCTTCAATAACTATTCAGAGGGATTATGGAAACACGTCGCGAAGAGCGTATCGGGCAGCTGCTGCAAGAATTAAAACGCAGCGATAAGTTACATCTTAAAGACGCCGCCGCCCTGCTTGGGGTTTCGGAGATGACGATTCGTCGCGATCTGAACAACCACAGTGCGCCCGTCGTTTTGCTCGGCGGCTATATTGTTCTGGAACCGCGCAGCGCCAGCCATTACCTGCTAAGCGATCAAAAATCCCGCCTGGTGGAAGAAAAACGCCGGGCGGCAAAACTGGCTGCGACGCTGGTAGAACCCGATCAGACCCTCTTTTTTGACTGTGGCACCACCACACCGTGGATTATTGAAGCGATTGATAATGAAATCCCTTTCACCGCCGTTTGTTATTCGCTAAATACCTTTCTGGCACTGAAAGAGAAACCTCATTGCCGCGCGTTTCTTTGCGGTGGTGAATTTCACGCCAGCAACGCCATTTTCAAACCCATCGATTTTCAGCAAACGCTGAATAATTTTTGCCCGGATATCGCTTTTTATTCCGCGGCGGGGGTGCATGTCAGTAAGGGCGCTACCTGTTTTAATCTTGAAGAGTTGCCGGTAAAACACTGGGCCATGTCGATGGCGCAAAAGCATGTGCTGGTTGTCGACCACAGTAAATTTGGCAAGGTGCGTCCGGCACGCATGGGTGACCTGAAACGCTTTGATATTGTAGTGAGCGATTGTTGCCCGGAAGATGAGTATGTGAAGTACGCGCAGACGCAGCGTATTAAGTTGATGTATTAATGACGTATAACCGGATGACGTTTCGCGCCATCCGGTTATCACAAAATTAAGAGAACCAGCTGCCGAACCACTGATGGAATTTCATCATCACGAAATCCCACATCCGACCAAAGAATCCGCCCTCTTCCACATTTTCCATCACGATCAGCGGACGCTGCTCAATGGATTTACCGTTAAGCTGGAAATCAATGGTCCCGACAACCTGACCTTTTTTCAGCGGTGCGGTAAGCTGCGGTTCCGTTAACGTGTAGCTCGCTTTCAGGTTTTTCAGCTGCCCACGCGGTATGGTCACTGAGCCCGCTTCGCCTGCCCCGAGATTCACTTCGCTCTTATCACCAAACCAGACGCGCTGAGTCACAAAGGTGGCATCAGGTTTAATTGGCGTCACGGTTTCAAAGAAGCGGAAACCCCAGGTCAATAATTTCTCAGACTCATTAAAACGGATACGGTCAGTTTTCGCCCCCAGCACTACGGAGATTAAACGCATATCACCCTGGGTAGCCGAAGCAACCAGATTATATCCCGCGCCTGCAGTGGTTCCTGTCTTCATGCCATCAACATTCAGATTGCTGCTCCACAGCAGACGGTTACGGTTAGGCTGACGAATTTTGTTGAAGGTGAACTCTTTCTCTTTATGAATGGCATACTCTTTCCGGCACATCGTGGATTAATGCTTTACCCAGCAATGCCATATCGCGCGCGGTACTGAACTGCCCCGGCGCATCCAGACCGTGCACCGTCTGGAAGGTAGTGTTGGTCAGACCCAGTTTTTTGGCATAACCATTCATCAAACCAATAAATGACTCCTGGCTCCCGGCAACGTAATCGGCCAGCGCAATACAGGCGTCATTACCGGACTGGATAATCACACCTTTGTTCAAGTCTGCCACCGAAACCTGATCGCCCGGTTTGAGGAACATTACCGATGAACCACGCAGTGCCGGATTTCCCGTCGCCCAGGCATCTTTACCGACCGTCACCATATCGGTGAGTTTAATCTTATCGGCCTTAAGCGCCTGCCCAACCACATAGCTGGTCATGATTTTAGTCAGGCTCGCGGGATCCAGTTTCTCATCCGCATTGCCTTCTGCCAGCACTTTACCGCTGGCGTAATCCATTAAAATCCATGCACGCGCATCCACGCTCGGCGCTTCAACGGTTTGTTCGGCCGCGAATGCCGTTGGGGCAAAAAGGAATAAAAATGCAGAACCCGCTGCAAGACCACGAAGGAGAGAGGAGTATTGCGTCATAAATGCCACCCGAGTATCCATTCAAAAAAAATACGTTATATCGCCGTATGATAAGTTCGGTGATTAATAACGCACACACAAACTTAAAGAAACCGTAAGTTGGTAAAGTTTTTAAAGTTTATGCAATATCCTGCCGCTTCGCTGCTTCTGTTGTCATTTTTTTGCCAGCTGTTGCTTAAAAGTTAACTTTACTTCACCATCAAAGTCCTGTTCAGCCTGTGGCTGCCTGTCGGAAAAGGGGTGAGTATGATTACGCTGTGGGGTCGGAATAATTCAACCAACGTAAAAAAGTATTGCTGACGCTCGAAGAACTGGAACTACCTTATGAGCAAATTCTCGCGGGCCGTGAGTTTGGGATAAATCACGATGCTGATTTTCTGGCGATGAACCCTAACGGGCTGGTGCCATTGTTGCGTGACGACGAAAGTGATCTCATTCTTTGGGAATCAAACGCCATTGTCCGCTATCTGGCGGCACAGTACGGGCAAAAACGCCTGTGGATCGACTCACCGGCACGTCGTGCGGAAGCAGAAAAATGGATGGACTGGGCAAACCAGACGCTCAGTAATGCCCATCGCGGGATCCTGATGGGATTAGTCAGAACACCACCGGAAGAGCGCGATCAGGCCGCCATTGATGCCAGTTGTAAAGAGTGCGACGCCCTGTTTGCCCTGCTCGATGCGGAACTGGCAAAAGTAAAATGGTTCTCCGGCGACGAGTTTGGTGTGGGCGATATCGCTATCGCACCGTTCATCTACAATTTGTTTAATGTTGGCCTGACCTGGACACCGCGTCCAAATCTGCAACGCTGGTATCAGCAACTCACTGAACGCCCCGCAGTGCGCAAAGTGGTGATGATTCCCGTTAGCTAATTGCGTGGGCTAACTTTAAGTAATTCCCCACTGGACTCGTCGGTGAGAACGTATAAATAACCGTCGGGTCCAGTGCGAACATCACGAATTCGCTGCCCTCTGTCCGTTAAAATACGGCCATCTTCTGTCACTTTGTCGCCGTTGACGCTCATCACAATGACATCTTTATCTTTCAGCGCGCCAATAAATAATTTTTGCTGCCACTGGGGGAATTTATCGCTGTTATAGAAGGCCATGCCGCTCACGGCGGGCGAATCTTTCCAGTAAAAACAGGTTGCTCGGTCCCGGCGACGATCTTCCCTTTCGCTTCCGGTATCTTAAAGCCCGAATAGTTGATTCCCCAGGTTGCCAGCGGCCAGCCGTAGTTTTTGCCTTTTTGCGGGATATTAATTTCATCACCACCGCGCGGGCCATGTTCATTCAGCCATAGTGTCTTTACTCCACGGATTCATCGCCATTCCTTGTGGATTACGAATGCCATAAGACCAGATCTCGGCGCGTGCACCGGATTCCTTTATAAAAGGATTATCATCCGGGATTTCGCCCCCTGGTCGGTCAGACGCACCAGTTTGCCCTGTAATTTATCCAGATCCTGCGCCGTCGGGCGCTGATTGTTTTCGCCCAGAGCAATCAAAAGATAACCTTTACCGTCGAATACCATCCGCCCGCCAAAATGGTTGCCGGTAGACAGTTTTGGCATCTGACGAAAGACGGTGCGGAAGTCGGTCACTTTTGAGAGATCATCACTTAAGCGGCCATAACCCACAGCAGTTCCGGCTTTGCCATCATCGCCTACTTCGGAATAACTTAACCAGATGCGGCGAGACTGAGCAAAATCAGGCGCTAAAACCACGTCCAGCAGGCCGCCCTGCCCGTGCGCCCAAACGTCCGGCACTCCGGAAAGCGGCGCAGATAATCCTTTTCCTGCTTGCCAGTGACGCAACTCGCCGCCGCGCAGAGTGATTAACATACCGTGATTGTCGGGTAAAAAGGCCAGCGCCCAGGGATGGTCGAGTTTGTCTTGCAGTACTTCGACATTTACCGTTGCAGGAGCCGCCCAGAGAGCGGAAGAAAGACAAATAAGGGGCACAAGGAAAAAGAATTGTCGATGCATAACGCCTCCGGATTGACTCTGGCTTAAAGCGTAGTCAGTGGAGGAGAGAACAAATTCATTTTTACAAAAACTTAAACATGAAGGGGAGACGCTTTCTCCCCTTAGTTTTCAGGCCTTCTCAAGCATGGCGTGCTTCTGCAGGCTCTGGATACTCAGCGTTAAGCTCATCAGACAATTTTCAAGCTTATCGGCGTTGACGGTAATAACAGTCGGGCAATCATGGTGCCCACTCATCAAACATACTGCGGCTGTCGCTAATGCTTCTTCAGCATGATGAAGAGCACTCCACTCTTCCTGATCCAGATGAAGATTCAACCGCAGCGATTTATCGTGCAGTTCGCGATTCAGTTTAAAAAAGTTATCACGTAGATGATTGCTTTCGCTGACGGACATGTATCCTTTTGCCTTCCTCAGTTGCACGTATGCGGCGAGGTCAACGCGTGCGTCGATCAACCGGTTCAGCAGATCGATTCGCTGTCTGTCAACGAACATACTTCGATCCTCCTCTTTCCAGCCTTGTTGCAATTAAATAGTATGGCTATTTTTTGAGCAAAATGCTGTCCGGATCAATTCTTCACGCCGAATTAACAAAATTTACATTTCCTTCGCCTCCGCCAGCGTATGAGATTGCGATACAAATTTTATCCAGAACTCTGTAGAATCCCTGCCCTGACCTTTCCTGTAACTGAATATTTTTAAGCTATGAGCAAAGTAACTCCCCAGCCGAAAATCGGCTTTGTTTCCCTTGGCTGTCCGAAAAACCTTGTCGATTCAGAGCGTATTCTCACCGAACTACGCACTGAAGGTTATGACGTGGTACCGAGCTATGACGACGCCGATATGGTTATCGTCAACACCTGCGGCTTTATCGACAGCGCGGTACAAGAGTCACTGGAAGCCATTGGTGAAGCGTTGAATGAAAACGGCAAGGTAATTGTGACCGGTTGTCTGGGGGCAAAAGAAGATCAGATCCGCGAAGTCCACCCGAAAGTGCTGGAAATCACCGGGCCTCATAGCTATGAGCAGGTTCTGGAGCACGTTCATCACTACGTGCCAAAACCGAAACACAACCCATTCCTGAGCCTGGTGCCAGAACAAGGCGTGAAACTGACGCCGCGTCATTATGCCTATCTGAAAATTTCTGAAGGCTGTAATCACCGCTGCACCTTCTGCATTATTCCGTCTATGCGCGGCGACCTGGTGAGCCGTCCGATTGGCGAAGTGTTAAGTGAAGCGAAACGTCTGGTTGATGCGGGCGTTAAAGAGATTCTGGTGATCTCGCAGGATACTTCCGCCTATGGCGTTGATGTTAAACATCGTACTGGCTTCCACAACGGCGAGCCGGTAAAACCAGCATGGTCAGCCTGTGCGAACAGTTATCGAAACTGGGGATCTGGACACGTCTGCACTACGTTTACCCTTATCCGCATGTGGACGACGTCATCCCACTGATGGCAGAAGGCAAAATCCTGCCGTATCTGGACATTCCGTTGCAGCACGCCAGCCCGCGCATTCTCAAACTGATGAAGCGTCCGGGTTCTGTAGATCGCCAACTGGCGCGCATCAAACAGTGGCGCGAAATCTGCCCGGAACTGACCCTACGCTCAACCTTTATTGTCGGTTTCCCTGGCGAGACGGAAGAAGATTTCCAGATGCTACTCGACTTCCTGAAAGAAGCACGTCTGGATCGCGTTGGCTGCTTTAAATACAGCCCGGTTGAAGGTGCAGACGCCAATGCCCTGCCTGACCAGGTTCCGGAAGAAGTGAAAGAAGAACGCTGGAACCGTTTCATGCAGTTGCAGCAGCAGATTTCCGCCGAGCGCCTGCAAGAGAAAGTGGGCCGTGAAATTCTGGTGATTATCGACGAAGTGGACGAAGAAGGTGCGATTGGTCGCAGCATGGCAGATGCACCGGAAATCGACGGCGCGGTTTATCTCAATGGTGAAACCAACGTTAAGCCGGGTGATATCCTGCGTGTGAAAGTCGAGCACGCCGATGAGTACGATTTGTGGGGTAGCCGGGTTTAATTAATCTTAAGGCAGATCTAACAAGGATATTGTTCTTCGATCTGCCTCTGCTACCCTTCCCGATGTCCTACCCTTACGCACAAAATCCCCTGACGCATAAATCGAGAAAAATGAATCGTACTCGAGGCAACTCTCACTTTTTCACACCAAATTAAAGTTTTGATCGCAATTACTTGAAATAAGCGTAATGGTTACTATAGTAAACATTACCACAAGGATGGATGTATGGGTGTGTATAAGGCAAGACGATTCAGCCAAAGCACGAAAAAACTTGGTATTCACGATAAAGTTCTCATGGCTGCCGCTGAAGAAGTGATGCAGGGCATATGGGAGGCTGATTTAGGTAGCGGTGTCATCAAAAAACGTTTACCCCTCCAACAAGGAAAAGAGTGGTGGAGCCAGAACAATTATCTTTTTTAAATCAGCAAATCATGTGTTTTTTTATGATGGTTGGTCCAAGAGTGGTCTAAGTAGTAAAGGAACCAAAGAAATCGAAGATGATGAACTGGCGGCCTACAAAAAAATGGCAAATGCATTTCTGGCCTTTAGCAATAAGCAAATAGAGGATTTGATCGAAACTGGCTTTTTGATTGAGGTGAAAAATGAGCGATAAATTACAAATGATGCTGGAAGATGCAAAGGAACTGAATGCACTGGGCCTGATGTCTGATAGTGAAGTTGATGCCATTGCCGTCATGGTCAAAGCTCGTGAAGTCAGCGCCCGTATAGCCAAAGTCAAATCAATGACGGGTGAAGAGATCAAAGCCATCCGCACCCGATACGGCATGTCACAATCCGTGCTGGCACATACAATGGGAATGTCAAAAGAAAGTGTCTCGAAATGGGAACGTAATGAAATAAAACCGAGCGGCCCGGCATTACGTATTTTGAATACATTGGCAATAAAAGGGCCGGAAGTTTTTGCAAAGTAAAATGTTTGCAAATGATTTACCACATTCATTAGTACCCTTGATTAAGGGGTACTAACACTATTCTAATTCTACTGCCAGCTAATCTGTGCCCTGCCGTTTTTCTTACTCTTATACAGCCGCTCATCCGCCAGCATTTTCAAGCGTTCGACGGTAGGACATTCATTTGAATGCGCTACACCGATACTGGTACTTAAATTAATGCTTCCCACCTGGAAATGAACGATTTCTTTTTAGAATCGATAGCAACTCTTCCAGCGTGCCGCCAGTATAAATCACCGCAAATTCGTCACCGCCGAAGCGGTAGACTTTACCTTTATCTACCGGGATCTGTGATTTAAGGATTTTCACCACTTTCATCAACACTTCATCGCCCAGCAAATGACCGAAGGTGTCGTTAATGTTTTTGAATTTATCGACGTCAAACAGGCACAAATAGCCGCCTTTTTCCGGCAGGGCTTTTAAATCTTCATCAAAGGATTTTCTGCCCATTGCTTTGGTCAGATCGTCCGAGGAATGCCGAGTTATACATACTGTAGAGTTTTTTGACATCGGCAGCCGAAAAGAAAAAGCCCGCCATCCAGGACGCGTTCAAAATGGTTATTAATAATGGCTTCTTTCTCCACAATACCACGATTAATCACTCTGCGTACCAGATAGAGGCAACTGGCACCCGATATCACTGCCACCAATGCGGCAAAGAAAATAATCAATGTACATACCTGAAAATAAACGTCTTTTTTATACGCAAATACGTACAATCCGGTCGGCAAATAGGAGAAGTGCTCCATTGCTTCCGAAACGGTGAAGATGGCGTTTTTAGCGTTATATTCATCACCGGTCACCGGTTTACCGTTCTTAAACAGGGAGAACATCAGGTTCTCGCTATCCATCGCCAGCGATTTTGACAGTAAAGAAAAACGTTCCAGACCAAGCAAAAATATCAGACTACGATTGTGAGTTACCGGATAGAGGTAATAGACGAAGGTTTTACCATCAAAAGAGATAAACCCTGTATTTTTGACATGTCGATACTTCACAACCTGCATAATATCTGCACAATAATTTTTCTCGAACTCCTTTACCTGAATACATTCGTCACTGGAAATCAGATAAGGACCGACATCGTACAAATAAGAGGGTGAAAGCGAGTCGGCGTAAGCTGTGCGTAAGCCAACCAACAGCTGTTCCTCCGTAGGATTTAGCGTGTTGATCAGATCAATTGCCACACTACGCCGATATTCAGCAATATTTGCCACCGCAAAAGCAGTATCAATAACGGACTGTTTCAGGCCATACACCCGTTCCTTTACCATTTGAGTGTAGATCCCGCAGGCAACTGCTGAAATCATGATAAAAATCAGCAGACTGACTGTAAGTACGAACTTATTGATTCTGGACATACGTAAACTACTCTTTTACTAATTTTCCACTTTTATCCCAGGCGGAGAACGGCATGGGTTTCTGGTACAGATACCCCTGAGCCTGAACACATCCTAATTTGATTAATTCGCGCGCAACGTCTTCGCTCTCTACGCCTTCCGCAATCACCGGGGATCCGGTTATAGCGTGCCAGATCGAAAATAATGCGCACAATTTTTCCCGCAGTACCGAAAATATCGCCGGTAAATTGTGAGTCCACTTTTATGCTATCTGGATTAATTTCATAAAAACGTTTCAGGTTTGACAAACCGGTGCCAAAGTCATCAATCGATATCCGTACCCTCTTGTTTACGCAGTTGTTCAATATTGAGATAAAATGTTCATTAATTCGCTCAATCACGGTTTCAGTGATCTCAACACAGAGGCTGTTCGCCTTCAGGCCATTTTCTTCCATGATGGTGGTAAAACGCTCATGAAAGTGTGGTTCGTTTAACTGCCAGGGCGAAACATTAATATGCAGTAAGAAACCGTCCTTCAGGACCGCACGCTGACTAAAATGTCTGAATTCACCCATCGCGGTTTTAATAATCTGATAACCCAGCTCATTGATAAACCCGATATCTTCAGCAATGGTAATGAACTTTAGCGGTGAAATGATCCCCCGCTCCGCAGACACCCAACGGCACAACGCCTCCGCGCCCAGAATGGCGCGGGTGTTAATATCAACGATCGGTTGATAGACGAGGAATAGTTCGCCAATTTCCATTGCATGGCGAATATTACGCGCAATCCAGATATTCTCTTCTATTTCGTTGAGTTTCGCATCATCACAGAAAATAAACTCTGAGAACATATGGTTGCGGATACTGGAAATCGCCAGTTTCAGCTTTTCTGCGTAACTCCAGGCGTTTTCCCCTGCAAAGGTTCACAAATAGCAGACTTATGGATGCGCAGATTGCGGTAGCCAAAACTGCTGTCAAAATCGTTTACCGTCGCTATCTTACGGGTAAACGTCTGTACATTTTCCCGGCACAGGAGTAAATAGAGATCGGCATTAAATGTCACGATATCGCAGCATTGCGCATATTTCTCGGCAATTCGCTGACACAATTTCCTGACGATTTTATTGCGTTCATCAACACCAAACACCGCTTCCACAGCTTCCAGACCACACAGTTTGATGATCCCCACAGCCAGATACTGATTATTGTTGGACTCAATAATCGCCATATTTTTAATAAAACCGCTTTCCTGATCGTAAGAGATCAGCGAGAGCAATTTATTTGCCCGTTCAATTTCAGCATCTTTCATTTCCGCGATCGAATTTTTGATACTGATAATCTCTTTCGCATCGCCTTCACGAATCTTCAGGGCCTCGATTTGATCCGTAGAGTCAGGCAAAAACGCCAGCGTATTAACCAGTTCGGTCATTTCAGAAAATTGCCGACGGAAAACTCGAGTGGTCATTAAATAAACCACCAGCAATACGATAATAATGAAAGCAAACGGCAGATAAAAAAGTTTATCTGATGCGTTCAATAAATTACCACCAGGATAATAAAATAGATTTCGAATAATGCGTTGTTTGGCACCGCTGATGTTTTTCAATATATTCCGTATCGACAGAATCAATAATATTATAATTACCTTCGCTATTATAAATAATCAATTTTTCACGAGCGAGTTGATTCTTAGCAATGATCTCATGACCTTGCTTTAAAAATAGAACTTCATCATTAGCGCTGATTTGATCAAGATACTCGTTCAGATATCGCCAGTTTAAATCGACATGAATTTTATCCACCGCTAACAAATCGTGATCTTTGCCGTTGATGTGTAGCGTAAAAGAGATACATTTTTACCCGGACGATCAAAGCAATTGTATGCCGGATTCCAGCTGTTGTTAGAGTCATCTGAAGCCACCGACCACGGTCGTTTCGATGGGTTAAAATCGGCAAAAATAACCCGCCCTGACTCGTCGACAAGCGGTCCATTTACTTGTTCCTGATGATAAACAACGATTTTATCATTCGCCCTCCGCGAAAAGAGATAATATTTATTATCATCAAGTACCAGTCCCACCGAGTCTAAAAATGGCATCATTTCCATTTTCAGAATTACGGCGCGTTGAATCTCCTCTGTATTTTTTAATAAATACAGTGAGTCCTTTAATGTCAGGGCCGAACGTTCAATATCTTTAAAGAAATAGCCAACGTTTTTCTGAATAAGTTCAAAGCGGCTATCGGCACGTTTTACCGCGCGTTCCGATACCAGTTGATAGTTAATGATGAAAAAAGACCAATAAATGACAGTGCTGCCAATAAAATAAAATTATCAGCCTTATCTTTATCTTTTCGTATAAACTCAGCATGTTAATACATTTAACAAAATAACTGTCTGAACGCTGTGCCGCTGCAAAATAGTCCCTTGCTGCGGCTTTTTAACCAAATTACCCGATTCTACAAAATCAGCAGAAAGTTACAACACTTGCTTAGGGCAATAATTTCCTGTGAGGTGATTACCCTTTCAAGCAATATTCAAACGTAACTATCCTTTAATTTTCGGATCCAGCGCATCGCGTAAACCATCGCCCAACAAATTGAACGCCAGTACGGTCAGAAAAATAGCCAGGGCCGGAAAAACAGCGACATGCGGCGCGATAACCATATCCGCTCGTGCCTCATTGAGCATTGCTCCCCACTCTGGTGTCGGCGGCTGCGCACCGAGGCCGAGAAATGACAGGCTGGCGGCAGAGATAATCGAGGTACCAATGCGCATGGTGAAAAACACCACGATAGAAGAGACGGTCCCAGGCAGGATATGACGCAATAAAATGGTCATATCGCTGGCACCAATACTGCGTGCTGACTCAATAAAGGTTTGCTGTTTCAACACCAGCGTGTTGCCGCGCACCAGTCGGGCAAACGCGGGGATGGAAAAAATGGCGACTGCGATAATCACGTTAGCAATGCCGCTTCCCAACACCGCAACAACAGCGATCGCCAGTAAAATACCCGGGAAGGCAAACAGCACATCGCAAATGCGCATGATCAGCCGATCCCACCAGCCTTCATAATATCCAGCCAGCAAGCCCAGCAACGTCCCGATCGCCGCACCGATAAACACGGCAAACACGCCCGCCGCCAGCGAGATTTGCGCACCAACCAGGACACGGCTGAAAATGTCACGCCCCAGTGAATCGACGCCAAACCAGTGCTGCAAAGAAGGTCCGTTATTCAGATTGTCATAATCAAAATAATTTTCGGCGTCATAGGGAGCAATCCAGCGTGCAAAAATGGCCACCACAATCAATAAAATAACGAACAATGCGGCGGTCATCGCCATATGCTGACGGCGAAATCGTCGCCAGAATTCATGCCACGGTGTACGTACCTGGTCAGGTTTGACCAGTGGCATGGCGTTTAACACCGCCTGACGTCGCCAGTTAAATAGTCGCATCCTTACTTGTACCTGATAGCCGGGTTAATGGCGGCGTAAAGCACATCCACCACTAAGTTGATAAGAATAAATTCCAGCGAGAAAAGCAGAATTTCCGCCTGAATCACCGGGTAATCGCGCATTTGTACGGAGTCAACGAGTAAGCGTCCAAGTCCGGGCCAGTTGAAAACTTTCTCCACCACGATGGAACCACCGAGCAAAAAGCCAAACTGTAAGCCCATCATGGTCACTACCGGGATCATCGCGTTGCGTAGCCCGTGCTTGAGGACAACCCGGTTTCGCTCACCCCTTTCGCCCTCGCGGTACGCATATAATCTTCGCTTAAAACGTCGACAAACGACGCGCGGGTAAAGCGCGCCATCACGGCTGCCACTGCCGCGCCGAGCGTCAGGGTGGGTAAAATGTAGTGCTGCCAACTGTCTGCTCCCACGGTAGGCAGCCAGCCCAGTTCAACGGAGAATACCTGAATTAAAAGCATCCCCAGAGCAAATGCCGGAAACGAGATCCCCGACACCGCAATGGTCATACTCAATCGATCCGGCCAACGATTACGCCAGACGGCGGCGATAATTCCCGCCGCCATACCAAATATCACCGCCCAGACCATACTGGTTATGGTCAGCCACAGCGTTGGCATAAAGCGGCTGGCAATCTCATCGCCAACCGGACGACGCGACACCATCGCCAGGCCAAAATCCCCCTGCACAGCATTGCTGATATAGTGCCAGAACTGGTGATACAGCGGCTGATCCAACCCCAGCTGCTGACGCACCAGTTCTATAACCTGCGCATCAGCTTCGGGCCCGGCAATCAATCGCGCCGGATCGCCGGGCAGCATATGGACAAATAAAAACACCAGCACCGAGACGATAAACAGCGTCGGAATCAACCCCAGCAAGCGTTTGATAACGTAATTAAGCATTCCACTCCCTGCGTTGCTTATTGCAAATCCGCGTCTTCAAAGCTGAAGCCGGTGTCTGGCATGATCCAAAAACCGGTCAGGTTTTTACTGTGTGCCGACACCAGTTTTTCTACCACCAGCGGGATCCACGGCGACTCTTGCCAGATGATATCCTGCGCCGCCTTATATAAACGGGTCTTTTCCGCCGGATCATTAGTTTTCAATGCCTGAGCCAGGAAGTCATCCACCTGTTTATTGCTGTAAAACGCGGTATTAAACAGCGTCGGTGCCAGTTCTGCGAGGCAAACAGCGGCGATAGAGCCCAGTCTGCTTCGCCGGTTGAAGCCGACCAGCCAGTGTAGAACATCCGCACGCCGCTCTCTTTTTGCCCTTTACCTTCAACTTCTGCCGCCCGCTGTCCGGCATCCATCGCAGTCACCTGGGCTTTAATCCCGACCTGCGCTAACTGCTGCTGGGTAAATTGCAGCACTTTCTGCGCAGTGCTGTGGTTATGTGACGACCACAGCGTGGTACTGAAACCGTTGGGATATCCCGCCTCTTTCAGTAATTCGCGCGCTTTCGCCGGATCGTAAGGCCACGGTTTATAACTTTGCGCGTAGGCGATACTCGGCGGTACCACACCAGTAGCTGGCGTTGCATAACCCGCGAAGGCCACTTTCACCAGCGCCGGGCGGTTAATGGCGTAATTCAGCGCCTCACGGACCTTCGGGTTATCGAACGGCTTTTGCGTCACGTTCATACTGATATAACGCTGCATAATTGACGGACTGGCCATCAACTCGATATTTTTGTTTTTCTCCAGCAGTGCGGCCTGCTCGTAGGGAATGGGGAAAGCAAACTGCGCTTCACCGGTTTGCAGCATGGCCGCGCGGGTGTTGTTATCCGCCACCGGACGCCAGGTTATGCTGTCCAGTTTGGGCAATCCTGGCTGCCAGTAACCCGCGAATTTTTTCACCTTCACAAAATCGGTCTGATTCCAGGTATCCAGTTCATACGGCCCGGTTCCCACCGGATGAAAACCAATCTCCTTGCCATATTTTTCCAGCGCTGCCGGTGAAATCATCGCGGTCGCCGGATGGGCAAGAATATTAATAAACGCTGAGAACGGCTGTTTGAGGGTAATCTTTACCGTTGTCGGATCGATCGCTTCCGTTTTGGCAATATTCTTATACAGGTTGTAGCGTTTAAGATGATTCGCCGGATCGCTGGCCCGGTCCAGATTCGCTTTTACCGCCGCTGCGTTGAAGTCGGTTCCATCCTGGAATTTAATTCCTTCCCGCAGTTTCACGGTGTAAGTAAGGCCGTCATCGGAAACGGTATAACTCTCCGCCAGCACGTTTTTCAGTTTCATCTCTTTATCGAGACCGAACAGCCCCTGGTAAAACGATTTCGCTACGGCCTGAGATAACGTGTCATTCGCGTCATATGGATCGAGCGTGGTGAAGTTCGATCCTACCGCCACCACCACATCTTTGGCAGCGAATGCACAAGATGCCATCAACGCTGTCGCAATGCCCAGCGCCACTAACCCACTACGGTGTACAGCTCTTGCCATTTTATTCTCCGCCTGAATGTTATCTACGCATGAATGCGTATTCTGATTGTGGTTGTGCGACGTAATGCCCCGGCCCGACGCATTGCAACGAGACGGCTACAACCTCTTCACCACGCAGATGAATATTGCTGGGAAGATCGTCCGACAGCAGTACACGCTGCGGTCGTTGTCGGGACGGTTCAGCGACCGGAACTGCCGCCAGTAATTTACGCGTATAAGGATGCTGCGGATTTTCAAAGACCGCGCGCCGTGGACCAATTTCAACAATTTGTCCGAGATACATCACCGCCACACGATGACTAATCCGCTCTACCACGGCCATATCGTGGGAGATAAACAGATACGCAATGCCGAAATCACGCTGGAGATCGAGCAACAAGTTGATAATCTGCCCGCGAATAGATACATCCAGCGCCGAGACGGCTTCGTCGGCAATGATCACTTTGGATTCAATGCCAACGCGCGAGCAATGCAGATGCGCTGGCGCTGACCGCCGGAAAACTCATGCGGGTAACGCCAGGCATGTTCCGGTAACAGGCCCACGCGCTCCAGCAACCACGCAACGCGTGCAGCCGCTTCTTTACCTGGCAATAAACCGTGTACGCGCAGCGGTTCGATAATCGAATCACCGATGGTCTGACGTGGGTCCAGCGAAGCGTAAGGGTCCTGAAAAATAAACTGAATATCGCGGCGCAATGCCTGAAGTTTACCGGATGACAAGGTATCGATTCGCTGACCGTTAAAGATAATTTCGCCGCCCTGCGATTCGACCAGGCGCAGCAACGCCCGCCCGGTAGTGGATTTACCGCTGCCAGACTCGCCCACCAGCGATAGCGTTTCGCCAGGCCAGAGATCAAAACTGACTTTCTCAACGGCATGCACTTCCCGCGTTACGCGATTCAACAAACCGCTGCGCAAAGGGAAACGGGTGACCAGATTACGCACCCGTAAAACAGGTTCGCCATCCACCACCGTTTTCTGCTCGATGGGTGGTTCCTGTTTCGCTGGATGTTCAAGCGATATCAATGGGAAACGTCGGGGATAATCTAACCCTTTCATCGCACCAAGTTGCGGAACAGCAGCTAACAGCGCACGGGTGTAAGGATGTTGCGGTGCATGAAAAAAATCTGTTCGACGCTACCCGTTTCCACCGCCTCGCCCTGATACATCACCAGTACCCGATCGGCAATCTCTGCCACCACGCCCATATCGTGAGTGATAAAGATAACGCCCATCGACATCTCTTTTTGCAATACTTTGATTAATTGCAGGATCTGCGCCTGAATAGTGACATCCAGCGCGGTGGTTGGCTCATCGGCAATCAGCACCGCCGGGCGGCATGACAGCGCCATCGCAATCATCACTCGCTGGCGCATCCCGCCAGAGAGTTGATGCGGATAACGTGAAAGAATGGTTTGTGCCTCCGGAATGCGTACCTGATCCAGCATCCGCTTCGCCTCGACCATCGCTTCTTCACGACTGGCGTTCTGATGCAGACGAATTGATTCGGCAATCTGTTCACCCACAGTAAATACCGGGTTCAGCGATGTCATCGGTTCCTGAAATATCATCGCCATATCCGCACCGCGCACATGGCGCATTTGTGCAGCGCTCTGCTCGCTAAGTTCAATCACTTCGCGACTGCGCCGCCGCAACAGCATTTTATCGCACTGTACTAAACCGCCCGCCTGTTCCAACAGACGCATCAATGCCAGCGCAGTCACTGACTTACCGGAGCCGGATTCGCCAACAATTGCCAGCGTCTCACCGCGTTGCAGGCTAAAAGAGAGATTGCGGACCGCAGCTATTTTCTGCTGGTCCTGCATAAAGGCAATATTCAGATTTTCAACCGCCAGCACATCACCGGCATCAAGTTCATCACTGTGTGGCAACGGTGTCCCCTTTTTCACGGTAGATACCGGTGGTTGGCGTATCGCCTGCGTAGCCCCAGGCGCGATACATTCCTTCGGTGTTAAACGGTAGCGCGACATTCCCTTCATGGTCGATAGCGATTAAGCCACCGCTACCGCCAAGCGCAGGGAGTTTTTCCATTACTACCCGCTCGCAGGCTTCCGCGAGACTTAATCCGCCGTAATCCATTAACGCGGCGATGTCATATGCCGCCAGCGCGCGGATGAAGACTTCGCCCGTGCCGGTACAAGAAACTGCCACACTGGCGTTATTGGCGTAGCATCCGGCACCCACTAAGGGACTATCGCCAACTCGTCCGGGTAATTTATTGGTCATTCCGCCCGTGGACGTGGCTGCCGCCAGATTGCCGTCTAAATCCAACGCCACGGCCCCCACGGTGCCCATTTTCTGTTTTTCATCCAGTGGCGCACCGCTATGGTCGAGGACTGTTGCCCCTTCCTCGCGCGCTGCCAGTAGTTGTTCATAACGCAAAGGCGTGGAGAAAATCTCCGGTGAGACGCGCTCCATGCCATGAGCAAACGCAAAATTTTCTGCCCCTTCGCCAATCATCATCACATGCGGGCTTTGCTCCATCACCAGTCGGGCGGCAAGAACCGGATTACGCAGATGACTAACGCCCGCCACCGCACCGGCTTTCAGGGTGTTACCATCCATCACACAGGCGTCCAGTTCATGGGTTTCATCACGCGTAAAGACAGCGCCAATTCCGGCGTTAAACAGTGGACACTCTTCCAGCAGACGCACCGCTTCCGTCACCACATTCAGCGCACTTTCGCCCGCTTCCAGCATTTTCTGCCCGGTTTCAACAATGGCAGACAGCGCCTCGATGTAGCGTAATTCCTGTTGCAGACTCATCTGCGCGCGGCTAATTGCACCTGCGCCACCATGAATTGCAATGACTGCTTTGCCCATAGTATTCGTCCATTAAGGGTGGCTCGCCACTTTTGCTATAAATATCAGAATTTTTATGAATTACTCATTCAATTTTTGAATATAGAAAGATGGATATGGCATGTAAAGGCAGGAGCCAACGCTACGCCCGAGGTGGCATACAGTCTGTGGCGTTTTTCTGACATAATAGGCAAATTCGATTTTGCCTCCGCAGGAGTGTTTTCATGGAATTTACCACCGGATTGATGTCGCTCGACACCGCGCTTAATGAGATGCTTTCTCGCGTTACCCCACTGACCGCCCAGGAAACGCTGCCACTGGTTCAGTGTTTTGGTCGTATTCTGGCGAGCGATGTCGTTTCGCCACTGGATGTCCCGGGGTTTGATAACTCCGCTATGGACGGCTACGCGGTGCGTTTAGCCGATATTGCCTCCGGGCAACCGCTGCCCGTTGCCGGTAAATCCTTTGCCGGTCAGCCGTACCATGGTGAATGGCCTGCGGGTACCTGCATTCGTATTATGACCGGTGCGCCGGTGCCGGAAGGCTGCGAAGCGGTGGTGATGCAGGAGCAGACTGAACAAACGGACAATGGCGTGCGTTTTACTGCTGAAGTGCGTAGCGGGCAAAATATTCGCCGTCGCGGTGAAGATATCTCTGCAGGTGCGGTTGTTTTCCCGGCGGGGACTCGCCTGACTACCGCAGAGCTGCCAGTAATTGCTTCACTGGGGATTGCCGAAGTTCCGGTGATTCGTAAAGTGCGTGTAGCGCTGTTTTCTACCGGTGATGAACTCCAGTTGCCAGGCCAGCCGCTGGGCGACGGCCAAATCTACGATACCAACCGTCTCGCCGTACACCTGATGTTAGAACAGTTGGGATGCGAGGTAATCAACTTAGGGATTATCCGCGACGATCCCCATGCCCTGCGCGCCGCATTTATTGAAGCCGACAGCCAGGCGGATGTGGTGATCAGTTCCGGCGGTGTTTCAGTGGGTGAAGCGGATTACACCAAAACCATTCTTGAAGAGCTGGGGGAGATCGCCTTCTGGAAGCTGGCGATTAAACCAGGTAAACCGTTCGCGTTCGGTAAACTCAGCAATAGCTGGTTCTGCGGCCTGCCGGGCAACCCGGTTTCAGCAACGCTGACCTTCTATCAACTGGTACAGCCTTTGCTGGCAAAACTAAGCGGCAATACCGCCAGCGGCCTGCCCGCGCGCCAGCGTGTGCGCACGGCATCGCCTCTGAAGAAATCGCCAGGACGCCTTGATTTCCAGCGCGGCGTGCTGCAACGCAACGCCGATGGCGAACTGGAAGTGACGACCACCGGACATCAGGGTTCACATATATTTAGCTCCTTTAGCCTCGGCAACTGCTTTATCGTGCTGGAACGCGATCGCGGCAATGTGGAAGTGGGCGAATGGGTGGAAGTAGAACCGTTTAACGCGTTGTTCGGAGGCCTGTAATGGCGGAACTCAGCGATCAGGAGATGCTGCGCTACAACCGGCAAATCATTCTGCGCGGTTTTGATTTTGACGGTCAGGAGGCGCTAAAAGATTCTCGTGTGCTGATCGTCGGCCTCGGTGGACTCGGCTGCGCAGCTTCGCAGTATCTGGCAAGCGCCGGTGTCGGCAACCTGACGCTGCTCGACTTCGACACGGTTTCGCTCTCGAATCTGCAACGCCAGACGCTGCACAGCGATGCCACGGTCGGGCAACCGAAGGTGAAATCCGCCCGTGACGCCCTGACGCGGATCAACCCACATATCGCGATTACGCCAGTCAATGCACTGCTTGATGACGCTGAACTTGCTGCGATGATTGCAAAACACGATCTGGTGCTCGACTGTACGGATAACGTTGCAGTACGTAATCAACTGAACGCAGGCTGTTTTGCCGCGAAGGTGCCGCTGGTTTCCGGCGCGGCAATTCGTATGGAAGGGCAAATCACGGTCTTCACTTATCAGGACGGCGAACCGTGCTATCGCTGCCTTAGCCGTTTGTTTGGCGAGAACGCGTTAACCTGCGTAGAAGCAGGCGTGATGGCACCGTTAATCGGCGTAATTGGTTCGTTGCAGGCAATGGAAGCGATCAAACTGCTGGCAGGTTATGGCAAACCGGCCAGCGGAAAAATCGTGATGTACGATGCGATGACCTGTCAGTTTCGCGAAATGAAACTGATGCGTAATCCGGGGTGTGAGGTGTGCGGGCAGTAACTGCCAGCCCCAGGCCTGATAAGTCGCGGCAAGCGTCGCATCAGGCATTTGCTCCAGACGCCAGATGCGGCGTGAACGCCTTATCTGGCCTACGGTTCGGGCGCAGATTTCCAGGCGCGGCAAGCTTGGTGCACTCCACAACGTTATCAGCAATTGATGAGGATGCAGAACGTCCGGTTAAATCGACGTTCTGCCAAACGCTCCCTGCCAGTCCTGCTCAAACTTCGCCACAGCGGCATCAACCGCCGGATAGCTAATCATCTGTTGTGCCACATCCAGTGGCAGAGTAATTGATTCACATCCTGCCAGTAAGCAGTCCAGCGCCTGACGCGGGGTTTTGAAACTCGCGGCTAACACTTTCGCCTGCGGCGCATGCATTTTCAATAACTGGTGTAAGTCGGTCACAGTCTGAATACCGCTACCGCCCTGAGCATCAATACGATTAACGTAAGGCGCAACATATTCCGCACCTGCCAGCGCCGACAGTAGCCCTTGTGCTGCGCCATATACCGCGGTTCCCAGCGTCGGAATCCCTTCCGCTTTTAACATCTTAATCGCTGCCAGCCCCTCGGCGGTCACCGGAACTTTCACCACGATATCCGCAATAATAGAACGCAGCTTAAGCGCGTCATTCACCATCCCTTCGGCAGTGGTAGCCATTACCTGGGCAAACAGACGCCCCTGACCGCCCATCGCCTCGTGAAGTTGCGGAAGCACAACCTCCAGCGGTTTTTTACCCGCGGCGATAATGCTTGGGTTAGTGGTCACACCCGCCAGCGGAAAAATACGTGACAGCGCCTTCACCGCAACAACGTCTGAAGTATCCAGATACAGTTCCATAACCATCCTCAAAATGTACTTTTTGTCTGAATGTAGACTATCACGGGAAAACTCTCTGAACAGTTGACGCACATCAATCTAACTTTCATTCGAAAGTATTTTAATGTTTGAACGAAACAGAGAGGCAACTATGATTTTCAATATTCAGCGCTACTCGACCCATGATGGCCCCGGTATCCGCACGGTCGTATTTCTTAAAGGCTGTTCGCTGGGCTGCCGCTGGTGTCAGAACCCGGAAAGCCGCGCCCGCACGCAGGATCTGCTGTATGACCCACGTCTGTGCCTGGAAGGCTGTGAGCTGTGCGCTAAGGCCGCGCCGGACGTGATTGAGCGCGCGTTGAATGGTTTGCTTATTCATCGGGAAAAGTTAACCCCGGAGCATCTGACGGCGCTAACCGACTGCTGCCCGACACAGGCGTTAACCGTGTGTGGTGAAGTGAAAAGCGTTGAGGAGATCATGGCGACCGTTCTGCGCGATAAACCGTTTTACGATCGCAGCGGCGGCGGCTTAACGCTTTCTGGCGGTGAACCGTTTATGCAGCCGGAAATGGCGATGGCGCTACTGCAAGCCAGCCACGAGGCTGGCATTCATACTGCGGTAGAAACCTGTCTGCATGTGCCGTGGAAATATATCGCCCGTTCTCTGCCCTATATCGATCTGTTTCTTGCCGATTTAAAACACGTTGCCGACGCGCCGTTTAAACAGTGGACCGACGGTAACGCCGCCAGAGTGCTGGATAACCTGAAAAAACTCGCCTCAGCGGGCAAAAAAATCATTATCCGCGTACCGCTGATTCAGGGCTTTAATGCCGACGAAACCTCTGTAAAAGCCATTACCGATTTTGCCGCCGACGAGCTGCACGTTGGCGAAATTCATTTTCTGCCCTACCACACGCTGGGCATCAACAAATATCACTTACTTAATCTGCCCTATGACGCCCCGGAAAAACCGCTTGATGCGCCAGAACTGCTCGACTTTGCCCAGCAGTACGCCTGCCAGAAAGGGTTAACCGCGACCTTACGAGGATAACAACCATGACCACACTGAAACTGGACACGCTCAGCGACCGCATTAAAGCGCACAAAAATGCGCTGGTGCATATTGTGAAACCACCAGTCTGTACCGAGCGCGCGCAGCACTATACCGAGATGTATCAACAACATCTCGATAAGCCGATCCCGGTACGTCGCGCGCTGGCACTGGCGCATCACCTGGCGAATCGCACCATCTGGATCAAGCACGATGAGTTGATCATCGGCAACCAGGCAAGCGAGGTTCGCGCCGCGCCGATCTTCCCGGAATATACCGTCTCGTGGATCGAAAAAGAGATTGATGATCTGGCAGATCGTCCGGGTGCTGGTTTTGCGGTGAGCGAGGAGAACAAACGTGTTCTGCATGAAGTGTGCCCGTGGTGGCGCGGTCAGACGGTACAGGATCGCTGCTACGGCATGTTTACCGATGAGCAAAAAGGTCTGCTGGCGACCGGCATCATTAAAGCGGAGGGCAATATGACCTCCGGCGATGCGCACCTGGCGGTGAATTTCCCGCTACTGCTGGAAAAAGGGCTTGATGGTCTGCGTGAGAAAGTGGCGGAACGTCGCTCGCGCATCAATCTGACGGTACTGGAAGATCTGCACGGCGAGCAATTCCTGAAAGCGATTGATATCGTGCTGGTGGCAGTCAGTGAACACATTGAACGTTTCGCTGCCCTGGCGCGTGAAATGGCCACGACCGAAACCCGCGAAAGCCGTCGCGATGAACTGCTGGCGATGGCAGAAAACTGCGATCTTATCGCCCACCAACCGCCGCAGACTTTCTGGCAGGCGCTGCAACTGTGTTACTTCATCCAGTTGATATTGCAGATCGAATCTAACGGTCACTCAGTATCTTTTGGTCGTATGGACCAGTATCTCTATCCATACTATCGCCGTGACGTTGAACTGAACCAGACACTGGATCGCGAACACGCCATCGAGATGCTGCATAGCTGCTGGTTGAAATTGCTGGAAGTGAACAAAATCCGCTCCGGCTCACACTCAAAAGCCTCTGCGGGAAGTCCGCTGTATCAGAACGTCACCATTGGCGGGCAAAATCTGGTTGATGGTCAACCGATGGACGCGGTAAATCCACTCTCTTATGCGATCCTCGAATCCTGCGGTCGCCTGCGTTCGACTCAGCCTAACCTCAGCGTGCGTTACCATGCGGGTATGAGTAACGATTTCCTCGATGCCTGTGTTCAGGTGATCCGCTGTGGTTTCGGGATGCCGGCGTTCAACAACGATGAAATCGTCATCCCGGAATTTATTAAACTCGGTATTGAACCGCAGGACGCTTACGACTACGCAGCGATTGGTTGTATCGAAACCGCCGTCGGTGGCAAATGGGGCTATCGCTGTACCGGCATGAGCTTTATCAACTTCGCCCGCGTGATGCTGGCGGCGCTGGAAGGCGGTCGTGATGCCACCAGCGGCAAAGTGTTCCTGCCACAAGAAAAAGCGTTGTCAGCGGGTAACTTCAACAACTTCGATGAAGTAATGGACGCATGGGATACGCAAATCCGTTACTACACGCGTAAATCAATCGAAATCGAATATGTCGTCGACACCATGCTGGAAGAGAACGTACACGATATTCTCTGCTCGGCGCTGGTGGATGACTGTATTGAGCGAGCGAAAAGTATCAAAGCAAGGCGGCGCGAAATATGACTGGGTTTCTGGCCTGCAGGTCGGCATTGCTAACCCGGCAACAGCCTGGCGGCAGTGAAGAAACTGGTGTTTGAACAAGGTGCGATTGGTCAGCAACAGCTTGCTGCCGCACTGGCAGATGACTTCGACGGCCTGACTCACGAGCAGCTGCGTCAGCGGCTGATTAACGGTGCGCCTAAGTACGGCAACGACGATGATACTGTCGATACGCTGCTGGCTCGCGCTTATCAGACCTATATCGACGAACTAAAACAGTACCATAACCCGCGCTATGGTCGTGGTCCGGTTGGCGGCAATTATTACGCGGGTACGTCATCTATCTCCGCTAACGTACCCTTTGGCGCGCAGACGATGGCAACGCCGGACGGACGTAAAGCGCATACCCCGCTGGCAGAAGGAGCTAGTCCGGCCTCCGGTACTGATCATCTTGGCCCTACTGCGGTCATTGGCTCGGTGGGTAAACTGCCTACGGCCGCGATTCTCGGCGGCGTGTTGCTCAACCAGAAACTGAATCCGGCAACGCTGGAGAACGAATCTGACAAGCAGAAACTGATGATCCTGCTACGCACCTTCTTTGAAGTGCATAAAGGCTGGCATATTCAGTACAACATCGTTTCCCGCGAAACGCTGCTGGAAGCGAAAAAACATCCGGATCAGTACCGCGATCTGGTAGTGCGTGTCGCGGGCTATTCCGCCTTCTTCACCGCGCTCTCTCCAGACGCTCAGGACGATATCATCGCCCGTACTGAACATATGCTGTAATCTCCTCAGCCCGGCGTCGTCGTCGCCGGGCTAAATCATTCACATCATCAATTTCAGCCTCGCTTTCATTCGAAATATAATTTGTGCTCTGCGTCACATTGTTATTACACTGTTACGGTTTCATTTTCGAGCCAGGAGCACACCTATGAGCGTAAAAGTTATCGTCACAGACATGGACGGTACTTTTCTTAACGACGCCAAAACGTACAACCAACCACGTTTTATGGCGCAATATCAGGAACTGAAAAAGCGCGGCATTGAGTTCGTTGTCGCCAGCGGTAATCAGTATTACCAGCTTATTTCGTTCTTTCCTGAGCTAAAGGATGAGATCTCTTTTGTCGCGGAAAACGGCGCACTGGTTTACGAACATGGCAAGCAGTTGTTCCACGGCGAACTGACCCGACATGAATCGCGGATTGTTATTGGCGAGTTGCTAAAAGATAAGCAACTCAATTTTGTCGCTTGCGGTCTGCAAAGTGCATATGTCAGCGAAAATGCCCCCGAAGCATTCGTCGCACTGATGGCAAAACACTACCATCGCCTGAAACCTGTAAAAGATTATCAGGAGATTGACGACGTACTGTTCAAGTTTTCGCTCAACCTGCCGGATGAACAAATCCCGTTAGTGATCGACAAACTGCACATAGCGCTGGATGGCATTATGAAACCCGTCACCAGTGGTTTTGGCTTTATCGACCTGATTATTCCCGGTCTACATAAAGCAAACGGTATTTCGCGGTTACTGAAACGCTGGGATCTGTCACCGCAAAATGTGGTAGCGATTGGCGACAGCGGTAACGATGCGGAGATGCTGAAAATGGCGCGTTATTCCTTTGCGATGGGCAATGCTGCGGAAAACATTAAACAAATCGCCCGTTATGCTACCGATGATAATAATCATGAAGGCGCGCTGAACGTGATTCAGGCTGTGCTGGATAACAGATCCCCTTTTAACAGCTGACCTCTCTACCGGAGCCATGCGCTCCGGTTTTCCCTTCTTTTTACATCCTGTACATCACATCAAATCATTAAACTTGCATTAACTTATTTATAACTTATATTGTCACATGCAAATCAGCATAGTTTCGAATGAAAGTTAATGCGAGGTGGTTATGGCTTCTACTTTTACCAGCAACACATTGCCTGCCGATCACAAAGCAGCTATCCGTCAGATGAAGCACGCGCTGCGGGCGCAGCTTGGCGACGTCCAGCAGATCTTTAATCAGCTAAGCGATGACATTGCCACGCGAGTGGCTGAAATCAACGCACTCAAAGCACAGGGCGATGCAGTCTGGCCGGTGCTGTCTTATGCCGATATCAAAGCAGGTCATGTTACTGCAGAGCAACGCGAACAGATTAAACGTCGCGGTTGTGCGGTGATAAAAGGCCATTTCCCCCGCGAACAAGCGCTAGGCTGGGATCAGTCGATGCTGGACTATCTGGACCGCAACCGCTTTGATGAGGTCTACAAAGGCCCCGGCGATAATTTCTTCGGGACGCTCAGCGCTTCACGTCCCGAGATTTACCCCATCTACTGGTCGCAGGCGCAAATGCAGGCCCGCCAGAGTGAAGAAATGGCGAATGCGCAGTCGTTTCTCAATCGTCTGTGGACATTTGAAAGTGATGGAAAGCAATGGTTTAACCCGGATGTGAGCGTCATCTACCCTGACCGTATCCGCCGCCGTCCGCCCGGAACGGCCTCCAAAGGTCTCGGAGCGCATACCGACTCCGGGGCACTGGAACGCTGGCTGCTTCCAGCGTATCAGCGCGTTTTCGCCAACGTCTTTAATGGCAATCTGGCGCAATATGATCCCTGGCATGCGGCACATCGTACAGAAGTTGAAGAGTACACGGTGGACAACACCACCAAATGTTCCGTGTTTCGGACATTCCAGGGCTGGACAGCGCTCTCTGATATGCTGCCTGGTCAGGGACTGCTGCACGTCGTGCCCATTCCTGAAGCCATGGCGTACGTGCTGTTACGTCCGCTGCTTGATGATGTGCCGGAGGATGAACTGTGCGGCGTAGCGCCCGGAAGAGTGTTGCCGGTATCAGAGCAATGGCATCCACTGTTGATTGAGGCATTAACCAGCATTCCACAACTCGAAGCCGGAGACTCCGTCTGGTGGCACTGCGACGTCATCCATTCCGTTGCCCCCGTTGAAAATCAACAGGGTTGGGGCAACGTGATGTACATTCCTGCGGCACCGATGTGCGAGAAAAATCTTGCCTACGCGCACAAGGTGAAGGCCGCACTGGAAAAAGGCGCATCGCCGGGCGACTTCCCGCGCGAGGACTATGAAACAAACTGGGAAGGACGCTTTACGCTTGCCGACCTCAACATTCACGGTAAGCGAGCGCTGGGAATCGACAGCTGATTGTCGTACAGCCCTTCCCGTTCCACGGCGGTGTTCCCTTTTCCTGGGCGAACCCGCCGCACCGACTCCCGCACCGCTAATCGTCCGTGCAGCAGCAGCGAGCCCACCGGAGCATCCGGGCGAATCAGCCGCTGTTGCAACATTTGCACCGCTTCATTGCCTAGCTCATCGCGTGGCACATGCACAGCCGTCAGGGGAACATCCTCGATTGCCGCAAGATTAAAGCCGTCGATACTCATCACCGAGACATCCTGTGGTACGCGCAGACCACGACGATGTAGCGCATTTACCGTTCCCGCCGCCATAAAATCCCCGCCGACCAGAAACGCCGTCGGCAACGTCTTGCCATTGGCGGCATCCAGCCACGCTCCGACCTTTTCTTCCGCTTCTTTAGCGCTAAAACTGCTGATATTCAGCAAATGACGGTCATGGTGAAAGGCCAGATTATGCTGACGCCATGATTCTTTAATCCCTGCAAACCGCTGCTCCATAGTGTAGCGGCGCAGGCACATAACGTTCATCACCTCCCGGTGACCCATTTCAAACAGATAGCGGGCGGCGAACGCACCAATTAACCGATGGTCCGGCGCAATCGTCGGGAGGCGCATTCGTTCATCACGGCAGTTGATCAGCACGCAAGGCTTAGCGAGATCGGCGGCCAGATCATGGATGTGCGGATCGTCAATCCCCAGCAGGATCGCCGCCTGCGTATCTGCTTCATTCATCCGCGAGAGAAATAGCGCGGGATCGCTGTCAAACTCCTCCAGCGCGCAGTAACGCAGCCGCACTTCATGCGGCGATAACGCTTTGCTGATGCTCTGGATCACACGGTAATAAAAGATATCAGATCGTTGGTCAAACGCGCGTTGCGGCGCAAAAATAATCAGGTTGTTCAGCAACATACGACCTGCTGCCATGCCATCCATCACGCCCAACTCACGCGCGCAGGCCAGCACCTGTTCGCGAGCGCGTGCACTGGTATTCGCTTTGCCAGCCAGCACCCGCGAAACCGTACTCGGCGATAATCCGGTACGTGCGGCGATATCGGCGATTTTCAGCTTCTTGTCCATTTTGTGATCTGCCTCTAATTCGGAAATGACAGAATTTTCATGAGCAAAAAAGCCCATTCTGTCTGGCATTAAATCCATTTCAGTAATGTATATCAGCCACTCATGGAAAAACGTGCACAAAACCCGCTTTCTTTCGCTTTTAGTGTCTCTTACTGTGAATTGGTAGAACAACTTCCATACAAGAACAATGGAAAAACGAACAATAAAGACTTTATTTATCAAAAGGTTAAAAGTGGTGTGACAACTCCAGTCTGACGTTGCCGCCCCCCCTATACCATTCTGTGGAGTGCATATGAGTCAGGGTATCAATAACGATATGACTGCCAGTAAACCGCGCCATATTGTCAAAAATCTGCGTTGGTGGATGCTGGTCCTTTTTTTGCTCGGTGTTACTGTCAACTACATCACACGTAATTCGCTGGGTATTCTCGCCCCCGAGTTGAAAAGCAGCCTGGGGATTACCACCGAACAATATTCCTGGATTGTAGGTGCTTTCCAACTCGCCTATACCCTATTTCAACCGTTATGCGGGTGGCTGATTGACGTCATTGGCCTCAAACTGGGCTTTATGATCTGCGCGGGGCTGTGGGCGCTGGCCTGTCTGATGCATGCGGGGGCGGGAAACTGGGTACATCTGGCGCTGTTGCGCTTCTTTATGGGCGGTGCGGAAGCCGCGGCCACCCCGGCAAACGCCAAAACTATCGGTGAATGGTTTCCAAAATCAGAACGCCCGATCGCCGCAGGCTGGGCAGGCGTCGGTTTTTCCATCGGTGCCATGCTGGCCCCACCGATTATCTATTTTGCCCACGCTTCATTCGGCTGGCAGGGCGCATTTATGTTCACTGGCATCCTGGCGATGCTGTGGGTGGTGCTGTGGTGGGCGTTCTATCACAACCCGGATAAGCATCCTAACCTCAGCAAAGCCGAGCTGGACTTTATCCGCCAGGATAACGAAGCTCCCCCGGTCAAGTTACCTTTTCTGACCGCACTGAAAACCGTGGGCAAAAATAAACGCTTTTACGGTATCGCTATCCCAGCCTTTATGGCAGAACCGGCGTGGGCGGTGATGAGTTTCTGGGTTCCGCTATACCTGTCCAAATCCTATGGCATGGACCTGAAGCAGATCGCACTCTTCGCCTGGTTGCCGTTCCTCGCCGCTGATCTTGGCAGTATTGCCAGCGGCTATCTGACCAAACTTTACACCCGCCTGTTTGGGCTGAGTCGTGTGAACTCCGTTGTCGCATCATCGGTCAGTGGCGCATTCCTGATGGTTTCGCTGGCGGTGATGGCCTTTATCAATAACCCGTATATCGCCATCGTCCTTATCTCCATAGGCGGCTTCGGTCACCAGATCATCTCCTGCATGCTTAGCGCATTAGTAGTGGAATCCTTCGACAAAGGTCAGATGGCCACTGTTAACGGCATGCGCGGTTCTGCCGCGTGGATCGCAAGTTTCCTGTTCTCCCTGATTATCGGGGTTACTGCTGACAAAATCGGCTTTAACCCCCTGTTTATCGCCATGGGCTTCTTTGACCTGATTGGCGCTTTCTTCCTGGTCACCTTTATTGCTGAACGTCGCGCAAAACGCGCCTGAGAGTGGATGTAAACATGAAAACGCTGAAAAACTGGACCCTGCACAAACAGTCTGCCCACCACGTTGAACTGCTGGTCGATGGCCAGCATATCCTGTGCCTGTACGTGCTGGAAGAAAATCTGTTCCGCGTGCTGTTAAAACGCAAAGGCGAGCTGGCGCTGGATCGCACCTGGAGCATTGCTCCGGCGCAGGATGTGCCATGGGAAGGGCGCAGCCGCGAAGATCTCAGCGGCTTTAGCCTGCCCGCGTGGACCTTGAACCAGCACGACAACACCGTGGTTATCGCCACCGAGTCACTGCGTGCCACCGTTCACCAGCCGCTGTGGCTGGAGTGGCACTATCGTAACAACGAAGGCGAATGGCTGCCGTTAGTGAATGACCGACCGACCAGCGCTTATCTGCTGAATGCCCACGGTGACGGTGTGGCGCACTATCAGAGCCGTCGTAAAGATGAACGCTTTTATGGCCTCGGAGATAAAGCCGGCGACCTGCAACGCAACGGTAAACGTTACGAGATGCGTAACCTCGACGCGATGGGCTACAACGCCGTGAGTACTGACCCGCTGTACAAACACATTCCATTCACCATCACCCGCCGCGATGACGTTAGCTTCGGCCTGTTTTATGACAACCTCAGCAGCTGCTGGCTGGATCTGGGAAACGAGATCGACAACTACCACACCGCCTATCGCCGCTGGCGGGCGGAAGCGGGTGATATCGACTACTACCTGTTTACAGGCGAACGCGTACTTGATATCACCAAAGCCTTTGTACGCCTGACCGGAAAAACTCTGTTCGGGCCGAAATGGAGCCTGGGCTACAGCGGTTCAACTATGCACTACACCGATGCCCCGGACGCACAAAATCAGTTGATGAACTTTATCCGCCTGTGTGAAGAACATGCGATTCCCTGCGATTCGTTCCAGCTCTCTTCCGGTTATACCTCAATTAACGGCAAGCGCTATGTGTTCAACTGGAATTACGACAAAGTGCCGCAGCCGAAAGTGATGAGCCAGGCATTTCACGATGCCGGTATGCACCTGGCTGCCAATATCAAGCCGTGCCTGTTGCAGGATCACCCACGCTATAACGAAGTGGCAGAAAGAGGACTGTTCATCCGTGATTCAGAAACAGATGAACCAGAACGTTCCAGCTTCTGGGATGACGAAGGTTCTAACCTTGACTTTACTAATCCGCAGACCATCCAGTGGTGGCAGGAAGGCGTGACCACACAGCTTCTGGAGATGGGTATCGACTCCACCTGGAACGACAACAATGAATTCGAAGTGTGGGACGGTGAAGCACGCTGTCACGGCTTTGGTCAGACGATCGCGATCAAACATATTCGCCCGGTGATGCCACTGCTGATGATGCGAGCCTCGATGGAAGCCCAGCAACGTTTCGCTCCGGAAAAACGTCCGTACTTGATCTCCCGCTCCGGCTGCGCGGGAATGCAGCGCTATGTGCAGACCTGGAGCGGCGATAACCGCACTAGCTGGGACACTCTGCGCTACAACACCCGCATGGGTCTGGGGATGAGCCTCTCCGGGCTGTATAACCTCGGTCACGACGTCGGCGGTTTCTCCGGTGATAAGCCGGACCCGGAACTGTTTGTGCGCTGGGTACAAAACGGCGTGATGCATCCGCGCTTTACGATTCACTCGTGGAACGATGACCATACCGTAAACGAACCGTGGATGTATCCGGGCGTCACTCCGGCGATCCGCAGCGCTATTGAGTTGCGCTATCGCCTGCTGCCCTACTTTTATACCCTGATGTGGCAGGCATACGCCGATGATGAACCAATGCTACGTCCGACTTTCCTTGACCACGAGCACGACGTTCAGACTTTTGAAGAGTGTGATGACTTCCTGCTTGGTCGCGATATTTTGGTTGCCAGCGTCGTAGAGCAAGGCGAGCGCCAGCGCCGTGTATGGCTGCCGGATAACGAAACTGGCTGGTACGATTTCTACAACGGCGAATGGTTCAGTGGCGGTCAGTGGATCACCCTCGACGCACCGCTGGAGAAACTGCCGCTGATGGTGCGTGCCGGGGCTGGTCTACCGCTCAGCAAACGCATCACCTATGTGAGCGCAGAACAAGACGATACCCGCGAACTGAAACTGTTCCCGCTGAAAGGCGTGGGCACAACGTCCGGCCTGCTGTTTGAAGACGATGGCGAAAGCTGGGGCTACCAAACTGGTAATGCGCTTTGGGTGGAATGGGAAATGGTTTGCGATGGGGCGACCATCAACCTGAAAGTCAACGCGCGCGGGGATTATCGTCCTGCATGGAGTGTACTGAAAGTGTCATTACCAGTGGAAGAAAAACGCACGCTGCTGGTCAATGGTGTTGAAGGGAGTGAATGGATACGTTAAACCATTACCGGGGCCGGGAGGCGACTGCGCCTTACCCGGTCCAGCCATCGAATCCTTTTCCTCAGTATTTCACGCTGCAGAAAGGCAGCAAACCTGTATACCCCGGGAGCTTAAATAAGTAAGTGACCGGGGTGAACAGGTGAAGCCAATGCATCTGCCGCATGAAAGACGGCGGGAAATTAACCGTCGATCCCTTTACTACGCAGATAATCTTCGTAATTACCGCTAAAGTCGATCACGCGTTCCGGGGTGATTTCCAGAATACGGGTCGCCAGGGAGCTTACGAACTCACGGTCGTGTGAAACAAAGATCAGCGTGCCCTGATACAGTTCCAGCGCCATGTTCAGCGACTCAATAGATTCCATATCCAGGTGGTTGGTCGGTTCGTCCATGATCAGAATGTTCGGCTTCTGCATCATTAACTTACCAAACAGCATCCGCCCTTTTTCCCCACCGGAAAGCACTTTAGCTGGCTTTTTAATGTCGTCCTGGCTGAACAGCAAACGACCGAGAATGCTGCGTACCGCCTGCTCGTCATCGCCTTCCTGCTTCCACTGGCTCATCCATTCGAACACGGTCAGATCATTTTCAAACTCATATTCGTGGTCCTGAGCATAGTAACCAATGCGCGCGTTTTCAGACCATTTTACGGTGCCGCTGTCCGGTTGCAGATCGCCCACCAGCGTTTTCAACAGCGTTGATTTACCGACGCCGTTGGTACCCAGTACCGCCAGTTTTTCACCGACTTCCAGCAGCAGGTTGAGATTTTTAAACAGCGGACCGTTATCAAACCCTTTGGTCAGACCTTCCACTTCCAGCGCGTTACGGAACAGTTTCTTATCCTGTTCAAAACGGATGAACGGGTTCTGACGGCTGGAGGCTTTCACCTCTTCCAGTTTGATTTTATCAATCTGGCGCGCGCGCGAAGTTGCCTGGCGAGATTTCGAGGCGTTGGCGCTAAAGCGGCTAACGAAAGATTGCAGCTCAGCAATCCGCGCCTTCTTCTTGGCGTTATCAGCCAGCAGACGTTCACGCGCCTGGGTCGCCGCCGTCATGTACTCATCGTAGTTGCCCGGATAAACGCGCAGCTCGCCGTAATCCAGATCCGCCATGTGGGTACAAACCATGTTAAGGAAGTGACGGTCGTGCGAGATGATGATCATGGTGCTGTCACGCTCGTTCAGCACCTGTTCCAGCCAACGAATGGTGTCGATGTCGAGGTTGTTGGTCGGTTCGTCGAGCAGGAGAATGTCCGGATCAGCAAACAGCGCCTGCGCCAGCAGCACACGCAGCTTCCAGCCAGGAGCAACTTCACTCATCGGGCCGTAGTGCTGTTCCACTGGAATTCCCACGCCAAGCAACAGTTCACCGGCGCGAGCTTCCGCAGAGTAACCGTCCATTTCGCCGTATTTCACTTCCAGATCGGCCACTTTATAGCCGTCTTCCTCACTCATTTCCGGCAAAGCATAGATGCGGTCGCGCTCCTGCTTCACTTCCCATAATTCTTTATGCCCCATGATCACCGTATCCAGCACAGTGAACTCTTCAAAGGCAAACTGATCCTGACGCAGCTTACCAATGCGCTCGTTGGGATCGAGGGAAACGTTACCCAGCGTCGGCTCTAAGTCGCCGCCGAGGATCTTCATAAAGGTGGATTTACCACTACCGTTCGCGCCAATCAGGCCGTAACGGTTGCCGCCGCCAAACTTGACGGAAATGTTTTCAAACAACGGCTTACTGCCGAACTGCATGGTGACGTTACTGGAAACTAACACAGGCGTATCCTGAAAAGAGATATGACAAACCGCGTATTATGCCATAAGTCTGAAAGAAGATCCCGTCCCCCGCTTAAGGTCTACACTCTTCCCAAAGGCAAAAAATGTGATTTCGTACACATCTGATTTCACTGTGAGCTGGAATGAACTTATAATGCGCTTCCAATACTCTAATATTCTCAACCCAATGGCCTGCCAGGCACAAAATCTCGCTTAACATGAATATGAAATTGAAAACATTATTCGCAGCGGCCTTCGCTGTTGTCGGCTTTTGCAGTACCGCCTCTGCGGTAACTTATCCTCTGCCAACCGACGGGAGTCGCCTGGTTGGTCAGAATCAGGTAATCACCATTCCTGAAGGTAACACTCCAGCCGCTGGAGTATTTTGCCGCCGAGTACCAGATGGGTCTTTCCAACATGATGGAAGCTAACCCGGGTGTGGATACCTTCCTGCCGAAAGGCGGTACTGTACTGAACATTCCGCAGCAGCTGATCCTGCCGGATACCGTTCATGAAGGCATTGTCATTAACAGCGCAGAGATGCGTCTCTATTACTATCCGAAAGGCAGCAACACCGTTATCGTGCTGCCCATCGGCATTGGTCAGTTAGGCAAAGACACGCCTATCAACTGGACCACCAAAGTTGAGCGTAAGAAAGCAGGCCCGACCTGGACGCCGACCGCCAAAATGCACGCAGAGTACCGCGCTGCGGGCGAACCGCTTCCGGCTGTCGTTCCGGCAGGTCCGGATAACCCGATGGGTCTGTATGCACTCTACATCGGTCGCCTGTACGCTATCCATGGCACCAACGCCAACTTCGGTATCGGCCTGCGTGTAAGTCATGGCTGTGTGCGTCTGCGTAACGAAGACATTAAATTCCTGTTCGAGAAAGTGCCTGTCGGTACTCGCGTGCAGTTTATTGATGAGCCGGTAAAAGCGACCACCGAGCCAGACGGCAGCCGTTATATTGAAGTCCATAATCCGCTGTCTACCACCGAAGCCCAGTTTGAAGGTCAGGAAATTGTGCCAATTACCCTGACGAAGAGCGTGCAGACAGTGACCGGTCAGCCAGATGTTGACCAGGTTGTTCTTGATGAAGCGATCAAAAATCGTTCTGGGATGCCGGTTCGTCTGAATTAATCGTCAAAACGTAAAACAGAGGCGGACTCATCATCCGCCTTTTTTATTTGGCCAGACCCTAGTTGGCCGGGAGCATAACGAATAAAACGTATCCCACCAGCGCCGCCCACAACAGCATCGGTATCGAATAAAGATGAAAACGCCACCAGATACGGCGATCGTTCGCCATCCGTAACGCAATCAAATTTGCCAGCGATCCGGGTAATAAACCAAAGCCACCTACGTTTACCGCCCATGCCAATAATAAAGACGGTGGCACATAATTGAGCAGCAAAATCGTGCTCGGCACATTACTGATCACCTGCGATAAACCGATTGCCGTTAACCATAACCCGGGTTCAGATAAATGACTCACGTTACCCAACACGCCTTGCAACGCTGGAAGCTGGGTCAGTAAATGGACGTCGATAAACATCGCCATAAACACCAGCAGCAGCGTCCAGTCCACACTGAGCACCACGCAACGTGCCAGCAGCGCAAAGCCGGCCGCCACAATCACCAGTCCCCACAGCTCTTGTTTGAACTCCAGCGCCGTCAGAAAAACGATATACAGCCCCAGACAACTCCACACCAGCCGCGGTTTCCACTCCGGCGTTTGCGCCCCCGTATGGTATTGCAGCGCCTTTCCAGGGAAACAACACCAGCACAACAGCAGGAGTGTCAGCATCATTGCGCCAGCCAGCGGTGCCATTTGGGCAATAAATCCGGCAAACGAAAGACCAGAACGTCCCCAGATAAGAATATTTTGCGGGTTGCCAATTGGCGTCAGTAGCGAACCAGCGTTGACTGCCAGCGCCTCAAAAATAATCAGCCGATTAACCGGGATCTCACACAGTCTTTTTAGCGTGATAGTCAGCGGAACAACTATAAACAGCGCGACATCGTTGGTCAGAAAGGTAGAAAGCAGCGCCGCCGCCAGTACCATAAACATCGCCAGCCGACGCTCCGTAGCAAAACGGCGCACCATTTTGCGCCCCAGCACATCAAAATAACCGCTTAACTCGACACCTTTGGTCAGCAGCATCAGGCCGCTTAAGGTGATGATGGTGTGCCAGTCGATAGCAGCAGGCCAGGATTTCGGTGCAAAGGGAACGAAAAAGCTTAATCCGATGCCAACAAGAATTAATAACTGAAAAAAACGATCGCCTTGCAGCGTGCTTAAAAAAGGCAGGCTCATTTGGCACCGTGTTTCTGGGTAAACAAACGAAAAGCGTCGAGCGTCTCTTCACTAACATGGTGCTCCATGCCTTCCGCGTCGCGACGGGCGATTTCCGGACTGACGCCCAACACCAACAAGAAATTTTCGACTATCTGATGTCGCTCGCGGCTTTCCTGCGCCAGCTTCTCTCCTTCTGCCGTTAAAAACACGCCACGCCAGGGGATCATTTCAATCAGCCCCATGGTTGCCAGTCGCTTAAGCATTTTAGCCACCGTCGGTTGCGAAACTCCCAAACGAGCAGCCATGTCTACCTGACGAGCTTCCCCACTTCCCTGATCAAGTCAGAAATCAGCTCAACGTAATCATCAATAAGCTCGCGCCGATGCGCCTCTCTGACCTGGCGGAACCCTTCAACGTGCTCTTCCACGTTCACTAACTGCGTCACTTTTTTTGCTGTTGGCGTACCTGCGCGACGACTCATTGTGCTTCCTCATTATGGTGACGCATACATAGCGTTCTCATTTCGTGCGCACATTGTAAACCAGAGTTGCGAAGGTACAAAAAATTAACGTTTTAGCAATAGCTATATAATATAGCCTGTGCTATATCTGTATGTAATGCAATCATCCCTCAAGGATCGACGGGATTAGCAAGTCAGGAGGTCTTATGAATGAGTTCAAGAGGTGTATGCGCGTGTTTAGTCATTCTCCCTTTAAAGTACGGTTAATGCTGCTCTCTATGTTGTGCGATATGGTCAACAACAAACCGCAGCAAGATAAACCTTCCGATAAATAGCGGCGTCGCGGTACGCCGCTTCACTCCTGCTTTTATGCAGGCACAACGCGTTTTGGTCTGAAAAACCCCACTTTTTGTCGGATTTGCAATCCCCTTCGCAAAAGATTTGTTCGTCAGTAGTTGACCTGAACGGCGGCTCGCTCTATCTTCTTGCAGCCCTGCGTATATTGCGGCTCGCGGATGCGGACCCCTTTCCCCTCTCCACGCACTCTTGCAGGTATTGACCCTTGACGCCAGGGTAAGCACATGGCGTTTGTTACGATAGTGGCATATGAATTTAACCCTCAAAGAATCGCTTGTTACCCGTAGCCGGGTATTTAGCCCGTGGACTGCGTTCTACTTTTTACAGTCGCTATTAATTAACCTCGGCTTAGGTTATCCCTTCAGTTTGCTCTACACCGCTGCGTTTACGGCTATTTTGCTTTTGCTATGGCGAACATTGCCTCGCGTACAAAAAGTTCTGGTCGGTGTCAGTTCGCTGGTGGCGGCTTGTTATTTCCCTTTTGCTCAGGCCTACGGCGCGCCTAATTTCAATACATTGCTGGCATTGCACTCCACCAATATGGAAGAGTCGACCGAAATCCTGACGATTTTTCCGTGGTACAGCTACCTGGTCGGCTTATTTATTTTTGCGCTCGGCGTAATAGCAATCAGGCGAAAAAAAGAGAATGAAAAAGCGCGCTGGAATACCTTCGACAGCCTGTGTCTGGTATTCAGTGTGGCGACATTTTTTGTTGCTCCCGTGCAAAACCTGGCCTGGGGCGGCGTATTTAAACTGAAAGATACTGGCTATCCGGTATTTCGTTTTGCTAAGGATGTCATCGTCAATAATAACGAGGTGATTGAAGAGCAAGAACGGATGGCAAAACTTTCCGGAATGAAAGATACCTGGACGGTCACTGCCGTTAAGCCGAAGTATCAGACCTATGTGGTGGTGATCGGTGAAAGCGCGCGTCGCGATGCCCTCGGTGCCTTTGGCGGTCACTGGGACAATACCCCGTTTGCCAGCAGCGTTAACGGTTTGATATTTGCTGACTACATTGCCGCCAGTGGCTCCACGCAGAAATCGCTTGGCTTAACGCTCAATCGCGTTGTCGATGGCAAACCACAGTTTCAGGATAACTTTGTCACCCTGGCAAATCGCGCGGGCTTCCAGACCTGGTGGTTTTCCAACCAGGGGCAAATCGGCGAATACGATACCGCTATCGCCAGCATCGCCAAACGTGCAGATGAAGTGTACTTCCTGAAAGAAGGTAATTTTGAAGCAGATAAAAACACGAAAGACGAAGCGTTACTGGATATGACCGCTCAAGTGCTGGCGCAAGAGCACTCGCAACCGCAGCTGATTGTTTTACATCTGATGGGCTCACATCCGCAGGCCTGCGACCGGACACAAGGCAAATACGAAACCTTTGTGCAATCGAAAGAAACGTCGTGCTATCTCTATACCATGACGCAAACGGACGATTTACTGCGTAAGCTGTACGATCAGTTACGCAACAGCGGCAGCAGCTTCTCGCTGGTTTACTTTTCTGACCACGGTCTGGCCTTTAAAGAGCGCGGCAAAGACGTGCAATACCTTGCCCATGATGATAAATATCAGCAGAATTTCCAGGTGCCTTTTATGGTCATTTCGAGCGACGATAAAGCGCATCGGGTGATTAAAGCCCGCCGCTCAGCCAATGACTTCTTAGGTTTTTTCTCCCAGTGGACGGGAATTAAAGCGAAGGAAATTAACATCAAATACCCGTTTATATCTGAGAAGAAAGCCGGGCCGATATACATCACCAACTTCCAGTTACAGAAGGTAGATTACAACCATCTCGGAACCGATATTTTCGACCCGAAACCTTAAAAACAAAAATCCGCCCCGAGAGGCGGATTTTTTATATCACCGAAGTGATTAGAAGCGGTAACCAACACCGGCAATCCAGGTGCCTACGTCAACGCTACGAATACGGCTCTGCTCGTAAGAGAAGTCCAGAGCAACGTTTTCCATCGGGTTGAACTGCAGACCAGCACCGTAGGAGAAACCGTAGTCGCTGGTGTCGTGTTTGTAGGTCGGGTATTCAGTGGTCTGGAATTTACCATAACCCACACCCACTACACCGTAGATGCTTGCCCAGTCGTTAATGCGGTAAGCCGGACCAGCAGTGATGCCGTAGTACTGGTTTTTGTTGTAGTCACCAGAGCTTGCAGTACGGCTTTTCTCGGTGTAAGTGAAAGAACCGATCACACCCAGCGGGCTGTTGTCTTCTTCATAGCGGTATTTCAGGTTGAAACCGCCCATTTTGTTCATTTGGCCCTGAGCGTCGCTCTGTGCGTAACCGCCAGTTACAGTAGAAGTCGCAGCTACGGAAGTACCTGCGGTGAAAGCCAGAACTGCGGCCAGTGCTGAAAAGACATGCAATTTTTTTCATAACCACCTCAAATGTGATTCAAATAAGTCCTAAGTTTTAAATATATCAAAAATTAATGGGAAACTCTTCGCGATTTGTGATGTCTAACGGGCCATTTCATGTAACAGAACGTTTCCATACACCGCTATCCATCTAAATTTAAATCACTTTTTCAGAGAACTGCGTAAGTATTACGCATGTTTTCCCTGTCATTCATCCAGATTATTCCTAATCACCAGACTAATGATTCCATCAATCCTGGCGCATTTTAGTCAAAACGGGGGAAAATTTTTTCAACAAATGCTCAACCAGCATTGGGTATATCCAGTACACTCCACGCTTTACTTAGGTTTAGATATTTGTGGGAGAAAGGATGCCTGGTTCATTACGTAAAATGCCGGTCTGGTTACCAATAGTCATATTGCTCGTTGCCATGGCGTCTATTCAGAGTGGAGCCTCGTTAGCTAAGTCACTTTTTTCCTCTGGTGGGCGCACCGGGGGTCACTGCGCTGCGTCTGGCATTAGGCACGCTGATCCTCATCGCGTTCTTTAAGCCATGGCGACTGCGCTTTGCCAAAGAGCAGCGGTTACCGCTGTTGTTTTACGGCGTTTCGCTGGGGGGGATGAATTATCTTTTTATCTTTCTATTCAGACGGTACCGCTGGGTATTGCGGTGGCGCTGGAGTTCACCGGACCACTGGCGGTGGCGCTGTTCTCTTCTCGTCGCCCGGTAGATTTCGTCTGGGTTGTTCTGGCGGTTCTTGGTCTGTGGTTCCTGCTACCGCTGGGGCAAGACGTTTCCCATGTCGATTTACCCGGCTGTGCGCTGGCTCTGGGCGCCGGGGCTTGTTGGGCTATTTACGTTTTAAGTGGGCAACGCGCAGGAGCGGAACATGGCCCTGCGACGGTGGCAATTGGTTCGTTGATTGCAGCGTTAATTTTCGTGCCAATTGGAGCGCTTCAGGCTGGTGAAGCACTCTGGCACTGGTCGGTTATTCCATTGGGTCTGGCGGTCGCTATTCTCTCGACCGCTCTGCCTTATTCGCTGGAAATGATTGCCCTCACCCGTTTGCCAACACGCACATTTGGTACGCTAATGAGCATGGAACCTGCGCTGGCTGCCGTTTCCGGGATGATTTTCCTCGGAGAAACACTGACACCCATACAGCTGCTGGCGCTCGGCGCTATCATCGCCGCTTCAATGGGTTCTACGCTGACAGTACGCAAAGAGAGCAAAATAAAAGAATTAGATATAAATTAAATTTACATTTCTGCATGGTTATGCATAACCATGCAGATTTTCTCGCTACTTTTCCTCTACACCGTCTTTATATATCGAATTATGCAAAAGCATATTTATTCCGAAAATTCCTGGCGAGCAAATAAATAAGAATTGTTCTTATTAATATATCTAACTCATTGAGTTTTTATTGGTTTTGTTTTTTCACGCTTGTTACCACTATTAGTGTGATAGGAACAGCCAGAATAGCGGAACACATAGCTGGTGCTATACTTAGTCTCGTTAATTACTGGGACATAACATCAAGAGGATATGAAATTATGAGTACCGCTAAATTAGTTAAATCAAAAGCGACCAATCTGCTTTATACCCGCAACGATGTCTCTGACAGCGAGAAAAAAGCAACAGTAGAGTTGCTGAATCGCCAGTTATCCAGTTTATTGATCTTTCTTTGATTACCAAACAAGCGCACTGGAACATGCGCGGCGCTAACTTCATTGCCGTACATGAAATGCTGGATGGCTTCCGCACTGCACTGATCGATCATCTGGATACCATGGCAGAACGTGCAGTGCAGCTGGGCGGTGTAGCTCTGGGGACCACTCAAGTTATTAACAGCAAAACTCCGCTGAAAAGTTACCCGCTGGACATCCACAACGTTCAGGATCACCTGAAAGAGCTGGCTGACCGTTACGCAATCGTCGCTAATGACGTACGCAAAGCGATTGGCGAAGCGAAAGATGACGACACCGCAGATATCCTGACCGCCGCGTCTCGCGACCTGGATAAATTCCTGTGGTTTATCGAGTCTAACATCGAATAAATCCATCGCTGATGGTGCAGAACTTTAGTACACGATAAAAGCGGCTTCCTGACAGGAGGCCGTTTTGTTTTGCAGCCCACCTCAACGCACTTATTTAGTGCATCCATCTGCTATCTCCAGCTGATTAAGTAAATTTTTTGTATCCACATCATCACACAATCGTTACATAAAGATTGTTTTTTCATCAGGTTTTACGCTAAATAATCACTGTGTTGAGTGCACAATTTTAGCGCACCAGTTTGGTGCCCCAGAATGGTGCATCTTCAGGGTATTGCCCTATAAATCGTGCATCACGTTTTTACCGCATCTCGATAAATCAATGAGTTGCAAAACTGGCACGATTTTTTCATATATGTGAATGTCACGCAGGGATCGTCCCGTGGATAGAAAAAAGGAAATGCTATGAAGTCTGTATTAAAAGTTTCACTGGCTGCACTGACCCTGGCTTTTGCGGTTTCTTCTCATGCCGCGGATAAAAAATTAGTTGTCGCGACGGATACCGCCTTCGTTCCGTTTGAATTTAAACAGGGCGATAAATACGTGGGCTTTGACGTTGATCTGTGGGCTGCCATCGCTAAAGAACTGAAGCTGGATTACGAACTGAAGCCGATGGATTTCAGTGGGATCATTCCGGCACTGCAAACCAAAAACGTCGATCTGGCGCTGGCGGGCATTACCATCACCGACGAGCGTAAAAAAGCGATCGATTTCTCTGACGGCTACTACAAAAGCGGCCTGTTAGTGATGGTGAAAGCCAACAATAACGATGTGAAAAGCGTGAAAGATCTCGACGGGAAAGTGGTTGCTGTGAAGAGCGGCACTGGCTCCGTTGATTACGCGAAAGCAAACATCAAAACTAAAGATCTGCGTCAGTTCCCGAACATCGATAACGCCTATATGGAACTGGGCACCAACCGCGCAGACGCCGTTCTGCACGATACGCCAAACATTCTGTACTTCATCAAAACCGCCGGTAACGGTCAGTTCAAAGCGGTAGGTGACTCTCTGGAAGCACAGCAATACGGTATTGCGTTCCCGAAAGGTAGCGACGAGCTGCGTGACAAAGTCAACGGCGCGTTGAAAACCCTGCGCGAGAACGGAACTTACAACGAAATCTACAAAAAATGGTTCGGTACTGAACCGAAATAATAACGCTACGCCTGTAAGGCGCACTGGCAGTTCCCTCTCCCCTCTGGGGAGAGGATTAGGGTGAGGGGCGCAAACCCGCTCCGGGGCCATTAATTACCCTGAATTTGATTATTTACACCACGGTAACAGGAACAACATATGCAGTTTGACTGGAGTGCCATCTGGCCTGCCATTCCGCTTCTGATTGAAGGTGCCAAAATGACCCTGTGGATCTCGGTCCTCGGTCTGGCTGGCGGCCTGGTGATCGGATTGCTGGCAGGTTTTGCACGCACCTTCGGTGGTTGGATAGCCAACCACGTCGCGCTGGTCTTTATTGAAGTGATCCGCGGCACACCTATCGTCGTCCAAGTGATGTTTATCTATTTCGCCCTGCCGATGGCGTTTAACGACTTACGCATCGACCCGTTTACTGCGGCGGTGGTCACCATCATGATCAACTCTGGCGCGTACATTGCGGAAATCACGCGTGGTGCGGTGCTGTCTATTCATAAAGGTTTTCGTGAAGCAGGACTGGCGCTCGGTCTTTCACGTTGGGAAACCATTCGCTACGTCATTTTACCGCTGGCACTGCGTCGTATGCTGCCGCCGCTGGGTAACCAGTGGATCATCAGCATTAAAGACACCTCGCTGTTTATTGTTATCGGCGTGGCGGAACTGACCCGTCAGGGGCAAGAAATTATTGCCGGTAACTTCCGCGCCCTTGAGATCTGGAGCGCCGTGGCGGTGTTCTATCTGATTATTACCCTGGTGCTGAGCTTTATTCTGCGTCGTCTGGAAAGAAGGATGAAAATCCTGTGATTGAATTTAAAAACGTCTCCAAGCATTTTGGTCCAACCCAGGTGCTGCACAATATCGATTTGAACATTGCTCAGGGCGAAGTCGTGGTGATTATCGGGCCGTCCGGTTCCGGTAAATCGACCCTGCTGCGCTGCATCAACAAACTGGAAGAAATCACTTCCGGCGATCTGATTGTCGATGGCCTGAAGGTTAACGATCCGAAAGTTGACGAGCGCCTGATTCGCCAGGAAGCAGGTATGGTGTTCCAGCAGTTTTACCTCTTCCCGCATCTGACGGCGCTGGAAAACGTCATGTTTGGTCCGCTACGCGTGCGTGGCGCGAACAAAGAAGAGGCGGAAAAACTGGCGCGTGAGCTGCTGGCGAAAGTCGGTCTGGCAGAACGTGCACATCACTACCCTTCCGAACTTTCTGGTGGTCAACAGCAGCGTGTGGCGATCGCACGCGCGCTGGCGGTGAAGCCGAAAATGATGCTGTTTGATGAACCGACTTCCGCTCTTGACCCGGAACTGCGCCATGAAGTGCTGAAGGTTATGCAGGATCTGGCTGAAGAAGGGATGACGATGGTGATCGTGACACACGAAATCGGTTTTGCCGAGAAAGTAGCTTCGCGCCTGATCTTTATCGACAAAGGCCGGATTGCGGAAGATGGCGATCCGCAGGTGTTGATCAAGAACCCACCGAGCCAGCGCTTGCAGGAATTTTTGCAGCACGTCTCTTAACTTCTCAGCCTCCCTTTCCCCGAAAGGGAGGCACACCAGATTCCTCTCATTTAAAATCGCTCCTCCCCCAGCATCTATACTTATCTTTTTGCTCTGTTTTCTCACTGGAGGAGTCATGCGGTGGATCCTGTTCATCCTCTTCTGCCTGCTGGGCGCACCTGCCCACGCGGTATCCATACCCGGCGTTACAACCACAACGACAACGGACTCAACGACTGAACCGGCCCCGGAACCGGATATCGAACAAAAAAAAGCGGCCTATGGCGCACTGGCGGATGTGCTGGATAATGACACCTCGCGTAAAGAGTTGATCGACCAGTTGCGCACCGTCGCCGCGACGCCCCCGGCAGAACCCGTACCGAAGATCGTGCCGCCGACGCTGGTTGAAGAGCAAACCGTGCTGCAAAAGGTCACCGAAGTCAGCCGCCATTATGGTGAAGCCCTTTCCGCCCGCTTCGGGCAACTTTATCGCAATATCACCGGCTCCCCGCATAAGCCGTTTAATCCACAAACCTTCAGCAATGCGTTGACCCATTTTTCAATGTTAGCGGTATTAGTGTTTGGTTTTTACTGGCTGATTCGCCTGTGCGCACTTCCGCTGTATCGCAAAATGGGCCAGTGGGCGCGGCAAAAAAATCGTGAGCGCAGTAACTGGTTGCAGCTTCCGGCGATGATTATCGGGGCGTTTATTATCGACCTGCTGTTACTGGCACTGACATTATTTGTCGGTCAGGTTTTAAGCGACAACCTGAATGCGGGCAGTCGCACCATCGCTTTCCAACAAAGTTTGTTTCTCAACGCCTTTGCCCTGATTGAATTTTTCAAAGCCGTACTACGCCTGATTTTTTGCCCAAACGTGGCTGAACTGCGCCCGTTCACGATTCATGACGAGACCGCCCGTTACTGGAGTCGTCGCCTGAGCTGGTTAAGCAGCCTGATTGGCTATGGTCTGATTGTGGCTGTGCCGATTATCTCTAATCAGGTGAATGTACAGATAGGTGCGCTGGCGAACGTCATCATTATGCTGTGCATGACGGTCTGGGCGCTGTACCTGATCTTTCGTAATAAAAAAGAGATTACCCAGCATTTGCTCAACTTCGCGGAGCATTCGCTGGCCTTTTTCAGCCTGTTTATCCGCGCCTTTGCGCTGGTGTGGCACTGGCTGGCAAGCGCCTATTTTATCGTGCTGTTTTTCTTTTCGTTGTTCGATCCGGGCAACAGCCTGAAATTTATGATGGGTGCAACGGTGCGTAGCCTGGCGATTATTGGTATCGCAGCATTTGTTTCCGGTATGTTTTCCCGCTGGCTGGCGAAAACCATCACCCTCTCGCCACATACTCAGCGAAATTATCCGGAGCTGCAAAAACGGCTGAACGGCTGGCTTTCGGCGGCATTGAAAACGGCGCGTATTCTGACCGTCTGCGTGGCGGTAATGCTGCTGTTGAGCGCATGGGGATTGTTCGATTTCTGGAACTGGCTGCAAAACGGTGCGGGGCAGAAAACCGTAGATATCCTGATCCGTATCGCACTCATTCTTTTCTTCTCGGCGGTTGGCTGGACGGTGCTCGCCAGTTTGATCGAAAACCGGCTGGCTTCGGATATTCATGGCCGCCCGCTACCCAGCGCCCGCACGCGTACCCTGCTTACGCTGTTTCGTAACGCGCTGGCGGTGATTATCAGTACCATCACCATCATGATTGTGTTGTCGGAAATCGGCGTCAATATCGCGCCATTGCTGGCAGGTGCCGGGGCATTAGGTCTGGCTATCTCGTTTGGTTCGCAAACGCTGGTGAAAGATATTATCACCGGGGTATTTATTCAGTTTGAAAACGGTATGAACACTGGAGATTTGGTGACTATCGGGCCGTTGACCGGCACTGTGGAACGGATGTCGATTCGCTCCGTGGGCGTGCGTCAGGATACCGGGGCGTATCACATCATTCCGTGGTCTTCTATAACTACCTTTGCTAACTTCGTCCGCGGCATTGGTTCGGTGGTGGCAAATTACGATGTTGATCGCCATGAAGATGCTGATAAAGCCAATCAGGCACTGAAAGATGCGGTAGCGGAATTGATGGAAAACGAAGAAATTCGCGGGCTGATTATTGGTGAACCGAATTTTGCCGGGATTGTCGGCTTAAGCAATACCGCGTTTACACTGCGTGTTTCGTTCACCACGCTGCCACTCAAACAGTGGACGGTCCGCTTTGCCCTCGACAGCCAGGTGAAAAAACATTTCGACCTGGCGGGCGTTCGCGCGCCAGTGCAGACTTATCAGGTGCTGCCTGCTCCGGGCGCGACCCCGGCTGAACCGTTGCCGCCGGGGGAACCAACGCTTTAACGCTGGCGATTGACAAAACGGCGGCGCTGCTCGTCGTTCATAAAGGTCCAGGCAATAAAGCGACTCTGCTTTTGCCCCTGGGCCATCTCTTTTTTAACCACCTTCACCGCGCCCACGTCCGTCAGGGCACGATACAACGGCGGTAAGTTTTCACCACGAGATACCAGCGAGGTAAACCACATCACCTGCTTCGCGAAGCCTTTGCTCTCTTCAATCATCTTTTTAATAAAAGCGACTTCACCGCCTTCACACCACAACTCCTGTTGCTGACCACCAAAATTCAGTGCATCGTCTTTGTTTAGCCCCAGGTTACGGCGTTTACGTTCACTACCTGCCCGTGCCGCAGCGGCGGAATCGTGGAATGGCGGGTTACACAAGGTCGCGTCGTATTGCTCGTTTTTATGGATGATGCCGTTAAAAATCGCCCCACTCTCTTTTTGCCGACGCAGACGAATGGCGCGGTTAAGCCCCGGATTAGCACTGATGATCGCCTGCGCACTGCTTAACGCCTGGCTGCTGGTTTCACTACCAGTAAAACGCCAGCCATATTCATGTACGCCAATCAGCGGATAAATACAGTTCGCACCAACGCCGATATCCAGAATGCTGGCATTAGCTGGAATTGATCCTGTTGCTTCTGCCAGTAAATCGGCAAGGTGATGAATATAATCCGCCCGGCCCGGTACTGGTGGGCAGAGAAAACCGTCGGGGATATCCCAGTTCGCTACGGCGTAAAAATGGGCCAGCAACGCCTTATTGAGCGCCTTCACCGCCAGCGGATTGGCAAAGTCTACGCTTTGCTCCCCGGCGGGTGTAAGCGTGAGGAATTGCCTGAGTTCAGGATTGACCTGACAAAGCGTGGCGAGATCGTAGCGGCTGTGATGACGGTTGCGCGGATGCAACCCCGGTTTCTGGGCGGACATAGCATTCTCCTTTAAGCAGCGGCGTAAGATACCCGCATAACGCGACAGGGTAAATATCTGGCTGCGTTTATCATTTCTATAAACCTTCACATGGCTATGGTTTATGGCAATTCATCATAAAAGTCAGCATTATGCATATCATTGATTTGTCTTGTTTTGTAAAAATATATCGTTCAAAAAACAAGCACATCTCTGTCAATTTTTTGCGTCATTTTCATCGCCCAGGCGACCTACACTTATCAGGCACTACCCGTTGTATTTATGAGGATGTCATTATGAAAAAGTGCCTCACACTACTGATTGCCACCGTCCTGAGCGGAATCTCTCTCACGGCTTATGCCGCGCAACCGATGAGTAACCTGGACAGCGGTCAGCTACGGCCCGCCGGTACCGTTTCGGCAACTGGCGCATCAAACCTAAGCGATCTGGAGGATAAACTGGCAGAAAAAGCGCGCGAACAAGGCGCGAAAGGTTATGTCATTAATTCCGCAGGCGGAAATGACCAGATGTTCGGTACTGCAATCATCTACAAATAACCCCACCAACGTAACTGCATTCGCCTCTGGATGCAGTTTTCGTCCGATTTGTAAGCAAAAAACATCAAATATGAACGCAATGTAAATAAATGTATTTCTTTTTCGCGCAATGGGTGATAGAAAATCGCGCTAAGTGATAATGCTTATCAAAATTATTATCACTTGCACGAACGCTATCACGAGATTAACAGTGGCATCGCATCCGCAGAGATGCTTTCTCGTGGCAGTGAAAATTTCAACATATAAGAAAAAGTCACCTGCAAAATGGAAAACAATCGCAATTTCCCTGCCAGACAATTTCATTCGCTCACGTTCTTTGCCGGTCTTTGTATTGGCATCACGCCTGTGGCTCAGGCTCTCGCCGCCGAAGGGCAAACTAACGCGGATGACACGCTGGTTGTCGAAGCATCAACGCCTTCGCTTTATGCGCCACAACAATCTGCCGATCCGAAATTCTCGCGTCCGGTAGCGGATACTACCCGCACGATGACGGTGATTTCTGAACAAGTGATTAAAGATCAGGGCGCAACCAACCTTACCGACGCGCTCAAAAACGTCCCCGGCGTGGGTGCGTTTTTTGCGGGTGAGAACGGTAACTCCACCACTGGCGACGCCATTTATATGCGCGGTGCCGATACTTCTAACAGTATTTATATTGATGGCATTCGCGATATCGGCAGCGTCTCGCGCGACACCTTCAATACCGAGCAGGTCGAAGTAATTAAAGGGCCGTCCGGCACCGACTACGGGCGCAGCGCGCCGACGGGCTCGATCAATATGATCAGCAAGCAGCCGCGCAATGATTCGGGCATTGACGCCTCCGCGAGTATTGGCAGCGCCTGGTTCCGCCGCGGCACGCTGGACGTCAATCAGGTCATTGGTGATACCACTGCGGTGCGCCTGAACGTGATGGGCGAAAAAACGCACGATGCCGGACGCGACAAAGTCAAAAATGAGCGTTACGGCGTCGCCCCTTCTGTCGCTTTTGGCCTTGGTACAGCGAATCGTTTGTATCTTAATTATCTGCATGTCACCCAGCACAACACGCCAGACGGCGGCATTCCGACCATCGGTTTACCGGGTTATTCTGCCCCATCTGCGGGAACGGCGGCCCTGAATCATTCCGGAAAAGTTGATACGCATAACTTTTACGGCACGGATTCCGATTACGACGATTCGACCACCGACACCGCTACCATGCGTTTTGAGCACGACATCAACGATAACACCACCATTCGCAATACTACCCGTTGGTCGCGCGTGAAGCAGGATTACCTGATGACGGCGATTATGGGCGGGGCGTCGAATATTACCCAGCCCACCAGCGATGTGAATAGCTGGACCTGGTCACGCACGGCGAATACTAAAGATGTGAGTAATAAAATTCTCACCAACCAGACCAACCTGACCTCGACGTTCTATACCGGTTCTATCGGTCATGATGTCAGTACCGGCGTGGAATTTACCCGTGAAACGCAGACTAACTACGGCGTTAATCCGGTGACGTTACCTGCGGTAAATATTTATCATCCTGACAGCAGCATTCATCCCGGCGGCCTGACGCGCAACGGCGCAAACGCCAATGGTCAGACGGATACCTTCGCAATTTACGCCTTCGATACGCTGCAAATCACCCGTGATTTTGAGCTGAACGGCGGGATCCGTCTGGATAATTATCATACTGAATATGACAGTGCCACCGCCTGCGGCGGCAGCGGACGCGGTGCCATCACCTGCCCTGCTGGCGTGGCAAAAGGTTCTCCGGTCACCACCGTCGATACCGCCAAGTCGGGCAATCTGGTGAACTGGAAAGCCGGGGCGCTGTATCACCTGACGGAAAACGGCAATGTCTATATTAACTATGCCGTTTCCCAGCAGCCGCCGGGCGGCAACAACTTCGCCCTTGCGCAGTCTGGCAGCGGTAACAGTGCCAACCGCACCGATTTTAAACCGCAAAAAGCCAACACCAGCGAGATTGGCACCAAATGGCAGGTTCTGGATAAACGCCTGTTGCTCACCGCCGCGCTGTTCCGTACTGATATCGAAAATGAAGTTGAGCAAAATGATGACGGAACTTACTCGCAATACGGTAAGAAACGCGTCGAAGGCTATGAGATATCCGTGGCCGGGAATATCACTCCCGCGTGGCAGGTGATTGGCGGCTATACCCAGCAAAAAGCAACCATCAAAAACGGCAAAGATGTTGCCCAAGATGGTTCCTCATCGCTGCCCTATACGCCGGAGCACGCCTTTACCTTATGGAGCCAATATCAGGCAACCGATGATATTTCCGTTGGTGCGGGCGCACGGTATATCGGCAGTATGCATAAAGGTTCTGACGGCGCGGTGGGAACGCCAGCGTTTACCGAAGGTTATTGGGTCGCCGACGCTAAACTGGGGTATCGGGTTAATCGCAATCTCGACTTCCAGCTAAACGTCTACAACCTGTTTGATACCGATTACGTCGCCTCAATCAACAAGAGCGGCTACCGTTATCACCCGGGCGAGCCAAGAACCTTCTTGCTCACGGCCAATATGCATTTCTGATTCAGATGTGGGGCGCAGGCCCCATTTTTTGGAGAACTTGTATGATGTACCACATTCCCGGCGTGCTATCGCCAAAGGACGTCGCCCGGTTTCGCGAACAACTGGAACAAGCCGAATGGGTGGATGGACGCGTCACCACCGGCGCACAAGGTGCGCAAGTTAAGAACAATCAACAGGTAGACACCCGCAGCACGTTATACGCCGCCCTGCAAAATGAGGTGCTGAACGCGGTTAATCAACATGCTTTGTTCTTTGCCGCGGCCTTGCCGCGTACCCTTTCCACGCCGCTGTTTAATCGCTATCAGAACAATGAAACCTATGGTTTCCATGTGGATGGCGCAGTACGCAGCCATCCACAAAACGGCTGGATGCGCACTGACCTTTCTGCCACGCTGTTTTTAAGCGATCCAGAAAGCTACGACGGCGGCGAACTGGTCGTTAATGACACCTTCGGGCAACATCGGGTAAAACTCCCGGCAGGCGATCTGGTGTTGTACCCTTCCAGCAGCCTGTACTGCGTGACACCCGTAACCCGTGGCGTACGGGTGGCATCATTTATGTGGATCCAGTCGATGATCCGCGATGATAAAAAGCGCGCCATGCTGTTCGAACTGGACACCAATATTCAGTCGCTGAAAAGCCGCCATGGCGAAAGTGAAGAGATCCTGTCGCTGCTCAATCTTTATCATAATCTGCTGCGGGAATGGTCGGAGATCTGACGCTTGAACTGCCCGAGTTCGTCCCTATATTAGCTACACTTAGCTGTACAAGCATTGATATGGGGAGGACGATATGGCATCCGGTTGGGCTAATGATGACGCCGTCAACGAACAGATCAACAGTACAATTGAAGATGCGATTGCCCGCGCTCGGGGTGAAATTCCGCATGGCGAAAGCCTGTATGAATGTGAAGAGTGCGGTGCCCCTATCCCGCAGGCCCGTCGGGAAGCCATTCCTGGCGTGCGCTTATGCATTCATTGTCAGCAGGAGAAAGATTTACAAAAACCAGCTTATACAGGATATAATCGCAGAGGTTCGAAAGACAGCCAGTTACGTTAACTACAACTGGCGGGATGTATAGCGAGTATAATTTGTATTTTGCGTGGCATTCCGTGCCTTTAACGCTACCGTGACTGCCACGCGGTATAAAACAAGTCCATAAGTACAACAAATAAATGGTTTATCAGTATGTTAGATATCAATCAATTTATTTGAACAAGGCGGTCAATTCTCTTCGATTTTATCTCTCGTAAAAAAACGTGATACTCATCACATCGACGAAACAACGTCACTTATACAAAAATCACCTGCGAGAGATTAATTATGAAAACTATCAATACTGTTGTTGCTGCTATGGCTCTTTCAACTCTGTCATTTGGCGTGTTCGCGGCGGAACCGGTAACGGCATCCCAGGCACAGAACATGAATAAAATCGGCGTGGTTTCTGCCGATGGCGCATCCACCCTCGATGCCCTGGAAGCGAAACTGGCTGAGAAAGCCGCGGCAGGCCGGTGCCAGTGGATACAGCATCACTTCTGCCACCAACAACAATAAATTAAGCGGTACTGCGGTAATTTATAAGTAATTCGTATGCTAGATCAGGCGGTTACGCTACGTTCAGCACAAGTATTTCCCTGTCTGTTTGCCGACAGACGCATATGCTCTAACCCTCATTGATCCTATGTTACCCTTGTTTGCCCGTCCGCCACTGGACGGGCTTTTTTTTAGCTGGCTAACTGCTGACAGAAAGCCTGCAACGTCTCTTCCGGCATACCAATCTGCCGCGCTGCATCACAAATGGCCTGCCAGCTTCCCGCATCCAGTGGAATCCCCTGCTCCTGCCGTTCGCGACGCGTGTTCACTTCCCACTCGCCCGGTAGCAAAATCGGCTTATCGTCATCATGCGGCGAGGCTTTCACCCACTCGGCAAAGGCTTCGGTCTGTGCACTACAATCCGGCGCGCCGAACAGTTCCGGGTTGATGATGATGGTAGTCATGCAGTTAAGAATGGCATCGGGACTGGTTTGTAACGTTTCCTGATGCGTCGTTTTACCGCCGGAAAGCGCCCCACCAAGAATTTCACACATCGCTGCAAGGGCGTAGCCTTTATGTTCGGCAAAGGTCAACAGCGAACCCAACGGCGACTCCTGCATTACCGCCGGATTGGTCGTCGGCACGCCGTTAACGTCAATCAGGCAACCTGGCGGCACGGGGACGCCTTTATGCCAGGCGACGCGGGTTTTGCCAAATGCGATGGCGCTGGTGGCGTAATCAAGCAACAGCGGGAAATTATCTCTACGAGGGAAAACCACACAGAACGGATTGGTGCCAAAGCGGCTGTCGCGACCGTGGAACGGCGCGACCATTGGAATACCGACCACGCTAACAAAGTGGATGGAGACAAACCCCGCCGCTGCACACTGCTCCGCCCAGTAACCGATACGGCCGATATGATGCGAGTTATGTAGCGCCACGGCAGCAATACCGTGCTGATGCGCTTTCTCAATCCCCAACGCCATCGCTTCGTGTGCCGCGACCTGACCAAATGCGCGATCGCCATCGAGCGTGACCGCCGCCCCCGCCTCTTTAACGATTTTGGCATGATGGTTAATTTGCAGATGCCCCTGACTCCAGGAGCGCACATAGCTTGGGATCATGCCAATACCATGTGAATCATGCCCTGCCAGGTTTGCCGCGATTAAATGATCGGCAACTAATTTCGCTTCTTGTTCCTCGCTACCCATCTGACGAAATACAGCCTGAATAAAACTGTGCAACGTCTGAGCATCAAAGCGATGACCACTTTCCATGGTTAACTCCTGTTTATGTTATGTGTTTGTTGTTTTTTTATGCTGCACGCCGGGCGCGGGAAGGTCAATAAAGATGCAGGAATTTCATATTGCGGTGGGGTAAAAGCCGGATGACATGGCTCATCCGGCTGAGAAAAGAATTAGAATGCCTGATTAACGCGCGCCAGGCCGTCGCTGATAGTTGCCGCTTCACCCGTAGCCACCAGGCAGCAAGCCATCTGGATTTTCAGCGATTCGGGAATCGGTTCGCTGCCAGCCAGGCAACGCTCAATCCACTGCGCCGTGGTTTCCGGATCTTTTGCTTGTGGCAGTAACTCGCTACCAGCAGTGTCCTGTTTTTCATACAGCACCCGCATCCCTTCACGGTCAATGAGATTGATCTGCGGGCAGCGCTGCGGATTAGCATACACTTCACCTTCAGTACCATGCATTAGTAGCGCCCGCCCGCCGATATCGCTAAAGAACTTCGCGACGCGTCCAATGTATTCCGGATGCGAAACGCTGGAAAGACGCAGTGCCTCACCTTCGGCAAATGGCGTCGCCAGTTTCGCCAGGGTATGTGCACTGTTACGCACGCCCATCCGCCAGCGCATCGCCAGTTGTTTTTCCAGCGGCGGGCAAAACGCGCCGACAGGCATAAACACCGGTTGATGTTCGTCGAGCTTCGCCTGCGCCTGCCCGCCGTGCAACGTTGGCGTAATACCCATCAGTTCGAAAATGGTTTCTGTCAGCACGCGGGTTGGATCTTCGCTAACCCCGTGAACCACCACAGGAAAACCGAGTTTGTGCAGGAGAATCGCCAACAACGGCGTCAGGTTGGCCTGTTTACGCGCGCCGTTGTAACTGGGGATGACAATCGGCATCGGCTTGTCTGCAGGCGGCGTCAGCTTGATGGTGTGATTTTGCATGGCTTCGTAAAAGCCGAGCATCTCTGCTTCCCCTTCCCCTTTGATACGCAGCGCAATCAATACGCCGCCCAACTCAAGGTCAGGGACTTCACCATTGAGCATATGGGCATACAGACCGCGCGCAGTATCCCGGTCTAAATCGCGCGCGTGGTTTTTCCCGCGCCCGATCTCTTTAATGATTTTGCGATAGTCCATTTACGACTCCTTACCTGACTCACATCATTAACGCCGCCGACGGCGTGGGGATTTCGTTTTTTCTTTCTTTTTAACTATACCTTCAGGGACTTCCGGTTGCTCTATCGGAAATACCGGTAATGCATCCAGTAGTCGCTTGCCATAATTTTTGGTCAGCAAGCGTTTGTCGTAGATAACCACTTCCCCCCAGCAACCGTGGCTTCGAATCAGTCGCCCAACCTGCTGAATCAGGTTAAACGAAGCGCTCGGCAGGCTTTGCACCTCAAACGGATAGCGGTTGAGGCTTTTCAGCCATTCACCTTCGGTGATCACCACCGGACTGTCGATGGGCGGAAAAGCGATTTTGTGGATATGCACCTGGCTGAGCAGATCGCCTTTCAGATCAAGCCCTTCGGCAAATGACTGTAAGCCCACCAGCACGCTGCGCTCACCGTTGGCGACGCGTTTGCGGTGCAGTTCAACTAAACGGTAACGCGGCTGATCGCCCTGCACCAGCAACATCAGACGTAAATCCGTCACATAGTCGAGAAAGCGCTGCATCGCCCGTCCGCTGGCAAACAGTACCAACATACCGAGATGTTTTTTGCTCTCCACCTGCTTACGGAAAAAGGCCGCCATTTCGGCAATATGCTGCTCTTCGTTGTCGAGAGAAGGCTCAACGCGCATCCGGGGAATAACAATTTTGCCCTGTTCGCAGTGGTTGAAGGGGGAATCCAGCGCCACAAAACGGTCGCCCGCTTTCTCTTTCAGACCACTCATCTCCTGCAAACGCGAAAAACTGTTCAGCGAACGCAAGGTTGCGGAGGTGACAATAATGTGCGGAATACTGCGCCACAGCAGCCTTTCCAGCTGATCGCTGACACGAATACCCACACAGTGAAACCAGAGATGCAGCTGCCCTTCGCGCTCTTCCCGCGTCGCCCATTTGGTCACCGGCGCACCGGAAGATTGCGCCAGAGACGCCAGCCGCCAGAGTTTGCTTTGCGCCTCGAACATCCCCAACGCGCGATTCATCTGCAAAATCAACCGATGCAGACGTACAATGTCATGGCTGCCGGTTTTCTCACTTAAATCGTTAAGAAATAACTCCGCCAGGCCACGCAGCATCTCGGTGAGTTTTGCCAGCCGCTGGCAGATCTCCTGCACTTCATCAGGCAGTTCGCCCATCGCAAAACGGTGCTCTGCCTCCTGCCCGGCAGGCATGTAGAGATTGAGAATGTTGTTTAACGAGGCGATAAGCTCATACAGCTCTTCACAATGCGCATTCAAACGTTCAGGGATCGCCAGCGGTGGGATGGTCTTCGGGCGAAACTGCTCCATGCAGGTAGCGACCAGTTTCGTGAACAAGTCCAACTGTAGTCGATACCAGGGCGCGGTGATTTCGGCGCTCATCTCCAGCGCATCCCGCGCCACATCTGGCAGGTGATGACCTTCGTCCAGCACCAGCAGTAAATTTTTCGGGTCAGGCAATACGGCTTCGCTTTCCATCGCCGCCATCACCAGCGCATGGTTTGCCACCACCACTTCCGCTTCCTGAATTTCCCGACGAGCAACAAAAAACGGGCATTCGCGATAGTAGTAACAGTTGCGGTTGAGGCAGCTGGCTTTGTCGGTACTCAAACGACGCCAGAGATCATCATCTATAGCGATATCAGTATGATCGCGCAGGCCATCCCATTTATAAGTGTCGAGATCGCCCTTCAGCTTCGCACAACGTTTTTGCTCTTCCTGATTGTTCGGTGTCAGCTCGTCGTCAAGAAACGCCAGCAGATCCTGTTGCGTGGGTTCAGTACTGGCGAGCGCCGTCAGATTACGCGGGCAAACGTAGCGCCCACGCCCAAAAGCAGCAGTGAATTTAAGATCGGGAATGATCTTTTTCAGCAGCGGTAAATCTTTGCTGTAGATCTGATCCTGCAATGCCACGTTGGCGGTACTTACCACCAGCGTTTTTTGCTCTTCGCGGGCAATGGCGATGCCGGGGATCAAATAGGAGAGCGTTTTCCCAACGCCGGTGGGTGCTTCAATCGCCAGATGCCGCCCTTCTTCTCCGGCCAGCGTTTTGGCGACGTCCGCAATCATCTGCCGCTGCGGCGCACGGGGAATAAAGTCGGGGATCTGTTCCTGAAGCGCCTTATACCAGGCGGCAATTTGCGCTTTAAGCGCGGCGGTTAATGCCATGAGAAAACCTGAAATACTGTATAAACAGCCAATATTGTGGCATTTTTCGGTTTTCAGGGGTAATGGTTTTTCTGTTTCTGGAAAGCGGCTCGCAATAACCATCAACATAATGCGGTTTAATGCCCGTTCGAGCACAAAGGATCCAACACGTCATGCAAGACACCATCATAAATTTCTACAGCACCGGCGATGACTACGGTGATTTTTCTAACTTTGCCGCCTGGCCCATCAAGGTTGACGGGAAAACCTGGCCCACCTCAGAACACTATTTTCAGGCACAAAAATTCCTTGATGAAAAATACCGCGAAGAGATCCGTCGGGTTTCTTCCCCTATGGTCGCCGCACGCATGGGGCGCGATCGTTCTAAGCCTCTGCGTAAAAACTGGGAGTCGGTCAAAGAACAGGTGATGCGAAAAGCACTTCGCGCTAAATTCGAACAGCATGCAGAACTGCGTGCGCTCTTGCTGGCAACCGCGCCCGCAAAACTGGTTGAGCATACGGAAAATGATGCTTACTGGGGAGACGGTGGTAATGGTAAGGGCAAGAATCGACTGGGCTACCTTTTAATGGAGTTGCGCGAACAATTGGCTATAGAGAAGTAACGTCTCGGGTGGCTTATGGGAGGTAAAACAGAGAAATTTTTTCCCGTGTTCTCAAATTGCTGACAAGTGCTTGTTGTGAAATGCCGGATGCGGCGTAAACGCCTTATCCGGCCTACAAAAGCATGCAAATTCAATATATTGCAGAGTTCACGTAGGCCTGATAAGCGCAGCGCATCAGGCAGTTTTGCGTTTGTTCATCAGCCTGATGCCGGGCATCGCCCGGCATCAAAAGATTACTGCGCAGCGGCAGGTTTACGCGGACGGCGGCGACGTTGTTGTTCGCCTGCCGGTTTGGCATCGCCGGGACGACGAGACGGTTTTTCTGCGGGCTTCGCGTTACCAGACTTCGCACCACTTTCCGCACGGCGTGGTTGCTGTTGACCGCGACCACCGCCTTGTCCACGACCGCCGCCACGTTGCTGGCGACCGTTCTGTATCGGTTCGGCTTTGATTGACGGGTCCGGCTCATACCCCGGAATCGCAATGCGCGGGATCTCTTTTTTCAGCAGTTTTTCGATATCACGCAGCAGTTTGTGTTCATCAACACACACCAGCGACAACGCTTCACCGGTAGCAGCCGCACGACCGGTACGCCCGATACGGTGGACATAATCTTCCGGTACGTTTGGCAGTTCATAGTTGACCACGTGCGGCAGCTCTTCAATATCCAGGCCGCGCGCAGCGATGTCAGTTGCCACCAGTACACGAATATCGCCCGATTTAAAATCGGCCAGCGCACGAGTACGCGCACCTTGCGATTTATTACCGTGGATCGCCGCACTACGGATGCCATCTTTATTGAGCTGTTCAGCGAGATGGTTAGCGCCATGTTTGGTACGGGTAAACACCAGCACCTGCTGCCAGTTCCCTTTCCCAATCATGTGCGACAGCAATTCGCGTTTGCGTTTCTTATCGACAAAGTGAACATGCTGGGTCACCTGATCAGACGCGGTATTGCGGCGTGCCACTTCGATTTCCAGCGGGTTGTGCAACAGTTTTTCCGCCAGAGCTTTAATATCGTCAGAGAAGGTCGCGGAGAACAACAGGTTCTGGCGCTTCGCTGGCAGTTTTGTTAACACGCGACGGATATCGTGGATAAAGCCCATGTCGAGCATGCGGTCAGCTTCATCGAGGACGAGGATTTCAACCTGATCCAGCTTCACCGCATTCTGATGTTCCAGGTCCAGCAGACGTCCCGGCGTTGCCACCAGCACATCAACGCCGCCGCGCAACTTCATCATCTGCGGGTTAATGCTGACACCGCCAAACACCACCAGCGAACGGATATTCAGGTATTTGCTGTAATCACGGACGTTTTCGCCAATCTGCGCCGCCAGTTCACGGGTTGGGGTAAGAATGAGCGCACGTACCGGACGACGCCCTTTGGCGTGCGGCTGGCGAGTGATCAGGTGTTGCAACAGCGGCAGCGTAAAGCCCGCTGTTTTGCCGGTACCGGTCTGGGCGCTGGCCATCAGGTCGCGGCCTTCCAGCACCGCAGGGATCGCCTGCTGCTGAATAGGGGTGGGTTCACGGTAACCCTGCTCGGCAACGGCGCGCAGGATATCAGGGCTTAAACCCAAAGAATCGAAAGACATAACTACTCCGAACCGCCCCGACCGTTACCGGTGTAGTTTTCAGGGAGATACTGAAAAGGAAAATGACAAAAACCACAATGTCATGAGGGAGCGGAGTGTAGCAGTTTTTGTGACGCAGCGCATAAATTATCCCTGTGACTGGCGTAGCTAAAATTCTTAGCCATACTGGACAACTCCCCTATGGAGTCATAATCTTAATCAATCATTTGATTAAGAATGGACTGTGCGATGAATAATCCTGCCATGACAATCAAGGGTGAACAGGCGAAAAAACAGCTGATTGCTGCCGCACTGGCGCAGTTTGGTGAATATGGAATGAACGCCACCACCCGCGAGATAGCCTCCCAGGCCGGGCAGAATATCGCTGCCATCACCTACTACTTCGGTTCGAAAGAGGATTTGTACCTCGCCTGCGCCCAGTGGATTGCCGATTTTATTGGCGAGCAGTTCCGTCCGCACGCCGAAGAAGCCGAACGTTTGTTCGCGCAACCACAGCCTGATCGCGCAGCTATCCGTGAACTGATCCTTCGCGCCTGCAGGAACATGATTAAGCTGCTCACCCAGGATGACACCGTCAACCTCAGCAAGTTTATCTCCCGTGAGCAACTCTCTCCTACGGCAGCCTACCACCTGGTGCATGAACAGGTGATTAGCCCGCTACACAGCCACCTTACACGCCTGATTGCCGCCTGGACCGGCTGCGACGCCAACGACACCCGCATGATCCTCCATACCCATGCGTTGATTGGTGAGATTCTGGCGTTTCGTCTTGGCAAAGAAACTATTTTGTTACGTACCGGCTGGACCGCGTTCGATGAAGAAAAGACCGAACTGATCAACCAGACGGTGACCTGTCATATCGACCTGATTTTGCAAGGATTATCGCAAAGGAGTTTGTAGTGATGAAAAAACCTGTCGTGATCGGACTGGCGGTAGTGGTACTTGCCGCCGTGGTTGCCGGAGGCTACTGGTGGTATCAAAGCCGCCAGGATAACGGCCTGACGCTGTATGGCAACGTGGATATTCGTACGGTGAATCTTAGTTTCCGTGTTGGGGGGCGCGTTGAGTCGCTGGCGGTGGACGAAGGTGATGCGGTCAAAGCGGGCCAGGTGCTGGGCGAACTGGATCACAAGCCGTATGAGATTGCCCTGATGCAGGCGAAAGCGGGCGTTTCGGTGGCTCAGGCGCAGTATGACCTGATGCTTGCCGGGTATCGAGATGAAGAAATCGCTCAGGCCGCCGCAGCGGTGAAACAGGCGCAAGCTGCCTATGACTATGCGCAGAACTTCTATAACCGCCAGCAAGGACTGTGGAAAAGCCGCACCATTTCGGCAAATGACCTGGAAAATGCCCGCTCCTCGCGCGACCAGGCGCAGGCCACGCTGAAATCAGCGCAGGATAAATTGCGTCAGTACCGTTCCGGTAACCGCGAACAGGACATCGCCCAGGCGAAAGCCAGCCTCGAACAAGCACAGGCGCAACTGGCGCAGGCGGAGCTGAATTTGCAGGACTCAACGTTGATAGCACCGTCTGATGGCACGCTGTTAACGCGCGCGGTAGAGCCCGGCACGGTGCTTAATGAAGGTGGTACGGTATTTACCGTCTCGCTGACGCGTCCGGTGTGGGTACGCGCCTATGTTGATGAACGTAATCTTGACCAGGCCCAGCCGGGGCGCAAAGTGTTGCTTTATACCGATGGTCGCCCGGACAAGCCGTATCACGGGCAGATTGGTTTCGTTTCGCCGACTGCTGAATTTACCCCGAAAACCGTCGAAACACCGGATCTGCGTACCGATCTCGTCTATCGTCTGCGTATTGTGGTGACCGACGCCGATGATGCGTTACGCCAGGGAATGCCGGTAACGGTGCAATTCGGTGACGAGGCAGGACATGAATGATGCCGTTATCACGCTGAACGGCCTGGAAAAACGCTTTCCGGGCATGGACAAGCCCGCCGTCGCACCGCTCGACTGCACCATTCACGCCGGTTATGTGACGGGGCTGGTTGGGCCGGACGGTGCGGGCAAAACCACGCTGATGCGGATGCTGGCGGGATTACTGAAACCCGACAGCGGCAGTGCCACGGTGATTGGCTTTGATCCGATCAAAAATGACGCTGCGCTGCACGCCGTGCTCGGCTATATGCCGCAGAAATTCGGCCTGTATGAAGATCTGACGGTGATGGAGAACCTCAATCTGTACGCGGATTTGCGCAGCGTCACCGGTGAAGCACGGAAGCAGACTTTTGCTCGCCTGCTGGAGTTTACGTCTCTTGGCCCGTTTACCGGACGCCTGGCGGGCAAGCTCTCCGGTGGGATGAAACAAAAACTCGGCCTGGCCTGTACCCTGGTGGGCGAACCGAAAGTGTTGCTGCTCGATGAACCCGGCGTCGGCGTTGACCCTATCTCACGGCGCGAACTGTGGCAGATGGTGCATGAGCTGGCGGGCGAAGGGATGTTAATCCTCTGGAGTACCTCGTATCTCGACGAAGCCGAGCAGTGCCGTGACGTGTTACTGATGAACGAAGGCGAGTTGCTGTATCAGGGGGAACCAAAAGCCCTGACTCAAACTATGGCCGGACGCAGCTTTCTGATGACCAGCCCGCACGAGGGCAACCGCAAACTGTTGCAACGGGCATTGAAACTGCCGCAGGTCAGCGACGGCATGATTCAGGGGAAATCGGTACGCCTGATCCTCAAAAAAGAGGCCACACCAGACGATATTCGCCATGCCGACGGGATGCCGGAAATCAACATCAACGAAACTACGCCGCGTTTTGAAGATGCGTTTATTGATTTGCTGGGCGGTGCCGGAACCTCGGAATCGCCGCTGGGTGCAATATTGCATACGGTAGAAGGCACACCCGGTGAGACGGTGATCGAAGCGAAAGAACTGACCAAAAAATTTGGCGATTTTGCCGCCACCGATCACGTCAACTTTGCCGTCAAACGCGGTGAAATCTTTGGTTTGCTGGGGCCAAACGGCGCGGGTAAATCGACCACCTTTAAGATGATGTGCGGTTTGCTGGTACCGACCTCTGGTCAGGCGCTGGTGCTGGGCATGGATCTGAAAGAGAGTTCCGGTAAAGCGCGCCAGCATCTCGGCTATATGGCGCAAAAATTTTCGCTCTACGGCAACCTGACGGTCGAACAGAATTTACGCTTTTTCTCTGGTGTGTATGGCTTACGCGGTCGGGCGCAGAACGAAAAAATCTCCCGTATGAGCGAGGCATTTGGCCTGAAAAGTATTGCCTCACACGCCACCGATGAACTGCCATTAGGTTTTAAACAGCGGCTGGCACTGGCCTGCTCGCTGATGCATGAACCGGACATTCTGTTTCTCGACGAACCGACGTCCGGCGTTGATCCCCTCACCCGCCGCGAATTCTGGCTGCACATCAATAGCATGGTAGAGAAAGGCGTCACGGTGATGGTTACCACCCACTTTATGGATGAAGCGGAATATTGCGACCGCATTGGCCTGGTGTATCGCGGGAAGCTGATTGCCAGCGGCACGCCGGACGATTTGAAAGCACAGTCGGCCAACGATGAGCAACCCGATCCCACCATGGAGCAGGCCTTTATTCAGTTGATCCACGACTGGGATAAGGAGCATGGCAATGAGTAATCCGATCCTGTCCTGGCGTCGCGTGCGGGCACTGTGCGTCAAAGAGACGCGGCAGATCGTTCGCGATCCGAGTAGCTGGCTGATTGCGGTGGTGATCCCGCTGCTACTGCTGTTTATTTTTGGTTACGGCATTAACCTCGACTCCAGCAAGCTGCGGGTCGGGATTTTACTGGAACAGCGTAGCGAAGCGGCGCTGGATTTCACCCACACCATGACCGGTTCGCCCTACATCGACGCCACCATCAGCGATAACCGTCAGGAACTGATCGCCAAAATGCAGGCGGGGAAAATTCGCGGTCTGGTGGTTATTCCGGTGGATTTCGCCGAACAGATGGAGCGCGCCAACGCCATTGCACCGATTCAGGTGATCACCGACGGCAGTGAGCCGAATACCGCTAACTTTGTGCAGGGGTATGTCGAAGGGATCTGGCAGATCTGGCAAATGCAGCGCGCGGAGGATAACGGGCAGACTTTTGAACCGCTTATTGATGTACAAACCCGCTACTGGTTTAACCCGGCGGCGATAAGCCAGCACTTTATTATCCCCGGTGCGGTGACTATTATCATGACGGTCATCGGTGCGATTCTCACCTCGCTGGTGGTGGCGCGAGAATGGGAACGCGGCACCATGGAGGCTCTGCTCTCTACGGAGATTACCCGCACGGAACTGCTGCTGTGTAAGCTGATCCCTTATTACTTTCTCGGGATGCTGGCGATGTTGCTGTGTATGCTGGTGTCGGTGTTTATTCTCGGCGTGCCGTATCGCGGGTCGCTGCTGATTCTGTTTTTTATCTCCAGCCTGTTTTTACTCAGTACCCTGGGGATGGGGCTACTGATTTCCACGATTACCCGCAACCAGTTCAATGCCGCTCAGGTCGCCCTGAACGCCGCGTTCCTGCCGTCGATTATGCTTTCCGGCTTTATTTTTCAGATCGACAGTATGCCCGCGGTGATCCGCGCGGTGACGTACATTATTCCCGCTCGTTATTTCGTCAGCACCCTGCAAAGCCTGTTCCTCGCCGGGAATATTCCAGTGGTGCTGGTGGTAAACGTGCTGTTTTTGATCGCTTCGGCGGTGATGTTTATCGGCCTGACGTGGCTGAAAACCAAACGTCGGCTGGATTAGGGAGAAGAGCATGTTTCATCGCTTATGGACGTTAATCCGCAAAGAGTTGCAGTCGCTGCTGCGCGAACCGCAAACCCGTGCGATTCTTATTTTACCCGTGCTGATTCAGGTGATCCTGTTCCCGTTCGCCGCCACGCTGGAAGTGACTAACGCCACCATCGCCATCTACGATGAAGATAACGGCGAGCATTCGGTGGAGCTGACCCAACGTTTTGCCCGCGCCAGCGCCTTTACCCATGTGCTGCTGCTGAAAAGCCCGCAGGAGATCCGCCCGACCATCGACACACAAAAGGCGTTACTCCTGGTGCGTTTCCCGGCTGACTTCTCGCGCAAACTGGATACCTTCCAGACCGCGCCGTTACAGTTGATCCTAGACGGGCGTAACTCCAACAGTGCGCAAATTGCCGCCAACTACCTGCAACAGATCGTCAAAAATTATCAGCAGGAGCTGCTGGAAGGAAAACCGAAACCCAACAACAGCGAGCTGGTGGTACGCAACTGGTATAACCCGAATCTCGACTACAAATGGTTTGTGGTGCCGTCGCTGATCGCCATGATCACCACTATCGGCGTAATGATCGTCACTTCACTTTCCGTCGCCCGCGAACGTGAACAAGGTACGCTCGATCAGTTACTGGTTTCGCCGCTCACCACCTGGCAGATATTCATCGGCAAGGCCGTACCGGCATTAATTGTCGCCACCTTCCAGGCCACCATTGTGCTGGCGATTGGTATCTGGGCGTATCAAATCCCCTTCGCCGGATCGCTGGCGCTGTTCTACTTTACGATGGTGATTTACGGTTTATCGCTGGTAGGCTTCGGTCTGTTGATTTCATCACTCTGCTCGACACAACAGCAGGCGTTTATCGGCGTGTTTGTCTTTATGATGCCCGCCATTCTCCTTTCCGGTTACGTTTCGCCGGTGGAAAACATGCCAGTGTGGCTGCAAAATCTGACGTGGATTAACCCTATTCGCCACTTTACGGACATTACCAAGCAGATTTATTTGAAGGATGCGAGTCTGGATATTGTGTGGAATAGTTTGTGGCCGCTACTGGTGATAACGGCCACGACAGGGTCAGCGGCGTACGCGATGTTTAGACGTAAGGTGATGTAACTTCTTATCTTTCGCCAGCAAAGACACTACCGCCGGGCCAGCAAGGATTGCCAGCCCTGCAATTGCCAGCAAAAAGTTGTTTTCCAGTACGCGGGACAACAGCCACAGCACAATCAGCGCTGCACCAAAATACCAGGTCGTGGTCAGCTCTTCCAGCACGTCTGCCACCTCACGCCAGCGTTGCTCGGGGTGGCGCTGAAACACCAGCATCATCACTACCGTGACACAATACAGTGCGCATAATCCCACGCCGACGTGAACCAGAGTCTTACTCATCCAGCCCACCACCAGCAGCGCCACTACCAGTAAATGCAACATAATCTGCCAGCAACTTAGACCCGTTGCGACACGAACACGTTGTTGCCACTTCATGGCTTCTCTCCTGAAGAATTTATCTCTACTTATTCAGAGTACCGAACTTTACGGAAAATTCCGTAAGACCGCACCTTTTTGTGACGCCGACTACACTATTTCAATGAGATAAGAGGCAAAGACAGGAAAATTATGCCCGATCAAACACAACAATTTTCGTTCAAGGTGCTCACCATCAATATTCACAAAGGCTTTACCGCGTTTAACCGACGCTTCATTTTGCCGGAACTTCGCGACGCCGTGCGTACCGTCAGTGCCGATATTGTTTGCCTGCAGGAAGTGATGGGCGCGCACGAAGTTCATCCGCTGCATGTGGAAAACTGGCCCGATACCTCGCACTACGAGTTTCTCGCCGACACCATGTGGAGCGATTTCGCCTACGGTCGCAATGCCGTATACCCGGAAGGACATCACGGTAATGCGGTTCTTTCACGTTATCCCATTGAACATTATGAGAATCGTGATGTTTCGGTCGATGGTGCGGAAAAGCGCGGCGTGCTCTACTGCCGCATTGTGCCGCCGATGACCGGGAAAGCGATTCATGTGATGTGCGTACATCTGGGCCTGCGTGAGGCGCACCGTCAGGCGCAGCTTGCGATGCTCGCCGAATGGGTGAATGAGCTACCGGACGGCGAACCGGTATTGGTGGCGGGTGATTTCAATGACTGGCGGCAAAAAGCTAATCATCCGTTAAAAGTGCAGGCCGGACTGGATGAGATTTTTACCCGCGCCCACGGACGCCCGGCGCGCACGTTTCCGGTGCAATTTCCTCTACTACGACTGGACAGGATCTACGTCAAAAATGCCAGCGCCAGCGCGCCAACCGCGTTGCCGCTGCGGACATGGCGACACCTTTCTGATCATGCCCCTTTAAGTGCGGAGATTCATTTATGAAATGTAGCTGGCGCGAAGGCAATAAGATCCAGTTGCTGGAAAACGGCGAGCAATATTATCCCGCGGTGTTTAAGGCGATTGGCGAGGCGCAAGAACGCATCATTCTTGAAACGTTTATCTGGTTTGAGGATGACGTCGGCAAACAGCTGCATGCGGCGCTACTGGCAGCAGCGCAACGCGGGGTGAAAGCGGAAGTCTTGCTGGATGGCTACGGTTCGCCGGATCTCAGCGATGAGTTTGTCAATGAACTGACGGCAGCTGGCGTGGTATTTCGCTACTACGATCCCCGCCCGCGCCTTTTTGGTATGCGCACCAATGTGTTTCGCCGGATGCATCGCAAAATTGTGGTGATCGACGCGCTTATCGCCTTTATTGGCGGGCTGAATTACTCCGCCGAGCATATGTCCAGCTACGGTCCAGAGGCTAAACAGGATTACGCGGTGCGCCTTGAAGGGCCGATTGTCGAAGATATTCTGCAATTTGAACTGGAAAACCTGCCAGGACAGAGCGCGGCACGACGCTGGTGGCGACGTCATCACAAAGCGGAAGAGAACCGCCAGCCGGGAGAAGCGCAGGTATTGCTGGTCTGGCGCGATAACGAAGAACATCGCGATGATATTGAACGTCACTATCTGAAAATGCTCACTCAGGCGCGGCGAGAAGTGATTATCGCCAACGCCTACTTCTTCCCCGGCTATCGATTTTTACACGCCTTGCGTAAAGCGGCACGGCGCGGGGTGCGGATCAAACTGATCATTCAGGGCGAACCGGATATGCCGATTGTCAGAGTCGGTGCGCGTTTGCTGTATAACTATCTGGTTAAAGGCGGCGTTCAGGTTTTTGAGTACCGCCGCCGCCCGCTCCACGGCAAAGTAGCATTGATGGACGATCACTGGGCGACAGTAGGGTCCAGTAATCTCGATCCGCTCAGTTTGTCACTGAATCTCGAAGCAAATGTCATCATCCACGATCGTCATTTTAACCAGACGCTGCGCGATAATCTGAACGGCATCATCGCCGCAGATTGTCAGCAGGTGGATGAAACCATGCTGCCCAAACGCACCTGGTGGAACCTGACTAAAAGCGTGCTGGCGTTCCACTTTTTACGCCACTTCCCGGCGCTGGTTGGCTGGCTTCCGGCACACACGCCACGTCTGGCGCAGGTTGATCCCCCCGCACAACCGACAATGGAAACGCAGGATCGGGTAGAAACTGAAAACACGGGGGTAAAACCCTGATGAGTAAATCACACCCACGCTGGCGCTTAGCAAAGAAACTCCTCACCTGGCTGTTTTTTATCGCGGTGATTGTGTTGTTGGTGGTCTACGCCAAAAAAGTGGACTGGGAAGAGGTCTGGAAGGTCATCCGCGACTACAATCGCGTTGCGCTGCTTAGTGCGGTCGGGCTGGTGGTCGTCAGTTATCTGATTTACGGTTGCTACGACCTGCTCGCCCGTTTCTACTGCGGTCACAAACTGGCGAAGCGCCAGGTGATGCTGGTGTCGTTTATCTGCTACGCCTTCAACCTGACACTCAGTACCTGGGTCGGCGGCATTGGTATGCGCTATCGTTTGTACTCCCGACTGGGGTTACCGGGCAGCACTATTACGCGGATTTTTTCGCTCAGTATTACCACCAACTGGCTAGGCTATATTTTGCTAGCGGGGGTTATCTTTACCGCAGGCGTGGTGGAGTTGCCGGACCACTGGTATGTCGATCAAACCACGCTGCGCATTCTCGGCATTGGCTTACTGATGATTATCGCGGTTTATTTGTGGTTTTGCGCTTTCGCGAAGCACCGCCATATGACCATCAAAGGACAAAAACTGGTGCTGCCTTCATGGAAATTCGCCCTCGCCCAAATGCTGATTTCCAGTGTTAACTGGATGGTAATGGGGGCGATTATCTGGCTGTTACTTGGTCAAAGCGTGAACTATTTCTTTGTACTGGGCGTGTTACTGGTTAGTAGTATTGCTGGCGTCATCGTGCATATTCCAGCGGGGATTGGTGTGCTGGAAGCGGTGTTTATCGCGCTACTGGCTGGGGAGCATACATCCAAGGGCACAATTATCGCCGCCCTACTCGCTTACCGTGTGCTGTATTACTTTATCCCGCTGCTGCTGGCGCTGGTTTGCTATCTGGTACTGGAAAGCCAGGCGAAGAAGCTGCGGGCGAAAAATGAAGCGGCGATGTGAAGTATAGTTAAGTTCTTTAGTATGTGCATTTACGGCTAATGAAAAAACCGCGTATGCCTTTGCCAGACAAGCGTTATAGCTATAGCGGCAAGAATCCCAAAGAAGCCGATAAAATAGTAATAGAGTGTTAATGCACCTATAAAAGCACAACGAACCGGACTCCATAATTCTTCACTATGGCTTTTTCCTGTCAATTCAAGGAGCTTATTTCGTCCATGCGAGATAATGCCTGACCATAAGACAATCATTAAGCAACTTATTACCCAAATGGGTCGTTCACTCATTAATGTGGCATTCACGATGATTACCAGGGCCAACCCTGCCAACGTCATCATAATGATAAAACGGTGAGAACCAGGATCAAATTTAAACAATAGACCTGCCAGCATACTGATTAAAAACATCGATCCCGCAGTGCTGAACACGACGATAATGGCAGATACAGGCGCTAAACTCGCAACGACAATCGCCACCAAAGAGATTAAAAACAGATATATTACGCCTGCGATGGCGGCATTTATCTTGTTGATATCCTTACTTAAGCCATACATACAAAGTAATAATAATCCTATAGCAATATACATTTGCGGTGAATCATATTTTGTTGCCGTAATTTCGAGATACTTAGCGCCCCAGGCCAGCCCTGCGGTTGCCACCAAACCCAAAGCGGTAATGAGCCATATGCCGTTTAATATCCTGGCTTCGTGCTGAAAATCTAATTTATTGCTATTTTGCGAGAATGATTCCATTCTTTTTGTTGTCCTTAGAAAAAAACATTAATATTCACCATCAATAAATTTAAAACCACGCATACAAAATACTTTTGCATTTATGGATACAGAAAACACTTCCGCTCGGCCATAAGGCATATTTTATACCTGGTACTTGTTAAGTGTCGTTTTTAGTAAGAAAAAAAATCCCGGCACCAGGCCGGGATATTGATGGTGAAAAAAGAATTAACGGCGGTTGCCGAAGATCCGCAGCAACATCAGGAACAGGTTGATGAAGTCCAGATACAAGGTCAACGCGCCAAGAATGGAATATTTGCGCAGGTTCGACGTGTCGCGGGTATCAATCTGCTCACCCATATTTTTCAGTTTCTGGGTGTCATACGCCGTCAATCCGACAAAGACAATCACGCCGATGTATGTGACTGCCCACATCAACGCTTCGCTTTTCAGCCAGAAGTTGACCAGCGATGCCAGCACAATGCCGATCAACGCCATAAACAGCATATTGCCGAAACCACTTAGATCGCGCTTCGTGGTGTAACCGTACAGGCTCATTGCGCCGAACATCCCGGCAGTAACGACGAAAGTACTGGCGATAGAAGCAGCGGTATAGACAATGAAAATACTGGAAAGCGTCAGGCCAGTCAGCGCGGAATAAAGCATAAAGAGCATCGTCGTTACACCTGCGCTCAGCTTTTGAATCATCGCTGATAACACAATAACCAGAGCTAATTGTGCTATTACCAGACCAATTAAAAAGATGCGGTTGGTGAATAATAGCTCCATAACGGCCGCGGAATTAGCCGCATACCAGGCAACAAACGCAGTAAGCAGCAAGCCTACTGTCATCCAGCCATAGACTTGAGCCATATAGGTTTGCAGGCCAGTTCGGGTTTGTACGATTGAATCAGAACGTGGGAATCTGTCCATGACGATCTCCTGAAGATATAAGGAATATCTTAAGGATACTGCAAAATGATGAGGCTGTGCATCGACGCAGCGTAAACGCATATACTGAGCGGTGAAATTGCCGGACGCAGCGGTGCCTTATCCGGCTAACAAAAAACTACCAGCGTTTTGCCGCCTGCTGATCGCTCTCCCGAGCTTCGACCCAGCGGTCGCCTTCCGGCGTGGCTTCGCGCTTCCAGAACGGTGCGCGGGTTTTGAGATAATCCATAATAAACTGCCCGGCTTCAAACGCACTGCTGCGATGCGCACTGGTGACACCGACAAAAACGATTTCATCGCCCGGCCATAATTCCCCGATGCGGTGAATCACCGTGACGCGCCCCAGCGGCCAGCGGTTACGCGCTTCATCGACAATTTCTGCCAGTGCTTTTTCAGTCATCCCCGGATAGTGTTCGAGGGTTAATGCTTTGACGCTGTCGCCAAGGTTATGGTTGCGCACCTTACCGGTAAAGGTGACTACCGCACCGTCTTCATCACGCTCCGCCAGCCACGGATACTCTTCTCCTACGCTGAACGGCTGCGGGCCGATAACAATTTTGGTTTCTGCCATCTTAACCTCCGGTTACCGGCGGGAAGAAAGCCACTTCGTCGCCGTCAGTCAGCGGATGGTCAAAACTCACCAGCGTCTGGTTGACAGCAGCCAGCAATTTGCCATCTTCCAGCGCCAGCGCCCAGCGATCGCTCTGCGCAGCCAGATGTTGGCGTAACGCTTCAACGGTTGGGAAATCCGCAGCTACTTCGGTTGCATCTGTTCCCACCAACTCGCGCACCTGGGCGAAAAAAAGAACTTTAATCATCCGCTTCCACCTTAAAGTCACCTGATTTGCCGCCGCTCTTTGCCAGCAAACGTACCGGACCAATCACCATATCTTTTTGCACCGCTTTGCACATGTCATAAATGGTCAGCGCCGCCACGGAGGCCGCGGTTAATGCTTCCATTTCGACACCGGTTTTCCCGGTCAGGCGGCATAAGGTTTCTATACGTACCCGATTGTGCTCCGGCTCAGCCTGTAAATTGACTTCAACTTTGCTGAGCATCAGCGGGTGACACAGCGGGATCAGATCCCAGGTGCGTTTTGCCGCCTGAATACCGGCAATACGCGCAGTGGCAAATACGTCGCCTTTGTGGTGGCGACCATCAATAATCATCGCCAGCGTCTCGCTGCGCATGGTGACAAAGGCTTCGGCGCGCGCTTCACGCACGGTTTCCGCTTTGGCGGAGACATCCACCATGTGCGCTTCGCCAGCGGCGTTGATATGGGTCAGTTGCGACATACTTATTTCTTCAAATGTGGATGGAAATTACACGGACGCGTACGGGCATCCAGCTGCGGCGCAATGATATTTTCCCATGCGGTACGGCACGCTTTGGTCGAACCCGGCATGGCGAAAATCAGCGTTTTGTTAGCGACGCCCGCTACCGCACGAGATTGCAACGTGGAAGTGCCAATCTCTTCGAACGACAACATCCGGAACACTTCACCAAAACCTTCAACTTCACGGTCGAACAACGGCAGCAGCGCTTCGGGAGCCTGATCTCCTTCCGTCAGGCCAGTACCACCCGTAATCAACACCACTTGTACATCGTCGCTGGCGATCCACGCAGATACCTGAGCGCGAATAGCGTAGCGGTTTTCTTTCACAATGGCTTTATCGACAACGTGATGGCCCGCTTCTTGCGCCGAGTCGCGCAGATAGTGACCGGAGGTATCGTCTTCTTCACCGCGACGATTAGAAACCGTAAGAATAGCAATACGGGTCGGGATAAATTCAGTGCTTACCTGACTCATCTGATCTCTCCTTTTTGACGTTTTAGCCACCAATGTACGATAAGTTTTGCGTAATACCGGTGTTGTTTTGATGCAGGAAATGGGTCTGTTTTTTCTCCCGCAGCGCCGCTGAAATACGCGCTTCCAGCGCCTGTTGCTGGGTATCGTCTTCCAGCAGATCGCGCAGGTTAACGCCGCCTTCACCAAACAGGCAGAGATGGAGTTTACCAATGGAGGAAACGCGCAGGCGGTTGCAAGTGGCGCAGAAGTCTTTTTCATACGGCATGATAAGGCCAATCTCTCCGGCGTAATCCGGATGACAAAAGACTTGCGCGGGACCGTCGCTGCGTTGACGTAATTGGTGGATCCAGCCGCGACGCAGTAGCTCGTCCCGCAGAACCTGACCAGAGATGTGATGCTTACGGAAGAGCTCGCTGCCCTCGCCCGTTTCCATCAATTCGATGAAACGCAGCTGGATAGGGCGATGCTGGATCCAGTTCAGAAAGGTGTCGAGCTGATGATGATTAACATCACGCATCAGCACGGTATTGACTTTGACCTTCTCAAAACCGGCCTCAAATGCAGCATCGATCCCTGCCATGACCTGGTTGAATTTATCCTGCCCGGTAATGGCATGAAACTGGCGAGCGTCAAGGCTATCAACGCTGACGTTGATGCCAGTAAGTCCAGCATCGCGCCAGTTCGCCACATCGCGTTCCAGACGGTAACCATTGGTGGTGACCGCAATCTGGCGGATAGCGTCGTTTTCTCGCACAGCGGCGATGATATCGGTAAAGTCGCGGCGTAAAGATGGCTCACCGCCCGTCAGACGGACTTTTTCGGTGCCAAGACTGGCGAAGGCGCGCGTAACCCGGCGAATTTCATCGACGGTAAGAAAGCCTTTATTGGTGACGCCGCTCGGTTTGTAGCCATCCGGCAGGCAGTAGGTGCAACGAAAGTTACACACATCGGTAATCGACAGGCGCAAGTAGTAAAACTTACGCGCAAATGCATCAGTCAGTTGTGAAGCCATGTACACCTTTCCAGATACGGGAGGCGAAGTCATTTCTTCCTTCGCCCTGGTGGCAATCTTTACGAGCATTGTCACGGCCAAAGCACCGTATCAGTTGACCCAGGTGCAGAGGCTAGAGTGTTTAGTGGTTAAGCCGATACTAGCGTGTAAATGAGATTTTTACCATCCACACTTTCGCTATGTAATCATGTATATAGCGTCATGATCGTGCTATTTCGCTACAGAATAAGGGAAAATGGCGGTTTTACTTTGATATACATCATCAGGAAGGCATAGCGTACATCGTCCTTTAGAGGTAGAAGAAAATAGTTTGTATCCTCAATATTGGCAGGTTAATTGCTGTTTCCCCGCAATTTGCGCTACTGTAGCGCGGATAATCTGACTCCAGGAAACTATATGCGCAATCGTACGCTGGCTGACCTTGATCGTGTCGTTGCTCTCGGCGGAGGGCATGGACTGGGACGCGTTCTCTCATCACTTTCGTCTTTGGGTTCTCGTTTAACGGGTATCGTCACCACCACGGATAATGGTGGCTCGACGGGGCGTATTCGCCGCTCAGAAGGCGGTATTGCCTGGGGCGATATGCGTAACTGCCTCAACCAGCTGATAACTGAACCCAGCGTCGCTTCCGCAATGTTTGAATATCGTTTCGGCGGTAATGGCGAACTTTCCGGACACAACCTTGGAAACCTGATGCTGAAGGCACTGGATCACCTTAGCGTGCGACCTCTTGAAGCGATCAATCTGATTCGCAATCTGCTGAAAGTGGACGCACATTTGATTCCGATGTCGGAGCATCCTGTTGATCTGATGGCGATTGACGATCAGGGGCATGAAGTTTACGGCGAGGTCAATATCGACCAGTTAACTGCGCCGATTCAAGAGTTATTGTTAACGCCGAATGTACCCGCAACGCGTGAGGCGGTTCACGCTATCAGTGAAGCGGATCTCATCATTATTGGGCCTGGCAGTTTTTACACCAGCCTGATGCCAATTCTGCTGCTGAAGGAAATCGCACAGGCATTACGCCGCACGCCAGCGCCGATGGTCTATATCGGCAATCTGGGGCGTGAGTTGAGTTTACCTGCGGCTAATTTGAAGCTGGAAAGCAAGCTGGCAATTATGGAGCAGTATGTCGGTAAAAAAGTGATTGATGCGGTAGTTGTTGGGCCGAAAGCTGATGTATCCGCAGTTAACAACAGAATTGTGATTCAGGAAGTACTGGAGGCCAGCGATATCCCCTATCGTCATGACCGCCAGTTGTTACATAACGCGCTGGAAAAGGCATTACAGGCTTTAGGTTAACACGAAGCCGGAAGAATATTCCGGCTTCGTCATCTTGTCACGACGCGGCAATAAACAGCTCACGCAGCTGATGCAACTGGTCACGAATTTGCGCCGCTTCTTCGAACTCCAGATTCTGCGCGTGTTGCATCATCAACCCTTCCAGTTCATGGATCTTCTGCTGCAACGCTTTAGGCGACATATCCATCGGCACATTATCTGGCTCAACAATCGGGCGCGATTTTCCTCTGCCCTTCGCTTTGGTTTTGGCAATGTTCTGCCCCAGCGCCAGGATATCGACCACTTTCTTGTTCAAGCCTTGCGGCGTAATGCCGTGTTCCTCGTTGTACTTCTGCTGTTTCTCGCGGCGACGTTCGGTTTCGCCAATCGCTTTCGCCATTGATGGGGTGATCTTATCGCCGTAGAGAATCGCTTTACCGTTAACGTTACGTGCCGCACGACCAATGGTCTGGATCAACGAACGTTCGGAACGCAGGAAGCCTTCTTTGTCAGCGTCGAGGATCGCCACCAGCGACACTTCCGGCATATCCAGACCTTCGCGCAGTAAGTTGATCCCTACCAATACGTCGAACTCACCCAGACGCAAGTCGCGGATAATCTCCATACGTTCGACGGTGTCGATATCTGAGTGAAGATAACGCACGCGCTCACCGTGTTCTTCGAGATATTCAGTGAGATCTTCCGCCATCCGCTTGGTCAGAGTTGTAACCAGTACGCGTTCGTTAATTGCCGCTCGCTGACGAATCTCCGATAGAAGATCATCGACCTGTGTCGCTACCGGACGCACTTCAATAATCGGGTCAAGTAAGCCTGTTGGACGCACCACCTGATCCACCACATCGCCGCCGGATTTTTCCAGCTCGTAATTACCCGGCGTCGCCGAAACATAGATGGTTTGCGGCGCTAATGCTTCGAACTCTTCAAATTTCAGCGGACGGTTATCCAGCGCTGATGGCAGGCGGAAGCCGTACTCCACCAGCGTCTCTTTACGCGCCCGGTCGCCGCGGAACATACCGCCAATTTGCGGAATGGTAACGTGAGATTCATCGACCACCAGCAGCCCATCGGCAGGCAGGTAATCAAACAGCGTCGGCGGTGGCTCACCCGGTCCACGACCGGAGAGGAAGCGCGAGTAGTTTTCAATCCCCGAACAGTAGCCCAGCTCGTTCATCATCTCCAGATCAAACTGGGTACGCTGGGTCAGCCGCTGCTCTTCCAGCAGTTTGTTGTTTTCCAACAGCACCTTGCGTCTGGCAGCCAGTTCTTCTTTAATTTCTTCCATCGCCTGCACAATGCGCTCGCGCGGTGTGACGTAGTGCGTTTTCGGGTAGATGGTAAAACGTGGAATAGTGGAAACAATCTGCCCGGTGAGCGGATCAAATAACGACAATCGTTCCACTTCCTCGTCAAACAGTTCCACGCGAAGTGCAATGTCATCCGATTCTGCCGGGAAGATGTCAATCACCTCCCCACGAACGCGGAAAGTACCGCGCTGGAAGGCTTGATCATTACGAGCGTATTGCAGCTCCGCCAGTCGACGCAGGATCGCGCGCTGATCGATAATCATACCGACCGTAAGATGGAGCATCATCTTGAGATATAAATCAGGATCGCCCAGACCATAAATCGCGGAAACCGATGCCACCACAACCACATCACGCCGCTCCAGCATCGCTTTGGTGGCGGACAAACGCATCTGCTCGATATGTTCGTTTACCGAGGCATCTTTCTCAATGAAGGTGTCGGAACTCGGTACATAGGCTTCCGGCTGATAATAGTCGTAGTAGGAGACGAAATACTCCACCGCGTTTTCCGGGAAGAACTCTTTCATTTCGCCATACAGCTGGGCCGCCAGCGTTTTGTTGGGCGCAAGTACCATGGTAGGGCGCTGAAGGTCAGCAATGACATTGGCAATGGTGAAGGTTTTCCCGGAGCCAGTCACGCCAAGTAACGTCTGGTGCGCCAGGCCATCTTCCAGCCCCTCTTCGAGACGTCGAATCGCCTCTGGCTGATCGCCAGAAGGTTTAAAAGCGGAATTCAGTTTGAACGGTTTACTCATGAGTCGCTACCTGAAGGAGTTGGGCGGGCAGGTATGTAATTTTACTCGTCGTACTTAATTATGCCAACAAATTATACTGGATAAAAAAACAGTTTCTCACCATAATATTTCTGTTACAGCGTAAACTCAGCTGTCAATCATGAGCAAAATTTACTCTGTGGCGAGATAAAACTCCGGCCTTACCGGGTTATCCCCAAAGCAACGGCTTTTTTAACATTTGTCAAGATGAGTGATGACAGTTTTATGGCAAGAGATGCCTCTTCAGTGACTGCCATTGCAATTATCTAACCAGTTAAAAAATAAAAGATATTTCTTTGAGCCGTCTTTAACGCCAATTCGCGTGCAAGCCGCGTATTCTCTCGCTTGCCTCGTGTTTTCTAACTCTAATACACATGGTTATCCACAGGAATAGTGGATAACTGTCTGCAGCCCCTATCCCCCGCCGCCTGGGCAATTCCCACATTCACCGCATGATGCGGAGGTAAAATTTTTTTCGTGATTTTTTTAGAATTTAATTGGTTAAATTGCAGTCAATCGAAGACGCGATCTCGCTCGCAATTTAACCAAGTACAGGATGACTACATTAAGGCAAGATTGATGTACTTTCCGGTTGCCGCATTTTCTGGATTTTCTGCAAGCCAGGGAATTTCGCCCAGCAGCGGAGCGGGAATCATGCGGGTGAGCGTGGTCATATATTCAGCGTGACGTTTTCCCGGAGGCGTGACATCGTTCGCCACCCAACCCGCCAGAGTCAGTCCGGCGTGTAGTATTGCCTGTGCCGTCAACATCGCGTGATTAATACAGCCGAGTTTCACACCAACTACCAGTATCACCGGCAGTTGTTCCTGTGTTACCCAATCCGCAAAAGTGAAAGTGTCAGAAAGCGGCGTAAACCAGCCGCCAGCGCCTTCCACTAACACCCAGTCAGCCTGTTGTTCAAGCGCGCGTAATCCGGCGCTCATTACCAATGCTTCTATCGGCCTGCCCTCTTGCGCGCTGATGATGTGCGGCGAGGTGGGTTCTGCGAAGGTGTAAGGATTTACCGTTGCGTAATCCAGCTGCAGGCTACTGTTGCGCTGTAACGCCAGCGCGTCACTATTACGTAAGCCTTTCGGGGTCTTTTCGCTGCCAGAGGCCACCGGTTTGTAACCTGCCGTCCGGTAGCCTGCTGCCTTTGCGGCTTGTAAAAGTGCACAACTGGCGACGGTTTTCCCCACTTCGGTATCCGTTCCGGTGACAAAATAACGTTTACTCACGAGCAATCACTCCCAAAAAAAGATGATACGTCAGAGGATATCGCCCCTGTTTTTGTGGCCAGGCCAGTTGCAATCGCTGCAACTGCGAACGCGTTAATATCCGCGGGTCGCGCCCTTCATGAAGATGCGTGGCACCGATGCCTTTCAGCGAACGCATGGCACTGAGCGCATCATCAAACCACAGCGTGATGGGCTGAATATGATGTTGATAATGCAGGCCGTTCAGCGACTGTTCGATTTCATCTGGCGGTAAAGAGCGATTAGCATGCGGGCGCTCGTCCACCGCCTGCCACGCCTGATGTAATTCAGGGAGCGATCCCTGCACCAGCGTGGTAAACGCGACCACGCCTCCGGGGCGCACCACGCGATACAGCTCGCGAAGTGCCGTGGATAAATTACCGCACCACTGCACCGCGAGATTGCTCCATGCAAGATCGAAGGTTGCAGTCGCTAACGGCAGGGATTCGATATCTCCCGCCAGATAATGGTCTGCGGCATCCTTCTGGCGTGCCTGAACAAGCATTGGCGGCGAGAGATCTAACGCCGTCACCTGCGCGTGACGTTCACGCCAGTGGCGGCTCATCCAGCCAGGTCCACAACCCGCATCCAGTACGTGGGTGTATTTACGCTGTGGGAGCATTGCCAGTAAGACGTCAGCACTCTGGCGCTGTAGATCCGCATGTTGCTCATAGTGCGCGGCTGCCCGACCAAATGCCGCTGCAATGGCTTGTTTATTAACCGTTGCCATGCAGCACCTCCAGCAGACGGTCGATATCCTGCATTTCATGCGCGGCAGTTAGTGTTAAGCGCAGTCGCGCAGTACCAGCAGGTACGGTTGGCGGGCGAATCGCCGTGACCCAGCAGCCTTGCTGGCGCAGTTTTTCTGCCAGTTGTAACGCACGGCTGTTATCACCGACGATCAATGGCTGGATGGCGCTCCATGAATCAGCAAGCGTAAACGGCAAATCCTGCACTCCGGCACGAAAACGCGCAATGAGTGACACCAGTTTTTCGCGCCGTGCATCACCCTCATCACTGCGAATGACCGCCAGCGACGCACGTAATGCCTGCGCCTGAGCGGGCGGCATACTGGTGCTGTAGATAAGATGGCGGGCGAATTGCAGCAGATAATCCGCCACCGTACTGGAGCAAAGCACCGCTGCCCCACTGACGCCAAATCCTTTGCCAAAAGTCACCACCAGCAATTCTGGTTTTACCTTTTGCAGCCAGCAGCTGCCACGCCCCTGCTCCCCGATAACGCCCGTGCCGTGGGCATCATCGACCATCAACCAGCCATTGTGCTGTTGCGTTACTTGCTGGATTTCCGCCAGTGGCGCACTATCGCCGTCCATGCTGAACACGCCTTCTGTCACCACCAGTTGCTGCCCCGGACAGGGGGAAGCAAGCAGTCGCGCCAGATGAGTGACATCGTTATGAGCAAAACGGCGAAGCTGCGACGGGCTTAAACTGGCAGCTTCCAGCAATGAGGCATGGCTAAGCCGGTCAGCAACAATGCGGTCCTCTTTTGCCATCATCGCGGCAATGACCGCCTGATTAGCGGCAAAACCAGAGATAAACAGCAGTGCCCGCGAATAGCCCAGCCACTCGGCCAGTTCTTCTTCCAGCGCCTGATGCGCCACGCTATAACCGCTGACGTGACCGGAGCCGCCGCTACCGACGCCAAATTGCTCCGCACTCTGCTTCCAGGCACGGATAATTTGCGGATGATGGCTTAAACCTAAATAATCGTTACTGGAAAAGTTCAGATACTGGCGATCGTCCGCCACCAGCCAGCGTCCGGCTCCTTGCGCCACTGGATAACGGCGACGCAGGGCATCGGCAGCACGCCGCGCATCGAGCGCCGCGTTGATTTTCTCCTGCCAGCTCATAGTGCTGCCGCGTTGTAATATTCGTCAGTGTCCGGGGTCATCAGCGCCTGCTCCAGACGCTGCTGTTGTTCGTTATCGCCCGCCAGCACGGCAGTTTGCTGCGGATTTAGCCCCAGTTTGCGGAACAGTTGCAGGTCTTTATCTTCTTCCGGATTCGGCGTGGTCAGCAGTTTGCAACCGTAGAAAATCGAGTTTGCGCCAGCCATAAAGCACATCGCCTGAGTCTGTTCGTTCATCTGCTCGCGTCCGGCAGAAAGGCGTACGTAAGAGGTCGGCATCATGATCCGCGCAACTGCAATGGTGCGAATAAAATCAAAGGCATCGACATCATCGTTATCAGCAAGCGGCGTGCCTTTCACCTTCACCAGCATGTTGATTGGTACGCTTTCCGGCGGCGTTGGCAGGTTTGCCAGTTGCAGCAATAATCCGGCGCGATCTTTTACTGTTTCGCCTAAGCCCACAATGCCGCCCGAGCAGACTTTGATCCCGGCGTCGCGCACTTTTTCCAGCGTATCGAGGCGTTCCTGATAGGTACGCGTGGTGATGATATTGCCGTAAAACTCCGGCGAGGTGTCGAGGTTGTGGTTGTAGTAATCCAGCCCGGCATTCGCCAGGCGCTGCGCCTGAGATTCACTCAACGTGCCCAGCGTCATACACGCCTCCAGCCCCATCGCTTTTACCCCCTGCACCATTTGTTCCAGGTACGGCATATCGCGTTCGTGGGGATTCTTCCACGCCGCGCCCATGCAGAAGCGCGTCGATCCTGCCGCTTTCGCTTTGCGCGCCGACTCCAGCACCTGTTCAACTTCCATCAACCGCTCGGCTTCCAGCCCGGTTTTGTAGCGCGAGCTTTGCGGGCAGTATTTGCAATCTTCCGGACAAGCTCCGGTCTTAATTGACAGCAAAGTGCTGACCTGCACCTGACGAGGATCGAAATGCTGACGATGCACCTGCTGCGCTTCAAACAGCAGATCCAGCAACGGTTTTTCAAATAATTCTGTGACTTGCGACAATGTCCAGCGTGGGCGGTGAGCCATGGGGCTTCTCCAAAACGTGTTTTTTGTTGTTAATTCGGTGTAGACTCGTAAACCTAAATCTTTTCAATTTGGTTTACAAGTCGATTATGACAACGGACGATCTTGCCTTTGACCAACGCCATATCTGGCACCCATACACATCCATGACCTCCCCGCTACCGGTTTATCCGGTGGCGAGCGCCGAAGGTTGCGAGCTAATTTTGTCTGACGGCAGACGCCTTGTTGACGGTATGTCGTCCTGGTGGGCGGCGATCCACGGTTACAATCACCCGCAGCTTAATGCGGCGATGAAATCGCAAATTGATGCTATGTCGCATGTGATGTTTGGCGGTATCACCCATGCGCCCGCCATTGAGCTGTGCCGCAAATTGGTGGCAATGACGCCGCAACCGCTGGAGTGCGTTTTTCTCGCGGACTCCGGCTCCGTAGCGGTAGAAGTGGCGATGAAAATGGCGTTGCAGTACTGGCAGGCCAAAGGCGAAGCGCGCCAGCGTTTTCTGACCTTCCGCAATGGTTATCATGGCGATACCTTTGGCGCGATGTCGGTGTGCGATCCGGACAACTCAATGCACAGCCTGTGGAAAGGCTATCTGCCAGAAAACTTGTTTGCTCCCGCTCCACAAAGCCGCATGGATGGCGAATGGGATGAGCGCGATATGGTGGGCTTTGCCCGCCTGATGGCGGCGCATCGTCATGAAATCGCGGCGGTGATCATTGAACCGATTGTCCAGGGCGCAGGCGGGATGCGCATGTACCATCCGGAATGGTTAAAACGAATCCGCAAAATGTGCGATCGCGAAGGTATCTTGCTGATTGCCGACGAGATCGCCACCGGATTTGGTCGTACCGGCAAACTGTTTGCCTGTGAACATGCAGAAATCGCGCCGGATATTTTGTGTCTCGGTAAAGCCTTAACCGGCGGCACAATGACCCTTTCCGCCACGCTCACCACGCGCGAGGTTGCGGAAACCATCAGTAACGGCGAAGCCGGCTGCTTTATGCATGGGCCAACTTTTATGGGCAATCCGCTGGCCTGCGCAGCAGCAAACGCCAGCCTGGCGATTATCGAATCTGGCGACTGGCAGCATCAGGTGGCGGCTATTGAAGCGCAGTTACGCGAGCAACTTGCCCCCGCCTGTGACGCCGAAATGGTTGCCGATGTGCGCGTACTGGGGGCAATCGGCGTGGTCGAAACCACTCGTCCGGTGAATATGGCAGCGCTGCAAAAATTCTTTGTCGAACAGGGTGTCTGGATCCGGCCTTTTGGCAAACTGATTTACCTGATGCCGCCCTATATTATTCTCCCGCAACAGTTGCAGCGTCTGACCGCAGCGGTTAATCGTGCGGTGCAGGATGAAACATTTTTTTGCCAATAACGGGAAGTCAGCGTGAGGGTTTCTGGCTACACTTTCTGCAAACAAGAAAGGAGGGCTCATGAAACTCATCAGTAATGATTTACGCGATGGCGATAAGTTGCCACATCGTCATGTCTTTAACGGCATGGGTTACGATGGCGATAATATTTCACCGCATCTGGCGTGGGATGATGTTCCTGTGGGAACGAAAAGTTTTGTTGTCACCTGCTACGACCCGGATGCGCCAACTGGCTCCGGCTGGTGGCACTGGGTAGTTGTTAATTTACCCGCGGATACCCGCGTATTACCGCAAGGGTTTGGCTCTGGTCTGGTAGCAATGCCAGACGGCGTTTTGCAGACGCGTACCGACTTTGGTAAAACCGGATACGATGGCGCAGCGCCGCCGAAAGGCGAAACCCATCGCTACATTTTTACCGTTCACGCGCTGGATGTAGAACGTATTGATGTCGATGAAGGTGCCAGCGGCGCGATGGTCGGGTTTAACGTTCATTTTCACTCTCTGGCGAGTGCCTCGATTACTGCGATGTTTAGTTAATCACTCTGCCAGATGGCGCAATGCCATCTGGTATCACTTAAAGGTATTAAAAACAACTTTTTGTCTTTTTACCTTCCCGTTTCGCTAAAGTTAGTATAAAAAAGCAGGCTTCAACGGATTCATTTTTCTATTTCATAGCCCGGAGCAACCTGTGAACACATTTTCAGTTTCCCGTCTGGCGCTGGCATTGGCTTTTGGCGTGACGCTGACCGCCTGTAGCTCAACACCGCCCGATCAACGTCCTTCTGATCAAACCGCGCCTGGTACCTCTTCTCGCCCGATTCTGTCGGCAAAAGAAGCGCAGAATTTCGATGCTCAACACTATTTTGCATCCCTGACACCAGGTGCGGCAGCGTGGAATCCTTCCCCGATTACCCTGCCTGCGCAACCTGACTTTGTTGTCGGCCCGGCGGGTACTCAAGGTGTAACGCATACCACGATTCAGGCGGCGGTAGATGCGGCAATTATCAAGCGTACCAACAAGCGCCAGTATATTGCCGTGATGCCTGGTGAGTATCAGGGAACGGTGTATGTCCCTGCCGCTCCGGGTGGAATTACTCTGTACGGTACAGGTGAAAAACCGATTGATGTGAAGATTGGGCTTTCCCTTGATGGTGGCATGAGCCCTGCCGACTGGCGTCACGACGTCAACCCGCGCGGCAAATATATGCCAGGTAAACCGGCGTGGTATATGTACGATAGCTGCCAGAGTAAACGCAGCGACAGTATCGGTGTTCTCTGCTCTGCGGTCTTCTGGTCACAAAACAATGGCCTGCAACTGCAAAACCTGACCATCGAAAACACGCTGGGCGATAGCGTAGATGCGGGTAACCATCCGGCGGTGGCACTGCGTACTGATGGCGACAAAGTGCAGATCAATAACGTCAACATTCTCGGTCGTCAGAACACCTTCTTTGTCACCAACAGCGGTGTGCAGAACCGTCTGGAAACCAACCGTCAGCCGCGTACGCTGGTGACCAACAGCTATATTGAAGGGGATGTGGATATCGTTTCTGGTCGCGGCGCAGTGGTGTTCGATAACACCGATTTCCGCGTTGTGAACTCCCGTACCCAGCAAGAAGCGTATGTGTTTGCACCGGCTACGCTGTCCAACATTTACTACGGTTTCCTCGCCGTAAACAGCCGTTTCAATGCTTCCGGTGATGGCGTGGCACAACTGGGCCGCTCGCTGGATGTTGATGCCAATACCAACGGTCAGGTAGTGATCCGTGATAGCGCCATCAACGAAGGTTTTAACACGGCGAAACCGTGGGCCGATGCGGTGATTTCCAATCGTCCGTTTGCGGGTAATACTGGCAACGTTGATGATAACGACGAAGTACAGCGCAATCTGAATGACACTAACTACAACCGCATGTGGGAATACAATAACCGCGGCGTGGGTAGCAAAGTGGTTGCAGAGGCGAAGAAGTAAAAAAAGAAAACCCGATAGTCTGAACCATCGGGTTAATGAAACTGGGCGCTATATTTCATAGCGCCTTTTTTTTACATCTGACGGTTTTTATTGAAGTTAATCAAACTACCCGCCTTGATAATCTCGCGCTCTTCAGCAGTCAGACTTTCCATATAGAGCGTAATCTCTGTTACCGGCGCATCTTCATGGATCACATAACCTTTAAACGTCGTACCCGGATTATCCAGCGCTGCTTTAATGCCAGGGATGTAAATGTAATCACCTACGTCAAAGTTCGGTGCTTCCGCCATCTGCAGCGGTAACATCCCCCAGTTGATGACGTTAGAACGGTAGCGTTTAGTCGCGTACTCCTCGGCAATATTCGCCAGACCGCCAATCACACGCTGACAGCTCGCCGCCTGCTCACGCGCAGAACCATCGCCTGGTTTCACCGCATAGACCATGCTGCCAATTTCAGTTTGCAGCGGATCAATATGCTCCTGACCAGCAATCTGCTTAATGCGCGGATATTGTCAGTCAGCGCACCCAATTCCGGCCAGTCTTTAATGTTCGGTCCGTAAATCAGCGGTTGCTGGGTCGCCCCTTTCACAAAGCCCTGATAAACACGGTTTTTATACGGCGTTACATCGAAGGCGTACTCCGGCACGTTGTCCCAGCAATCGAGTTCGCTGGCAGAGGTTAAATAGCCACCGTTTGCCGCAGTCGCAGCGATAGAACGAGCGTCCATCAACGCCACCGCTGACATCTGACCATTAGCTGGCTTAGAGCCTTCGCGGTTCGGGAAGTTACGCGTGGTGTGGCGAATACTCAAACCGTTATTGATTGGTGTATCGCCCGCGCCAAAGCAAGGGCCGCAGAACGCGGTTCTGATGATTGCCCCGGCTTCCAATAAGGTCGAAACGGTACCGTTGCGGACAAGGTCCAGGTAAACCGGCTGGGACGAGGGGTATACGTCGAGGGAGAAGTCATGGCTGTTGCTGGAGCCCTGTTTTTAAAACATGGGCAGCGGCCACGACGTTGCTGTAATTACCGCCGGAGCAGCCGGCAATGATCCCCTGTTGTACCATGAGTTTGCCGTCTTTAATTTTATCGGTAAGGGTGTATTTCAAATCTTTATTGCTCATGCGTTTGTTGATGGCTTCTTCCGTTTCGTGAAGGATATCTTCCAGATTGGCATTGAGTTCGTCAATCGTGAAGGCATTGCTCGGATGCATGGGCATGGCAATCATCGGCTTGATGGTGCTGAGGTCGATATAAATGAAGCCGTCGTAATAGGCCACGTCTGCCGGATTCAGTTCTTTATAGACATCTCCGCGGCCGTGCTGAGTGAGATAGGCTTTCGTATCTTCGTCGGTCCGCCATACGGAAGACAAGCACGTCGTTTCCGTCGTCATGACATCGACGCTGTTGCGGTAATCCGTCGACATGGAAGCGATGCCGGGGCCGACGAATTCCATGACCTTATTTTTGACGTAGCCATTCTTAAAGACGGCTCCGACAATGGCAATGGCAATATCATGAGGGCCGACGGCCGGATTCGGTTTTCCCGTAAGGTAGACGCCCACGCCGGGATAGGCGAATGTCATACGTATCTTGGAGAAGCTGTTTAACCAATTCACCGCCGCCTTCGCCAACAGCCATCGTCCCAACGCACCGTAGCGGGTATGGCTGTCTGACCCGAGGATCATCTTGCCGCAGCCTGCCATCATTTCACGCATATATTGATGGATGACCGCAATATGAGGGGGCACAAAAATACCGCCATAACGCTTCGCCGCCGAAAACCAAAAACATGGTCATCACCGTTAATGGTGCCGCCGACGGCGCAGAGTGAGTTATGGCAGTTGGTCAGCACATACGGCAGCGGGAAACGTTCCATACCGGACGCTTTAGCGGTCTGTACAATACCAACAAAGGTAATATCGTGAGAGGCTAATGAATCAAACTTAATTTTAAGTTTATCCATATTTCCGGACGTATTATGAGAAGAGAGAATAGACCAAGGCAATAGTGCCTTTTTTTGGCTTCTTCTTTTTTAATTTCGCCGGTGAAATATTCTTCGGCAATTATTTCGTTATTACTGGCGAGAAACACGCCTTTTTCAGATAACTTGATCATCAAATGCTCCAGATATCTGCGCATGACGAGTATATTTACAGCATGTTCCAGCCGATCAGCATATTCCACCACCACACGCCGAGGGTGATATGCACCAGGAAGGTTAATATCGTCAGTACCGCACCGACCAACCACCAGGATTTAATATCGTTGTAACCCACGCCAAAGATGACCGGACCTGCCGCGCCGCCATAGTGAGTAACCATGCCGCCATAGGAGTTAGAGAACAACAGTGCCAGCGCGGTTAACATTAACGGCGCGCCGGAGACGTTCGCCAGCATGGCAAATACCGGTAACATGGCAACGATATAGGCACTACCGGAAGCGAAGAAATAACGCACGATGATGCTGAGGAAAATAATAACGAAGAAAGCAACGTTACCGTGACCATCAAATGCCAGGTTATTTTTAAAGACTTCAGCTAACCATTCGAAGAATTTAACTTTCGATAATAAGGAGCTTAAGCCGATAATACCGCCGTACCAGATTAAGGTATTCCAGCCGCCTTTATTTTTAACCACGTCTTCCCAGGTAACGATACCCAGCAGCAGCATAGTCGCCATAACAACGATTGCCACGGTGGATTCATCAACCCCCAGTGACTTACTGAAAATCCAGCCCAGCAGCGCCAGCACGAAGACACCGAGCAGCATTTTTTCGCGGATTTTCATCGGTCCCAGTTCGGCAAGGCCCGCTTTGGCGATGGTTTTGTTATCCACCTTCTTAATTTCTGGCGGATACATGGTGTAAATCACCAGCGGGGTGACCAGCAGCATAATGATGCCAGGCAATCCGGCGGCTAGCGCCCATCCACCCCAGCTAATTTGCAGGTGCAGAATGTCGTTGATCATTTTCAGCGCCAGAATGTTCCCCGCCATTGCGGTAAAGAACATATAGCTGGTGGTTTTGGTGACCATGTAAATGGACATCATCAGGTAATGTCCAACACGACGCGGACTTTTTTCCGGTTCTGATCCCAAAGCCACTGCCACGCTGTTGATGATCGGTAACACGATGCCGCCCGCACGCGCGGTGTTAGACGGTGTTGCCGGAGCCAGTACCAGATCGAGAAATACCGTAACGTAACCCAGACCCAGGGTAGTGCTACCAATTTTACCAATCAGCAGATAGGCAATACGTTTACCTAAGCCTGTGGTTACAAACGCGGCGCTTAAAGTAAACGCAGAAAACACCAGCCAGGTGGTACCGGAAGAGTAACCGCTTAATACAGCGGTGGTTTTAAATTCCCCACCTGATAAGTTACCCACCACTACCATCGATGCGGCGACGGCAATTAACAGTACGACAGGTTCCGGGAAAGGCTTGATAACCAGCCCCACAATGGCCGCCAGGTAAATACCAAAAAGCACCCACGCCAGTTCGCTTAATCCTGCTGGAGCTGGCATAAAGCCAATAATACATGGGATTGCTAATATCAGAATTAGCTTCCATAACGATTTCTTATTCATTTAATATCCTGTTCTTTCTGTATGACTCATACAGAATTCCTTTATTGATTGTCATTATCACGACAACAAAATTTTTCAGGGAAGATAAACTTCACCGGAAAATATTTTTCTGGTCGTCCGAATAACAGATGCGCGTAACGTCGTGGCATCCTGACCTTCATTACTTAAATGAACGTCGAGCGCACCACTGGGGTGTTCAATATTGATATTGCCGTATCCTACAGAAGGGACGATTTGTCGGGTGACGGTGCCTTCCAATGCACAACTACTGGAAATAGCAATAGCACCGGTTATCGCCAAAGCGCGATGGCAAGAATGCGGCATAAAATAACGCACATTAATTGCCCCTGCCTTTCTGCGCTGGAGAAATAAGTACAGGTTTAGGGATAACCATATTACTGACATCGCCTAAGCCCATTGCTTTACCCGCTTGTAGACGGATAGATTCAATGCGGGCTAATAATGCTTTGTCGGCATCCAGCTCTGCCGGTAATTCATAGCCTGTTTTTCCCAGATATTCAGCAGGAATAATGACAACTGGCATCGCCATATCGATACAGGTCACCGGCACATCGTCAAAATAATCAATCTGATTATCCGTCGGGAAGACTTTTCCGGTTTTGGTTCCGGCGGCATTCAGGAAAGTGAGCGCAACCGGTGCGGCAGTACCCGGTACGCCGTCAATTCTGGCGCTACCCTCGTACTCGACAACACCATTTGGCGTTTGCACATCAGCTTCGATGAACGTACCCGTATTGACGTTGCGGATACGTACGCGGGTAACTGGCGAAGTCGCTGCAATCAAACCATTTTCAATGGCGAATGCCCCAACGCCAGACAGCATATTGCCGCAGTTAGGCGTGGTATCGACACGTTGCTCATGGACGATAACTTGAGCAAACAGATAATCGACATCTGCACGCGGATCGCTGGAGCGGCTAATAATGGCGACTTTACTGGTCAGCGGATTACCGCCGCCAATACCGTCAATTTCCAGATCGTTACCGGAACCCATAATTGCCATCAATATTTTATCGCGCTGCGTTTGATCTTTCGGGTAGATGTTCCGCTAACAGGAACGCGCCCCTCGAGGTTCCACCTCGCATCATCACGCAGGGTATTTTTTCATAATAATGCCCTCAATTTAAAAACATAACTTATTGCGATATGGTTACATTAAGGGCAAAGCATCTCTAATGACTTTAGCTCAACGATTAATAACTTTTTTTCATTAATTTAAGTTGGCTAAATGCAGTTAAAATTTTTAACGGCCAGCCACCCAAAATCGACGCTTCCATTTTCCGGAGTAATAATGAAGCATGAATTATCAAGTATGAAGGCATTTGTCATACTGGCAGAGTCCAGTTCATTTAACAATGCCGCTAAATTACTCAATATTACGCAACCTGCATTAACGCGAAGAATAAAAAAGATGGAGGAAGATTTACATATCCAACTATTTGAGCGTACAACTCGCAAGGTTACGTTAACAAAAGCAGGAAAAAGATTGCTCCCGGAGGCGCGGGAATTAATAAAGAAATTCGATGAAACGCTTTTTAATATTCGTGATATGAATGCTTATCATCGTGGTATGGTGACATTAGCGTGTATTCCGACCGCAGTATTTTATTTTTTACCGCTGGCAATCGGTAAATTTAATGAGCTGTATCCCAATATTAAAGTGCGGATTCTGGAACAAGGCACGAATAATTGCATGGAATCGGTGCTGTGTAACGAATCAGACTTTGGCATAAACATGAACAACGTCACAAATTCATCCATCGATTTTACCCCACTGGTCAACGAGCCGTTCGTGCTGGCCTGTCGGCGTGACCATCCATTGGCCAAAAAGCAGCTTGTAGAATGGCAGGAGTTAGTGGGTTACAAAATGATTGGCGTACGCTCCTCCAGCGGCAACCGACTGTTGATAGAACAACAGCTAGCCGACAAGCCCTGGAAGCTGGACTGGTTTTACGAAGTGCGTCATCTTTCGACGTCATTAGGACTGGTGGAGGCAGGACTGGGGATTTCGGCGCTTCCTGGTCTGGCAATGCCCCATGCGCCCTATTCTTCGATTATTGGTATCCCACTGGTGGAACCCGTTATACGTCGGACATTGGGGATTATTCGCCGCAAAGATGCCGTGCTTTCTCCGGCAGCTGAACGCTTTTTGCCTTGCTGATTAATTTGTGGACTGACGATAAAGACAATTTGTGGACCAATATCGTCGAACGCCAGAGACATGCGTTACAGGAGATAGGTTAATACACCGGCGCAGGAGAGACTGCGCCGGGTAAATCAGCGGTTAGTGTGCGTTAACCACCACCCACATTGGTCCCTGCCCGACCGCATAGCGGCCTTTTTCATGCAGTAGCCCCTGCTCGCCAACAATTTCGTATACCGAGATGTGGTGAGATTTTTGCCCGGCGGCAATCAGATACTTGCCGCTGTGATCAACATTGAAGCCGCGCGGCTGGGTTTCCGTTGGCTGGAAGCCTTCTTTACTCAACACGCTGCCATCTTCCGAAACGCTGAAAACGGTAATCAGGCTGGCGGTACGGTCACAAGCATAGAGGTGACGGCCATCCGGCGTAATATGAATATCCGCCGCCCAGCGGGTGTCGGAGAAGTCAGCCGGCATCATATCCAGCGTCTGGACACATTCGATATTGCCGTGCGGATCTTTCAGTTCCCAGACATCCACTGAGCTGTTTAACTCATTGACGCAATACGCATATTGTTCGTTTGGATGGAATACCATATGACGCGGGCCGGCCCCTTCAACGGTAGTCACTTCCGCAGGGTCCTGCGCCACCAGATGACCATCCTCGCTGACAGTAAACAGGCAAATGCGATCCTGCTTTAATGCCGGAACCCACAGCGTACGGTTGTCCGGTGAGATATTGGCGGAATGGCAACCGTCCAGCCCCTCGACCACATCGACGACGCCCACTGGCAGGCCATCTTCCAGACGCGTTACGCTCACGTTACCCGCATTGTAAGAACCGACAAAGACAAACTGCCCCTGGTGATCGGTGGAAATATGCGTCGGACTACCCGGCAGCGCAGACTCTGCGGCAAAGGTCAGCGCGCCATCGTCCGGGGCGATACGATACGCCAGGACGCGAAACTCAGGGCGAACACCAACATAGAGATAACGTTTGTCCGGGCTGACCACCATCGGCTGCACCTGCCCCGGCACATCGACAACCTGTGTCAGCGTCAGTGCGCCTTCATGATTCAGATTCCAGACGTGAATTTGCTGGCTCTCAGGGCTGGCGATATAAACTGTTTGCTTCATGAATGCTCCTTTGCATTTAGCAACTGACTGTAACAGCTAAAATTAGTCGCTTTTGGCGGTGAATGCTGAATTAAAACGCAGAATTTTGTCCGATAGTGGTATCGGTGTACCATTCGCGCAGACGAAAATTCTTAACCTTAATCTGGAATACGCCATGACCACACGCGTGATTGCTCTCGACTTAGACGGCACCTTATTGACCCCGAAAAAGACCCTGCTTCCATCATCGATAGAAGCCCTGGCCCGTGCTCGCGAAGCAGGCTATCGATTAATCATCGTCACAGGTCGCCATCACGTCGCTATTCATCCTTTTTATCAGGCGCTGGCGCTGGATACACCTGCTATTTGCTGTAATGGCACCTATTTGTATGATTATCATGCAAAAACAGTGCTGGAAGCGGACCCAATGCCCGTTAATAAAGCCCTGCAACTCATTGAGATGCTGAATGAACACCACATTCACGGTCTGATGTATGTCGATGATGCAATGGTCTATGAGCACCCGACCGGCCATGTCATTCGCACGTCTAACTGGGCGCAAACCCTGCCGCCGGAACAGCGTCCGACTTTCACACAAGTCGCTTCTCTGGCTGAAACGGCGCAACAAGTTAACGCCGTATGGAAGTTCGCCCTGACGCACGATGACCTGCCGCAATTGCAGCATTTTGGTAAGCATGTCGAACATGAACTGGGACTGGAGTGTGAATGGTCCTGGCACGATCAGGTTGATATTGCACGCGGCGGCAACAGCAAAGGTAAACGTTTGACGAAATGGGTTGAGGCACAAGGTTGGTCGATGGAAAACGTCGTGGCATTCGGCGATAACTTTAATGATATCAGTATGCTGGAAGCCGCTGGTACAGGCGTGGCGATGGGCAACGCCGATGACGCGGTAAAAGCGCGCGCCAACATTGTGATTGGTGATAACACCACCGACAGCATTGCCCAGTTCATTTATAGCCACCTGATTTAATCAGGCGGTTATCGACACACTTTTAATTTGCGCGTACAGCCACAGGCCTGGTTTGATCGCCAGTTCATCCCTGGCCCACGGGCTGATACGCGCCCACAGCGTTTTACCGCCGACTTCCAGCTCCACTTCCACCTGGCCGTTGTCGTCATAACTATTAACAACTTTTGCCCGCAATACGTTACGAATGCTGGTTTGCTGCGGCGGTTGTAAAACCAGAGAAACATCGGAAGCCTGAATGCGGATACGTAGCGCAGCTTGCAGCGGTTCGTCCAGCTTATTGACCCACAAATGCTGATCGCCCAGCGCCAGCGCGGTCATCGCGTAATGCGGATGATGCTCAAGCACCGTCACTTTCAGAATGCTACTTTGTTGCTCTTTCGGCAGCCACGGATTCATCACGCTACTGCCCCACACTTCTTCCAGCGCGCCAAAGGCTTTCACCTGACCGTTTTCCAGTACCATCACTCTGTCTGCCAGATGGAGGATCTCATCCAGCGAATGGCTGACATACAACATCGGAATGTTGATTTCCCGCGTCAGACGTTGCAGATAAGGCAACAGTTCGCGTTTACGCGGAATATCCAGTGACGCCAGCGGTTCATCCAGCAACAGCAATTCCGGTGCTGTCAGCAAAGCCCGACCAATCGCCACGCGCTGTTTTTCGCCTCCGGACAGGCCGCCTGGTAAACGATCAAGCAACGGTTCAATGCCTAAAAGCGCCACCAGCTTATCGAACTGATTGACCATGCTTTTTGCCATGCCGTAGCGCAAATTGCCACGCACTTTATAATGCGGAAACAGCCGTGCATCCTGAAACACATAGCCAACGCGACGCTTTTCTGGCGTCAGGCAGATACCTTTTTCGGCATCATTTAGTACCCGACCATTGAGGACAATCCGCCCTTTTTGCGGGCGCGTCAGCCCACTGATGGCGTTAATCAGCGAGGTTTTTCCAGCACCAGAGGCACCAAAAATAGCGGTGATGCCATTGGCGGGCAGCGTTTCATTAATGGTCAGGCAATGGTTGCCCAACGTCTGGGAAAAATTCAGTTCCAGCATGATTAGCGCCCCGCCCGTTCACGGCTGATTCTGGCCAGCCATTCTGAAATCAACAGGGAGATCATCGCCAGCGCAATAGAAATAATACACAGTCTCGCCGCGCCACTTTCCCCGCCTGGGGTCTGGATCAGGGTATACATAGCAGAAGGAATGGTTCGCGTTTCACCAGGAATGTTCGACACAAAGGTGATGGTTGCGCCAAATTCACCGAGCGAACGAGCGAATGCCAGTACCGTACCAACAATAATTCCCGGCAACGTCAGCGGTAAGGTAATAGTGAAGAAGACACGCCAGCGCCCGGCACCCAACGTTCTTGCGGCCTGCTCCAGTTTGATATCAACACCTTCCAGCGCCAGACGAATCGCCCGCACCATCAGCGGAAAAGACATGACAGCGGCAGCGAGAACCGCACCACGCCAGCTAAACGCGAAAGAAAGACCAAACCAGTCATACAGACGTTCACCGATAAATCCGCGCCGTCCCATCGAAACTAATAATAAGTAACCGACGACCACGGGCGGTAACACCAGCGGTAGATGCAGTACGCTGTCGAGCAGAGCTTTGCCCGGAAACGTGCAACGTACCAGTAACCAGGCAAAAAAGATCCCAAACGGCAGGCTAAACAGCACAGCCAGGGAAGAAACTTTCAGGCTTAATAAAACTGCCTGCCATTCTGGATCGGTCAGTATCATTACTTGGTTGTAAATCCGTAACGTTTAAAGATTTCCGCAGCCTGCGGCCCCTTCAGATAATCATAAAATGCTTTCACTGTCGCATTATTATGCCCTTCCACAACAGCAACCGGATATTCCACTTTTTTATGTGAATCTTCCGGGAAGGTGGCAACCACTTTACCCCTTTGCTGGCAACTGCGTCAGAACCGTAAACAATACCCAGCGGCGCTTCATTGCGTTCGACCAACGCCAGCGCGCCACGAACATCTTCCGCCGGAGCCAGTTTCGGGGAGAGCGTATCCCATGCGCCCAGTTTTTGCAGTGCTTCTTTTGCATAAATGCCAGCAGGGACATGTTCCGGATCGCCAACCGCGAGGCGACCGCCATTCAGCAGCGAAGTCCAGTTAGTTTTGCTGTCGATGGTGAAATCTTTCTGCTCGCTGGCTTTCGGTGCTACAACGACCAGGCTATTGCCGAGCAGTGTCTGGCGCGAAGCCGTATCGATCGCTTTTTTATCAACCGCATAATCCATCCATTTCTGATCGGCAGAAATAAACAGATCCGCAGGCGCACCCGCTTCAATCTGACGGGCCAAAGTAGATGACGAAGCGAAAGAAGAAACCACATCCACGCCTTTCTCTTTTTTTATACTGCGTAGCAATGTCCTGCATTGCGTTAGTCAGTGATGCGGCGGCGAACACCGTGATTTTCCCTTCATCTGCCAGTGCATTGCCAGCAACAGCGAAAGAGAGTGCCGCCCCGGTAAACAAGTTCAACCATTTACGAGCCATTGGTAACCCCTTAATGTAACGTTATGTAGGCGTCAATATAACGGCAAGTTCGGAATTTTCCCAGCAGTTATTGCTAACCTTTGTGAGGTAGATGAGAAAAATATCGGCAGGAAAAGCAGGAAGTTGAGAAAAGAAAATGCCCGACTAAGCGGGCATTCAGGGGAATCAATGATTTTGTCCGGGCTGGTCTTTTTTACCAACACCAGAAAAGATGTTGAATACTTCACCAAGACCGTAAATCAGACCCAGGATGATGCCATCACGACAGGTACCATGATTACGGCGAATACCAGACTTTTTAATAACTCTAACATGGTCAACTCCAGATATAGTCATGAGACTATTCTAACCGCTAAGCACAGAAAAGCACTCCCCTTTTGTGCGGTCAGCTTTGCGTGGCGTTCGTTTTCCGTCACAATAAGACTTTTGCCAGGACATTGTTATGCAGGCCGAAATCCTTCTCACCCTTAAGCTCCAACAAAAATTATTCGCCGACCCGCGCCGCATTTCGCTACTAAAACACATTGCGCTTTCCGGTTCCATTAGCCAGGGAGCGAAAGATGCCGGTATCAGCTATAAAAGCGCCTGGGATGCCATTAACGAGATGAATCAGTTAAGTGAGCATATTCTGGTTGAGCGCGCAACAGGCGGTAAAGGTGGCGGCGGCGCAGTACTGACCCGCTATGGTCAGCGACTGATTCAGCTCTATGACTTACTGGCGCAAATCCAGCAAAAAGCCTTTGATGTGTTAAGTGACGATGACGCCCTGCCGCTGAACAGCCTGCTGGCCGCGATCTCACGTTTTTCACTGCAAACCAGCGCCCGTAACCAGTGGTTCGGTACCATCACCGCCCGCGATCATGATGACGTTCAACAGCATGTTGATGTCTTACTGGCTGATGGAAAAACACGCCTGAAAGTCGCAATTACCGCACAAAGCGGCGCACGTCTGGGGCTGGATGAAGGCAAAGAAGTGTTGATATTGCTAAAAGCGCCGTGGGTAGGCATTACTCAGGACGAGGCGGTCGCGCAAAACGCTGACAACCAATTACCGGGTATTATTAGTCATATTGAGCGCGGCGCAGAGCAGTGCGAAGTATTAATGGCGCTACCCGACGGGCAAACACTGTGCGCCACAGTGCCGGTAAATGAAGCGACTTCTCTTCAGCAAGGACAGAATGTCACGGCCTACTTTAATGCCGACAGCGTGATTATCGCCACGCTGTGCTAAGCGTGTTGACAATTTGTTATGAAACACGTATCCCTGTCAGTAATCGCTGCACAAAATGGGATATAAAATGTCATCGTTGCAAATTTTGCAAGGCACGTTTCGTCTTGGCGACACAAAAACGCTGCAATTGCCTCGGCTAACGTTAAACGCGGGTGATAGTTGGGCGTTTGTCGGTTCGAATGGAAGCGGGAAATCGGCGCTGGCCCGCGCGCTGTCGGGGGAACTTCCGCTTTTGAAAGGTGAACGGCAAAGCCAGTTTTCCCACATCACTCGTCTCTCCTTCGAGCAATTGCAAAAGCTCGTCAGCGACGAATGGCAGCGGAATAACACCGATATGCTTAGTCCTGGCGAAGATGACACCGGGCGTACCACGGCTGAGATCATTCAGGATGAAGTAAAGGATACTCCGCGTTGCATGCAACTGGCGCAGCAGTTCGGTATTACCGCCCTCCTCGACCGACGCTTTAAATACCTTTCCACTGGCGAGACGCGAAAAACCCTGCTGTGTCAGGCGCTGATGTCGGAGCCTGACTTGTTGATTCTTGATGAGCCGTTCGATGGCCTGGATGTTGCCTCACGTCAGCAGCTGGCTGAGCTACTCGCCTCGTTACATCAGTCCGGTATTACTCTGGTACTGGTGCTCAATCGCTTCGATGAGATCCCAGAATTTGTCCAGTTTGCTGGCGTGCTGGCGGATTGCACGTTAGCGGAAACTGGCGCTAAAGAAGAACTGCTCAACAAGCACTCGTCGCGCAACTGGCACATAGCGAACAGCTTGAAGGTGTGCAACTGCCGGAGCCGGATGAACCTTCAGCACGTCACGCCTTACCCGCCAACGAACCGCGCATTGTGCTGAACAACGGCGTGGTTTCTTATAACGATCGCCCCATTCTTAATAACCTTAGCTGGCAGGTGAATCCAGGCGAACACTGGCAAATTGTCGGGCCAAATGGCGCGGGAAAATCGACGTTATTAAGCCTGATTACTGGCGATCATCCGCAAGGTTACAGCAACGATTTGACGCTTTTCGGACGACGTCGCGGCAGCGGCGAAACCATCTGGGATATCAAAAAGCATATCGGTTACGTCAGCAGTAGTTTGCATCTGGATTACCGGGTCAGCACTACCGTGCGTAATGTGATTCTTTCTGGCTATTTTGATTCGATTGGCATTTATCAGGCCGTTTCGGATCGCCAGCAAAAACTGGTGCAGCAGTGGCTGGATATTCTCGGTATTGATAAACGCACGGCTGACGCTCCGTTCCATAGTCTTTCCTGGGGACAGCAGCGTCTGGCGCTGATCGTCCGCGCACTGGTGAAACATCCGACGTTGCTTATTCTCGATGAACCACTACAGGGGCTGGACCCGCTCAATCGCCAGCTTATCCGCCGTTTTGTTGATGTGCTGATTAGCGAAGGTGAAACGCAATTGTTGTTTGTTTCGCACCACGCTGAAGATGCGCCTGCCTGTATTACCCATCGTCTGGAGTTCGTGCCGGACGGTGACTTTTATCGCTATGCGCTGACAAAAATAAACTGAGTCGGTAATGCTGACTGTACCGGAGGCGGCCTAAGCGCCCTCTCCGGCCTACAGTTAGACGCATCCAGGCATAAAACCGAGACTTTTTTCAGATAAAAAGCGCAATCATTCATAAACCCTCTGTTTTATAATCACTTAATCGCACATAAAAAACGGCTAAATTCTTGTGTAAACGATTCCACTAATTTATTCCATGTCACACTTTTCGCATCTTTGTTATGCTATGGTTATTTCATACCATAAGCCTAATGGAGCGAATTATGAGAGTTCTGGTTACCGGTGGTAGCGGTTACATTGGAAGTCATACCTGTGTGCAATTACTGCAAAACGGTCATGATGTCATCATTCTTGATAACCTCTGTAACAGTAAGCGCAGCGTACTGCCTGTTATCGAGCGTTTAGGCGGCAAACATCCAACGTTTGTTGAAGGCGATATCCGTAACGAAGCGTTGATGACCGAGATCCTGCACGATCACGCTATCGACACCGTGATCCACTTCGCCGGGCTGAAAGCCGTTGGCGAATCGGTACAAAAACCGCTTGAATATTACGACAACAATGTCAACGGTACTCTGCGCCTGATTAGCGCCATGCGCGCCGCTAACGTCAAAAACTTTATCTTTAGCTCCTCCGCCACCGTTTATGGCGATCAGCCCAAAATTCCATATGTTGAAAGCTTCCCGACCGGCACACCGCAAAGCCCTTACGGCAAAAGCAAGCTGATGGTGGAACAGATCCTCACCGATCTGCAAAAAGCCCAGCCGGACTGGAGCATTGCCCTGCTGCGCTACTTCAACCCGGTTGGCGCACATCCGTCGGGCGATATGGGCGAAGATCCGCAAGGCATTCCAAATAACCTGATGCCATACATCGCCCAGGTTGCTGTAGGCCGTCGCGACTCGCTGGCGATTTTTGGTAACGATTATCCGACCGAAGACGGTACTGGCGTGCGCGATTACATCCACGTAATGGATCTGGCGGACGGTCACGTCGTGGCGATGGAGAAACTGGCGAACAAGCCAGGCGTACACATCTACAACCTCGGCGCTGGCGTAGGCAGCAGCGTGCTGGACGTGGTTAATGCCTTCAGCAAAGCCTGCGGCAAACCGGTTAATTATCATTTTGCACCGCGTCGCGAGGGCGACCTTCCGGCCTACTGGGCGGACGCCAGCAAAGCCGACCGTGAACTGAACTGGCGCGTAACGCGCACACTCGATGAAATGGCGCAGGACACCTGGCACTGGCAGTCACGCCATCCACAGGGATATCCCGATTAAGGAACGACCATGACGCAATTTAACCCCGTTGATCATCCACATCGCCGCTACAACCCGCTCACCGGGCAATGGATTCTGGTTTCACCGCACCGCGCTAAGCGCCCCTGGCAGGGGGCGCAGGAAACGCCAGCCAAACAGGTGTTACCTGCGCACGATCCAAATTGCTTCCTCTGCGCAGGTAATGTACGGGTGACAGGCGATAAAAACCCCGATTACACCGGGACTTACGTTTTCACTAATGACTTTGCGGCCTTGATGTCTGACACGCCAGATGCGCCAGAAAGTAACGATCCGCTGATGCGTTGCCAGAGCGCGCGCGGCACCAGCCGGGTGATCTGCTTTTCACCGGATCACAGTAAAACGTTGCCAGAACTGAGCGTTGCGGCATTGACGGAAATCGTCAAAACCTGGCAGGAGCAAACCGCAGAGCTGGGAAAAACGTACCCGTGGGTACAGGTCTTTGAAAACAAAGGCGCGGCGATGGGCTGCTCTAACCCGCATCCGCACGGACAGATTTGGGCAAATAGCTTCCTGCCTAACGAAGCTGAGCGCGAAGACCGCCTGCAAAAAGAATATTTCGCCGGGCAGAAATCACCAATGCTGGTGGATTATGTTCAGCGCGAGCTGGCAGACGGTAGCCGTACCGTTGTCGAAACCGAACACTGGTTAGCCGTTGTACCTTACTGGGCTGCCTGGCCGTTCGAAACGCTACTGCTGCCCAAAGCCCACGTTTTGCGGATCACCGATTTGACCGACGCCCAGCGCAGCGATTTGGCACTGGCGTTGAAAAAGCTGACCAGTCGTTATGACAACCTCTTCCAGTGCTCCTTCCCCTACTCTATGGGCTGGCACGGCGCGCCATTTAATGGCGAAGAGAATCAACACTGGCAGCTGCACGCGCACTTTTATCCGCCTCTGTTGCGCTCCGCCACCGTACGTAAATTTATGGTTGGTTATGAAATGCTGGCAGAAACCCAGCGAGACCTGACCGCAGAACAGGCAGCAGAGCGTTTGCGCGCAGTCAGCGATATCCATTTTCGCGAATCCGGAGTGTAAGAAATGAGTCTGAAAGAAAAACACAATCTCTGTTTGCCAACGCATTTGGCTACCCTGCCACTCACACCATTCAGGCGCCTGGCCGCGTGAATTTGATTGGTGAACACACCGACTACAACGACGGTTTCGTTCTGCCCTGCGCGATTGATTATCAAACCGTGATCAGTTGTGCACCACGCGATGACCGTAAAGTTCGCGTGATGGCAGCCGATTATGAAAATCAGCTCGACGAGTTTTCCCTCGATGCGCCCATTGTCGCGCATGAAAGCTATCAATGGGCTAACTACGTTCGTGGCGTGGTGAAACATCTGCAACTGCGTAACAACAGCTTCGGCGGCGTGGACATGGTGATCAGCGGCAATGTGCCGCAGGGTGCCGGGTTAAGTTCTTCCGCTTCACTGGAAGTCGCGGTCGGAACCGTATTGCAGCAGCTTTATCATTTGCCGCTGGACGGCGCACAAATCGCGCTTAACGGTCAGGAAGCAGAAAACCAGTTTGTTGGCTGTAACTGCGGGATCATGGATCAGCTAATTTCCGCACTCGGCAAGAAAGATCATGCCTTGCTGATTGACTGCCGCTCACTGGGGACTAAAGCAGTTTCCATGCCGAAAGGTGTGGCTGTCGTCATCATTAACAGTAACTTCAAACGTACCCTGGTTGGCAGCGAATACAACACCCGTCGTGAACAGTGCGAAACCGGTGCGCGTTTCTTCCAGCAGCCAGCTCTGCGCGATGTCACCATTGAAGAGTTCAACGCTGTTGCGCATGAACTGGACCCAATCGTGGCGAAACGCGTGCGTCATATCCTGACTGAAAACGCCCGCACCGTTGAAGCTGCCAGCGCGCTGGAGCAAGGCGACCTGAAACGTATGGGCGAGTTGATGGCGGAGTCTCATGCCTCTATGCGCGATGATTTCGAAATCACCGTGCCGCAAATTGACACTCTGGTAGAAATCGTCAAAGCTGTGATTGGCGACAAAGGTGGCGTACGCATGACCGGCGGCGGATTTGGCGGCTGCATCGTCGCGCTGATCCCGGAAGAGCTGGTGCCTGCAGTACAGCAAGCTGTCGCTGAACAATATGAAGCAAAAACAGGTATTAAAGAGACTTTTTACGTTTGTAAACCATCACAAGGAGCAGGACAGTGCTGAACGAAACTCCCGCACTGGCACCCGATGGTCAGCCGTACCGACTGTTAACTTTGCGTAACAACGCAGGGATGGTAGTCACGCTGATGGACTGGGGTGCGACTTTACTTTCCGCCCGTATTCCGCTTTCCGATGGCAGCGTCCGCGAGGCGCTGCTTGGCTGCGCCAGCCCGGAATGCTATCAGGATCAGGCCGCATTTCTGGGGGCCTCTATTGGTCGTTATGCCAACCGCATCGCCAATAGCCGTTATACCTTTGACGGTGAAACCGTGACGCTTTCGCCAAGTCAGGGCGTTAACCAGCTGCACGGCGGCCCGGAAGGGTTCGACAAACGTCGCTGGCAGATTGTGAACCAGAATGATCGTCAGGTGCTATTTGCCCTGAGTTCAGATGATGGCGATCAGGGCTTCCCGGGTAATCTCGGCGCGACGGTGCAATATCGTCTGACCGACGATAACCGTATCTCCATTACTTATCGCGCCACAGTTGATAAACCTTGCCCGGTGAATATGACTAATCACGTCTATTTCAATCTTGACGGCGAGCAGTCTGACGCGCGCAATCATAAGTTGCAGATTCTGGCGGACGAATATCTGCCGGTTGATGAAGGCGGCATTCCGCACGACGGTCTGAAATCTGTCGCCGGAACCTCTTTTGATTTCCGCAGCGCCAAAATCATCGCCAGTGAGTTTCTTGCCGACGACGATCAGCGCAAAGTGAAAGGTTACGATCACGCGTTCTTGTTACAGGCCAAAGGCGATGGCAAGAAAGTGGCGGCGCATGTCTGGTCAGCAGATGAAAAATTGCAGCTGAAGGTCTACACCACCGCTCCGGCTCTGCAATTCTACTCCGGCAACTTCCTCGGCGGCACACCGTCGCGGGGAACCGAACCTTACGCCGACTGGCAAGGGCTGGCTCTGGAAAGCGAATTTCTGCCGGACAGCCCGAACCACCCTGAATGGCCGCAACCGGACTGCTTCCTGCGTCCGGCGAAGAGTATTCCAGCCTGACGGAATATCAGTTTATTGCTCAGTAATGTTAAGCCCTCGTCATGAGGGCTTTATCCTCATATTGTTCAAATCACCAGCAAACACCGACATATTTGCAACTCAATATTCACAACAACCTTACACTGCGACACTATTTTCGCTATGGTTATGCGTAAGCATTGCTGTTGCTTCGTCACGGCAATATAATGAGAATTATTATCATTAAAAGATGATTTGAGGAGTAAAGTATATGGCTGTAACTAAGCTGGTTCTGGTTCGTCATGGCGAAAGTCAGTGGAACAAAGAAAACCGTTTCACCGGTTGGTACGACGTGGATCTGTCTGAGAAAGGCGTAAGCGAAGCAAAAGCAGCAGGTAAGCTGCTGAAAGAGGAAGGTTACAGCTTTGACTTTGCTTACACCTCTGTGCTGAAACGCGCTATTCATACCCTATGGAATGTGCTGGACGAACTGGATCAGGCATGGCTGCCCGTTGAGAAATCCTGGAAACTGAACGAACGTCACTACGGTGCATTGCAGGGTCTGAACAAAGCGGAAACCGCTGAAAAGTATGGCGACGAGCAGGTGAAACAGTGGCGTCGTGGTTTTGCGGTGACTCCGCCGGAACTGACTAAAGATGATGAGCGTTATCCGGGTCACGATCCGCGTTACGCGAAACTGAGCGAGAAAGAGCTGCCACTGACGGAAAGCCTGGCGCTGACCATTGACCGCGTGATCCCTTACTGGAATGAAACCATTCTGCCGCGTATGAAGAGCGGTGAGCGCGTCATCATCGCTGCACACGGTAACTCGTTACGTGCGCTGGTGAAATATCTCGATAACATGAGCGAAGAAGAGATTCTTGAGCTGAATATCCCGACCGGCGTGCCGCTGGTTTATGAGTTTGACGAGAACTTCAAACCGCTGAAACGCTATTATCTGGGTAATGCTGATGAGATCGCGGCGAAAGCAGCAGCCGTTGCGAACCAGGGTAAAGCGAAGTAAACGTCATTCGTTTAAAAATGAGAAAGCCGACTGCAAGTGAGTCGGCTTTTTTGTTTGTCGTTGCTAACAATGGAGCACATTGCCTGATGCGACGCTGCGCGTCTTATCAGGCCTCCGGTGATTAATCGGATACGCCACTCTGACGGCGCATCCGACAATTAAACTTTACCCGCGACGCGCTTTTACTGCATTCGCCAGTTGACGTAACAGAGCATCGGTATCATCCCAGCCAATGCAGGCATCGGTGATGCTCTTGCCATAGGCCAGCGGTTCCCCACTCTCGAGGCTCTGATTGCCTTCCACCAGATGGCTTTCCACCATCACGCCAATAATAGCCTTTTCGCCACCGGCAATCTGCTGGCAAACGTCAGCACAAACATCCATCTGCTTTTTGAATTGTTTGGACGAGTTGGCGTGGCTGAAATCGATCATCACCTGCGCTGGCAGACCTGCTTTGTTCAGCCCGTCTTTCACTTCAGCAACGTGCTTCGCGCTGTAGTTAGGCTCTTTACCGCCGCGCAGAATGATATGGCAATCGCCGTTACCGCTGGTATTCACAATCGCCGAATGCCCCCATTTCGTTACGGACAGGAAGCAGTGCGGCGCACCGGCGGCATTAATAGCATCGATAGCCACTTTAATCGTACCATCAGTGCCATTTTTGAAGCCTACCGGGCAAGAAAGACCAGACGCCAGTTCGCGGTGCACCTGCGATTCCGTAGTACGTGCGCCAATTGCGCCCCAGCTCATCAGGTCAGCGAGATATTGTGGGGTGATCATATCCAGGAATTCACCCGCCGCTGGCAGACCGCTGTCGTTAATATCGAGCAGCAATTTGCGGGCAATACGCAGACCGTCGTTGATCTGGAAGCTGTTATCCATATGCGGATCGTTAATCAGCCCTTTCCAGCCCACCGTTGTACGCGGCTTTTCAAAATAGACGCGCATTACGATTTCCAGCTCATCTTTCAGCTCTTCACGCAGCGCCAGCAAGCGAGTGGCATACTCTTTTGCTGCGACAGGATCATGAATTGAGCATGGGCCAATCACCACCAACAGGCGATCATCATTACCTTTCAGGATCTTATGGATCGCTTTTCGGGCATGGGCGACCGTATTCGCGGCATTTTCAGTAGCGGGGAATTTTTCCAGCAATGCGACAGGAGGAAGTAACTCTTTGATTTCTTTGATGCGTAAATCGTCGTTCTGATAATTCATGTCTGTTCCAGTGTTGCCATACTTATCTTAGTGAATGCAATACTTCCAATCTATATCTTCCGTCAGAATGTGTAAACGGGGTTTTACACTATGAACGGATTAATCCTGGAATTAGCAAGAAAAACGCCAGATTGTCGCGAAAAACGAGATCTCTCCTACAATTTCTAACTGTAACTCCTTTGTTTGTTAATTATTTCAAGATTCTCTGCTGGGTATCTTTGCCTGGCTGAAATCTTAAACCATTGCCTTATATTCACCTGCAAATGCACTGTTGGAAGAGGTTATCCGACATAACGACCATAACAGGAGCATCCTATGAAAATGACAAAACTGGCCACACTATTTTTGACTGCCACTCTAAGCCTTGCCAGCGGTGCCGCACTGGCTGCCGATAGCGGAGCACAAACTAATAACGGCCAGGCAAACGCCGCAGCTGATGCGGGCCAGGTAGCCCCTGACGCCCGTGAAAATGTCGCGCCAAATAACGTCGACAATAACGGGGTAAATACCGGTTCTGGTGGCACAATGCTGCATTCGGATGGTTCTTCAATGAACAATGACGGAATGACCAAAGATGAAGAGCACAAGAACACCATGTGCAAAGATGCCGCTGTCCTGATATCAATAAAAAGTCCAAACCGGTGATGGCATCAATAATGATGTCGATACCAAAACCGACGGTACCACGCAGTAACCCTGCAAAATAGCCAATAATGGGAGAGCGGAGTCTCTCCCTTTTTTAATTTTCACTTCTAAAAGCAGTATGATGTCATAAAGTTAAGTGAGAATAATTAAGGGATGACTCGTCATGGCGCACTCACACTCACACACTTCCTCACACCTGCCAGAAGATAATAATGCTCGTCGCTTGTTGTATGCTTTCGGCGTGACTGCCGGGTTTATGCTCGTAGAAGTCATTGGTGGTTTTCTTTCCGGTTCTCTGGCATTGCTGGCCGATGCGGGTCATATGTTGACCGATACTGCCGCCCTGCTTTTCGCCCTACTCGCAGTGCAATTTTCCCGTCGTCCTCCCACCATTCGCCACACTTTCGGTTGGCTAAGATTGACCACGCTCGCGGCGTTTGTGAATGCCATCGCCCTGGTGGTGATTACTATTTTGATTGTCTGGGAGGCGATAGAACGCTTCCGCACTCCGCGTCCGGTCGAGGGCGGCATGATGATGGCAATTGCCGTGGCTGGGCTGCTGGCAAATATACTTTCTTTCTGGTTACTTCATCACGGCAGCGAAGAGAAAAACCTCAACGTGCGAGCAGCGGCACTGCATGTGCTCGGGGACCTGCTGGGTTCGGTTGGGGCTATTATTGCCGCGTTGATTATTATCTGGACCGGCTGGACACCTGCTGACCCCATTCTCTCAATACTGGTGTCGCTTCTGGTTCTGCGTAGCGCGTGGCGACTGTTGAAAGATAGCGTGAATGAATTACTTGAAGGTGCACCGGTATCGCTGGATATCGCCGAACTGAAGCGTCGTATGTGCCGGGAAATCCCGGAAGTCCGCAATGTGCACCATGTACATGTATGGATGGTAGGCGAGAAGCCGGTGATGACGCTGCATGTGCAGGTGATCCCGCCACACGATCACGATGCCTTGTTAGATCAGATCCAACACTACCTGATGGATCACTATCAGATTGAGCACGCCACTATTCAGATGGAATATCAACCTTGTCATGGGCCAGACTGCCACCTGAATGAAGGGGTGTCTGGCCATTCACATCATCACCATTAATGGGACAGCGCGCGTGAGCCTCTTTCGCGTGCGCTGTTGATCCACATCCGGCTGCCGTTGAGCGCAATAAAGGTCAGGATGATGTACTCCAGAGACATGGCGTAAACGCCCTGAAGTGCAAAAATAACGACGCTAATCACGTTAATAATCACCCACAACAGCCAGTTTTCCACATATTTACGCGTCATCAGAATCATTGCCACGATAGATAACACCATCATGCAGGAATCCCAGAACGGGAAAGCGTCCGGTTGCAGTTCAGGCATCGCAACCTGTAATCCTAATGCTTGCATGATGATGACTGCCACGCGGGTCAAAAATGCAAACACCGGATTGATAAATACCGTCATCAGACCAATCGAAACAACGCAAACCGCCAACCAGCATAGCGCCTTCGGCAATGGCAACCAGCGAATTTTCAACTCCGCCTCGTTCTGACTGGTTTGTCGCGACCACGCATACCAGCCGTAAATATTCGCGGCAAAGAAAAACATCTGTAATAGCAGGCTGGCATACAGCTGAATCTGAAAGAAAATAATGCCAAACAAGGTGACGTTGATCAGGCCAAAGAAGTAGTTGCTGATCTTCTCCAGACTGGCAAGGCCAATACACAACAACCCGGCGATCGTGCCTACCGCTTCGATCCATGAGAGATCATAACCGCCTGCTCCTATTGGTATATGTACCAGGATATTCTGCACACTAAAAAATCCATCTTTCCCCCAAAGCGTAACGTTACGCCTTATTATTCGTTATCCACGTAGTGTAGCCGCAAAATCCAGCATACGATTGAGCGGCACCAGCGCCCTCTCTCGCAGCCTTTCATCAACATGAACCTCGTGATTGCTTCCTTCCTGTTCTAATGCCTCTGCGATGGCCTGAAGGCCATTCATGGCCATCCACGGACAATGCGCGCAGCTGCGGCAGGTTGCACCCTCACCCGCGGTTGGTGCTTCCAGTAACTCTTTATCTGGCACCGCCTGCTGCATTTTGTAGAAAATGCCCCGATCGGTTGCCACGATAAGTCGCTGATGTGGCAATGTTTTCGCAGCAGCGATCAGTTGACTGGTGGAACCGACCGCATCCGCCATATCGACAATAGCTTGCGGTGATTCTGGATGCACCAGTATGGCAGCATCCGGGTATTCTTCTTGCAAGCGGGTTAACGCCTGAGTCTTAAACTCATCATGCACAATGCAGGCACCCTGCCAACATAAAATGTCTGCGCCCGTCTGTTTTTGCACGTAACGCCCCAGATGTTTGTCGGGTGCCCAGATGATTTTTTCACCCAAACTATCCAGATGATCAATAAGTTCGACGGCAATGCTTGAAGTTACCACCCAATCTGCCCGCGCTTTTACCGCAGCAGAAGTGTTGGCGTAGACGACGACAGTATGATCGGGATGGGCATCGCAAAATGCGTTAAATTCTTCAACAGGGCAGCCGAGATCCAGTGAACATTCAGCCTGAAGTGTCGGCATCAGAATTGTTTTTTCCGGACTGAGAATTTTGGCGGTTTCTCCCATAAATCTCACCCCCGCGACTAACAACGTAGAAGCGGGATGCTTTGCACCGAAGCGCGCCATTTCCAGAGAATCAGAAATACAGCCACCGGTTTCTTCTGCCAGTTGTTGAATTTCGGGATCGGTGTAGTAGTGGGCAACCATCACCGCATTACGTTCTTTTAGCAGACGTTTTATCTTCTCACGGTAATACGCTTTTTCATCAATACTTAACGGCGTCGGCTTCGGGGGGAAAGGATAAATCGCCGCTTCAGGATCAAACATCACGCTCATCTTACCATCTCGTTTTACAGGCTTAACGTTAAAACCGACATGAGCGTAATATTCGCTGTTATCGGTGAAATTTGTTTTATATGCTAAACAAGATAGTCGAATGGTGGGGAAAAGTCACTCGAATTACGCCTAATTCCACCGACGTAGAGTTGCTTGCACAGTAAGCTCTGAAGATGTCATCAGGTTACACAGTGAAATTGAGGATGCCTGAATAGCAAAAAAGCGCCTTTAGGGCGCTTTTTTACATTGGTGGGTCGTGCAGGATTCGAACCTGCGACCAATTGATTAAAAGTCAACTGCTCTACCAACTGAGCTAACGACCCCTTGCGGGATTATGCTGCTTTTAATCATTCAGGATGGTGGGTCGTGCAGGATTCGAACCTGCGACCAATTGATTAAAAGTCAACTGCTCTACCAACTGAGCTAACGACCCATACGGGTGTTACCTGAAAGATTTCTACTGAACCAATCTTTAAAATTGGTGGGTCGTGCAGGATTCGAACCCTGCGACCAATTGATTAAAAGTCAACTGCTCTACCAACTGAGCTAACGACCCGAGTGGTGGGTGATGACGGGATCGAACCGCCGACCCCCTCCTTGTAAGGGAGGTGCTCTCCCAGCTGAGCTAATCACCCGATACTGCGCTGGATACTACAAACTACTTCCACCGAACCCACCGTAATTAGTGGTGGGTCGTGCAGGATTCGAACCTGCGACCAATTGATTAAAAGTCAACTGCTCTACCAACTGAGCTAACGACCCGGTGGTGGGTGATGACGGGATCGAACCGCCGACCCCCTCCTTGTAAGGGAGGTGCTCTCCCAGCTGAGCTAATCACCCGATACTACGCTGGATACTACAACTAACTATGTTAGTGGTGGGTCGTGCAGGATGACTCGACTTCGTCTCGCCCTTCGGGCCGTTGCTGACGCAACGTTATCCTTCACGTTTTACTACCGCTTCCACCTTAGCGATTGGTGGGTCGTGCAGGATTCGAACCTGCGACCAATTGATTAAAAGTCAACTGCTCTACCAACTGAGCTAACGACCCACTTTTTCGTTGCTTTCGGTTTGTTTGATATCCCGTGGCAACGGCGGCATATATTACTGATTTCAGACTTGAGCGCAACAAAAATTTCGATGTAGATCACTCAACTGCTTATGATTCGCACGACACGACCAGAAATAATGCGACTTCTGGTCGTGTGTTATGCATTACATCGCGTTCAGACGTTTTTGCGCCTGTTTAGCGCCATCAGTACCAGGGTATTTACTGATAACCTGCTGGTATACGGCTTTCGCTTTTGCGGTGTCACCTTTGTCCTGCATGATGACGCCGACTTTAAACATCGCATCTGCAGCCTTCGGTGACTTCGGATAGTTTTTCACTACCGAAGCAAAATAATACGCCGCATCATCTTTTTTACCCTTGTTGTAGTTTAACTGACCCAGCCAATAATTGGCGTTTGGCAGGTAAGTTGAATCAGGGTAATTTTTGATGAAATTCTGAAATGCCACCATTGCGTCATCCTGGCGGGATTTATCCTGCACCAGCGCAATAGCTGCATTGTAATCCGTGTTTGCATCACCGCTTTTCACCGGCGCGCCAGCATTCGCAGTACCAGCATCAGCTGTCGGCGTCGTTGATGCCGCCGCACCGCTTTGATCACCGCTGGTTGATTGCGCCGCTGCACCACCGCTGCTGAGGCTGTCGATCTGCAACAGGATCTGCTTTTGCCGCTCCACGACCTGATTCAGTTGATACTGATTTTCCTGAATCTGACCACGCAGGGAATCAATATCGGATTGATTATCAGAGAGTTGTTGCTGGAGTTGGGTTAAAAGCTGGCTGTGAGCATTAGAAATACGCTCAAGTTGAGTGACGCGGTCTTCGACCGAGCCTGAGCCGACACTACTGATTGGTGCCTGAGCAAAAGCGGCCCAGGGGGCCGCTATACCAACCAGTAACGACAGACTCAATAGTTGATGTCTGAAGTTACTGCTCATGCAATTCTCTTAGTAAACCAGTACCGCACGACGGTTTTTGGAGTATGCCGCTTCGTCATGACCCAGTACTGCAGGTTTTTCTTTACCGTAAGAAACGATGGAGATCTGGTCTGCAGAAACGCCTTTACCCTGCAGATACATCTTAACGGCGTTCGCACGACGTTCACCCAGGGAGATGTTGTATTCCGGAGTACCACGTTCGTCCGCGTGACCTTCTACGGTGACTTTGTAAGACGGGTTGCTACGCAGGAAGTTTGCATGTGCATCCAGCATTTGAGCGAAGTCAGAACGGATATCGTACTTGTCCAGATCGAAGTAAACGATGTTGTTCTGCTGCAGCTGTTGCATTTGCAGACGAGCCTGCTCTTCGGAAGACATGTTACCGTTGCCGCCGTTCGCATCCATACCAGTGCCGGCACCCAGCATGCCTTCGCTGCCGTCATTGCTGGCGTTCTTGTTGGAAGAACATGCCGCAATTGCCATAACAGGCAGAGCAATCATCAGCCCTTTCAGCACTTTGTTCAGTTGCATTTCAATGATTCCTTTACTATTCAATTAATTATTATCACAGATACGGCGACCAGGCAGGGAATTTGACCTGTCCATCAGTTGCCGGAAGACGCGCTTTGAAACGCCCATCTGTAGAAACCAAATTCAGCACGGATCCCATCCCCTGAGAAGAGCTGTAGATTACCATAGTGCCGTTAGGTGCCAGACTTGGCGTTTCATCCAGGAACGTGGACGACAGAACTTGTACGCCTCCCGTTGCCAGATCTTGTTTGGCAATGTGCTGCTGTCCACCGTTGGAGCTAACCATTACCATAAATTTACCGTCGCTGCTGACATCCGCATCCTGGTTCTGCGAACCTTCCCAGGTAATACGTTGTGGCGCACCGCCGTTGATATTCACTTTATAAACCTGTGGACGACCGGCCTGGTCAGAAGTAAATGCAAGGTTCTGGCTATCCGGGAACCAGGTCGGTTCGGTATTGTTACTGCGACCATCAGTCACCTGGCGGATCTGACCAGAAGCCAAATCCATTACGTACAGGTTCAGACTACCGGTTTTCGACAAGGCGAATGCCAGTTTGCTGCCGTCTGGCGAGAATGCAGGTGCACCGTTGTGACGCGGGAATGAAGCCACCTGACGTACAGCGCCATTTGCCAGCGTCTGAATAACCAGCGCGGAACGACCGCTTTCGAAGGTCACATAAGCCAGTTTAGAACCGTCTGGTGACCACGCCGGAGACATCAGCGGCTGCGGTGAACGGTGAACGACAAACTGGTTGTAACCGTCATAGTCAGATACGCGCAGTTCATACGGGAACTGACCGCCGTTGGTCTGAACAACGTAGGCAATACGGGTACGAAACGCACCTTTAATGCCGGTCAGTTTTTCAAACACTTCATCACTGGCGGTATGACCAGCATAACGCAGCCACTGCTTGTTCACTTTGTACGAGTTCTGAGCAAGTACAGTACCCGGTGCGCCGCCAGTGTCAACAAGTTGATAAGCAACATTGTAAGAACCATCCGGATTCGGAGTGACCTGACCGACAACTACAGCGTCAATACCCAGCGCGGACCATGCAGCTGGTTGTACTTCCTGCGCACTACCCGGCTGCTGTGGCAGACGAGCGCGATCTAACGGATTAAATTTACCGCTGTTACGCAAGTCGGCAGCAACGATGCCGCCAATATCTTCAGGTGCCGCACCAGGGCCCGCCCACTGGAAAGGAACAACTCCAATAGGACGACCGGAATCTACACCGCTGTCGATCACAATGCGGACTTCAGCATGCAGAACTGATGCCCACAGTATGAGAAAACCAAATGCTACTCGTAATGCCTGCTTCATCATATCTCCCTTATCTGGACCGATGGCCCACGATAATTTAGCAGAATGTTAACAAACTAAAATACACAAAACTACCAGAACCCCGTGGCAACCGGTGCCTGATGTTGACCGTCGGAACAGTCAACATCGCGATTACGGTTTGAAGTCCAATGGCGCGTTTTTGAACACTTCATATACTGCCTGGCTTGGTGGTTTCGGGATCTTCGCAAGTTTAGCTGCTGCCAACGCAGCCTGACAAAGTGCGGGATCGCCACCTTCAGGTTTGATATCCAGTAACATACCATCGGGTGCCAGTTTTATGCGCAGCGTACAGGTTTTGCCTGCATAGGACGATGCGTCATAGAACTTACTTTCGATAGCAGATTTAATCTGCCCGGCATAGTTATTGATATCGGCCCCTGATGCGCCATTGTTTTTAGTATTACCACTCCCGGCTGGCGAAGCATTGTTCCCTTTCGCCCCTCCCCCCGTTTTCGGTGCATTCTTACCAGAGCTTAGCTCACCGAAAATATCATCTGCCTCTGCGGCAGCTTTTGCTGCAGCGGCTTTTTCAGCTGCTGCTTTTGCCGCTGCCGCTTTTTTGTCTGCGGCGGCTTTTTCTGCCGCTGCTTTCTTATCAGCTGCTGCCTTTTCAGCAGCCGCTTTTTCTGCTGCTTTTTTGTCGGCTGCCGCTTTCTCTGCTGCCGCTTTCTTATCAGCTGCAGCCTTTTCAGCAGCCGCTTTCTTCTCAGCTTCTGCTTTGGCTTTTTCAGCAGCTTCAGTTGCCGCTTTCTTTCTTGCTTCAGCTGCAGCTGCTTCTGCCGCTTCCGCTTTCTTCTTCAGTGCCGCCGCGGCTGCCTCGGCTTTTTTCTGCGCTTCGGCTGCGGCTTTGGCGGCTTCTGCTTCTGCTTTTTTCTTCGCGTCTGCAGCCGCTTTCTTCGCTGCTTCTTCCGCAGCTTTTGCATCCGCTTCAGCCTTCGCTTTAGCATCTGCCGCCGCTTTCGCTGCCGCTTCTTCCGCTTGCTTCTGCTTTAACTCGGCCTGTTTTGCGGCTTCTTCAGCCTGCTTTTTCTGTTCCTGAGCCGCTAACCGCTCTTTCTCAAGTTGCTTCAGGCGTTCCTGTTCAGCCGCTTGTTTCTCACGCAGTTCTTCAGCAGCCTGCTGTTCCTTCATCTTGCGCTGCTCATCAGAACGCTTCGCGCTTGATTCCTGGCTTTGCATGCGTTTGTACTGCTCAACTACCGCACCTGAATCAACCATGACAGCGTCGATGGACGAACCACCGCCGCCTCCGGCTGAAGCTTCTATATTCTCATCGAACGAACTCCAGATCAGCGCCGCAAATAAGATGACATGCAGCACTGCTGAAATAATTATCGCCCGTTTGAGCTTGTCGTTTTGTTCGGTTGCCTTTGACACTCTCGGTTTCCAAAAACTGTTCGCCTGTTACCCGCTCTCTTTCAAGCAAGGGAAACGCAGATGTTTAGATAGGCTGCGTCATTAAACCAACCGATTTCACACCCGCACTATGTAACAAGTTCAGTGCTTTAATTATTTCATCGTAAGGCACATCTTTTGCGCCACCGATCAGAAAGACCGTTTTCGGGTTGGCCTTGAAACGGCTGGACACTTCCGCCACCACCTGCTCTGGTGGTAAACGCTCCAGGCGATCTTTCTCAACCACCACGGTGTACTGACCAATACCAGACACTTCAACAATCACTGGCGGATTATCGTTACTGCTCACCGCCTGTGATTCAGTAGCGTCTGGCAGATCGACCTCCACGCTCTGGGTAATGATGGGCGCTGTCGCCATAAAGATCAGCAACAGCACCAGCAGTACGTCCAGCAACGGTACAATGTTGATTTCGGACTTGAGATCGCGACGACCTCGTCCACGCGCTCTGGCCATGGCTTACCCCTTGTTGCTCTCGCTAACGGTAAACGCCTGGCGGTGCAGAATCGCGGTAAACTCTTCCATAAAGTTGTCGTAATTCAGTTCCAGTTTGTTTACGCGCTGGTTGAGGCGGTTATAAGCCATTACCGCCGGAATTGCGGCGAACAGACCAATTGCCGTCGCAATCAACGCTTCTGCGATACCGGGCGCAACCATTTGCAGTGTCGCTTGTTTTACTGCCCCGAGGGCGATAAAGGCGTGCATGATCCCCCAGACCGTACCAAACAGACCAATATACGGGCTGATGGAGCCAACCGTACCGAGGAACGGAATGTGCGTTTCCAGATTTTCAAGTTCACGGTTCATGGAGATACGCATAGCACGCGACGCCCCTTCCACTACGGCTTCCGGCGCATGGCTATTGGCACGATGCAGGCGCACAAACTCTTTGAACCCGCTGTAAAAGATTTGTTCCGAACCAGTCAGATTATCCCGTTTCCCCTGACTCTCTTGATAGAGGCGAGAAAGTTCGATTCCAGACCAGAATTTATCTTCAAACGCTTCGGCTTCACGCGCCGCTGCGTTAAGAATACGGGTCCGCTGGATAATAATGGCCCAGGATGCGATTGAAAAACCAATCAAAATCAACATGATAAGTTTAACCAGAAGGCTAGCCTTCAGGAACAAATCAAGGATATTCATGTCAGTCACTGCTTAAACTCCGCGACAATAGACTTGGGAAGCGCACGAGGCTTCATTTTGAGTGGGTCAACGCAAACAACCAGAACCTCTGCTTCATTCAGCAAAGTATTCTCGGCGTTGACAATACGTTGCGTGAAAACCAAAGAGGTGCCACGCATTGATGTTATTTCAGTCTGTATTTCGAGCATATCGTCGAGCCGCGCAGGTGCGTAATATTCCACCGTCATTTTACGTACCACAAAGGCAACGCGTTCAGCCATCAGCGCCTGTTGACTGAAGTGATGATGACGCAGCATCTCTGTGCGTGCTCTTTCATAAAAAGCGACGTAACTGGCGTGGTACACCACACCACCGGCATCGGTATCTTCATAGTAGACGCGAACCGGCCATCGAAACAGCGTTGTATTCACTTTACATCCCGGTAATGCAACAAAAGTTAGAGCTTTTAAACGCTGCTACTATACGCGCGCGATTGAGGTTTGGGAATGAGGGCAAGTTAAGGGAGCGTAAAATTTATGGGCCTGAAGCGGCCCATAAATTTTTAAAGAGAATTCTGATTTAAAAGAAGAAGAAAATCAGCCCGACAATGAGAACAATATCGGCAAGCAAAGGGCAAAAAATCCCTTGCCAGAGAACCTTCTGCGGACGAAAGCCCACGCCGTGAATCACACCAGCACAGACGGCCCACATCAGCAATAAACCATGCCAGATTTCCAGTTCACTGGTCTTCGCGGCGAAACGTGATGGGTCCCAAAACATACATCCTGCTAACAGAAGCGCCATCACGAAGGAAAGCGCCCGCAGGGGGCGCTTGTCCATTACCGCATACAAGGTTGCGATAATCTTACTCATCAGATGTCTTCTTGACCGGCTTTGCCTGATTCGACGTGCTCAAGCGCCAGCGCGGTGATTACCCCAAACGAACAGGCAAGAAGCGTTCCCAGAATCCATGCGAAATACCACATTTTTAGCTCCTTACTTAGTACAGAGAGTGGGTGTTACGTTCAATATCTTCTTTGGTGATACGACCGAACATTTTCCAGTAGCACCAGGCGGTGTAGAGCAGAATGATCGGTACCAGAACCACCGCAACCCAGGTCATGACGTTAAGCGTCAGCTGGCTGGAAGTTGCATCCCACATTGTCAGACTTGCGTTCATCATGGTGCTGGACGGCATCACAAACGGGAACATTGCGATACCGGCAGTCAGGATGATGCAGGCCAGCGTCAGGGAGGAGAACACAAACGCCCACGCGGCTTTATCCATACGTGCAGTCAGGATGGTCAGCAGCGGCAGAACCACACCCAGTGCCGGAATAGCCCACAGAATTGGCGTGTTGTTGAAGTTAACCAGCCATGCGCCAGCTTCACGAACCACTTCTTTATTCAGCGGGTTAGAGGCTGCGTAATGGTCCATTGTTGATTTCACAACATAACCATCGATACCGTACATCACCCATACGCCAGCCAGTGCGAAGCAGACCAGTGTCACCAGTGCCGCCACCTGAGCCGTTGCACGGGTACGCAAGTGCAGTTCACCCACGGTACGCATTTGCAGATAGGTTGCGCCCTGAGTAATGATCATCCCTACGCTCACCACGCCTGCCAGCAGGCCGAACGGGTTAAGCAGCTGGAAAAAGTTACCGGTGTAGTACAGACGCAGATATTCATCAACGTTGAACGGTACGCCCTGCAACAGGTTACCGAACGCTACACCAATCACCAGCGGCGGAACGAAGCTACCAATGAAGATGCCCCAGTCCCACATGTTACGCCAGCGGGTTTCTTCAATCTTGGAGCGGTAGTCAAAACCGACCGGACGGAAGAACAAAGACGCCAGCACGAGGATCATCGCCACATAGAAGCCGGAGAACGCAGCGGCATAGACCATCGGCCAGGCAGCAAAGAGTGCGCCGCCCGCGGTGATCAGCCAAACCTGGTTACCGTCCCAGTGTGGTGCAATGGAGTTAATCATAATTCGACGCTCGGTGTCGTTACGACCGAGGAAACGGGTGAGCATGCCCACCCCCATGTCGAAACCGTCAGTGACTGCAAAACCAATCAGCAGAACGCCAACCAGCAGCCACCAGATAAAACGCAATACTTCATAATCGATCATTTGACGACTCCTGTCTTAGCGTGCCGGCTGAGTAGTCGTGGAAGACTGCTCAAAGTGATAGCGACCGGTTTTCAGGCTGCTTGGGCCGAGGCGTGCAAACTTGAACATTAAGAACAATTCTGCCACCAGGAACAGGGTATACAGGCCGCAAATCAGCACCATTGAGAAGATGAGATCGCCTGCGGTCAGTGACGAGTTCGCCACAGCTGTCGGCAGCACTTCACCGATAGCCCACGGTTGGCGGCCATATTCAGCCACAAACCAGCCCGCTTCTACAGCAATCCACGGCAGCGGAATACCGTACAGCGCGGCGCGCAGCAGCCATTTTTTCTCGCCAATGCGGTTGCGGATGACACTCCAGAAAGAGAGCGCGATGATTGCCAGCAGCAGGAAGCCACACGCCACCATAATACGGAACGCGAAGTACAGCGGCGCTACACGCGGAATGGAGTCTTTGGTTGCCTGTTGAATCTGCGCTTCAGTCGCATCAGCCACGTTTGGCGTATAGCGTTTCAGCAGCAGACCGTAACCGAGGTCTTTCTTCATGCTATTGAACTGGTCACGAACCGCCTGGTCGGTAGAACCAGAACGCAGTTGCTCGAGCAGAGAGTACGCCTTCATCCCGTTACGAATGCGTTCTTCATGCTGCACCATCAGTTCTTTCAGGCCGATAACTGGAGTATCCACGGAACGCGTTGCAATGATGCCCAGCGCGTAAGGGATCTGGATCGCAAATTTGTTCGTCTCCTCTTCCTGATCAGGAATGCCGAACAGAGTAAAGGCAGCAGGCGCAGGTTGCGTTTCCCACTCGGCTTCAATAGCAGCCAGTTTGGTTTTCTGCACGTCGCCCATTTCGTAACCAGATTCATCACCCAGAACAATAACAGACAGAACGGCAGCCATACCGAAGCTGGCAGCGATAGCAAAGGAGCGTTTAGCGAAGGCGAAGTCACGACCTTTCAGCATATACCATGCGCTGATACCGAGGATGAACATCGCGCCAGTCACATAACCAGACGCTACAGTGTGAACGAATTTCACCTGAGCAACCGGGTTAAGCACCAGCTCGGAGAAGCTCACCATCTCCATACGCATAGTTTCAAAGTTGAAATCGGACGCGATTGGGTTTTGCATCCAGCCGTTCGCAACCAGAATCCACAGTGCGGACAGGTTTGAACCGAGCGCCACCAGCCAGGTGACACACATATGCTGAACTTTACCCAGACGATCCCAACCGAAGAAGAACAGACCTACAAAGGTGGATTCGAGGAAGAAGGCCATTAGACCTTCGATTGCCAGCGGCGCACCGAAGATATCCCCTACATAGTGGGAATAGTAAGACCAGTTAGTCCCGAACTGGAACTCCATGGTCAGACCGGTGGCCACGCCCAGTGCAAAGTTGATACCAAACAACTTGCCCCAGAACTTGGTCATATCTTTATAAATCTGTTTGCCGGAGAGGACGTAGACCGTTTCCATAATGGCCAGTAAGAACGCCATACCGAGCGTCAGTGGCACAAAAAGGAAGTGGTACATCGCGGTCAAGGCAAACTGTAAGCGCGACAGTTCGACTATATCTAACATCATGACTCCTTGCTCATCGCATGAAGACTCCGAGAGTGAACCCCGTTAGAAAGGGTCACACGCATGCCCCAATACAAAATTATTTGCTCGCCTCTATCGTTGCCATTTCATCAAAAGAGGAAAAGACAATGATAAAAAAGTTACAAATATGTTAATGAATAAACCAAATTGATCCCGTAATTATATTACGCCGCAAAATCCTTACAATAAACAGGTTTTTATTGAGCAAATTTGCATTTTTCGACAGTGATCAATTTATAGCGAAATTGTCACGATCTCACCAATTTGATCTACGACAATTTATCGTGTTTTGCAGATTTTTTTCAAGAATTAAAAATTGATTTATATCAAAACCAACCAAATATGTTAATTATGTATAAACCATAGATCATTGGTGATTTTATTGTTAATTTATTGTGAAATATTTATGCAACACAATTATTACAATGAAAAGGTATAGATAAAAAACCAGTGTTTTATTTAACAGAACCGCCTTATCCACTTTTTATAATACCAATTGATTAGATTAGCCAATTTGTTGCTATTTTACATAACATATTTTTATCAAAGTTAATTGATTGTTGCCTTTATGAGCACCGGCCGTAAGCCCGTTATGTTATTGTTTCATTAGTAATAATCACTTAAATGTATCGATGAAACAGGTATGACTTAGCGGGAGTGATTGTTTCTGAGTGAACAGAGACCACTTTCGCCTGATAAATGAAAAATGAGCGATTTTTGCAAGTTAGTTTTTCTATAGCCGAGTACGCTCAGCGCCTCGCTTGATTACAATGAGGTTGCTGCTATGAGTCCTGATAATATCAGTTCTGCTGTCAATCGCTTCTCAGGTTGGCCATCTAATGATCCTCTAAAAACAGATAAAGAATCAATGACATCACCCATGACTGTGCAGGTAATAAAGATGATTGCCGCCATCCTTGACCCATATCGGATAGTCGTTGGAATCGATACACTTTATACAACGCAGCGCGAAACATTTACCTCAGAGAGTCAACAGCTCATTGAATCAGCATTGCAAACACTTCATGTGATAAATTTAAATAACCTGGAAACAAATCTCGATGAGGACGGTCACTATCTGGCTTTTGGATATAACGTTGACACTCCTGACAGAATAACCGTTTCTGCTTATAATGAAAAAAAGCCTGACTGCTATGGCCAATGTCTTTTAATACAGGATGACGAAACAGACTTATTTAACCTGATAAAAGTTAAAATTTTTGAAGCCAGGCATAATTATGTCGCTCAATTGATGAGCGATCCCGAATTTATGTTCAAATTTAGTTATAGCGCTCAACAAAATAGATTAGAACCTCATCTTCTGGTTCCCACTTATTTCCCTCTAAAAACAAACGAACCGGTTACGCAAGAGGATGTACTGTTACTTTATCGTTTCTTTAAAATGGATGGTGATTTTAATATATTAACATCAGATGAATACATGAGTATCATGACACCTCTGATGAAGTGTGAGCGTAGCATCCACGACCACAACAGGTATGTGACGGGCAAAGATACCCTTCTTCTGGACTATCCTCCTTCTGGTAACCAGATATATTTCCATATTTTTCCTGACGAATCAGCAACACTAGTCCTTTATTTTTCAAACAATGACATTGAATGTTTCGTCTTTGAAAGAGATATTCCGAGCCAGTATCGCTTTTTCAAAATGTTTACCAATCTGGCACTGGTTATTGATCAGTTAACCGATGCCAATCAAATACTTTAATTTTTATATATTCCCTGTGGCAAATATTGCTAAACAATGCCCGGGGATTAATTTTTATTACTCACGGAAAGATTTAAATAATGATCCCATCTCAAATCTCTTTCAACACCCTTCCTGTCAATGCAACATACGCTTCAGAGACAACAGTTGACACACAAAAATTCTCTGACATCCTCTACTCAGCGGGGTGTTCCCTAAAGGATCTGGCTTATCTGAGCAGATGTCTGGCATCAATACATCCGACTATCGCCAAAAACATTTATGAAACAGAAAATCTCAGCGATCAAAAATTACTACATATTGATTGCCGTAGTACAAATGAAATCAAGATAAATATCTTTTTGGTCAACAACGAGAAGGATTAATTGAAATTAATTCTGACACTGTCATTTTTTCGATGTTGTCTTCATTAATTGACTCCGCCATTTCTAAATTTCAACACCAAATCCCCGTTAACGGTTCAGTTAATCGTGAACTATTGTATGAGGATTATACTGATTAAATCCACCCAGTCGCGAAAATGGCCTGCGTTATTGCCAGACGTAATAAAACCTTTGATTAACGTTACTCATACTGGTAGCACCTTCATGTACCTCTCTTTTTTACGAAAAATCAAAAGAGCTAACTAAGGTCATAATTCGCATGAATCATTAACCATTTGTTATTTTCAACATTATTTTTACATTAAGCAGAGATGAATTGCAGTGAAATTCGACTTAAATTTTATGAAATGCATTTACTCATGGCTAAACCCATATCACTAAAAGGCAAATTAGAAGTAGATCACAAATACCTCAATACACCAAATCAAGTTAATTTTAAAAATTTAACATTCATGACATTAGTTGACATAACACACTGAATTAACATGAGAATTTAAAAACATACTTTAAACAATCATTTCCCGAAAGACATTTTGAAAATAGATCAATTGCAACATTACGGTCAGATAAAGACACTCCTGTGATATTAAACCTGTGCCGTTATGAACGGCCATAAATACGACGTGTGTAACTTCTTTTACTCTCTGTCTTACAAAGGATTACCCATGAAGAAAGCAACACTTGTGATTGGCGTTATTGGCGCGGACTGCCATGCAGTAGGCAATAAAGTTCTGGACCGCGTTTTTAGCAACCATGGCTTCAGAGTCATTAATCTGGGCGTAATGGTCAGCCAGGACGAATATATTGATGCGGCCATTGAAACTGGCGCTGACGCGATTGTCGTCTCCTCTATCTATGGGCATGGCGATATCGACTGTCTGGGCATGCGCGAACGCTGCATCGAGCGTGGACTAGGGGACATCCTGCTCTATGTGGGCGGTAACCTGGTGGTCGGAAAACATGACTTCGCTGACGTGGAAACCAAATTCAAAGAGATGGGATTTGATCGCGTCTTTGCCCCAAGTCATGACTTAGAAGATGTTTGTCAGCTGATGGCACACGATATCAACCAACGTCATGACGTTGATACTCGTATTCTTGAAGAGGCAATCTGATGCAAATCGTCTCTGTCGATATTGGATCGACGTGGACCAAAGCAGCCCTCTTCGCCCGGGAGGGGGACGCGTTAACGTTGGTTAACCACGTACTGACCCCAACCACCACCCATCATCTGGCGAAGGGGTTTTTCTCCAGCCTGAACCTGGTGTTAAACGTAGATAATGCCCTCCCCCTGTTTAACAACGGTGAGGTTGCATTGAAGTATTCCTCCTCTGCCAAAGGTGGGCTGGCGGTTGCCGCAATGGGATTGGTGCCTTCTATCACCCTGGAAACCGCGAAAGTAACCGCTCACTCTGCGGGGGCTAAAATTGCGCAATATTACTCCTACAAGCTGAACCGCCGTGATATCCAGGCACTGGAAGAAACGCAGCCCGATATTCTCTTGTTCACCGGCGGCACCGACGGCGGAGAAGAAAGTTACGGCCTGAATAACGCCCGTGTGCTGGCAGAATCCAAACTCGACTGCGCCATTATTTATGCCGGAAACCGGGATATTCAGGACGAGGTGCAGGAGATCCTAGGGCATAAAGACCTGACCATCGTCGACAACGTTCTGCCCGATCTTGACCATCCGAACCCTTTAGCTGCACGCCAGGCTATCTGCGACATATTCCTTAAACGCATCATTAAAGGGAAAGGGCTGGATGTCGTTGTTGATAAAACAGGCGAAGAACCAATGCCGACACCGTGGACAGTCTTTGAACTGGTTAAGGCAATCAGTAATGTCGATCACAGCTGGAAAGAGTTCATGCTGATCGACATGGGTGGCGCAACCACCGATGTCTATTCCGCCTGTGCCAACACGCTCTCGCCCGACACCGTTTTACACGGCGTACCGGAACCCTTCGTGAAACGGACGGTGGAAGGCGATCTGGGAATGCGCGTCTCGGCAATGGTGGTTGGTGAAAGTGCGAAAGAGTTAGTCAATGTGAATTTTGCTCAGCAACCCGCACAGCTGGACGCTTTTTATCATTACCTCCGTCATCTAGTCGCTCATCCCGACTACTTACCCGCGAATGCAGAAGAAAAATATTTCGATACAGTCCCTGGCCGGACTGTGTGGGTTATGCCACCGAAAGACATGCGGGCACCAAAAAAGAGGTCTGCACCTGCGTCGGCAATGTCGATTTACAGATGGGACGTGACCTGACAACCGTGCGTAAAGTCGTCGGATCCGGCGGATGGCTCTCGCGTGCCAGTCAGTTCGATATGCATCACTGGTTGAAATACCGCGAGTTAAACGACGACGGTAAACGCATTCTCTTACCGACCGAATTTGAATATTACCGCGATTCCCGGGGGCTATTACCACTGCTGGCAAACGTCGCCAGAGTCGATCCGCTGGCCGCCGCGCGCACCAGTATTCAATGCTTAACCCTATAACAATTAAGGCTGCAATCAATGGAACTTCGAAATAAGAAATTAACCCATGACGAATTCATGACCGAGCGGCAACAGGTACTGAAAACCTGGGAAACCGGCAAGGATGTTGAAAACTTTGAAGATGGCGTTAAATACCAACAAACCATTCCTGAGCATAAACGCTTCTCTCTTGCCCTGCTGAAAGCAGACAAGGAAGGTAAAACTCTTAGCCAACCGCGCGCAGGCGTGGCGCTGATGGACGAACACATCGAACTACTGAAAACACTACAAGAAGAATGCGATCTGCTGCCGAGCACCATCGACGCATATACCCGTCTGAATCGGTACGAAGAAGCGGCTGTAGGGATTAAAAAATCCATCGAAGCCGGAACCTCTAAACTGAACGGTTTACCGGTCGTTAACCACGGCGTCGCAGCTTGCCGTCGCCTCACCGAAACTCTGCAAAAACCGCTACAGATCCGCCACGGCACGCCAGATGCGCGTCTGCTGGCTGAAATCTCGATGGCCAGCGGCTTTACCAGTTATGAAGGCGGCGGCATTTCCTACAATATTCCGTATGCCAAGCGCGTAACGCTGGAAAAATCGATCCGCGACTGGCAGTACTGCGACCGTTTAATGGGGATGTATGAAGAACACGGGATCCGCATCAACCGCGAACCGTTTGGCCCACTAACGGGTACCCTGATCCCGCCGTTTATCTCGCACTCTATCGCGATAATCGAAGGATTACTGGCGCTGGAACAGGGTGTGAAATCTATCACCGTTGGTTATGGACAGGTCGGCAGCCTGACGCAGGATGTTGCGGCGATCCAGTCTCTGCGTGAACTTGCACACGAATATTTTCAGAGCTATGGCTATACCGACTATGAATTAAGTACCGTGTTTCACCAGTGGATGGGCGGCTTTCCGGAAGACGAATCGAAAGCGTTCGCTATTATCTCCTGGGGCGCAGCCGTCGCGGGGATGTCTGGTGCCACCAAAGTCATCACCAAAAGTCCGCACGAAGCCTGGGGCATCCCGACTGCCGCTGCCAACATTCAGGGGCTGAAAGCCTCCCGCCAGATGCTCAACATGGTCAACGAGCAGAAATTCCCGCCGTGCCCTGCGGTTGAACTGGAAATTGAACTGATTAAGAGCGAGGTTCGCGCGGTACTGAATAAAGTGTTCGAACTGGGTAATGGTGATATTGCGCGCGGTACGGTGCTGGCATTTGAATCGGGCGTACTGGATGTGCCGTTTGCGCCAGCCGCCTGCAACGCGGGCAAAATTCTTCCGGTCCGTGACAACACCGGCGCGATACGCGTACTGGAAGCCGGAGCCGTTCCATTGCCAAAAGATATTCTCGACCTCCGCCACGATTACGTTGCGGAACGCGCACGCTTTGAAGGACGCCAACCGACATTCCAGATGGTTGTAGATGACATCAATGCTGTATCCCACAGTAAATTAATAGGAAGACCATAATGAAAATAAAACAGGCTCTGTTCACCGCTGGCTACTCCTCATTCTATTTCGATGACCAGCAGGCGATAAAAAACGGAGCGGGTCATGACGGCTTTTTTTATACCGGGGAGCCGGTAACACAGGGGTTTAACGCCGTTCGTCAGGCCGGGGAGTGCGTATCGGTACAGTTGATTCTGGAAAACGGCGCGGTCGCCGTAGGTGACTGTGCTGCCGTACAGTATTCCGGGGCAGGTGGTCGCGATCCACTGTTCCTCGCAGAGCACTTTATTCCGTTCCTCAACGACCATATCAAGCCATTACTGGTAGGCCGCGATGTGGATGCTTTCCTGCCGAATGCCCGTTTCTTCGACAAATTGCGTATTGACGGCAACTTGCTGCATACCGCCGTGCGCTACGGATTATCACAGGCGCTGCTTGATGCTACCGCGCTGGCAACCGGCCGTCTGAAAACTGAAGTGGTCTATGATGAATGGCAGTTGCCACGCGTGGCGGAATCCATTCCATTATTTGGTCAGAGCGGGGACGATCGATATATCGCCGTCGATAAGATGATCCTTAAGGGCATCGACGTGCTGCCCCATGCACTGATTAATAACGTCGAAGAGAAACTGGGCTTTAAAGGTGAAAAACTGCGCGAATATGTCCGCTGGCTGTCGGATCGTATTCTGAGCAAGCGCACCAGCGCACGCTACCACCCAACCCTGCACATCGATGTATACGGCACTATCGGTCTGATCTTCGATATGGATCCGCTTCGCTGTGCGCAATACATCGCCAGCCTGGAAAAAGAAGCGCAAGGCCTGCCGCTCTACATTGAAGGGCCGGTCGATGCCGGTAACAAGCCCGATCAAATTCGCCTGCTGACCGCGATTACCAAAGAGCTGACGCGCCTCGGTTCCGGCGTGAAAATTGTGGCCGATGAATGGTGTAACACCTACCAGGATATTGTTGATTTCACTGATGCCGCCAGTTGCCACATGGTGCAAATCAAAACCCCGGATCTGGGCAGTATTCACAACATCGTCGATGCGGTTCTTTACTGCAACAGCCACAGCATGGAAGCGTACCAGGGCGGCACCTGCAATGAAACTGATGTCAGTGCCCGCACCTGTGTCCACGTCGCCCTTGCCGCTCGCCCTATGCGTATGCTGGTAAAGCCAGGGATGGGCTTTGACGAAGGCCTCGATATCGTCTTCAACGAAATGAATCGTACTATCGCGCTGTTGCAGGCTAAGGATTAACAAATGGCTCGTTCTTTTAAAGTCTTATCGCCAACGGCAATCCTCGGGTATGGATTCCCGGAAGAGAGCTTCCGCAAAGCGATGGCAGAATCGCCCGATCTGATCGCCGTTGATGCAGGCTCTTCCGATCCTGGCCCCCACTACCTCGGAGCGGGCAAACCGTTTACCGATCGCGCAGGGGTCAAGCGCGATCTGCGCTATATGATCACCGCAGGCGTGCAAAATAATATACCGGTGGTGATCGGAACGGCCGGCGGTTCTGGTGCCGCTCCACACCTGGAGTGGTGCCGAGAAATAATTCATGAGATTGCCCGGGAAGAGCAACTCGCGTTCTCGATGGCGCTGATCCCGGCAGACGTTGACAAAGCCATCGTCCACCAGGCGCTGGATAACGGCAAAATCACGGCGCTGGATTTTGTCCCGCCGTTAACCCACGACGCGATTGACGAAAGTACGTATATCGTTGCGCAAATGGGCATCGAACCCTTCCAGCGGGCGCTGAAAGAAGGCGCGCAAGTGGTGCTGGGCGGGCGCGCTTACGACCCGGCCTGCTTTGCTGCGCTTCCGATCATGCAAGGCTTTGATGAAGGTCTGGCGCTGCATTGTGGGAAAATCCTTGAATGCGCGGCAATCGCCGCAACGCCCGGCTCAGGCTCTGACTGTGCGATGGGCATCATTGATGACAACGGCTTTACGCTGAAGACATTTAATCCGAAGCGTAAATTTACCGAAACGTCAGCGGCTGCACACACACTGTATGAGAAATCCGATCCCTACTTCCTGCCTGGACCTGGCGGCGTGTTGAACCTGAAAGGCTGCACATTTAAAGCGGTCAATGACGGCGAAGTGTACGTCAGCGGTTCTAAGCATGAAGAAACGCCGTATGCCCTGAAACTGGAAGGTGCGCGACGGGTGGGCTTCCGCTGTCTGACCATCGCAGGAACGCGCGACCCGATCATGATCGCCGGGATCGATAAAATCATCGATGAAGTCAAAACCAGCGTTTCACGTAACCTGTCGCTCGACGATGACAGCATTCGCATCAATTTCCACCTGTACGGCAAAAACGGGGTGATGGGCGACCATGAACCGATGCAAACTGCCGGGCATGAGCTGGGGATTGTCCTTGATGTAGTTGCACCGACCCAGGAAATTGCCAATAGCGTTTGCTCGCTGGTGCGCTCTACCATGCTGCACTACGGCTATGAAAACCGCATCGCTACCGCAGGCAATCTGGCGTTCCCGTTCTCCCCTTCTGATATCCAGGGCGGGCCGGTATACGAATTTTCCATATATCACCTGATTGAAGCCAACGACGCTCTGCGTTTTGATTTCCATATTGAACAGGTGACGCCAGAAGGAGTTCAGGCATGAAACAGTCAATTGTCTCACTGGCGCAAGTCATTCGTTCGAAAAATGCCGGACCTTACGAACTGGTTTTAGATATTTTATTTAAAACGAAAGAAAACTATGAGCGAGTTAAATCATCAGGGCAATTAACCCCAGAACTGATTGCGCGCTTATATCATGTTGAACCTGACTTTATTCACCGTATTGTCTGGTTTGATCCTTCTAACGCAGTAAAAATCGTCATGCCACGAGATATTATCTCCGGGAATGTAGGTGACAATGATGTCTATGGTGCACAGCAACATGCACCTTTATTAAATATGAGTTTCGATTTGTAAAAATCCGAATACTTTTAGCCAACTGACATCCCGTCACTTATTGCAGTTCAACACTTCAGCTATTTGTAAGGTTGTAATAGCAGGTAGATGCCTGAATCTCTATTCAGGCATCTACTTCTCCTGATTCTGATTTATCGCCGTGCACCTGATGGAGGAAAAAATGAAGAAAATAAGTTTAACCACGATGATTCTTTTGGCGCTGGTACTTGGAATGATTATCGGCGTAGTGCTCAATAACACTGCTTCACCGGAAACCGCAAAACTCTATGCGCAAGAAATATCGATATTCACGACGATTTTCTTACGACTGATAAAAATGATTATCGCTCCGTTAGTGGTCTCTACCCTGGTGGTAGGTATAGCTAAAATGGGAGATGCCAAAGCCCTTGGTCGTATTTTTTCTAAAACACTCTTTTTATTTATTTGCGCCTCATTGCTGTCAATTGCCTTAGGCTTGATAACGGTAAATTTCTTCATGCCAGGCACAGGAATTAATTTTGTTGCACACGGTGCCGAAACCACCGGAGTGGTCGCGTCAGAACCCTTTACACTAAAAGTATTTATTTCGCATGCTTTCCCCACCAGCATTGTCGATGCCATGGCGCACAATGAAATTTTGCAAATCGTGGTGTTCTCAATTTTCCTCGGCTGTAGCCTGACGGCGATTGGTGAGAAAGGCAGCGCCATCGTTCACGCCTTAGATTCGCTGGCACATGCCATGTTAAAGCTCACTGGCTACGTCATGCTCTTCGCTCCCCTGACCGTATTCGCTGCTATTTCAGCATTGATTGCTGAACGAGGACTGGCAGTTATGGTGAGCGCCGGGATCTTTATGGGTGAATTTTATTTCACCATGTTATTACTTTGGGTGCTGCTTATCGGTCTGGCCATCGTTTATGTCGGCCCCTGCATCAGACGCCTGACCCGCGCCCTTTCGGAACCCGCCCTGCTGGCATTTACCACATCCAGTTCTGAAGCGGCTTTTCCGGGAACGCTTGAAAAACTGGAGCAATTTGGCGTTTCCCCCAAAATTGCCAGCTTTGTCTTACCCATTGGCTACTCATTTAATCTCGTTGGATCAATGGCCTACTGCTCCTTCGCCACAGTTTTCATCGCCCAGGCCTGCAATATCCATTTATCCATCGGTGAGCAAATCACCATGCTGTTGATCCTGATGTTGACCTCGAAAGGAATGGCTGGCGTACCACGCGCCTCAATGGTGGTTATCGCCGCCACGCTCAACCAGTTCAATATTCCGGAAGCGGGGCTGATCTTGCTGATGGGCGTTGATCCGTTCCTTGATATGGGGCGTTCCGCGACAAACGTCATGAGCAACGCAATGGGCGCTGCGATGGTGAGTCGGTGGGAAGGCGAACATTTCGGCGAGGGCTGTCGGGGTAAAGCATTAAAACCCAATGAATCGAACGTTGCTCTGCCCTGAGGGGGATCTTAAGCAATCAGAAGCCAATGACTACGCATTTTTATAAGCCGGATCATGAAGTTAGACGGCAATTAAGTAAAACTAACGTTTAAGGTGAAAAGTGAAATATGTCCAAACCATTTATCTGGCAAGAACCGTTTCTACAAAATAAAGACGGTACAGAATATACATTAATTAGCGATCAACATATTACAGTAACGGAATTAGACGGCGAAGAAGTAATAAAAATCGCTCCTGAAGCATTAACGCTGCTTGCCCGGCAGGCATTTTATGAAGCCTCTTTTTTCTTACGTTCCGCTCATTTGCAACAGGTCGCCAGCATTCTTAACGATCCGCAGGCCAGCAGTAATGATAAATACGTTGCGTTGCAGTTATTACGTAATGCTGAAGTCTCAGCAAAAGGGGTATTACCCAACTGTCAGGATACCGGCACCGCAACTATTGTTGCCAGTAAAGGGCAACAGATATGGACCGGAGGTAACGACGCTGAAGCCTTAAGCAAAGGCATTTACACCACTTTTCAGGAAAATAATCTGCGCTTTTCACAAAATGCGCCACTGGATATGTATACCGAAGTCAATACGCAAACCAATCTACCGGCGCAGATTGATATCAGCGCCGTCGCTGGTGATGAGTACCATTTTCTCTGTATTAATAAAGGGGGCGGCTCTGCCAATAAAGCCGCGCTTTATCAGGAAACCAAATCCCTATTGCAACCAGAAAAACTGACCGCATTTTTAATCGAAAAAATGAAATCGCTGGGCACCGCTGCCTGCCCGCCTTACCACATCGCCTTTGTCGTCGGAGGGCTTTCAGCCGATCAAACCTTAAAAAGTTGCCAAGCTGGCCTCAACGAAATATTACGACAATTTGCCCACCAGCGGAAACGAGCAGGGACAAGCATTCCGTGATATTGAGCTGGAAAAAGTGTTGCTCGAGGCCAGTCAGCAATTTGGTATTGGTGCGCAATTTGGGGGTAAATATTTCGCTCATGATATTCGCGTCATTCGTCTGCCGCGTCACGGTGGCTCTTGCCCGATAGCTATGGCGCTCTCCTGTTCTGCGGATCGCAATATCAAAGCAAAATTAACAAGCACGGTATCTGGCTGGAAAAACTCGAACACAATCCGGGGCAATATATTCCAGCCTCACTGCGGGAAGAAAATCACGCGCAACATGTACAACTGGATCTAAACCGTCCGTTGCGTGACGTGATGCAGGATCTCGCCAGATTACCGGTAGGCACCCGCGTGTCGTTAAGTGGTCCCATCGTAGTGGCGCGCGATATCGCCCACGCCAAAATAAAAGCGCGGCTGGATAGCGGCGAACCGATGCCGGATTACCTGAAGCATCATATTGTCTATTACGCTGGCCCGGCGAAAACACCGGAGAACATGGCCTGCGGTTCACTGGGTCCAACCACGGGCGGTCGAATGGACGGTTATGTCGATACCTTCCAGGCGGCTGGCGGCAGTCTGGTGATGTTATCGAAAGGTAACCGCAGCCAGCAGGTCACCGATGCCTGTCACAAACATGGCGGCTTCAATCTGGGAAGTATTGGCGGTGCAGCTGCGTTACTGGCGCAAGAATATGTCAAAAGTCTGCGTTGCCTGGAATACCCGGAGCTGGGTATGGAAGCGGTGTGGATGATGGAAGTGGAAAATCTGCCCGCATTCATCCTGGTAGATGATAAAGGCAATAATTTCTTTAGTCAGTTTGAGCAGCAACACCGCTGCGCCAGTTGCCCTGCGGGACATTAAGGAAAATGAATGGAAGCGCGAATTTCAACTGAACGGCATGTGCAGCGCCAGCAGAAATTGAAGGAACAGGTCGATACGCGCGTCGCGGCGGCGATAGAGAAAAAAGGGATTTTGATTGTTTTCACCGGCAATGGCAAAGGGAAATCCACTGCCGCGTTTGGTACTGTGACGCGCGCGGTGGGTCATGGCAAAACGGTGGGGGTTGCGCAGTACATCAAGGGGCAATGGGACAACGGCGAATACAGCCTTCTCCAGCCGCTCGGGGTTGAGTTTCATATTATGGGAACCGGTTTTACCTGGGAGACACAGAACCGGCAAGCGGATATCGACGCGGCGAAAGAGGTCTGGTCGGAAAGCAAACGGATGCTGGCTGACAAGCGTTACGACTTAGTGGTGCTTGATGAGCTGACCTATATGCTGGCTTACCATTATCTGGATACCGAAGAAGTGATCGCTTCTCTGCAAAACCGCCCGGCACAACAAAGTGTCATTGTCACCGGACGCGGTTGCCACAGTCAGATATTAAAAATGGCGGATACGGTCAGCGAAATCCGCCCCGTCAAACATGCTTTTGATAACGGCATTCAGGCGCAGCCGGGTATCGACTGGTAATAACTGCGCCTGGCATCCCGCCAGGCGCAGGTTTTACATCTCCTGCGGTACGACCGATTTCGCCAGCAACCATTCACGAAATTGCTGCAAGTGCGGTGAGTCAGACTTCTCTTCCTGCCACGTCATAATAAAACGATTACCGGTACGAATAGGCACATCACAGGGAATCACCATATCGCCACTATCCAAATCATGTTGAATAGCGAACCGTGGTAACAGCGCCACGCCGAGATTAGAGCGCACGGCGGCAATCAGCATTGAAAGCAAATCGAAACGTGGTCCGTTATTGACCAGCGGACTGCTAACGCCAGATAAAGCAAACCACTCTTCCCAGCCAGTAATACGGGTGCTTTGATGCAGAAGTGGTAACTCAGTAAGCAGTTCTGCCACTGACAGTTTTTGATCGGACATTGCAAGCAAACTGCCGCTGCATACCGGCAAAATCTCCTCTTCAAAGAGATACTCTACTTCCGCCAGGGCGCGCAAAAAATTTTCGCGCATAATGACAGCATCGTACTCCCGATTAAGAAAGTCGCCGTTATTAGCTAAAGAATGAATATTAACAATAATATCGGGATGTAACTTTGTGAATTCATGTAAATTTGGGATTAACCAGTGGGTACTAAAAGTAGGATTAACGGCAAGTTCAATAACCTGAACCGTAGGCTGCCGGTCATAATGGTATTGGTATCGCGTTCCAGCTTATTTAATGTTTCTTTTTATCCCAGGTAATACTTCCCTGCATCATTAAGAAAAATGCGTTTTTTAGAGTGTGAAAATAACGGAGTACGTAAAAATTCCTCCAGCGCACTTACTTGTCTGAATACTGCACTTTGGGTTAACGCTAACTCCTCTGCCGCTCTGGTATAACTTTCATGACGTGCGACGACCTCAAAAGTCACCAGCAGTTCCGTTTTAGGTATTTTTCCTCGCATAATGCCTTCCCTTAAAAATAGTTGAAACTATCAAAAAACCATTACTTATTGCTAAGTAATGGCAACCAAAGCAGCAATCAATATTTTATAAAAATCATGTTCGATATTTATAACCTGGTAAGCCTGGCGTGACAATTGTCTCAATCAGACAATAATAATCCGAAAAGCAAAACGCCCTTCGGATTATTATGATTCAAGTTAAGTGAAGATTATTAAATTGATAGCAATTATCATATCTATGGATATTATGACAAACAATCAACAAAAATTTTATTTTTGATTTATAGCATATCCTTCTAAGAATTTTTGCGAAGCTGCAATATCTGGGGTAAAGACCCGATCTGGTCGACAAACGGCACGACTTTTCTGTATTCGGTAAACATTGCTTTGGTGGATTTCCCTAATGCCAGTTGTGGATCGGCCTGCAACCGTAAATCGAGAGCCTGTGCGGAATGCATCAGTTCAATGCCATAAATCACGTTCAGATTATCGACAACCTGTTTCAATCTTCTGGTACCGCGTGGTCATTATTGGCACCGGTATCTTCTATACCTCCGGCAACCGGTTGAATATCGAAAGAAACAGGATTGGCGAGATCGACGTTTTCCGCATGCAGCGCGACAAACGGAATATGCAGCGAACCGAAGCCGTGACCTTTATTACCGGGTGCCGACAGGAAGCGCGTTAAACCGGTAAAGTGCTCATCTTCCAGGTGCAGCGAGCGACGCATGCTGTTATGCGAAACATGTACCAACGCCACGGTCAGACGCTGGGTGGCAAGCGCAACCGGTAACGATTCGAAATTCGCCGTCGGGAAGATCCCACCGCTGATTGCCCCATCTTTAACAAAATATTGCGCGACCTGACTGGAGTCTGATACGCTTTGTCTGCATTCAGCACGGTTGCCGGGTTGTCATCGGAACTGTTGATCTGCACGGTAATGGTATCTTCAGCATCGCGCAACGCGCGCATTGCCTCAGAAATGGTATACACCGTCGTTCTGAACGATAACGGATCCTGCAATGCACGTTTGTCATGCTTATGCCATAAATAAGAACCACTTAACGCATCGCGAATCTCTTTAGCGGAATCAGCCAACTGCGGGAAAGGACGCACGGCGATCGACTGCGGCAGTACCGGCGCGACATTGCCATTCAACGCTTCGAGGCTCATGGCAAAAACCACCGGACTGACGTTCAGCACCTGGCGTGCCGACCGTACCGCTTCAATTGCATATGCTGTTCCGACACTGTTGTTCGACAAAATCGCCAGCATATCTTTACCCTGCGGGACCAGTGGTTTAAGCCCCACTTTCACAAGCGCATCGCCACCACTCATTTCCACGCCATTAACCCGCGCTTTCCACTCGCCCATCATCACCAGACCAACGTGTGAAGCGAGCATAATATCCGCTGCGCCGATACTTCCCCGCGCCGGAATTAACGGCGTAACGCCTCGATTAATAAACTCGGCATACAACTCGGCAATATAAGGCTGCGCGCCGGTTTGCCCATGCAACATAGTATTTAAACGTAACACCATTGAGAGACGGGCAAGATAATCCGGCAACATCGGACCGACGCCCGCAGAATGGGCGCGCAGCGCGGCAGCATTAAATTTTTTCGACGCGTCAATCACCTCAGGCGTTAAATTTCCTTTGGCATCAAATATCGGCTGGTCTTTATTTAGCCCCACGCCTACGGTTAAACCATAAACGGGTGTTCCAGAATGTGCGGCGGTCATCACCAGATCATAACTTTTTTCCATTCTGCCCAGAGCTTTCGGCGCGATTTTGACGTCGTTATCACCTAATGCAATTGACCAGGCCTGGTCAATGGAAAGATGTTCGCCATCCAGAGTAATGGTTGATTTCGCCATCGCAATGGAGCAAACGCTCCAGAGCACAACGGTGACAGTGACTCTTCGTATCAATCCTTTCATTGTGTTTCCTTATCATGATGAGTTTAACAACGGGTTACTGCGACAACGTTTTAATTTGTTCTATCTGTTTTCCCCCGCCGGACAATAGTGGCAGCCAGGCGAGCGGCAACTTTCGCAGTTAAATTATCGCGGTCCAGGTCCGGGTTCAGTTCGGCAATATCCGCAGCAATCAACTTCTCGCTACCGGCGATTAAATTCACAATGGCTTCAGTAATATTTAACGGCACGCCTAACGGTGATGGAGCAGAAACACCGGGCGCCTGATAACCTGGTAAAACATCGAGACAAATCGTTAAATAAATGGCGTCACAAGCCTGAATATCTGCCGAGAGCGCATTAGCGATCTCATGCAAACCACGTTCAAATTGCAGAGATTCGTCCAGCCAATAACGCACACCGAGACAATCAGCGCGATCAAATAACGCCTGAGTATTGGCAAAACGACTTATTCCCAGCACGCGATAATGAAACGGTTTGCCATACTGCGCGTTCCACTCTTGCATCTGACGAAACGGCGTACCTGAATTGGCTTGTTCCGCCATCCGTAAATCAAAATGCGCGTCAAGGTTCACAATCAGTAACCGCTGAATATCCGGACGCGACTGCATAATCCCCTGAAATGTTCCCCACGCCACTTCATGACCGCCCCCAGAACCACCGGTAAACTGCCGCGCGCAATGGCTGTAGATACGTTAGCCGCCAGACGATTTTGTGCGGATTCCAGCGCGTGGTCCTCGCTTTGTACATCGCCCATATCGAAAATAGCGCCTTCACAGAGCACTGGCATATTTCCCAACATGCTGCGCAACGCGCCCGGTCCGCCTGCTGCACCCGCTCGCCCACCATTACGTTGCACTCCGTCATCAACGGCAAAACCAATCAGCGTACAACCGCCGTGGCTTTGTTCACTAAACGGTTGCACATGCTGATGCCAGCGAGTGCTGATGCCGGTTTCCTGCGAGTCAACACGCCCACTCCACGGCAAAAATGTTTGCTTCATTACCAACTCCTTTTTCCGCCGACAATAAGCCCCTGGCAAGGCTGATGCCCAAACCAGTAAGCCAGTTCACGTGGATGATTAAGATCCCAGACCGCCATATCCGCCCGTAATCCCGGTGCAAGTTCACCCCGGTCAATAAGTCCAAGTGCCTTTGCCGCATTACGCGTAACGCCCTGAACGGCTTCCAGCGGCGTCATGCGAAACAGCGTACAGGCCATATTGATCATCAATGGCAATGACATATTGGGAGACGTTCGGGATTATGGTCCGTGGAGATAGCAATCGGCACACCTGCGGCCCGCAGAGCGACAATCGGCGGCAGATGGGTTTCGCGCAGGAAGTAATAAGCACCGGGAAGCAAAACCGCCACTGTTCCAGCCGCTTTCATGGCGGCGATCCCCGACTCGCTCAGGTACTCCAGATGATCGCAGGAGAGTGCAGAAAACGCCGCTGCCAGCGCCGCGCCTTGCTGGTCAGAAAGCTGTTCGGCATGCAGTTTTACAGGTAATCCATAGCTTTGCGCTTTACTGAAAACGCGCCGTACCTGCTCTGGAGTAAAGGCGATGTTTTCACAAAAAGCATCAACTGCATCAATCAGCCCCTGTTCATGCAACACGCACATCCAGTCGCAAAGCGCCGTAATGTAATCATCACTGCGCCCGGCAAACTCTGGCGGCAGGCTGTGCGCCCCGAAACGTAGACTGAATATGTAACCCGGTAGATTGCTGCAAGCGGCCGATCACGCGTAAACAACGCGCTTCATCTTCCAGCGTTAAGCCATAACCCGATTTGATTTCCAGCGTACTGACGCCTTCACGCAACCAGTTTTGTAGTCGCTGCACCGCCAGTTCAAACAGTTGTGTTTCGCTGGCCGCCCGCGTAGCATTGACGGTAGATAAGATCCCGCCGCCCGCTCTGGCGATATCTTCATAAGCTACGCCTTGCAACCGCATCTCAAACTCGTTCGCCCTCTGGTCCGCCATACACCAGATGTGTATGACAATCCACCAGACCGGGTGTCAGCAACTTACCCTGCAGGTCGTGTTCCTCTGTAATGTCAGCCGTCAGTTCGCGAGGGATCTGCGTGGCCTTGCCAAGCCAGACAATAGTGTCGCCACGGCTGATTAATGCCCCCTTTTCAATCACTCCCCAATCGTTAGCGGAAAGCGTCGCCAGCGTGGTATTTCGCCAGAGCGTTAATGCACTCATAAGGATTTTTCCCCTCGTAGATAATAAAGCCACCAGCCCGCCAGCTCACCGACGGAGACTTTCTTCCGTGGTACGAAACGCCAGGGCCTGCCATCAGGTGCAACCAGCCATAACAACATATTTGCCGCGACAAACACCCTTTTCTTGCCGCTTATCCACTCCCCTTCACACAGCGTGAACAGGCCCGCTTGCGCAAGTGACGGAGGAAGCCAGTCAACGGCACTTTGCACCCGCAACATCCCCGTATCGCCTTCCCGCGCCATAACATTCAGATCGCGAACCCCGCCGCCCAGCAGCTTGCAATCAGGCATAGCTTCTCAGGGAAAATTAAGGCGGGATCGTGACGTTGCAGGTTGATGATCGAATCGGCAAACGTTAGCTTCACCCCTTCCCCGTCGAGGATCGCGAGGCCACGAACCACGCCAGGCCACGCTGAAAAAGGGCCATCCTGACTGACATTCGCCATACTGATGCGCAACAACCAGTTTTCATCATCGGGCCAGGCAAGCAGCTGTCGGGTAACCCCCGCCGTTGCGCCACGGTTGCAGCGGCTTATCCATTGCAGAAATCAGCATCGGTTCCATATTAAGACTCGGGATAAATCGTATAAGCAGGAACGCAGGTGGTGCGTTTGGCCCACGGGTAATAGATAACGGCGGTAATTAACAAGCCGACAATCCAGGAGATATCCGCCCCATCCATCAGGACAGAAATGGGTCCCTGATACAGTTTTTGATTCAGGAAGGGGATCTGCACCAACACGCCTACGCCATAGCACGTCAAAGCGGTTTTGTTATACGCGCCATAACGCCCTTCCGGGGTATAAAGTGCCGGAATACCGGTTTTACCTTGTGAGATGAAGTAGTAGTCGATGAGATTAATGGCGCTCCACGGCACAAATACCGTCAACAGCAGCAGAACGAAGTTTTTGAAATTATTCAAAAAATCTGCGCTTGCCGCCAGCGCGACGACCATCGACAACAGCACGAACCCTACAACGTAGGCAGCACGAACACGCTGTGAAACCTGACTGCGATTATTAAAGGCGCTGACGGTCGCCAGAATCGACATAAAGCCACCGTAGGCATTCAAACAGTTCACCGTCAGTTTGCCGCAAACAATCACCATATAAATCAGAATAGCGAAGGTGGGTCCGGCTAACTCACCCATAAAACCAACCTGATCCTTCAGGAAGTTAGCACCACAGGCCGCAACAAGTACGCCAAACGTCATGGCACATTGCGCACCAAGCGTGGTTCCCAGAAAGGTGGCAAAGAAGATTGATTTTGCTGGCGTATCAGAGGGTAAATAGCGGGAATAATCAGAGGCGTAAGGGGCAAACGTTAATTGCCATCCGGCAGAGAGAGCAATCGTTAATAAAAAGACCGACAGACTAAATGGCTTTTGACCAAATGCCGCAGCCACATCGTAGTGACCGCTAAGTTGAGTGGCCAGGTAAATAAACCCCAGAATACTTAATATCCCTGCAACACGGCCAACGACGTGAATAAGTTTATAACCGACCAATGCGATCATCGCGGTCAGCATGCCGAAAATAATAATTCCGGTCGATGCCGATTCGAAACCAAATATCCGGTTAATCGCCTGACCGGATAATACTGTACCCGTCGCGGCAAATCCAAGGTACATAATAATCACCATCAGTAACGGTAGCGCCGCTCCTTTAACGCCAAAGCGGATACGACTGGAGATCATCTGGGGTAATCCCAGCTTTGCCCCCCTGCGACGAGTGCAATGCCATTACTGCACCACCAATAATATTACCGATTAATAAACCAATTATTGCTGACATGGCTTCGGAGCCAAAAATAATCGCTAACGCGCCGTCCACCACAGCGGTAATTTGTAAGTTAGCACTTAGCCATAAAGTAAACTGACTGGATGGCGAGCCGTGGCGAGCAGACTCAGGAACGGCGTTAATCGTATTTGATTCTAATACTGGCTTTTTACTGCGGATAGGGCTGCTTGATTCCATGAAAAAGTCTCCTGCAAAATGAGAGGTCATTTTTTGAAACAGCAATAGAGGGTCGGGAGATATTTCTCTCGACGATGTAAAAATATTTTTGATAATTATTGTTATACAGGCGAATTATTCTCCGCCTGTATTAGCGCAAATATTAAATGACGGCGTTAATATTTAGCGAATCATCGGTAATTTCAGACCATAGTTTTTGGCACATTCAATTGCCGCTTCATAACCCGCATCCGCATGACGCATAACCCCGACGCACAGTCATTCACCAGCACACGCCAGACGTTTTCGGCTTCTTCGCTACCATCGGCAAATAACCATCCCGGCGTGTTGTGAATACCCCATCCCGACGCCGCCGCCATGATGCAGGGATACCCACGTTGCTCCCCTGCAGTGTTGAGCAAACCGTTGAGCAACGGCCAGTCAGAAACCGCATCACTGCCATCAAGCATGCTTTCGGTTTCGCGGTTCGGGCTGGCGACAGAACCGGTATCAAGATGATCGCGCCCAATCACAATCGGTGCTTTTAGTTCACCGTTGCGCACCATTTCGTTGAATGCCAGCCCCGCCAGGTGACGCTCACCAAGCCCCAGCCAGCAAATACGTGAAGGAAGTCCCTGGAAGGCAATGCGCTCGCGCGCCATATCCAGCCAGCGATGCGTCAGTACGTTATTGGGGAACAACTCTTTAATTTTGGCATCAGTTTTATAGATATCTTCCGGGTCGCCAGACAGCGCCACCCAACGGAATGGACCTTTGCCTTCACAAAACATTGGACGAATATAAGCCGGAACAAAGCCCGGGAAATCAAAGGCATTTTGCAGACCTTCGTTGAAGGCCACCTGGCGGATGTTGTTGCCATAATCGACAACCGGGATCCCCATCGCCTGGAAGTCCAGCATCCCCTGAACATGCGCCACGCAACTCTGCGCCGCTTCTTTTTGCAGTCTGGCGTGCTGTTGTGGATCCTGCTGTGCAGCACGCCATTGTTCTACGCTCCAGCCCATTGGCAGGTAACCATAGACCAGATCGTGAGCGGAGGTCTGGTCGGTCACCAGATCCGGTTTGATCGATCCCTGATGCGCACGTTTCACCAGCTCAGGAACAATTTCCGCCGCATTGCCCAGCAGCGCGATAGAAACGGCTTCTTTGCGTTCGGTGTGGTATTTAATCAGCGCCAGTGCATCATCAAGATCTTTCGCTTGTTTATCGACATAACGGGTACGCAGACGGAAGTCGATGCTACTTTGCTGGCACTCGATATTTAATGAGCACGCCCCCGCCAGAGTCGCCGCCAGCGGTTGTGCGCCCCCATACCACCGAGCCCCGCGGTCAGGATCCATTTTCCACTCAGCGAATTGTTGTAGTGCTGACGACCCGCTTCAACAAAGGTTTCGAACGTTCCCTGCACAATGCCCTGACTACCGATGTAGATCCACGAGCCAGCGGTCATCTGACCGTACATGAACAGACCTTTACGATCCAGTTCATTGAAATGATCCCAGTTGGCCCATTGCGGTACCAGGTTAGAGTTGGCAATCAATACGCGCGGCGCATCGGTATGCGTTTTAAACACGCCTACGGGTTTACCGGACTGAACCAGCAGTGACTCATCAGCTTCCAGATTTTTCAGTGATTCAAGGATTTTGTCAAAACACTCCCAGTTACGTGCCGCACGACCAATACCACCATACACCACCAGATGCTGTGGATTTTCGGCAACGTCGGGATCAAGGTTGTTCTGCAACATCCGGTAGGCTGCTTCAATTTGCCAGTTTTTGCAGTGCAGCTGCGTACCGTGTGGCGCATGGATTACACGGCTGGTATCAATACGCGGGTCTGAAGGCTTACTCATGAATCTTCTCCTGTTACTTGATAAAATTAAACGCTGTAATCGGTCAGAAAAAACGAACGAATGAATATAGAAACGGTTTCTATAATTCCCGTTTATCATTTTGTATTATTAATTCATTTAGTGAATATTGTTTATCGTGGTATATTCACTATGAATATAAATTCAAAACCACCAACGCGTTGTATGCGAATTCAATATGCTTAATTTAACTTGTCGAAAAAGTGATATTGTTGGCAAAATATTTTCTAATTTGAACATATGAATATGATGAGATTGCAAGATGTCAGTAATTTAATTATTTAAGAAATGCGTTGATAACGACCAGATATTAGCGTAACAACAGGTGTTCCGACACCACACAGTGCGCATAACACAATGATATTTAAAATAAGATCTTCATTATTCGTCATAAAGACATGTTTTATTATCATTAATAATCCATTTGTTTTCATCCCACTTTTGATAATTAAAAAACGGCAACAATGGATAGTTACCCGACGTAAAAATAGGCGTAAAAATAGGCGTAAAAATAAATCTTAAAATATATCCACTGGAAATTATCATTTTTCATATTTTACAATCTGGCGTCGATAACTTACCCCTTTTATAACCCTCCCGTTTGTTAATAGTCTTTTTTATCTTGTATTGATCGTCATTGCTGCATACACTACGCGCGTTTTCTTTCCCTTTTGCTGGCTGCTGACCGGAAAGACAAAATTACCCTCGCAATACAGGGGGTTGATTAACGTCTATATTTCAGGACAGCGTTATGCATCATCTTTCAAGGCTTGATAAAGCCTTTCTGCGCAAAGGGATCCAACTTTCCCGCGCCAACAATATTGTTTCATTATCTTGTCCATCAGGTGCCAGTGTCCGCGTACTGCTGCCGGACGAACTGCCGCTGGAAGAAAAAGCAGTGACACAACTGCTTGATTTTGCAGAAGTGAAGATACCAGACCATCCAGGTTACGTACGCCAGACCTGTGCGACGCCAGATTTTCATCCCGGCAATGGCGTCCCCGTTGGCGCGGTAGTCGCCTCTACGCCGGATTTAGTCATTCCTGCGGCCATCGGCACCGATATTTCTTGTGGCATGCGGCTGCTGACGACCGGATTAACACTTGAGCAAGCCGAAGCGAATAAAGACGTCATCGCTCAGCGGTTAACGCAAGTGCTACTGCAAAATGAGCGCGATGTTCCGTTATCCGCACAGGCGTTCACCGCGCTTTTTGATGACGGACCGGCAGAGTGCATGTCAGCCTTGCCATCAGCAGGTCTCTGGACACGCACGAATATCCCCCGAATGGTACAAGAGATTGACCGCTGCATTGGGCTTAACGAGCATAACAGTCATTCGCGTTATGCCCCACCCGCCCTGCTGGTAACGGACCGCCCATTACTCCGCGATCCTTGTCTTGGTACGCCGGGTTCAGGTAATCATTTTATTGAACTTCAGGTGGTTGATAGCGTGGTTGATCGCCATGTTGCCTGGCAACAAGGGCTGAAAACGGGCGATATTGTGGTGATGATCCACAGTGGATCGCGAGATGTTGGCTTTTTACGTCGGAAGACGCTGGATGGATCGCGCCCGTGCTGAATGGCCCACCGGACATAAACATCCACAAAGCGGGTTATATGGCCTGGCAGGCGGACTGGCGGAGGAATATCTACAAGCGATGGGAATGGCGGCGCGTTACGCATGGTTAAATCGCGTGACCATTGCGGAAATGGTTCGCGTATGTTTTGCCGATTTATTTCATCAGGATGATTCACATCTGGTGGTGGATGTGCCGCATAACATCATCCTTCGCGAGCATGAAATGAATATTCATCGCAAAGGTGCAACACCGGCACGCGCGGGCAATCTGGCGTTAATCCCCGGTTCAATGGGCGATTATTCGTGGCTTGCAGTCGGTTGCGGCAACCCGGAGTGGCTGTGGTCTTGCAGTCACGGAGCAGGACGCAGCCAGCGTCGGCAGGCCATGCACTCACGCGCGACTGAAGAGTCAACGTTGCCGTGGCAATGCGTCACATTGCGCGAAGAACGGCGTATTGAAGAAGCGCCAGCGGCTTATAAAGATATTGGTCCGGTTATCGAAGCCCAACAAGAGGCCGGATTAATTCATCCAGCGGTTAGATTCCGACCGTGGTTAACGTTTAAGGCATAAAAAAGGCCATCATATGATGGCCAACCATGTCGAAACCGACAGCCCTTCGCCATTCCTGTAGAGGGAAGCGGCGAGGGCTATTTCTTATTACAGATATTTATTTCAGAACAGTTTTCAGTGCTTCACCGATATCAGCCAGGCTGCGAACGGTTTTCACGCCTGCGGCTTCCAGAGCAGCGAATTTCTCATCCGCAGTCCCTTTCCCACCGGCAATGATCGCACCCGCGTGGCCCATACGTTTGCCTTTCGGCGCAGTCACACCAGCGATGTAACCCACAACAGGCTTGGTAACGTGCTCTTTGATGTACGCAGCCGCTTCTTCTTCAGCGCTACCGCCGATCTCACCGATCATCACGATCGCTTCGGTCTGCGGATCTTTTTCGAACATTTCGAGGATGTCGATAAAGTTAGAGCCAGGGATCGGGTCGCCGCCGATACCAACACAGGTCGACTGACCGAAACCGTAATCCGTGGTCTGTTTAACCGCTTCATAGGTCAGTGTACCGGAACGGGAAACGATACCCACTTTACCCGGTTTGTGAATGTGACCAGGCTGGATACCGATTTTGCATTCACCCGGAGTGATAACGCCTGGGCAGTTCGGGCCGATCATGCGAACGCCCGCTTCATCCAGTTTCACCTTCACGGTCAGCATATCCAGCGTCGGGATGCCTTCAGTGATGGTGATAATCAGTTTGATGCCTGCATCAATAGCTTCCAGAATGGAGTCTTTGCAGAACGGTGCTGGTACGTAGATAACAGAAGCGGTAGCGCCAGTAGCAGCAACAGCTTCACGCACGGTGTTGAACACCGGCAGGCCGAGGTGGGTGGTGCCGCCTTTACCTGGGGTTACGCCGCCAACCATTTTAGTGCCGTATGCAATAGCCTGTTCTGAGTGGAAAGTCCCCTGGCTACCGGTAAAGCCCTGGCAGATAACCTTGGTGTTTTTATCAATTAAAATGGACATTATTTCCCCTCCACTGCGGCAACAACCTGCTGAGCTGCATCCGTCAGACCTTTTGCTGCAATAATATTCAGGCCGCTGTCAGCCAGTTTCTTCGCGCCGAGTTCGGCGTTGTTACCTTCCAGACGTACCACGACCGGTACGTTAACACCCACTTCCGCTACCGCGCCGATGATACCGTCAGCGATCAGGTCGCAACGAACGATACCGCCGAAGATGTTAACCAGAACGGCTTTCACTTTGTCGTCAGAGAGGATGATTTTGAACGCTTCGGTTACGCGCTCTTTGGTTGCGCCGCCGCCAACGTCCAGGAAGTTAGCTGGTTCGCCGCCGTGCAGTTTAACGATGTCCATGGTGCCCATCGCCAGGCCTGCGCCGTTAACCATACAACCGATGTTACCGTCCAGCGCAACGTAGTTCAGTTCCCACTGTGCAGCCTGTGCTTCACGCGGATCTTCCTGCGACTGGTCACGCATTTCGCGCAGATCAGGCTGGCGGAACAGTGCGTTGCCATCAGCGCCCAGTTTGCCGTCGAGGCAAATCAGATCGCCCTGTTTGGTGATGACCAGCGGGTTGATTTCGATCAGCGCCAGGTCGCGCTCCAGGAAAATGGTCGCCAGGCCCATGAAGATTTTGGTGAACTGCTGAACCAGTTTACCTTCCAGACCCAGTTTGAACGCCAGCTCGCGTCCTTGATACGGCATCGGGCCAGTCAGCGGATCAAGCGCAACTTTGTGGATCAGGTGCGGAGTTTCTTCCGCCACTTTTTCGATTTCCACGCCGCCTTCGGTGGAGGCCATAAAGACCACGCGACGTGAACTACGGTCTACAACGGCACCGAGATACAGCTCTTTAGCGATATCGGTCGCTGCTTCAACCAGAATCTGGTTAACCGGTTGGCCATTGGCATCTGTTTGATACGTTACCAGACGCTTGCCCAGCCAGTTTTCTGCAAAAGCACGGATGTCTTCTTTGCTGTTTACCACTTTCACACCGCCCGCTTTACCGCGGCCACCAGCGTGAACCTGACATTTCACTACCCACGGACCGGCACCGATTTTTGAAGCGGCTTCTTCTGCTTCGCGCGGAGTAGTACAGGCATAACCCACCGGTGCTGGTAAGCCATAGCGGGCAAAAAGTTGTTTTGCCTGATATTCATGTAAGTTCATGTGTTCTGTCCATCCTTCAGTAATCGTTATCTTTTAAACCGTAGACCGACACCCTATCCACGTCGGTCTACAGTGCAGGTGAAACTTAAACTACTACACGTCCAGCAGCAGACGCGTCGGATCTTCCAGCAACTCTTTGATCGTTACCAGGAAGCCCACGGATTCGCGACCATCGATCAGACGGTGATCGTAGGACAGCGCCAGGTACATCATCGGCAGGATCTCAACCTGACCATTCACGGCCATCGGACGATCTTTGATAGCGTGCATACCCAAAATTGCGCTCTGCGGCGGGTTGATGATAGGCGTAGACATCAGGGAACCGAACACACCACCGTTGGTGATGGTGAAGTTGCCACCGGTCAGATCTTCAACCGTCAGCTTGCCGTCACGGCCTTTAACAGCCAGCTCTTTAATTTTCTTCTCAATGTCTGCCATACCGAGGGTATCGACATCACGCAGTACCGGCGTCACCAGGCCGCGCGGCGTAGAAACCGCCATGCTGACGTCGAAATAGTTGTGGTAAACCACGTCATCGCCGTCGATAGAAGCATTCACTTCCGGGTAACGTTTCAGGGCTTCAACCACCGCTTTCACGTAGAAGGACATAAAGCCCAGACGGATGCCGTGGCGTTTTTCAAACGCTTCACCGTACTGCTTACGCAGATCCATAATCGGCTTCATGTTGACTTCGTTGAACGTGGTCAGCATGGCGGTGGAGTTTTTCGCTTCCAGCAGACGCTCTGCCACACGCTTACGCAGGCGAGTCATCGGCACACGTTTTTCGCTACGTGCAGCCAGGGCCGGTTGCGCCGCCGGAGCAGCCGCTGCCGGAGCAGACTCTTTCGCCGGGGCTTTCGCCAGATGTTTTTCCACATCTTCACGGGTCAGACGACCACCCACACCGGTGCCTTTAATGGCGCTGGCGTCGAGGTTATGTTCAGCCAGCAGGCGACGGATCGCCGGGCTTAACGCATCGTTGTTTTGCTCTTCCAGAGACGCCTGCTGGCGTTGCGCCGGAGTGGACGCTTTCTCTTCAGATTTGGCGCTGGTTTCTTTACCCGCGCTGTTGCCTTCACGCAGGCGACCAAGGATCTGACGAGACGTTACCGTTGTACCTTCATCTTCCAGAACCGCATCCAGAATGCCGTCTGCTGATGCCGGTACTTCCAGTACCACTTTGTCAGTTTCGATTTCTACCAGCACTTCATCACGTACGACTGCGTCGCCGGGTTTTTTATGCCAGGTTGCGACGGTGGCATCGGCTACGGATTCAGGCAGGTCAGGGACCAGAATATCTACGCTACTCATTGTGTATCCTTTATTTATTCGACGTTCAGCGCGTCATTAACCAGATCTTGTTGCTGTTTCTGGTGAACGGACATATACCCTACCGCCGGAGAGGCGGAGGCCGGGCGGCCTGCATAACGCAGAGAAGCCCCAAACGGAATCACTTCACGGAAATGATGCTGGCTGCAGTACCATGCGCCCTGATTGAGCGGCTCTTCCTGGCACCAGACAAAATCCTTGACGTGAGCAAACTGCTGCAACACTTCCTGCATCGCTTTATGCGGGAACGGGTAGAGTTGCTCGATACGCACAATGGCGACATCGTGTTGATTGTTCTTACGACGTTGTTCCAGCAGGTCGTAATAAACCTTACCAGAACACATCACTACGCGCTTCACGCCCTTCGGATCAAGCTCGTCGATTTCACCGATGGCTGGCAGGAAGGTGCCGTTCGCCAGTTCTTCGAGGCTGGAAACCGCCAGCGGATGACGCAGCAGGGATTTCGGCGACATCACGACCAGCGGACGACGCATCCCGCGCAGCGCCTGACGACGCAGCATGTGGTAAACCTGTGCCGGGGTAGACGGTACGCACACCTGCATGTTTTGCTCAGCGCAAAGTTGCAGATAACGTTCCAGACGCGCGGAGGAGTGCTCCGGCCCCTGCCCTTCGTAACCGTGCGGCAACAACATCACCAGGCCACACATCCGGCCCCATTTCTGCTCGCCAGAAGAGATGAACTGGTCGATAACCACCTGAGCACCGTTGGCAAAGTCACCGAACTGTGCTTCCCAGATAGTCAGTGTGCGCGGTTCTGCGGTGGCATAACCGTATTCAAACGCCAGCACGGCTTCTTCTGACAGTACGGAATCCCAGACACGGAACGCGCCCTGACCGTTATGGATATGTTGCAGCGGCGTGTAAGTTGAACCGTTAGACTGGTTGTGGATCACCGCGTGGCGGTGGAAGAAGGTACCGCGACCGGAGTCTTCACCCGACAGGCGAACCGGAATGCCTTCGTCAACCAGCGTGGCGTAAGCGAGGTTTTCCGCGCCGCCCCAGTCGAACAGTTTTTCACCGGCTGCCATCGCCTGACGGTCGCCATAAATCTTGGCAACGCGAGACTGCATTTCAATGGCTTCCGGCACCGTACTGATGCGTTTAGCCAACTCCTGCAGGCGCTTCATCTCAACTTTGTTCGGGTACTCTTCGTCCCATTCGTGGTTGAGGTACGGCGACCAGGTGAAGGAGTGCATGTTCATCGGACGCCACTCTGCTACCACGCAATCGCCAGCATCCAGCGCATCGCGGTACAGGTTAACCATCTCGGTGGCATCTTCCAGCGTCGCGACTTTTTCCTGCTCCAGCTTGTCAGCGTAGATTTTGCGCGGCGTCGGATGTTTTTTGATTTTCTGATACATCAGCGGCTGGGTTGCGCTCGGCTCGTCGGCTTCGTTGTGGCCGTGACGGCGGTAGCATACCAGGTCGATGAAGACATCACGTTTAAAGGTGTTACGGAAATCGAGCGCCAGACGGGTAACAAAGGCAACGGCTTCCGGATCATCCGCATTAACGTGGAAAATCGGTGCCTGAACCATCTTACCGATATCAGTACAGTACGGCGTCGAACGGGCATCCAGCGGGTTAGAGGTGGTGAAGCCAACCTGGTTGTTGATAACGATACGTACCGTACCGCCAACTTCATAACCACGCGCTTTCGACATGTTCAGGGTTTCCTGAACCACGCCCTGCCCGGTCACTGCGGCGTCACCGTGGATGGTGATTGGCAGCACTTTGTTGCTGCTCGGCTCATCGAGTCTGTCCAGACGGGCACGAACAGAACCGATAACTACCGGGCTGACAATCTCAAGGTGAGACGGGTTAAACGCCAGCGCCAGGTGCACCAGGCCGCCATCGGTCTGGAAGTCAGACGAGAAGCCCATGTGGTATTTCACGTCGCCCGTGCCGAGGTGTTCTTTATGTTTACCGGCAAACTCGTCGAACAAGTCTTGCGGTTTTTTACCCAGCACGTTCACCAGCACGTTCAGACGACCACGGTGCGCCATCCCGAGAACCACTTCGCGGGTGCCGCTGTTGCCAGCGTGGCGGATCATCTCTTTAAGCATCGGGATTAACGCGTCACCGCCTTCCAGCGAGAAGCGTTTTGCGCCAGGGAATTTTGCGCCGAGGTAACGTTCAAGGCCTTCAGCGGCGGTCAGTTCGCTTAAGAAGCGTTTTTTCTCTTCGCTATTGAAAGTCGCGCGACCAGACTCGATACGCTGTTGGATCCAGCGTTTTTCTTCGGTGCTGGTGATGTGCATATACTCGGCACCAATCGGGCCGCAGTAGGTTTGCTTGAGGGCTTCCAGCAGCTCGCCGAGTTTCATGGTTTCTTTGCCGCTGGCAAATGAACCGACGTTGAAGGTCTCCTGGAAGTCTGCTTCGGTCAGATCGTGGAAAGACGGATCCAGATCGGCCACTTTATCTTGCTGCCACAGTCCCAGCGGATCGAGATTCGCATGCTGGTGACCACGGAAGCGGTATGCGTTAATGAGCTGCAGGACTTTAACCTGCTTCACATTGGTGTCAGGGTCGGAGATCGTTGAAGAGTAACGTGAAGCGTCTTTCGCCAGGCGGCGGAAATATTCACGCGTTTGAGAGTGGAATTGATCCGGTTTGACTCCCGTACCAGGTAACTGCTGGAACGTCGAACGCCAGTTAGCGTCAACCGAGTCAGGATCGGTTAAGAAGTCTTCATAGAGCTGTTCTATCCAGCTCTGGTTTGCGCCAGAGAGGTAAGAAGAGTCCAACCAGGCTTTCAAAGCGCTGTTCTGCATCGTGATCCCTTAAGCATCTTTTTTATGCTTACTTCGCCGTGGATACTACCACGCACAGTGATGTGCGTGCCGGGGTTCACTTGCGAGCTCTTGTCTACGTAGTGGCTCGCGAAGGAACCTTTAAAAACTGTCTTAGTGTCAGGGGCAGTTTTTAAAGATTTCCTGAATAGCCGGGGGATTTCCCCGGCATCAACATTTAATTACGCATTACGTTGCAACAACATCGACTTGATATGGCCGATGGCGCGCGTCGGGTTCAGCCCCTTCGGACATACACTGACGCAGTTCATGATGCTGTGACAGCGGAATACACTGAATGCATCGCTCAAACCGTCGAGGCGGCTGTCAGTCTCGGTATCACGGCTATCGATCAGGAAACGATATGCCGCTAACAAGCCTGCCGGGCCGATAAACTTATCGGGATTCCACCAGAAAGACGGACAAGAGGTTGAACAACATGCGCAGAGAATACATTCATACAACCCGTCGAGTTTTTCGCGCTGCTCTGGCATCTGTAAATGCTCGCGAGCTGGCGGATTTTGTCCATTATTCAACAGGTAAGGCTTAATTTTCTCATATTGCGCATAGAATTGTCCCATGTCTACCACCAAATCGCGGATCACCGGTAACCTGGCAGCGGGCGAATCACAATCTTCTTGCCCGGCTGGTTGAGTGCCGAAATCGGGGTAATACAGGCCAGACCATTCTTACCGTTCATGTTCAGACCGTCGGAACCGCACACACCTTCACGGCAGGAGCGACGGAACGACAGGCTGGGATCTTTCTCTTTCAGCTGGATAAGCGCATCCAGCAGCATCATGTCGCGACCTTCTTCCGCTTCCAGGGTGTAATCCTGCATACGCGGAGCATCATCAACATCCGGGTTATAGCGATAAATTGAAAACTCGAGTCTCATTTTCCTGTCTCCGCATTAGTAAGTACGAATCTTCGGCGGGAATGCCGGGCGCAGTTTCGGTTCCATGTTGACGCTTCGGCGCGTCATGGATTCCGACTCTGGCAGATACAGGGAGTGGCACAGCCAGTTTTCATCATCGCGATCCGGGAAGTCGAAGCGGCTATGCGCGCCACGGCTTTCGGTACGGAAGTTGGCAGAAACAGCCGTTGCATACGCCGTTTCCATCAGGTTATCCAGTTCCAGGCACTCAACGCGCTGGGTGTTGAACTCGCTGGAAGTGTCATCCAGACGGGCATTTTTCAGACGCTCGCGGATAACTTTCAACTGCTCAAGCCCTTTCGCCATCGCATCACCTTCACGGAAGACCGAGAAGTTATGCTGCATACATTCTTGCAGTGCTTTACGGATCGCCACCGGATCTTCACCGTTACGGTTATTGTTCCAGCGGTTCAGGCGATCCAGAGACGCTTCAACATCAGACTCGCTGGCATCGCGCAGTGCGCCCTGCTCGGCGATAGACTCTTGCAGATGCAGACCCGCTGCGCGACCAAAGACCACCAGGTCCAGCAGCGAGTTGCCGCCCAGACGGTTAGCGCCGTGTACCGATACACAAGCGATTTCACCAACGGCAAACAGCCCCGGAACAACCACATCTTCGCCTTTCTCGTTCACCGTCAGCGCCTGACCGGTCACTTTGGTCGGAATACCGCCCATCATGTAGTGACAGGTTGGGATAACCGGAATCGGCTCTTTCACCGGATCAACGTGAGCGAAGGTACGGGAGAGTTCCAGAATACCCGGCAGACGGGATTCGAGAACTTCTTTACCCAGGTGATCGAGTTTCAGTTTCGCGTGTGGCCCCCACGGACCATCACAGCCGCGACCTTCACGGATTTCGATCATGATGGAACGCGCCACCACGTCACGGCCCGCCAGGTCTTTGGCGTTCGGCGCATAACGCTCCATAAAGCGTTCGCCATGTTTGTTCAGCAGATAACCGCCTTCACCACGGCAACCTTCGGTGACCAGTACGCCCGCACCTGCAATGCCGGTCGGGTGGAACTGCCACATTTCCATATCCTGCACCGGTACGCCTGCGCGGATAGCCATGCCGACGCCGTCGCCAGTGTTAATGTGGGCGTTAGTGGTGGACTGATAAATACGCCCTGCCCCGCCAGTCGCCAGCACGGTAGCGCGGGCTTTGAAATAAACCACTTCACCAGTTTCGATGCACAATGCGGTACAACCGACCACTGCGCCATCCTGGTTCTTCACCAGATCCAGCGCATACCACTCGGAGAAAATGGTTGTATGGTTTTTCAGGTTCTGCTGATAAAGGGTGTGCAACAGTGCGTGACCGGTACGGTCAGCTGCCGCCGCAGTGCGTGCCGCCTGCTCGCCGCCGAAGTTTTTCGACTGGCCGCCAAACGGACGTTGATAGATACGACCATCATCAAGGCGCGAGAACGGCAGGCCCATGTGTTCGAGTTCCAGAATCGCTTCCGGCCCGGTTTTACACATATATTCAATTGCGTCCTGGTCACCGATATAGTCCGAACCTTTTACGGTGTCGTACATATGCCATTCCCAGTTATCTTCATGGGTATTACCCAGCGCAACGGTAATGCCGCCTTGCGCAGACACGGTATGGGAACGGGTCGGGAAGACTTTAGAGAGCAGCGCACAGGTCTGACCGCTCTGGGAAATTTGCAGCGCCGCGCGCATACCTGCGCCACCGGCACCAATCACAACTGCATCAAATTCTCTGACTGGCAATTTCATCACACACCCCACACCACAACGAATCCATAAATCACGTAAACCACCAGAGCAACGACAATCACCAGTTGCAGCATCAGGCGCAAGGCCAGCGGTTTAACGTAGTCGGTCAACACCTGCCACATGCCGATCCAGGCATGAATCAAGATAGAAAACAGCGCCAGCAGGGTGAACACTTTGGTGAACGCAGAGGCGAAGAAACCAATCCAGACTTCATATGTCAGCTCGCCACTGGTAGCGAAAAAACCGACCATATAAATGATGTACAGCGTCAGGACGATAGCGGTAGCGCGAACGAGGATGAAATCATGTACGCCATTGCGTCCTAATGCGGAGGCGTTGCTTACCATACGAGGACTCCTGCGAGAAGTGAAAGCACGACAGTAATAACAAAGGAGATTTTGGCGGAGCGTTTACCCGCTTCGAATGTTTCTTCCAGATAGCCAAAATCCATCATCATGTGGCGAATACCTACGACGACGTGATACGCCAGAGCGGTAAGGATGCCCCACATGATAAATTTGACGAAGAAGCTGCCCATAATCGCAGAAGCTTGCTCGAAACCTTCAGGGGAAGAGAGGCTGGTACCCAGAAGCCACAGCAGGATGCCCACTGCAACAAAGGTGATCACACCGGAAACGCGATGGAGAATGGACGCTATCGCCGTGACGGGGAACCGGATGGTCTGTAGGTCCAGATTAACAGGTCTTTGTTTTTTCACATTTCTTATCATGAATAACGCCCACATGCTGTTCTTATTATTCCCTGGGGACTACGGGCACAGAGGTTAACTTTCTGTTACCAGGAGACGTCGGGATTTCCTTCCTCCGGTCTGCTTGCGGGTCAGACAGCGTCCTTTCTATAACTGCGCGTCATGCAAAACACTGCTTCCAGATGCGAAAACGACACGTTACAACGCTGGGTGGCTCGGGATTGCAGGGTGTTCCGGAGACCTGGCGGCAGTATAGGCCGTTCACAAAATCATTACAATTAACCTACATATAGTTTGTCGGGTTTTATCCTGAACAGTGATCCAGGTCACGATAACAACATTTATTTAATTTTTAATCATCTAATTTGACAATCATTCAACAAAGTTGTTACAAACATTACCAGGAAAAGCATATAATGCGTAAAAGTTATGAAGTCGGTATTTCACCTAAGATTAACTTATGTAACAGTGTGGAAGTATTGACCAATTCATTCGGGACAGTTATTAGTGGTAGACAAGTTTAATAATTCGGATTGCTAAGTACTTGATTCGCCATTTATTCGTCATCAATGGATCCTTTACCTGCAAGCGCCCAGAGCTCTGTACCCAGGTTTTCCCCTCTTTCACAGAGCGGCGAGCCAAATAACAAACGGGTAAAGCCAGGTTGATGTGCGAAGGCAAATTTAAGTTCCGGCAGTCTTACGCAATAAGGCGCTAAGGAGACCTTAAATGGCTGATACAAAAGCAAAACTCACCCTCAACGGGGACACAGCTGTTGAACTGGATGTGCTGAAAGGCACGCTGGGTCAAGATGTTATTGATATCCGTACTCTCGGTTCAAAAGGTGTGTTCACCTTTGACCCAGGCTTCACTTCAACCGCATCCTGCGAATCTAAAATTACTTTTATTGATGGTGATGAAGGTATTTTGCTGCACCGCGGTTTCCCGATCGATCAGCTGGCGACCGATTCTAACTACCTGGAAGTTTGTTACATCCTGCTGAATGGTGAAAAACCAACTCAGGAACAGTATGACGAATTTAAAACTACGGTGACCCGTCATACCATGATCCACGAGCAGATTACCCGTCTGTTCCATGCTTTCCGTCGCGACTCGCATCCAATGGCAGTCATGTGTGGTATTACCGGCGCGCTGGCGGCGTTCTATCACGACTCGCTGGATGTTAACAATCCTCGTCATCGTGAAATTGCCGCGTTCCGCCTGCTGTCGAAAATGCCGACCATGGCCGCGATGTGTTACAAGTATTCCATTGGTCAGCCATTCGTTTACCCGCGCAACGATCTCTCCTATGCCGGTAACTTCCTGAATATGATGTTCTCCACGCCGTGCGAACCGTATGAAGTTAATCCGATTCTGGAACGTGCTATGGACCGTATTCTGATCCTGCACGCTGACCATGAACAGAACGCCTCAACCTCCACCGTGCGTACCGCTGGCTCTTCGGGGGCGAACCCGTTTGCCTGTATCGCAGCAGGTATTGCTTCACTGTGGGGACCTGCGCACGGTGGTGCTAACGAAGCGGCGCTGAAAATGCTGGAAGAAATCAGCTCCGTTAAACACATTCCGGAATTTGTTCGTCGTGCGAAAGACAAAAATGACTCTTTCCGCCTGATGGGCTTCGGGCACCGCGTGTACAAAAATTACGACCCGCGCGCCACCGTAATGCGTGAAACCTGCCATGAAGTGCTGAAAGAGCTGGGTACCAAAGATGACCTGCTGGAAGTGGCTATGGAGCTGGAAAACATCGCGCTGAACGACCCGTACTTTATCGAGAAGAAACTCTACCCGAACGTCGATTTCTACTCTGGTATCATCCTGAAAGCGATGGGTATTCCGTCTTCTATGTTCACCGTGATCTTCGCGATGGCGCGTACCGTTGGCTGGATCGCCCACTGGAGCGAAATGCACAGTGACGGTATGAAGATTGCCCGTCCGCGTCAGCTTTACACCGGCTACGCGCAGCGTGATTTTAAGTCGGATATTAAGAAGTAAAAATGACACCGACGAAACCCTGCGTGTTCACGCAGGGTTTTTAGTTCTACACCAACAGCAAAGATATTGCCGGGATATAGGTAATAACCAACAGCAGTAAAATAAGACTAACCAGTAGTGGCACCGCTTCTCGCATAAATTGCCCGACAGAAACCTGCACGGTATTACATACCAGCAGCATCACCGTTCCGACAGGCGGTGATAACGTTCCTAACGATAAGTTGAGGATCATGATGATGCCAAAATGCACCGGATCAATGCCAAAATGAGCCACCACAGGTTTAAGTAATGGAACTAATATCAGCAGGATGGCACTACCTTCAAGAAACATGCCAAGCACCAGCAGCAATAGATTGATAATCAATAAAAAGACGTATTTATTATCAGTCAGAGATGTCACAAACTCCGCAACCGTGATACCTGCCCGCTCAAGGGAAAATATCCAGCCCAGCGCGGCACTCGCCATAATGATTAACATGACCGATGCCGTCGAACGCGCCGTCTCTGAGAGTGCTGTAAATACATGGCTGATTTTCAGTTCGCGATAAATTACAAAACCAATAAACATCACCAATAATACTGCTACGGCTCCAGCTTCCGTTGGCGTAAAGATATTTGCCCGAATACCACCGATAACCGCAACAATTAAGAACAGTGCTGGCCAGGCCTGCACCAGCGCCACTGACACTTCTTTCGGTTTTGGCCAGTGTTCGCTGGAAGGTTTTAAACCGCGCCGAATAGCTACCAGCCATACAGTGACAATCAACATGGCGGAACACAGCAGACCGGGCAGGATCCCGGCCATAAACATGGAGCCGATGGAGACATCCGCCACCAGTCCGTAAAGGATCAGTGCAATACCCGGTGGAATAATTGGTGTAATCAGCGAACCACTTGCCGTTATCGCCGCCGCAAAGCCACGGGAATAACCTTTCTGTTCCATTTCCGGCACCATCATGCGCGATAACATCGCAGCATCCGCCAGGTTTGAGGCGCTAACGCCGCCCATCATGGTACTGACCAGAATATTAGCCCCACCCAGACCACCGCGCATTCTGCCAATCAACACGTTGGCAATTTGCAAAATACGCGCGGCAATACCGGTATAGCTCATTAACGTGCCTAATAAGATAAAAATGGAATAGCTAACAGCGAAGGGGTGTGCGTCGTGGCAATCAAACGCTGAATTGCTACCATTAACGGCACATTTGAATAGCAAAGGAAGTAGGTCAGAATGCCGCAAAACATCGCCAGCCATACCGGCATATTGATAAATAAACAGATGAACATAAGCGGAATGATCATTAGCCAGTTATCCAGCCAGCTTCCCGCCAGTAATTCACTCAATGCTGTCATTATTCACCTTCCTTGCGTGGCGTTTTCTTGATCAGGTGTAAGGCAGTAAAACAGGCGATACCGATTGCACCAACCGTGACCGCAATATCGATCCAAAACCAGGATATTTTTAATATTTGCGTAGTTTTAAATGCTGTTCCGGCAGCTAATTTCCATGCTGACCAGGCCATCACACTCAGTAAAACAATAGATATCAGAGAGACAAATAACGTTAAAACACGTTGCACGCGTGGTGTCAGTGCATCAGCTAAAAATGGAATCGACAAATGGGTATTATCCCGCTCGGCAACGACCGCACCAAACATGACTACCCAAATCATTAATAAACCGGAAACCTCTTCTGTCCACTGTAATGGCATATGAAAACAGTAACGCATTATTACCGCAGCAATGGTCATGATTACCAATATAAAGAGCGTTAATACCGCAGCAACTTCAATCATTTTCCCTAAAAGACGCATAAACACCTCTGCTCTTAACGGTCGGTGCCGAAACACCGACCAGTCCTTATGCCATGAAGTTATTTCAGCTGTTGCTGAATAGTGTCATACAAACCAGGGGTCCATTCCGGGAATTGTTGATAGACTTTTAAGGCTTTTTCTTTGAAAGGGGCGACGTCAGGATAGATGATTTCCACGCCCTGCTCCTGCATGGTTTTCAACATTGTCGCACCCTGCTCAGTGGTAATTTTCTGGCTATATAAACCAGCTTCATACGCTGTCTGGTGAATAATATCTAACTGCGCAGGTGTCAGGGTACTGAAAAACGCTTCACCACCCAACCATAATGATGTATTGGTCAGATAGTTCACCATTGACAGATATTTCGCCTGCTCATGCAGTTTTTGCCCATACAGAACAGAAACCGGGTTTTCCACACCATCGATCATCCCCTGCGTCAGCGCCGGATAAACGTCTCCCAGCGGCATTGGCGTTGGGGTTGCGCCCATTGCTTCAATGGCTTTAATCTGCATAACGTTATTCGGCACGCGGATCTTCATCCCTTTCAGGTCTTCAGGTGTACGAATCGGTTTTTAGCAATGATCTGCCTGGTACCGTACAGATAGTTGCTCATGACAATATGCACACCTTTTTCCCGCAGTTTCTGTTCTTTTTGTTTAAACCAGTCACTGGCATAAATCGCAAACAGTTTCTGCGGATCTTCGCTTAAATAAGGCCCAAACAATATTCCCAGGTCTGCATCGTAGTCAGTTAAAAATCCCACATCACTGATGGTGATAATATTCATCCCCATCAACGCTTGTTCAGTAATATCTTGTTTAGAACCTAACTGTGAACTTGGGTAAAGTTCGAAAACAATATCTCCATTGCTTTTTTTCTTCACAAGTTCTGCCCAGTGCTTCACTACTGTATCCGCTGGCTCGCCGGGGTTACTTTCATAGGCGATTTTGATAGTGACCGGTGCGGCATTCAGCATCGGACTTAATAAAGCGAAAAGAAATAAAAATGGTGTCAGTAATTTTTCATTATTATTACCTGTAAGAGCTTTATCAATTAACGGGGATCTGCCCGACAGACTGCACTTTTGCTGTAATCAAATGCTTTATACGTTAAAACAAACTCCTGATGTTCCAGTCGTTCTGCGGCACAATATTGACCGTTGGCGACATGTTCAATCACTTGCATAATATCGTCTGCAATATCGTCGAGCGTTGCGCCTTCGCTAATTACACGACCGGCATTAACGTCCATATCGTCAGATAAATGCTCCCACGTCTGCGGGTTATTACACACTTTAATAATAGGAGCGATCACTGAACCAATAACTGAACCGCGACCTGTGGTAAATAACACCATATGACAGCCAGAGGCGATAAGTTCCAGTGCTTCTGAGGAATCGTTAATATTCGGATACCCAAAACGAGGTTCACCATCAGGCACCACGTCCATCAACCAAAGCCCAGGAAAGGGCGCTTGTTGCGTCGGCAAAATAACGCCAGCAATCAGCGCATCGCCCGACTTGGTATAAGCCCCGAGGGATTTTTCTTCCTGAGTGGTTAAGCCACCTTCGGCATTACCATTAGAAAAACTCCCCAGCCCCATCAAACTGTAATAACGTTCGGCTTTTGTCATTGCCACTTCGATGGCATCACGTGCCTGCGAACTAGCCGCGCGCGACATCATATGCTGCTCACAACCAAGCAACTCACCGCTTTCTTCAAAAATACAGGTAGCCCCTTTCTCCAGCAGTTGGTCAAAGGCACGTCCTACTGCCGGGTTACCCGTGATACCACTGGTGCCATCGGAGCCACCGCAGATAGTACCAACCACCAGGTCGCTCCAGTTCAGGATACAACGCAGTGTATCCGCAAGCTGTTCCAGCATTTCAGCGACCAACTGCTTACCCAGAGTAATGGTGTTGGTCGTGCCTTTATTTTCCTGAATGACCAGCGTATGGCACGGTCGCCCACTTTCTCGTACTTCTTGCTCCAGCCGACGGCGATCAAAATTCTCGCACCCCAGCGAAATAATCAGTACACCACCTACGTTGCTATGAATCGCCAGATTTTTTACCAGACGATAGCCATAATCGCTGGGATAACAACCTGAAAAACCAAAATACTGCACGTCGTGACAAGGAAATCCTTCGGCAATCTTTTTAGCGACATGGCTGGCACACTCCACCATAAAGATTACCTGCACAGTATTACGAATACCCGGTCGACCATTTTGCCGTACATAACCTTCCATTATGCTTTTTCCTCTGGCTGATAGCCGGCATCATCATGATGAAAAATGGCGATGGCATTGCTGGCAAGATTATGGGAATGCACATGTTCACCCATGGCAATATCGCGAGTGGCGTGTCCGATAATGGCGCCGTATTTCAGAATCGAATCACCATTGTTCAGCGCTTCGCAGGCCAGTTTGTGACCCAGGGTAACGGAACTACAGGCCACCATTTCCCCCTCATCCCACCAGACAATATCGCCACTGGTGATGTCATTCAGCGCGACTACACAGTTATCTTTGGCATGTAGCTTTAACGCACGTTTGCGCATAATTCCTCCGTACATCAGAAGCCGATCAATGCGCCGCCATCCACCACCAGCACCTGACCACTGACAAACGCCGCTGCGTCTGAAGCCAGATAAACCGCAGCCCAACCGATATCTTCCGGCTTGCCGAATTTTTTCATCGGGGTACGACCCAGGATTTTGTTACGGCGTTCGTCATCACCTTCAATGGCCTTACGCAACATTGGTGTATCGATCCAGCCTGGCGCAATACCGTTGACGCGAATCCCATGAACGGCAAGCTCCGTGGTCATACCGCGAATCATGCCGAGATAGGCTGACTTCGCTGCGCTGTAGCCAGTAACCAGAGGCTGCCCAAGAAATGAGGTCATCGATGCAGTAAAAAGCACACAGCCTTGACCGCGTTGTTTCATATGCGGCACCAGCGCTTTGGTTAACGCAAATGCGCCGACTACGTGAACGTCGAGTACTGACTCAAAATCACTGACGCTCATCTCTTCAATCGGTTTTTTGCAGTGATTGCCTGCGTTATTGACCAGGATATCGATAGCCCCGTGTTCGCTAATAAGCGCATCAACTTTTTCCTGCGCGGCTGCGGTATCCCCGACATCCATTTGTATCCAACTGGCCTGCGACCCCAATGTTCCGGCGGTCGCTTGCGCCAGCTCGCCGTTCAGGTCAGCAATAATGACCTTCGCCCCACTGACTATCATGCATTTCGCCATTGCCAGCCCCAGTCCCACTCGCCCCTGTAATCAGCGCTGTTTTGTTATGTAAAGAAAAAGCATTCATGGTGTCGCTCCTTAAAGGTCAATGAGGATTTTGGTATACGCGCCGGGATCACTTGCCCAGTCGCTAAAAGCGTGATCAGCCTGTTCCAGCGGGTAGTGAGCACTCACCAGATTGCTGACCGGATAACGCCCGGACTCCATCAATGCCAGCACGGCCCGAAAATCCGCCACGGTGGCATTGCGCGAACCACGGATATCCAGTTCTTTCATCAGGAACTGCGCACTCTGATAACTCACTGGCTGTTTGGCGTAACCGACATAAACCACACGACCGCTAAACGCCACCAACCCTGTAGCCTGTTCAATGGTTTGTTGATTACCCACCGCTTCAATCACCACTTCCGGGCCGCGACCGTCATTTAACAGCACCAGTTCTGCCGCCACGTCACATTGCTGCGAATTAAGAAAACGTTGCGCACCGCATTCCAGGGCAATGTTCTGCTTGCGATCATCAATATCGATAGCAATTACGCGCGCCCCCATGGCGGATGCCGCGGCGATAGCGCCAAGGCCAATTACCCCACAACCGATAACTGCGACCCATTCACCCACATTAATTTGCGCACGTCTGGCCGCATGTAGTCCCACGGCCAGCGGTTCTACCAGTGCTAACTCATCAACACTTAAGGCATTACAGACAATGACTTTATGTGCAGGCATCGTCAGTTGTTGCGCCATCCCCCCCTGACGTTGCACACCAAGAGTTTGGTTGTTTTACAGGCGTTAGGACGACCGCTCAGACAGGAGCTGCACACGCCACACTCAGTGCAAGGCAGAACGACCACCCGGTCACCTGGCTTGATCGCCCCTGCCATATCGCCAGTTGCCAGCACCGTGCCGCCAATTTCATGCCCCGGAATACAGGGATAATTAACCAGCGGATTCAGTCCCCGCCATGTATTGAGGTCAGAACCACACAGTCCGACACGCTCAACATTGATTAGCACTTCTCCTTTACCGCAGACAGGTTCGGGGATATCAACAAATCGCGCCTGACTTCCCTGCTCAATGGTTAATGCCTTCATTCATTGCTCTCCTTACATTACGCCGAAGGTTTCAAAGGCCTGTACCGTGCTCATGCCATCACTGATGGCTTTGCGCACTTCACTTTCAGTTGCCACTTTTCCAGGGCCTGGGTAATAACTTCTTTCTCAACAACCTGGGGAATAATCAGTAATCCATCACGATCACCAAACACGATATCGCCCGGATTCACCCGCACGCCGTGAAATTCAATAGGTACGCCGAAGTCGATGACCTTGCCGCGCGGACCTTGATCTTGTGCGTAAGTGCCATGACAAAAGGTGGGAAATTTCAATTCAAGAATTTCAGCAGAGTCACGGGCGTAACCATCGAGTACCGCACCTGCTGCTTTCAGATGCATGGCACGGGTAGACATCAACCCGCCCCACAAGGCATAGCGCAGAGAGCTGCCCGTAGTGATGTAAACATCGTTCTCTTTGAGGGCATCCAGCGCTTCAAACATGATGCCAAACGGTTTTTCGCCAATCGCCGTCTTACCCGACGTCGATTTGGTTTCGTAAACGTCCGACTCCAGCACCGGCATTGCCCGGCCTGCCACCACCGTATTCACATCCAGCGGCTTGATTGCCGGAGAAACAAACTGGTGCATATAGCCCAGCGTGTCGAGAATATCGCCAACCACGGCGGTAAATAGCCGGGTTTTCATCAAAGCAAAAAGTTCGTTATCACTCTTCCACATTATTTTCACCCTGTAAGCCTGTTTAACAGGTTTACAGGGTAAGGAAAAAAGCGCACAATACTGCGAAGGGCGTCACGAAAAAGTTGTGTATTTACTATTTCTTCGCCACTCTTTCACACAATATGTCTTTGATTCGCACTGCATGGCGGGCGCACAGGCGCAGTAGTCTATTGATAATCAAGGGTTCTGGAGGAAAATATGAAGGATACAGTCCCGGTATTCTGGATTTTACCGACCAGGAAAAAGTACAACAGGAGTAAAAATGAGTGAGAGTGCGTTATTGACCAGCGTAACGTTATCGTCACAGGTCAAAAATCATATTCTTAATCTGATCGCCGAACAAAAATTGACACCGGGGATGCCAGTTCCCAGTGAAATTCAGTTGATTCAGAAATTGGGCGTCAGTCGGGGTATTGTGCGTGAGGCCTATCGTTCACTTGCCGCCTGGGGATTCTGGAAACGCACAGCGGTAAAGTGCCACGGATCAAAAAATTTGATGATGAAGTGCTGCGCGTGGTGTTTGGATTTGCCCTGGCGACCGAACAAGTAACAACAGAGCAAATTCTTCAAGTACGTCGCTGGCTAGAGTTGGGCGTTGTGGAAGCTGCTGCCCGTAATGGCGGAGAAGAAGATTTTGCTAACCTACGGGCTGAAATGGCAAAAATCCGCGAACAGTTCGATGATGTCGAAAGCTTTATCACCCATGACATCCGCTTCCATCAGTTACTCGCCGTTGCCTCAAAAAATCCGCTTTTTATGATGTTATTGCAGGCATTACATCAGCAATTGCGGCAATCCATCCAGGAGGGATTAAACGCCCAAAGCGATCAGAAAGAGTATGGCAATCACATCATCACACTACACCAGAAAATCTGCGACGCTGTGTGTGCCAGAGATGTCGAAACGGCGACTCAAGCCATGAAATCACACTTCGACAGCCCGGTCAGTGCACTGATCAATAATTCCTCGCCATAAGACTTATTTCAGTTCAATCGTTTACTCTTCCCTCTTTTACAAATGAGAGGGAGACAACGGTACTTAATACGCCCTTTAGCCAAAATCTGTCTTTTTCTTGATTACCGCTATTTTTTCGTTGAGGCGCATTCTTTATGCTGTATCGATACACCAAAGGTAAGTTAAACAGGGAGTGACGGATGCCAGTTTTGCAGTGGGGAATGTTATGTGTTCTGTCACTTCTCCTTTCTATTGGCTTCCTCGCTTTACATCTCCCGGCGGCACTCCTGCTTGGCCCGATGATCGCCGGGATCATCTTCAGTATGCGCGGAGTCACTCTGCAACTTCCCCGCTCCGCTTTTCTCGCCGCCCAGGCCATTCTTGGCTGCATGATTGCACAAAACCTCACTGGTTCGATTCTCACCACGCTGGCCGTCAACTGGCCGATCGTGCTTGCGATTTTACTGGTGACGCTGCTTTCCAGCGCCATCGTGGGTTGGTTATTGGTGCGCTATAGCTCACTGCCTGGAAATACCGGTGCCTGGGGTTCTTCTCCTGGCGGCGCGGCGGCAATGGTCGCTATGGCGCAAGATTACGGCGCAGATATTCGCCTGGTGGCGTTTATGCAATATCTGCGAGTGCTGTTCGTCGCGGGGGCCGCTGTTCTGGTCACCCGCATGATGCTGGGTGATAACGCTGAAGCGGTTAACCAGCAGATCGTCTGGTTCCCGCCAGTGAGCATTAATCTCCTGCTTACGATTATGCTCGCGGTCGTTGCCGGTACGGCGGGATGCTTGCTACGTCTTCCTTCCGGCACGATGCTCATCCCGATGCTGGCGGGCGCAGTGCTCCAGTCTGGTCAGCTCATCACGATTGAACTCCCGGAATGGCTGCTGGCGATAGCATATATGGCAATTGGCTGGCGGATTGGTCTTGGTTTCGATAAACAAATATTACTGCGGGCATTGCGCCCACTGCCACAAATCCTGCTGTCGATTTTTGCTCTGCTGGCTATTTGTGCGGGTATGGCGTGGGGACTGACCCGGTTTATGCACATTGATTTTATGACTGCCTACCTCGCCACCAGCCCCGGCGGGCTTGATACCGTGGCGGTTATCGCCGCAGGGAGCAATGCCGATATGGCGCTCATTATGGCGATGCAAACCCTGCGCCTGTTCAGTATTTTGCTGACGGGGCCTGCCATCGCACGGTTTATTTCAACCTATGCGCCGAAGCGTTCGGCCTAGTGCTGGCAGCCAGGGCACCAGTAAAACGGGCGAGATGACAGCGTGGTTTTCTCAATGATGCCGCCACAGCGTTCGCACGGTTCGCTATCACGATGAAAAACCTTAAAGCGAAACAGCGCCCCATGATGCTTATTCTCATCCACCTGCCCCCGCGTAGCGTAAGAAAGTCGAGGAATATCCAGTAACGCGTGTGCGAGTGCATCCAGTTGCGCCGCATTGAGATCTTTCGCTTTATGATTTCCAGTCAACCCAACCTGCCAGAGGATCTCCACCCGCAAATAATTGCCAAGCCCAGCCAGAAACGCCTGATCGAGCAGTAATCCAGCAAACTGACGGTTACGAAAGCGCGGCGACAATAATCGTTCCTTTACCACCTCCGGCGTCAGATTCGGATCCAGCACATCGGGACCAATGCGTTGTAAAAACGGATGCGTGGTCAGTTGTTCCGGGGTCAACATCTCAATATCCGAGGCGCTATAAAGCAGAATGGTTTTGTCAGCCGTTTGCAGTTTTACCCGCAATACTCGCGTGGTCTGCGGCTCTTTGCCGGTATCAACCACGCGCCAGACGCCGTAAAGCTGATTATGGCTGTAGAGCGTTAATTCGTTGGAAAAATGAGTTAACAACGCCTTACCACGCGTTTCCACATGGGTAACGTGTTGACCGATAAGTTGTGATTGATAAGATTTTAACTGCGGGAAGGCAAACCAGACATCAGTTAGTGGTTTGCCTTTGATCGCCGCCTCCAGGTTATCCGCTGCACGGCGGATCTCCGGGCCTTCAGGCATGGTGATATCCTTTTTTCATTCTTTATTAAGCGGGGTTATGCTGCGACAACAATCCCCTTTTCAGCAAATGTAGCTCGTAATCGGCGGGCGAACGCCAGTGCGTGCTCGCCATCGCCATGCAGGCAGACCGTTTGCGCCGTGACCGTTGCCCATTCGCCGGTGATACTTTTGACTCTGCCGTGTTGCACCATCTCCAACGTTTGCGCCAGCGCCTGTTCTTCGTTTTCAATCAACGCGCCTGGCTGGCTTCGCGGCACCAGCGAACCGTCTGCCTGATAACCGCGATCGGCAAACACTTCCTCGCGCGTTGTCAGGCCATATTGCTTGCCTGCACGAATCAGCTCGCTTCCCGCCAGCCCGACGAGAATCAATGCCGGATCGCAAGCGTATACCGCTCTGGCGATGGCGTCTGCCAGTTGTGCCTCTTTCGCCGCCTGGTTGTATAACATGCCGTGCGGTTTGACATGACGCATTACGCCGCCTTGCGCACGGGCAATCGCTGCCAGCGCGCCAATTTGATACAGCGTCTGGGCGTAAACGGTTTCTGGCGGCAGCTGCATAGCGCTGCGACCAAAATTTTCCCTGTCAGGAAAACTCGGATGAGCGCCAATCGCGACACCATTTTTTATTGCTTCACGCACGCAAGCGTGCATGATTTGCGCATCGCCAGCATGAAATCCACAGGCAATATTGGCAGAGGAAACCAGCGTTAATAGCTCTGCGTCGCTGACACAGCCTTCGCCCAGATCGGCGTTCAGGTCAATTTTCATTGTGCAGCCGCCACGCTAATTGTTCGAAATAACGTTGCTGATCTTGCCGTGCTTTCAGTGCCTCTTCCAGTGAACACTGGACAAAATGAATCGGCTGACCGAGCGGAATTTGCGCCAGATGGTACATATCAGCCTCAATGATACAGGCAATACGCGGATAACCACCGGTGGTCTGTGCGTCGTTCATCAATACAATCGGCTGGCCGTTATGCGGCACCTGCACCACGCCCGGCAACAAACCATGAGATAACAGTTCGCGATCGGTGGTGCGTTTTAAAATTTGCCCCTGTAAGCGATAGCCCATCCGGTTACTTTGCGAGCTAAGCTGCCAGGGCGAACGCCAGAATGCATCCTGCGAGGCGCGATCGAACTCATGATATTCCGGCCCCGGCAAGGCGCGAATGCGGTTGCCCCACAGCAGCTGTTTAACGCCCAGCGCTTCCATAAAATCACGCTTCGCTTTGCCAATCGGGAGTCGGTCACCATCCTTCAGTAAACGGCCTTCCAGCCCGCCAATCCCCACTTTGAGATCGGTGCTGCATGACCCCATTACCGGCGGAACATCAATACCACCCGCGACCGCCAGATAACTGCGCATCCCGTGCTGCGGGCGTTTAAGCGTTAAACGCTGGCCTGCTTTCATCGGCAATCGCCAGCCGGTCCAGACGGCGTTATCATCCAGCCGCGCTTCGCAACCGGCACCCGTCAGAGCAAACCACCCATCAGTTTCGAACTCAACCGTTAACTGACCGAGCGTGATCTCCAGCGCGGGGGCATTGGCGTCATTACCCACCAGCAGGTTAGCAATGCGCAGCGCAGGCATATCCAGTGCGCCGCAGTGGCTGATACCCGACTGGCGAAAACCGTGACGACCGCCATCTTGCACAGTGGTATACATGCCCGCACGAATAATCTTCAGCATACTCCCTCCTTTTGCGGTACAAAGCGCACGCTGTCTCCCGGACGTAATAAGATGGGTTCGTCACGCGCCGGATCAAACAGGCTGAGTGAGGTATGACCAATCAACTGCCAGCCACCCGGCGTTGCCAGCGGATAAACACCGGTCTGCGGCCCGCCGATCCCGACAGAACCTGCCGGAACGAGCAAGCGCGGTTCAGCGCGCCGTGGCGTGTGTAGTTGTTCCGGCAAACTCCCGAGATACGGGAAGCCCGGTTGAAAACCTAAAAACCAGACCACGTATTCCACGGAGGAGTGCAATTCAACAACCTGTTTCTCACTCAACCCACAATGCGCCGCGACCACCGCTAAATCCGGTCCGCCTGCACCACCGTAAACCACCGGAATTTCAATAAAGCGAGACTCCGGCTCCAGCGCCTCACTCTCCTCCCACCAGCGTTGCAAACGCTCTATGGCATCCAGCGCCAGCGACTCAGGATTACGTAAAATCACCGTGATATTGTTCATGCCGGGAATGACTTCAACCACATTCGGCATATCCACCAGACGCTGCGCCAGTCGCCAGATCCGTTTCTGGCTAGCCAGCGTCACCGGCGGTTCCAGCTCCAGCACTACCGCCGTTTCACCTATCAGATAACAACGCGCTCGTTGCACTTTCGATCCCTCTGATTATTCGTTATGCAGGATTAGGAATATCAATAAAGGTCACATCAAGATCGGTATTTTCATTCAGCCACTCGCTCAACGCGCGAATACCACCGCGTTCAGTGGCATGGTGACCCGCAGCATAAAAATGCAATCCCTGCTCGCGGGCTGAATGAATGGTCTGTTCAGAAACTTCGCCAGTAATAAAAGCATCCACGCCAAAACGCGCGGCGCTATCGATAAAACTTTGCCCGCCCCCCGTGCACCAGGCGACGCGCTGGACCACCTCAGGTCCGGTATCGCCACACCATAACGGCTTACGTCCCAGACGCGCTTCAATCCAGGAGGCCAGTTCCAGTCCCGGCACAGGCATGGTCAGTTCGCCCCACGGCACCAACGGCTCAATTTCGCCCATGACCGTGATCCCCAGTAACGCCGCCAGTTGTGCGTTATTACCCAGCTCCGGATGCGCGTCCAGGGGCAGATGCCAGCCATACAGGTTGATATCATTCGCCAGCAACGTTTTTAAACGGTTACGCTTCATTCCGCGAATGACCGGAGATTCACCTTTCCAGAAGTAGCCATGATGCACAATGACCGCATCCGCTCCCAGACGCACCGCTTCATCGAGCAAAGCCTGGCTGGCGGTGACACCGGTAACAATTTTTTGCACCGTCTCTTTGCCTTCCACCTGCAAACCATTCGGCGCGTAATCACTAATCGCCGCGCTGTTCAGTTTTTCGTTAATCAGTTGTTCCAGTTCGGTGTTTTTCATCTTCGCGCCTTCCGTATTCTGATAGCTACACCGTTAACATAGCGTTACCTCGCCTGTTCGTCGATAGCCAATCTTTTGACATATTAAGAAACAAACCCGACGCCAAAAGACGCAAATTGTTTATATCATCACGCTTCAGCTAATGTATATTTATGCAATCAGACAGCATATTGCATAAATAATCAGATCTGTATCAAAGTTTTAACTTTAAGGAAACACAAGCACGCCGCGCAACTATTACGTGACGTTGCAGTCAATTGTGGAATTATTATGAATAAACACGCATCACAACCGCGCGCTATTTACTATGTCGTTGCGCTGCAAATCTGGGAATATTTTAGCTTTTACGGCATGCGTGCCCTGCTGATCCTCTATCTCACCAATCAACTAAAATATAGCGATAATCACGCCTACGAGTTATTTAGCGCCTACTGTTCGCTGGTATATGTCACGCCAATCCTCGGTGGCTTTTTGGCGGATAAAGTTCTCGGCAATCGCATGGCGGTGATGCTGGGGGCGTTGTTGATGGCGATCGGTCATGTGGTGCTGGGTGCCAGTGAGATCCATCCGTCATTCCTCTATCTGTCACTGTCGATTATCGTCTGCGGCTATGGTCTGTTTAAATCCAACGTCAGTTGCCTGCTCGGTGAGCTGTATGAGCCAACCGATCCACGTCGTGATGGCGGTTTCTCGCTGATGTATGCGGCGGGTAACGTGGGGTCTATTATCGCACCTATCGCCTGTGGTTTCGCCCAGGAAGAATACAGTTGGGCGATGGGCTTTGGCCTGGCGGCGGTGGGTATGATCGCGGGTCTGGTCATTTTCTTATGTGGCAATCGTCATTTCACTCATACCCGCGGCGTTAACAAAAAAGTACTGCGTGCGACAAACTTCCTCCTGCCCAACTGGGGATGGCTGCTGGTTCTGCTGGTGGCAACGCCTGCGCTGATTACCGTGTTGTTCTGGAAAGAGTGGTCGGTATACGCCTTGATTGTCGCCACGATCATCGGCCTTGGCGTTCTGGCAAAAATTTATCGCAAAGCAGAAAACCAAAAACAGCGTAAGGAGCTGGGGCTGATTGTTACCCTCACCTTCTTCAGCATGTTGTTCTGGGCATTCGCACAACAGGGGGGTAGCTCGATTAGCCTTTATATCGACCGCTTCGTTAACCGCGATATGTTTGGTTATACCGTTCCGACTGCTATGTTCCAGTCGATTAATGCCTTCGCAGTTATGCTGTGCGGTGTGTTCCTGGCGTGGGTGGTTAAAGAGAGCGTCGCAGGTAATCGTACCGTGCGCATCTGGGGAAAATTTGCTCTTGGTCTCGGCCTGATGAGCGCCGGATTCTGCATTCTGACCTTAAGCGCCCGCTGGTCCGCAATGTATGGTCATTCTTCTCTGCCACTGATGGTGTTAGGCCTGGCGGTGATGGGCTTTGCGGAACTGTTTATCGACCCGGTTGCTATGTCGCAGATTACGCGCATTGAAATCCCCGGCGTGACCGGCGTATTAACTGGCATTTATATGCTGCTTTCCGGCGCGATTGCGAACTATCTGGCTGGCGTGATTGCCGATCAGACATCGCAAGCTTCGTTTGATGCTTCCGGGGCGATCAACTATTCCATCAATGCATATATTGAAGTGTTTGATCAAATTACCTGGGGCGCACTGGCGTGTGTAGGAGTGGTGTTGATGATTTGGCTGTATCAGGCGCTTAAGTTCAGAAACCGCGCGCTGGCGCTGGAGTCTTAATAAGCCAGCACCATGCCTGATAAAACGCTCGCTGCGTTTTATCAGACTCCTTTCCTCGCTTCTTCGTACGCTGCCAGCGTTCGCAGCCTTGCCTCTTTGTGATCAACTATCGGTTGCGGATAATCCAGCGTCACACCTGCTTTCTGCGCCCACTTCCACGGCTCATGCACCACTTTCCCTGGCACATCGCGCAGTTCCGGTAGCCACTGGCGGATAAACTCGCCTTCGCGGTCAAATTTCTCGCCCTGGGTTGTCGGGTTAAAAATACGAAAATACGGCGCTGCATCGGTTCCGGTTGAAGCGGCCCACTGCCAGCCACCGTTATTGGCTGCCAAATCACCATCAATCAGCTGCGACATGAAATATCGCTCACCTTCGCGCCAGTCGATCAATAAATCTTTCACCAAAAAACTGGCTGTAATCATCCGTAGCCGGTTATGCATCCAGCCGGTGCTGTTAAGCTGACGCATGGCAGCATCAACAATCGGGTATCCCGTTTTGCCTTCCTGCCAGGCCTTTAAATGCGCGGAATTGCTCTGCCACTGCACGCGGTCGGTCCAGACAATAAACGGACGATGTTTACACAGCGAGGGGTAATACGTTATCAGATGACGGTAAAACTCGCGCCAGATCAGCTCATTAAGCCAGATACTACCGGCCCCACCGTCCAGCGCCTGCGGCTGTTCCGCCAACAGGCGATGCAAACACTGGCGAGGCGATAACCCGCCCGTTGCCAGGCTGGCGGACAAACGGCTGGTGCCTTCTACCGCAGGGAAATCTCGCTGTTGCTCATACTCTCCGGCACCGTTCTGGCAAAACTGGCGTAATTGCGCAATCGCCGCTTTCTCTTCCACCGGGAAATGCGCAGTATCGAAAGGCTGACGAGGATAATTCAGCGTAATGGATGGCGCGGGATCTATCGATCCGCTACTACGTACTTTTGGCGCAGCGACGCACTCCGGCATCCCTTCTCGCAGCCGTTTAAGCCAGGCGTTTTTAAATGGCGTAAAGACTTTGTACATCTCATGATTGCCAGTCATCACCGCCCCCGGCGGCAGGATCACGCCGTCGTCAAATCCTTCACACACCACGTTACGCAGCGCCCTCTCAGCCTGCACATCCCGCGCCCGCTCATTCACCTCATACTGATAGTTATAAAACAGATGGGTAACACGATTTTCCGCGCACACCTGTTTAACTATTTCGACGCTGGCGGCAAAGTCATCCACTTCATGAAACAGCAAAGGAATGCCTTTTTCCGCCAGCGCGATTTGTAGCCCGTTCAGTTGTGCATTGATAAATTCAGCCTGACGCGGCGACATATTATGCGCCGCCCACTGGCGTGGGGTAGCGATATACAACGCCAGCACGCGCGCAGACGAATTGCGGCAGGCGGCAGCCAGCGCGAGATTATCGTGCTGACGTAAATCCTGGCGAAACCAGACCAGATGGGTAGTCATAAAACTCCTGAATGGCGCAAGTTAATCACACGCGGCCAAAGTTCGAAATAACGCTGCCCTGAAAGCCAGGCGTCAGGATAAAGCGCCATATAGTGTTTGATACGCATCAGCGGCGCAAGAAGCGGTTGCTCGCCACCGCGATAACTGTCGATAAGCGCCGCCAGCTGCTGGCGTTCTGTGGAATCAATATGAGGGCGAAAATAACCCTGAACGTGCATCAAAACATTGGTGTGGTCACGTCGGTTGGCGGGGTGAGAAAGCAAAACAACTACGCGTTGGCGGTACTGGTTGTAATAGTCATCCAGATTTTGCCACTGGTGAATATCAGCCACGAACGGGCCAAGTTTGCGGTATTCCGGCTGGGAATGAGCCAGAAAGACGAGTTTATAGCGGCTGTGATAATCGAGAAGCGCCCCGCGCGTTAGTCCTCGATCTTTGAGATTGTGTAACTCATGCAAAGCAAAAATGCGGATAAGGGTGCTGTCATCAAAAAGTTGTTGATTCATTACTGCTCCTGAACGGTTTACAGGAGTAAGTGTAGACGCCGAAAAAAGAAAACCGCCAGCGTTTCCGCTGGCGGTTTTCAATGTATTCAGAACTCAGCAATCAGTAAAAATCACCAGTTGCCTTTTCGGCCTGATCCATCCACACCGGTTTCTCGCTGGTTTTCGACCAGACGCGGTGCAGGTAGCTGTAAAAGCGGGCGCGGTCTTTCCAGAAAAGCATGAAAGGCAGCGCCAGAACGCCCGCTGCAACCGCACAAGTACGGCGTAAAAAGATAAGCCATGCAGGATATTCTTTGTAGAGTTCCATACTTTTCTCCCCCTTTTGTATCTACCCGGTGAATAGCACCGGAAAAATGAATTCGTTTATCTGATGAAAATAGTACCGCTGTTTGTGTAATTTTACTACTCATCCGACCACTTATTTTTGCTTATTGATGGTTTATTTACATTCACTGTGTAATTAAGTTACATAAAAGTTAAATTAATACTAAACATTAGTTAAATCATGGCTTTTGCCATTTTTATACTTTTTTTACACCCCGCCCGCAGATTTTTGCGAAATCTTTGCAGCCAGAACTCTACCCTTCCGGTATCACTTTTAGGCCACTGGAGGTGCACTGTGAGTGCAGGCGTGATAGCCGGCGTGTTGCTGGTGTTTTTATTACTGGGTTATCTGGTTTATGCCCTGATCAATGCGGAGGCGTTCTGATGGCTGCGCAAGGGTTCTTACTGATTGCCACGTTTTTACTGGTATTAATGGTGCTGGCGCGTCCCTTAGGTAGCGGGCTGGCGCGGCTGATTAATGATATACCTCTTCCTGGTACGACGGGCGTTGAACGCGTACTCTTTAGCGCGCTTGGCGTCTCTGACCGCGAGATGAACTGGAAGCAGTATCTCTCAGCCATTCTTGGCCTGAATATACTGGGGCTGGCGGTGCTGTTTTTTATGTTGCTCGGTCAGCACTATCTGCCGCTTAATCCACAGCAGTTGCCGGGGCTGTCGTGGGATCTGGCGCTCAATACCGCCGTCAGCTTTGTCACGAACACCAACTGGCAATCTTATAGCGGTGAAACCACGTTGAGCTATTTCAGCCAGATGGCGGGCTTAACGGTGCAAAACTTTCTTTCTGCCGCCAGCGGGATTGCGGTGATTTTTGCCCTCATCCGTGCGTTTACCCGCCAGAGCATGAGCACACTCGGGAATGCCTGGGTCGATCTGCTACGCATCACGTTATGGGTGCTAGTCCCTGTGGCGTTGTTGATCGCACTGTTTTTTATTCAACAAGGTGCGCTGCAAAACTTTCAGCCCTATCAGGCGGTGAATACCGTTGAAGGAGCGAAACAGCTGTTACCAATGGGTCCGGTGGCTTCTCAGGAAGCGATAAAGATGCTCGGCACTAACGGCGGTGGCTTCTTTAATGCCAACTCGTCGCATCCGTTTGAAAACCCAACCGCACTGACCAACTTCGTGCAGATGCTGGCGATCTTCTTGATCCCAACGGCACTGTGCTTTGCCTTTGGCGAAGTGGCGGGCGATCGCCGTCAGGGGCGCATGTTGCTGTGGGCGATGTCAGTGATTTTTATCATCTGCACAGGCGTGGTGATGTGGGCAGAAGTTCAGGGTAATCCGCATCTGCTGGCACTGGGCGCGGACAGCAGCATCAATATAGAAGGTAAAGAGAGTCGTTTCGGCGTGCTGGTCAGTAGCCTGTTTGCGGTCGTGACTACGGCGGCTTCCTGTGGCGCGGTGATTGCGATGCATGATTCGTTTACCGCTCTTGGTGGCATGGTGCCGATGTGGTTGATGCAAATTGGTGAAGTGGTATTCGGCGGCGTCGGTTCCGGCCTTTACGGCATGATGCTGTTTGTCCTGCTGGCGGTGTTTATTGCCGGGCTGATGATTGGTCGTACACCGGAATATCTGGGTAAAAAAATCGACGTACGCGAGATGAAACTGACCGCACTGGCGATTCTGGTTACTCCAACACTGGTGCTGATGGGCGCGGCGTTGGCGATGATGACCGACGCCGGACGTAGCGCCATGCTCAACCCTGGCCCGCATGGTTTTAGCGAAGTGCTGTACGCCGTGTCGTCCGCCGCTAACAACAACGGCAGCGCCTTTGCCGGATTAAGCGCCAACTCTCCATTCTGGAACTGTTTACTGGCGTTGTGCATGTTTGTCGGGCGCTTCGGGGTGATTATCCCGGTGATGGCAATTGCCGGTTCGCTGGTGAGTAAAAAGAGCCAACCCGCCAGCTCCGGCACATTGCCAACGCACGGCCCGCTGTTTGTTGGCCTGTTAATCGGCACCGTGTTGCTGGTTGGCGCACTGACCTTTATCCCTGCCCTGGCGCTTGGTCCGGTGGCGGAATATCTCTCCTGATGATATTGAGTGAGCACTGAATATGAGTCGTAAACAACTGGCGCTATTCGAACCAACACTTGTCGTTCAGGCGCTGAAAGAAGCGGTGAAAAAATTAAACCCGCAGGCGCAATGGCGCAATCCGGTGATGTTTATCGTCTGGATCGGCAGTCTGTTAACCACCTTTATTTGCATCGCAATGGCAAGCGGTGCGATGCCTGGCAATGCGCTGTTTAGCGCGGCAATTAGCGGCTGGCTGTGGGTCACCGTACTGTTCGCTAATTTCGCCGAGGCGCTGGCAGAAGGCCGCAGTAAAGCGCAGGCCAACAGTCTGAAAGGGGTGAAAAAAACTGCCTTTGCCCGCAAGCTTCGTGAGCCGAAATATGGCGCTGCGGCGGACAAAGTTCCTGCCGATCAACTGCGTAAAGGCGATATCGTGCTGGTAGAAGCTGGCGATATTATCCCCTGCGATGGTGAAGTCATTGAAGGCGGCGCATCGGTCGATGAAAGCGCCATCACCGGGGAATCGGCACCGGTGATCCGTGAATCCGGCGGCGATTTTGCCTCCGTCACTGGCGGCACGCGTATTCTTTCTGACTGGCTGGTGATTGAGTGCAGCGTTAACCCCGGCGAGACATTTCTGGATAGGATGATCGCGATGGTGGAAGGCGCACAGCGACGCAAAACGCCGAACGAGATTGCCCTGACCATTCTCCTGATTGCCCTGACTATCGTCTTTTTACTGGCAACCGCCACGCTATGGCCGTTTTCCGCGTGGGGCGGTAATGCAGTGAGTGTAACGGTACTGGTGGCGCTGCTGGTCTGTCTGATCCCAACCACTATTGGCGGCCTGTTGTCAGCGATTGGCGTCGCCGGGATGAGTCGGATGCTGGGCGCGAATGTGATTGCCACCAGCGGACGTGCAGTTGAAGCGGCAGGTGACGTTGACGTTCTGCTACTGGATAAAACCGGCACCATCACACTTGGTAACCGTCAGGCGTCGGAGTTTATCCCTGCGCAGGGCGTGGATGAAAAAACGCTGGCTGACGCCGCACAACTGGCTTCGCTGGCTGATGAAACGCCGGAAGGCCGCAGTATTGTGATCCTCGCCAAGCAGCGTTTTAACCTGCGTGAGCGCGATGTGCAGTCGCTTCACGCCACCTTTGTACCGTTTACTGCGCAAAGCCGGATGAGCGGGATCAACATCGACAACCGCATGATCCGTAAAGGTTCTGTCGATGCCATTCGCCGCCATGTTGAGGCTAACGGTGGTCACTTCCCCTGCCGATGTTGATCAAAAAGTCGATCAGGTTGCGCGTCAGGGAGCTACGCCGCTGGTGGTGGTGGAAGGTTCTCATGTGCTGGGCGTTATTGCGCTGAAAGATATCGTCAAAGGCGGTATTAAAGAGCGCTTCGCCCAACTGCGCAAAATGGGCATTAAAACGGTGATGATTACGGGTGATAACCGTCTGACTGCCGCCGCGATAGCTGCGGAAGCGGGTGTCGATGATTTTCTCGCCGAAGCGACACCGGAGGCCAAGCTGGCATTGATTCGTCAGTATCAGGCGGAAGGCCGTTTGGTGGCGATGACCGGCGACGGCACCAATGATGCTCCGGCGCTGGCGCAGGCAGATGTCGCGGTGGCGATGAACTCTGGTACTCAGGCGGCGAAAGAAGCGGGCAATATGGTGGATCTCGACTCTAACCCGACCAAGTTGATCGAGGTGGTACATATTGGCAAACAGATGCTGATGACCCGTGGCTCGCTGACCACCTTCAGCATTGCCAACGATGTGGCGAAATACTTCGCCATTATTCCGGCGGCGTTCGCGGCAACGTATCCGCAGTTAAATGCGCTGAACATCATGCGCCTGCATTCGCCCGACTCCGCCATTCTCAGTGCGGTGATTTTCAACGCCTTGATTATCGTCTTTTTGATTCCCCTGGCGTTAAAAGGCGTGAGTTATAAACCGCTTACCGCTTCTGCCATGTTGCGCCGTAACTTATGGATTTACGGTCTGGGTGGGCTGCTGGTGCCGTTTATTGGTATCAAAGTCATTGATTTACTGCTAACCGTTTGCGGTCTGGTGTGAGGTTTACCATGAGTGGATTACGTCCGGCATTATCGACATTTCTCTTTCTGTTATTGATTACTGGCGGCGTTTACCCGCTGCTGACCACCGCACTGGGGCAATGGTGGTTTCCCTGGCAGGCCAACGGTTCATTGATTCGTGAAGGTGATACGGTGCGCGGTTCGGCATTAATCGGGCAAAATTTTACCGGCAACGGCTATTTTCATGGTCGCCCGTCGGCAACAGCAGAAATGCCCTATAATCCACAGGCTTCTGGCGGGAGCAATCTGGCAGTCAGTAACCCGGAGCTGGATAAACAGATAGCCGCACGCGTTGCCGCATTACGGGCCGCTAACCCGGACGCCAGCACGAGCGTTCCGGTTGAACTGGTGACGGCGTCGGCAAGCGGGCTGGACAATAACATCACCCCGCAAGCGGCGGCCTGGCAGATCCCACGCGTGGCGAAAGCGCGTAATCTCAGCGTTGAACAGCTCACGCAACTGATCGCAAAATACAGCCAACAACCGCTGGTGAACTATATCGGCCAGCCGGTCGTCAACATTGTCGAACTCAATCTGGCACTGGATAAGCTTGATGAATAACGAACCCTTACGTCCCGACCCCGATCGTCTGCTGGAACAAGCTGCCGCGCCGCATCGGGGGAAGCTGAAAGTATTCTTCGGTGCCTGCGCAGGCGTCGGGAAGACCTGGGCGATGCTGGCGGAAGCCCAGCGACTGCGGGCGCAAGGGCTGGATATTGTGGTTGGCGTGGTAGAAACCCACGGTCGGAAAGATACCGCCGCCATGCTGAAAGGTCTGGCTGTTCTGCCGTTAAAACGCCAGGCGTACCGTGGGCGGCACATCAGCGAGTTTGATCTCGATGCCGCCCTCGCCCGCCGTCCGGCACTGATCTTAATGGACGAACTGGCGCACAGTAATGCGCCAGGTTCACGTCATCCTAAACGCTGGCAGGACATCGAAGAGCTGCTGGAAGCTGGCATTGATGTTTTCACTACCGTCAACGTTCAGCATCTGGAAAGTCTGAATGATGTGGTCAGCGGCGTCACCGGAATTCAGGTACGGGAGACCGTGCCCGATCCTTTTTTTGATGCCGCCGACGACGTAGTACTGGTGGACTTGCCCCCGGACGATCTGCGCCAGCGGCTGAAAGAAGGCAAAGTCTATATTGCCGGGCAGGCGGAGCGCGCCATTGAACATTTTTTCCGCAAAGGCAATCTGATCGCCCTGCGCGAACTGGCACTGCGCCGTACTGCCGATCGCGTTGATGAGCAAATGCGCGCCTGGCGGGGGCATCCTGGCGAAGAGAAAGTCTGGCACACACGCGACGCGATCCTTTTATGCATCGGGCATAACACCGGCAGTGAGAAACTGGTCCGCGCGGCGGCGCGGTTGGCCTCGCGCCTGGGTAGTGTCTGGCACGCGGTGTATGTTGAAACCCCTGCCCTGCATCGCTTACCGGAGAAAAAACGTCGGGCAATTCTCAGCGCCTTACGTCTGGCGCAGGAGCTGGGCGCGGAGACGGCAACACTTTCTGATCCAGCGGAAGAGAAAGCGGTAGTGCGTTATGCCCGTGAACATAATCTCGGCAAGATTATTCTCGGTCGCCCGGCCTCGCGCCGCTGGTGGCGTCGGGAAACGTTTGCTGACCGACTGGCGCGAATCGCCCCCGATCTCGATCAGGTGCTGGTCGCGCTTGATGAACCACCCGCCCGCACGATTAACAACGCGCCGGATAGCCGCTCTTTTAAAGACAAGTGGCGGGTACAGATTCAGGGATGCGTGGTTGCCGCCGCGTTATGCGCCGTTATCACCTTAATTGCCATGCAGTGGCTGATGGCGTTTGATGCCGCCAACCTGGTGATGCTGTATCTGCTTGGCGTCGTGGTGGTGGCACTATTTTACGGACGCTGGCCTTCGGTGGTTGCCACCGTCATTAATGTGGTGAGTTTCGATCTCTTTTTTATCGCCCCACGCGGCACGCTCGCCGTCTCTGATGTGCAATATCTGCTGACCTTCGCGGTGATGTTAACCGTCGGGCTGGTGATCGGGAACCTTACTGCTGGCGTGCGTTATCAGGCGCGGGTAGCCCGTTACCGCGAACAACGCACACGGCACTTATATGAAATGTCCAAAGCTCTGGCTGTGGGCCGTAGTTCGCAGGATATCGCCGCCACCAGCGAACAGTTTATTGCCTCCACGTTTCATGCCCGTAGCCAGGTGTTGCTGCCTGATGACAACGGTAAATTGCAGCCGTTAACACATCCGCAAGGAATGACGCCGTGGGACGATGCCATCGCGCAGTGGAGTTTTGATAAAGGCCTGCCTGCGGGCGCGGGCACCGACACGTTACCCGGTGTACCGTACCAGATTTTGCCGCTAAAAAGCGGCGAGAAAACCTACGGGCTGGTGGTGGTGGAACCGGGGAATCTGCGCCAGTTGATGATCCCGGAACAGCAACGCCTGCTGGAGACGTTTACGCTGTTAGTCGCCAATGCGCTTGAGCGGCTGACACTGACCGCCAGCGAAGAACAGGCGCGGATGGCAAGCGAACGTGAACAGATCCGCAACGCCCTGCTGGCGGCACTTTCGCATGATTTACGCACGCCGCTTACGGTGCTGTTCGGTCAGGCCGAAATCTTAACGCTCGATCTGGCAAGCGAAGGATCGCCCCACGCCCGCCAGGCCAGCGAGATTCGCCAGCATGTGCTGAACACGACCCGACTGGTGAATAATCTACTGGATATGGCGCGAATTCAGTCCGGCGGCTTTAATTTGAAGAAAGAGTGGTTAACGCTGGAAGAAGTGGTCGGCAGCGCGCTGCAAATGCTGGAACCGGGATTATCATCGCCCATCAACCTGTCTTTGCCAGAACCGCTGACCTTAATCCACGTTGATGGGCCACTCTTTGAACGGGTGCTGATTAATCTGCTGGAAAACGCGGTGAAATACGCGGGTGCGCAGGCCGAAATTGGTATCGATGCCCACGTTGAGGGCGAAAATCTACAACTGGATGTCTGGGATAACGGCCCCGGTCTTCCGCCAGGCCAGGAGCAGACGATATTCGATAAGTTTGCCCGCGGGAATAAAGAGTCGGCAGTGCCGGGCGTCGGGCTTGGGCTGGCAATTTGTCGGGCGATTGTGGATGTACACGGCGGCACCATTACCGCGTTCAACCGACCGGAAGGCGGTGCCTGTTTTCGTGTTACACTTCCCCAGCAAACCGCTCCTGAACTTGAAGAATTTCATGAGGATATGTGACAAACGTTCTGATTGTTGAAGATGAACAAGCTATTCGTCGCTTTCTGCGCACAGCGCTGGAGGGCGACGGTATGCGCGTCTTTGAAGCCGAAACGCTACAACGGGGCTTGCTGGAAGCGGCAACCCGTAAACCAGATTTGATTATTCTCGATCTCGGCCTGCCCGATGGCGATGGGATTGAGTTTATCCGCGACCTGCGCCAGTGGAGCGCGGTGCCCGTAATTGTGCTTTCCGCACGTAGCGAAGAGAGCGACAAAATCGCCGCGCTGGATGCCGGAGCGGATGATTACCTGAGTAAGCCATTTGGTATTGGCGAATTGCAGGCCCGTCTGCGCGTCGCTTTACGCCGCCACTCCGCCACCACCGCGCCCGATCCGCTGGTGAAATTTTCCGATGTGACCGTCGATTTAGCCGCCCGCGTGATCCATCGCGGTGAGGAAGAGGTGCATCTCACCCCGATTGAGTTTCGCCTGCTGGCGGTGCTGCTCAACAATGCCGGAAAAGTGCTCACCCAGCGCCAGCTCCTTAACCAGGTGTGGGGGCCAAACGCGGTCGAACACAGCCATTATTTGCGTATTTATATGGGACATCTGCGACAAAAACTGGAACAGGATCCCGCTCGCCCCCGCCATTTCATTACTGAAACCGGTATTGGGTATCGGTTTATGCTTTGAATATTAATTTTAATACATCCTGCCTTTTATTAATTAAAGCCGTAATAATAAATACGGCTTTTTATCTTAAACAACACACAAAAATAACAATTCAATATTTTATATTACTGAGTAAAAAGCTCATCATTAAATAAATTAAGATTGATCATTTTTTATTGATCACCTTCACAGTTCAACCGTATTTCCTGGATAGAATACCTTCACCTTCATTCACATCAGGAAAGGTAAATTAAATGGAAAATAACAGCCGCACTATGCCCCATATAAGGCGGACAACTCATATTATGAAGTTTGCTCATCGCAATAGCTTCGACTTTCACTTCTTCAATGCCCGTTAGTCTACCGACTAAGGGCACTTCAGCGTACAGGTCTTCCTGACTCTCTGTATTACAGGCATATGCCTGTATTCCGCAGTGCTCATTCTCTGTTAACCCTTGTATTATCAGCCACCGGACTGATAAGGGTTTCTGCATTCTGAAAAAAGCAAACTTCTGATTAATTTATCAGCGGGGTAACTTTGCTTTTTTTCCGGCACGATCGATTTCTCATTCGAGAAATTGAGGACCTGCTATTACCAAAAATAAAGAGTTGGAAAATGTCAAAATTAAAAATTGCGGTTAGTGATTCTTGCCCGGACTGTTTTACCACGCAGCGAGAATGTATCTATATTAATGAAAACAGTAATATCGATGTGGCGGCAATAGTTTTATCGCTCAACGATGTTACACGCGGAAAACTCGATGAAATCGATGCCACGGGTTATGGCATCCCGGTATTTATTGCTACTGAAAATCAAGAACGTGTACCCGCAGAGTATTTGCCCCGTATTTCGGGTGTCTTTGAGAATTGCGAATCGCGACGAGAATTTTATGGTCGTCAGTTAGAAACCGCAGCCAGCCATTATGAAACTCAACTGCGCCCGCCCTTCTTCCGCGCACTGGTCGATTATGTCAATCAGGGTAACAGCGCGTTTGATTGCCCCGGTCATCAGGGCGGCGAATTTTTCCGTCGCCATCCGGCGGGGAATCAGTTTGTGGAATACTTTGGTGAGGCGCTGTTCCGTGCTGACTTGTGCAACGCGGATGTGGCAATGGGCGATCTGCTGATTCACGAAGGCGCGCCATGCATTGCACAGCAACATGCGGCAAAAGTGTTTAATGCCGATAAAACATACTTCGTTCTAAATGGCACTTCATCTTCTAACAAAGTGGTTTTAAACGCCCTGTTAACACCGGGGGATCTGGTGCTGTTTGACCGTAATAACCATAAATCTAATCACCACGGAGCGTTGCTACAGGCTGGCGCAACACCAGTTTATCTGGAAACCGCACGCAACCCGTATGGCTTTATCGGTGGTATTGATGCCCACTGCTTCGAAGAAAATTACCTGCGCGAACTGATTACAGAAGTCGCACCGCAGCGGGCAAAAGAGGCGCGTCCTTTCCGCCTCGCCGTTATTCAGCTAGGCACTTACGACGGTACGATTTATAACGCCCGTCAGGTGGTGGATAAAATGGGTCATCTGTGTGACTACATCCTCTTTGACTCCGCATGGGTCGGCTATGAGCAGTTTATCCCGATGATGGCGGACTGTTCACCGCTGTTACTGGATCTAAATGAGAACGATCCGGGTATTCTGGTTACGCAATCTGTGCATAAACAGCAGGCTGGTTTTTCCCAGACTTCACAAATCCATAAAAAAGACAGCCATATCAAAGGGCAACAGCGTTATGTACCGCACAAACGCATGAACAACGCCTTTATGATGCATGCCTCCACCAGCCCGTTCTATCCGCTGTTTGCCGCACTGGATATCAACGCCAAAATGCATGAAGGTGTCAGCGGTCGTAATATGTGGATGGATTGTGTGGTAAATGGCATTAATGCCCGCAAACTGATCCTCGATAACTGTCAGCATATTCGTCCATTCGTACCTGAACTGGTGGATGGTAAACCCTGGCAGTCGTATGAAACAGCGCAAATTGCGGTTGATCTGCGCTTCTTCCAGTTTGTACCAGGTGAGCACTGGCATTCTTTTGAAGGCTATGCAGAGAATCAATACTTTGTCGATCCGTGCAAACTGTTGCTGACAACCCCAGGTATTGATGCACGTAACGGCGAATATGAAGCGTTCGGTGTACCCGCGACGATTCTTGCTAACTTCCTGCGCGAAAATGGCGTAGTGCCGGAAAAATGCGATCTTAACTCCATCCTCTTTCTGCTGACTCCGGCAGAAGATATGGCCAAACTTCAGCAACTTGCTGCTCTGCTGGTACGCTTCGAAAAACTGCTTGAGTCCGACGCGCCATTATCAGAAGTACTGCCTTCCATCTACAAACAGCATGAAGAGCGCTACACCGGTTATACCCTGCGTCAGTTGTGTCAGGAAATGCATGATTTGTATGCCCGTCACAACGTGAAACAACTGCAAAAAGAGATGTTTCGTAAGGAACACTTCCCACGTGTCAGCATGAATCCACAAGAAGCCAACTACGCCTATTTACGCGGTGAAGTGGAGCTGGTTCGTCTGCCGGATGCAGAAGGCCGTATCGCTGCAGAAGGTGCGCTTCCTTATCCTCCGGGAGTGCTGTGTGTTGTTCCGGGTGAAATCTGGGGTGGTGCTGTTCTGCGTTACTTCAGCGCTCTGGAAGAAGGGATCAACCTGCTGCCAGGTTTTGCACCGGAGCTTCAGGGTGTCTATATCGAAGAACATGATGGTCGTAAGCAAGTTTGGTGCTATGTCATCAAGCCTCGTGGTGCGCAAAGCACCCTGCTGAAAGGGGAAAAATTATGAGTCAGGCTAAATCGAACAAGATGGGCGTCGTTCAGTTAACCATACTGACGATGGTCAACATGATGGGCTCCGGTATCATCATGCTGCCGACAAAGCTTGCCGAAGTTGGGACAATCTCAATTATCTCCTGGCTGGTGACAGCCGTAGGCTCAATGGCGCTGGCATGGGCATTCGCAAAATGCGGCATGTTCAGCCGTAAATCAGGCGGTATGGGCGGTTATGCGGAGTATGCTTTCGGTAAATCAGGGAACTTTATGGCGAACTACACCTACGGTGTCTCGCTGCTGATTGCTAACGTCGCGATTGCTATTTCGGCGGTTGGTTACGGCACCGAACTGCTCGGCGCGAGTTTGTCGCCAGTGCAGATTGGTCTTGCGACCATCGGAGTGCTGTGGATTTGTACCGTGGCTAACTTTGGTGGTGCGCGCATTACCGGGCAAATCAGTAGCATTACTGTGTGGGGGGTCATTATTCCGGTCGTCGGTCTGTGCATTATCGGCTGGTTCTGGTTTAGCCCGACGCTGTACGCTAACTCATGGAACCCTCATCATGTACCGTTCTTTAGCGCTGTAGGTTCCTCCATCGCCATGACATTGTGGGCTTTCCTCGGTCTGGAGTCTGCCTGTGCCAACGCCGAAGTAGTTGAAAACCCGGAACGTAACGTGCCGATTGCAGTTCTTGGCGGTACGTTAGGTGCGGCGGTGATTTATATCGTCTCCACCAACGTGATTGCCGGGATTGTGCCAAATATGGAGCTGGCAAATTCAACGGCACCATTTGGCCCTGGCCTTCGCACAGATGTTCACGCCGGGAGTGGGTAAAGTCATTATGGCGCTGATGGTGATGTCCTGCTGCGGTTCGCTGCTTGGCTGGCAGTTCACCATTGCCCAGGTGTTTAAATCTTCTGCCGATGAAGGGTACTTCCCGAAAATTTTCTCCCGTGTGAGCAAAGTCGATGCACCAGTACAGGGAATGCTGACCATTGTCATCATCCAGAGCGGATTATCACTGATGACCATTAGCCCGTCGCTGAACAGTCAGTTCAACGTGCTGGTTAACCTGGCCGTTGTGACCAATATCATCCCGTATATTCTGTCGATGGCGGCGTTAGTCATTATTCAGCAGGTCGCCAATGTGCCACCATCAAAAGCGAAAGTAGCAAACTTTGTTGCCTTTGTTGGTGCGATGTACAGTTTCTATGCGCTGTACTCATCCGGGGAAGAAGCCATGCTGTACGGTTCCATCGTGACCTTCCTTGGTTGGACACTGTATGGTCTGGTATCTCCACGCTTTGAACTGAAAAATAAACACGGTTAAAAAAAGCGAAATAAAAAAGGGCGATTGAATGATCGCCCTTTCTGTTTGTTGACAAAGAGTTCGTTATTTATGCCGCATCCGGCAGGTGTAGGGTCCAAACGCGGTCGAACACAGCAACTATTTGCGTAATTATATGAGGCATTTGCGACAAAAACTGGAACAGGATCTCGTCCGCCCCGCCATTTCATTACTGAAGCCGGTATTGGGTATCGGTTTATGCTTTGAAAAAAGTGGCAATGTATGGATAAAGTCATTTTTTATTCAAATATAAGGAACTTAATATTTAAAAAATGTCCCATACAATGCCTCATCATAAATGACACCGTAGCACACAAGGAGCAAGTAGCGATGCGTGAAGTGAGTCAGTTAGTAAATACTGAAGATTCAGCCTGGCCAATAATCCAGAATTGGTTAAAAGAAGCCACAAACCATGCCGAACTCTTACCGGTTAATAAAGATTTAGCCGAAACCGCACTTTATCAATTACAGGTTACAACAAAATCACCGATGGGTGCGCTTGTCTATGGCTCCGGAGGTCTGCTGATTGATAACGGTTGGTTACGCATAGCAGGCTCTGGTCACCCCCGGTTACCACGAGATCCAGCAAGTTGGACACAACGCCCTGAATTCGCAAGCGTGCGGGCTTTACCCATCGCCGATGATGTCGCAGGGGGAATTTTTGCTCTTAATGGTGGCGATCTTGGGGAAGATACTGGCTGCGTTTATTATTTTGCGCCAGATACGCTGAATTGGGAAAGTCTGGAGGTTGGATATTCTGAGTTTCTTCAGTGGGCATTATCCGGTGATTTAGATACCTTCTATGAAAATGTACGCTGGCCGCAATGGCAAGAAGACGTAATAAAATTATCGGCAACGGAAGCCTTCACTTTCTACCCTTTCTTATGGGTACAATGTGAAGAAGCAAGAACAAGAAAAGTTATTTCGCTTACTGAACTCTGGGAAATGCAGTATCAAATGAAAGAAACAATCACGCAATAAGACATGTTCAGGTCCGGGTTTCATTCCCGGACTCGCTATTTTAATGTGTGTTTATCGCTTTCAATTCTTGCTGGCAATTTTCTGACTGACAGCGTCGCAACTCAATAATCCCGACATGCATCATCGAGCCAAAAAATCCGCTTTCGCTGACATAATCCTCATTAACTATCGGTCGAGTGCCGGGCTTACCCTGGCAAATCCCCATAAAAAATGAGGTGTAGCATTGCCATTCAGGATTTAAACCGGTCTTTTCTTGTGCTGACATATCATGAAGATAAGTAAGTTCTTTTTCGTTCCCGCCTGACAACTGCCAGCGGCGGGTATTATCAGGTAAGTTATCGCCACGGCAATTTGTCTTACACCGGGAAGGCGCAATATTTACCGCAATGCTCCCCGTTAATCCTCTGGTTTTATCTTTAGGGGTCAGTAACCAGTCACCAGCTAATGATGATTGTTCAGGTTGGGCGCATGCTGTCAGCAGTAGTGTGGCGGTAATTAATGCCACTCTGACGACCAGACTCCTTTTGGTCTTCATTTTGAATTCCCTTGAGCTATTCAGTTTGTTGGCAAAGTGCTCGTTGTTCATGCCGGATGCGGCGTGAACGCCTTATCCGGCCTACAAAATCGCGTAAATTCAATATATTGCACCATCTTCCCAAGCCTGATAAGCGTAGCGCATCAGGCAGTCATAAGTAAAAAAGGGCGATCTTCTGACCGCCCTTTTTCTTATTAAATGTGTTTACGCGTTTTTCAGAACTTCGCTAACAATCTCAACCGCTTCTTTCTCAATCTGCTTGCGATGTTCTTCCCCGAGGAAGCTTTCGCAGTAGATTTTGTATGCGTCTTCTGTGCCTGACGGACGCGCGGCGAACCAGCCGTTGTCAGTCATCACTTTCAGACCGCCAATAGAAGCACCGTTGCCCGGAGCAGCAGTCAGGCGCGCGGTGATCGGGTCACCTGCCAGGGTGCTGGCGCTCACCATTTCCGGAGACAGCTTAGACAGCGCCGCTTTTTGTGCGGAAGTCGCAGCTGCCTGCAAACGGTTGTAGCTCGGCGCACCAAAGCGTTTTGCCAGTTCGTTGTAGTGTTCCTGCGGGTTCTTACCGGTGACAGCGGTGATTTCCGCCGCCAGCAGACACATAATGATGCCGTCTTTGTCGGTGGACCACGGCGTGCCGTCGAAACGCAGGAAGGAAGCCCCTGCGCTCTCTTCGCCGCCAAAGCCGAAGCTGCCGTCGAACAGGCCATCAACAAACCATTTGAAGCCTACCGGCACTTCCACCAGCCTGCGGCCCAAATCATTGACCACACGGTCGATCATCGCAGAAGAAACCAGCGTTTTACCAACGGCAACATCTTTGCCCCACTGCGGACGATGCTGGAACAGGTAATTGATCGCCACCGCCAGGTAGTGGTTCGGATTCATCAAACCTGCCGGAGTGACGATACCGTGACGGTCATAATCCGGGTCGTTAGCAAACGCCAGATCGAACTTATCACGCAGTGCCAGCAGACCCGCCATCGCACACTCGGAGGAGCAGTCCATACGGATCGCGCCGTCTTTATCGAGGTGCATAAAGCGGAAGGTTTGATCGACCTGATCGTTAACGATGGTCAGGTTAAGGTTGTAATACTCGCCAATACGCTTCCAGTATTCGATACCGGAACCGCCCAGCGGATCAACGCCCAGCGTCAGGCCCGCTTTCTGAATCGCCGCCATATCAACGATATCGGCCAGACCTTCCACAAACGGCTGCACCAGATCCTGCTCTTTCACATGACCGGATGCCATCGCTTCGTCGAGGGAGATACGCTTCACACCTTTCAGGCCATCGGCCATCAGTGCGTTGGCCCTGTCTTCCACCACTTTAGTGACGTTGGTATCAGCCGGGCCGCCATTTGGCGGGTTGTACTTGATACCACCATCTTCCGGCGGGTTATGGGACGGTGTAATCACGATACCGTCTGCCAGCGGGCCACCTTTTTTATTGTGAACCAGGATGGCATTGGAAACGGCAGGCGTTGGAGTGAAGCCATTGTTTTCCTGCACAATAACATCAACGCCGTTCGCTGCCAGCACTTCCAGAACGGAAATGAACGCAGGCTCGGACAGGGCGTGAGTATCTTTACCCACATAGCAAGGGCCAGTGATGCCGTTTTTCGCACGTTCTTCAGCAATTGCCTGAGCGATCGCCAGAATGTGCGGCTCGTTAAAGCTGTGGCGCGCTGCACTGCCACGGTGACCGGAAGTACCGAATTTCACCGCGTGCTCCGCATTCCCTGCTTCTGGTTTCAGTACATAATATTGCGCCGTCAGTTGGGCGACGTTAATCAAATCACTCTGTTGTGCAGGTTGGCCTGCACGATTGTGGATTGCCATTGCTTTGTCCTTTGTCTGCAACGTTTTAGATAGTTCCGCAAACCTTCTCAATCAATTCCGCCGGGAATTGCATCGACTGCATGATGTGTTCGATCATGCTGCATTTACGGCCGGTGTTGGTGTTGGTGATCACCCAATACGGCGTACCAGGCACATGTTTCGGCTTGGTCTGATTACCATTTTTCAGCAGCGTTTGTTCATCTGCCGCAAAGTAAACGCGTGTACGACCGTGCAACGATTCCGTTGCTTCGGCAAACGCCTGGGCGTCAAGAGAATATAGTGTAGACAACAGCAGCATAAAGCGACTGACCGCTCGCTTTTGCTCTGCGTATTCATCCGAAAGCAGAAGTTCACGCATTGCGCGAACCTTGTCTTTAATCGTTTTGACCGGCTTCGCTTCGACGATAGCAGGTGACGCAACGCGAACCTCTTTCGTCACCGGAGCAGCAGGCTGTGATGCGGCGGAAAATTTCAACATACGCCGTAAAATGTCGGATGCGCTCTCGCCGATATGCTTAGTGTGGCTGGCAATATAGCTGTAGAGTTCATCATCAACTTCAATCGTTTTCATCTTAATCCAGTGCAGTGTCTTAGCTGAATACAAGTCGCCAGGAGTATATGAATAAATCCCGGCAGCGGATAGCGTCAAGCCTGGCTTGCAGAAAAACTCGGAATAAACCTTATTTGTTGCAGCCCTGTGGCACAATGGTCAACATAATACCCTAACCCGACAACGCGAAAAAAAGAACTTTGCCATGAAATTGAATATCCGCGCGCAAACTGCACAAAACCAGCACAATAATTCTCCCATCGTTCTTGTCCATGGTCTGTTTGGCAGCCTCGACAACCTTGGCGTACTGGCTCGCGATCTGGTAAACGATCACAATATCATCCAGGTTGATATGCGTAACCACGGTCTTTCACCGAGAGATCCGGTAATGAATTACCCGGCGATGGCGCAGGATCTTGTTGATACCCTGGATGCACAGCAGATCGACAAAGCAACATTTATCGGTCACTCAATGGGCGGTAAAGCGGTAATGGCTCTTACTGCACTAGCCCCCGATCGCATTGACAAGCTGGTGGCGATTGATATTGCGCCGGTCGACTATCACGTACGCCGTCATGATGAGATTTTCGCGGCCATCAACGCAGTCAGTGAATCAGACGCACAAACACGCCAGCAAGCAGCGGCAATAATGCGCCAGCATCTTAATGAAGAAGGGGTGATTCAGTTTCTGTTGAAATCTTTTGTTGACGGGGAGTGGCGCTTTAACGTGCCAGTATTGTGGGATCAGTATCCGCATATTGTGGGTTGGGAGAAAATCCCGGCATGGGATCATCCTACCCTGTTTATCCCTGGCGGCAATTCTCCGTATGTTAGCGAGCAGTACCGTGATGATTTACTGGCACAATTTCCACAGGCTCGGGCGCATGTGATTGCAGGCGCGGGTCACTGGGTCCATGCTGAAAAACCGGATGCGGTATTACGCGCTATCCGTCGCTATCTCAATGATTAACGCAACTGATTAAAAACCCAGCGTCCGCGTCGCTTTCCGCGCGTGGACGTTGGCGTGACTCCTCACGCTGATGTATTATGGCGCGCTATCCATCCGGGCAGAGGCCTGGCTGATTGTTTCCCCCGAAGTCACCAAGATCATGGCCAAAGAACAAACGGACCGTACGACATTAGATCTGTTCGCGCACGAGCGTCGACCGGGACGACCGAAAACTAATCCGCTTTCGCGCGATGAACAGCTGCGTATTAATAAACGTAACCAACTAAAACGCGACAAAGTACGTGGCCTTAAGCGTGTCGAACTGAAGCTGAACGCGGAAGCTGTCGAGGCACTGAACGAGCTGGCGGAGTCGCGCAATATGAGCCGTAGCGAACTGATCGAAGAGATGTTAATGCAGCAACTGGCGGCGCTGCGTAGTCAGGGCATCGTTTAAATTTCCACTTTCATGTAGCACAGTGTGCAGTCCTGCTCGTTTGCTGATTCCGCAAGACTGCCTGTTCTGCTATGATTGCCTTTATCCGTGGGCAATTTTCCACCCCCATTTCAATAAGTTTCAAGAGGTTATTTCACTCATGGCTATCACTGGCATCTTTTTCGGCAGCGACACCGGTAATACCGAAAATATCGCAAAAATGATTCAAAAACAGCTTGGTAAAGACGTTGCCGATGTCCATGACATTGCAAAAAGCAGCAAAGAAGATCTGGAAGCTTATGACATTCTGCTGCTGGGCATCCCAACCTGGTATTACGGCGAAGCGCAGTGTGACTGGGATGACTTCTTCCCGACTCTCGAAGAGATTGATTTTAATGGTAAACTGGTTGCGCTGTTTGGTTGTGGCGACCAGGAAGATTACGCAGAATACTTCTGCGATGCATTGGGCACCATCCGCGACATCATTGAACCGCGCGGCGCAACTATCGTTGGTCACTGGCCAACTGCGGGCTACCACTTCGAAGCGTCAAAAGGTCTGGCTGATGATGACCACTTTGTCGGTCTGGCTATCGACGAAGATCGTCAGCCGGAACTGACCGCTGAACGTGTAGAAAAATGGGTTAAACAAATTTCTGAAGAGCTGCATCTCGACGAAATTCTCAATGCCTGATGTGATGCGGCGTAGACTCATGTCTACGCCGTATTAATAGATAATGCCAATCAAAATAATTGCTACAAATTTGTAACTTTTGCTGTTGTACCTGTACAATGTCCCGGTGTTCAAGTGGCCTTGCCGTTGTAAATGTAAGCTGTGCCACGTTTTTATTAACAATATTTGCCAGGGACTTGTGGTTTTCATTTAGGCGTGGCAATTCTATAATGATACGCATTATCTCAAGAGCAAATTCTGTCACTTCTTCTAATGAAGTGAACCGCTTAGTAACAGGACAGATTCCGCATGACTGATAACAATACCGCCCTAAAGAAAGCTGGCCTGAAAGTAACGCTTCCTCGTTTAAAAATCCTGGAAGTTCTTCAGGAGCCGGACAACCATCACGTCAGTGCGGAAGATTTATACAAACGTCTGATCGATATGGGTGAAGAAATTGGTCTGGCTACGGTATATCGCGTACTGAACCAGTTTGACGACGCTGGTATCGTCACCCGCCACAATTTTGAAGGCGGTAAATCCGTATTTGAACTGACACAGCAACATCACCACGATCACCTGATCTGCCTCGACTGCGGCAAGGTAATCGAATTTAGTGATGATTCCATCGAAGCGCGTCAGCGTGAAATTGCCGCAAAACATGGCATTCGCCTGACTAACCACAGTCTCTATCTTTACGGTCACTGTGCCGAAGGCGATTGCCGCGAAGATGAGCACGCGCACGAAGGCAAATAAGCCAGCCTGAACGAGAAAAGCCAACCTGCGGGTTGGCTTTTTTATGCAAGGGAAATAAGAAAAGCGAGAGTTACAGCTCTCACTTATTTGTTATTACTGCGAATTTCCTGCCAGACCTTATCACAATCGGCTTTCACCGCCTGATCATTTCCGGTTTGCGTTGCGCGCAGACACTGCTGATAATCCAGTACGCGGACACTTTCCTGGTCGGCAAACTGCTGATGTTGTTTCTCTTTCTTCAGCACGTTTAACACGCTCTGGCAGGCTTCAATTTTTTCTGGCGAACCTTGTGCGGTGTTGATACAGGCGCTGTATGCCTCTTTCAGACGACTGTCTTCCTGTGGCGCGGTTGATTGCGCACAAGCTACCAGCCCCGATGCCATTATGGCGATGAGAATCAGTTTTTTCATAGCAAATTCCTCAAACGTGCGGCAGGCACAAAACCTGCCGCGTCGGGCATCAGAAGATGGTGAATGGTGCGATTACCATAAATTTCACGTCACGCTCATCCTGGAAGATGTTGCCGTAACCACCGCCCCAGCTTGGGATGTCGGAGTGGTTGTCGTATTCGGTGAAGTGCAGTTTGAACATCGTGCCTTTGGCGCGACCGTCCTGAATGGTGTAGACCGCATCCAGGCTGTAGGCAGACTCTTCAATAGTCCGGTTTTTGTCGTAGTACGCATCCGGATTGCTCTGCCAGGTAGCGGGTTTAGCATCCCATGCGTAAACGTAGGAAGCGCCGATGGCGAAGCCTGGAAGATTCCAGTTTTTCAGGTCATACATCGCACCGAAGAAGACCGCTTTTTCGCCGTTAGCGTTGAAGTCGGAACGGTTATCCCACCAGATATCCAGGCGGCCGTTGGAGGAAGCGTAGGTTGGAGTCATACGTTGCAGGAAGTATCCCTGCTGACCGTCAGCCTTAACCCAGGTACCTTCGAGGCGCAAATCCACTACGTCAGCCGCCCGGTAACCAAAGGTCAACGCCTGCAGCCAGGCGGTGCCGTCATAAAGATCGTTGACGCTGCGATCGTCAACTTTATCGCGCGTACCGTAGAACTGGTAGCTGGTGGTTAACGGGCTACCGGCGATATCAAATTTGTAGCTGGCTTTGGCAAAGTATTGATCGATATACCCTTCCGCCTGACCAAACGCTGCTTCCAGTACAAAGTTATTTTTGAAGTCGTACTTCGCACCGATGGAGTGCAGATAATCAACTTTGGTGGTTTTATCGTTCTGATAAAACTCATCCATTTCCAGATGCCACGGTGCTTTGTATTCGTTGGTCCACATGTAGGAGAAACTCAACGCACCAGCATCGCCGTAATCAAAATTCGCCCCGGCCTCCGCCCCCTGATAAGTACCCGGCATAAAGCTCCAGTGTGGCGCTAACAGCGTCTGACCGGTTGGCTGAATATAACCTGCCCTCGCCCATACCGGACCGTATTTAAATTTGGCCGCTGCTTTATACAGGCTTATACCGCTTTTTATCGCCGGACCAGTCTTCGTCATAGGCTTTATTACTTTTTGAAAACGCGATTTCGTTCGGGTGAGAGCTGTCGCCGTTTTCTGCCATTTCAATCGCTGTAAACGCGGCAATATCCAGACCGAACATATCAGCGGCATAGCCAGACTGAAAATCGAGATTAGCGTTCCAGGTGGAGTGAGAAAGGTTGGTTTTATATTTGTCGCCGTCGGTAACATCTTTACGGTCACGTTCACGCTGCCAGTAATAGATACCGCCGGTTAAGGTTGAATCTTCGAAGAATCCTTCGGCGCGAGCCTCTGGCATTGCCACAAAGCCCGACATTGCTGTAACACCGGCGATAGCCAGCGCCAGCGTACTACGTTTGCCACTAAACGCACGCATGGGTTAATCCTCTTTGACGTATAAATTGCTGCACCAAAGGTGAACAGCGAAAAAAATAAAAATTAAAAAAGTAGCGTTGAGAAAAGTCTCGCTGACTACAGGAACAGACTATTTTTCGCGACGCGAATTATCAATCTCTTTCTGTAACCAGAATGTAAGAACATGAGCAACCGCACATATTTTGATGATTTTTGTTACAAGGCTTAAGTTGTAGTTGAAAGGTGTGTTGAAGAAAAAATGCGTGAATTTCCAGCAAGATGAAAGCGGTTACATTTTATTTAATTATGATTTGTAATTTTAAATTTGCTTTATGAATAAATTACGAAGCGGAATTAATTCGCGAAGAAAAGCAGAAAAAAAACGCCGCGGAGCGCGGCGTTTGGGTTTGTTTGCTATTTTTTGCCGGATGCGGCGTGAACGCTCTATCCGACAACGTAAACTTACTCGCCTACTTTCGCCCAGGTATCACGCAACCCAACGGTGCGGTTAAATACCGGTTTTTCCGCCGTAGAATGGCGGCTGTCGAGACAGAAGTAACCTTCACGCTCAAACTGGAATGCTTTACCCGCTACCGCATCTTTCAGCGACGGTTCAGCAAAGCCCTGTTTGATCACCAGCGATTCCGGGTTAATCACCGACAGGAAATCATCCGCAGCACCAGGGTTCGGCACGCTGAACAGACGGTCATACAAACGGATTTCAACCGGCAGCGCATGTGCCGCGCTCACCCAGTGAATAACGCCTTTGACTTTACGACCATCTGCCGGATCTTTGCTTAAGGTGTCGGCGTCATAAGTACAGAAGATGGTGGTGATATTGCCTTCGGCATCTTTCTCCACGCGTTCTGCCTTAATGACGTAAGCATTACGCAGACGCACTTCTTTACCCAGCACCAGACGTTTGTACTGCTTGTTAGCTTCTTCGCGGAAATCGGCGCGATCGATCCAAATCTCACCGCTAAACGGCACCTGACGGCTCCCCATTTCCGGTTTGTTCGGATGGTTCGGCATGGTAACCATTTCGCCTTCGCCCTGATAGTTTTCGATAACCAGTTTCACCGGATCGATAACCGCCATTGCGCGCGGGGCGTTTTCGTTGAGATCTTCACGGATGCAGGATTCCAGCGACGCCATCTCAATGGTGTTGTCCTGCTTGGTCACGCCGATGCGTTTGCAGAACTCACGAATAGAAGCCGCAGTGTAACCACGACGACGCAGACCGGAAATGGTCGGCATACGCGGGTCATCCCAGCCTTCAACGTGCTTGTCGGTCACCAGCAGGTTCAGCTTACGCTTGGACATCACAGTGTATTCCAGATTCAGGCGCGAGAATTCGTACTGGCGCGGGTGAACAGGAATGGTGATGTTGTCCAGCACCCAGTCGTACAGGCGACGGTTGTCCTGGAACTCAAGCGTACACAGAGAGTGCGTAATACCTTCCAGCGCATCGCTGATGCAGTGGGTAAAGTCGTACATCGGGTAGATGCACCACTTGTTGCCAGTCTGGTGGTGTTCAGCAAACTTAATGCGGTACAGCACCGGATCGCGCATCACGATAAACGGCGAAGCCATGTCGATTTTCGCACGCAGGCAGGCTTTACCTTCTTCAAAACCGCCGGTACGCATTTTCTCGAACAGCGCCAGGTTCTCTTCAACGCTGCGGTCGCGGTACGGGCTGTTTTTACCCGGCTGCGTCAGGGTGCCGCGGTATTCGCGGATCTGTTCCGGTGTCAGTTCATCAACGTACGCCAGGCCTTTATTGATCAGTTCGATCGCATAGGCGTGGAGCTGATCAAAATAATCGGAGGAGTAACGGACGTTACCAGACCAGTGAAAACCTAACCACTCAACGTCGTTTTTGATCGACTCAACATACTCGATATCTTCTTTTACCGGGTTAGTGTCGTCGAAACGCAGGTTGCACTGGCCTTTATAGTCCTGGGCGATCCCGAAGTTCAGGCAGATAGATTTCGCATGGCCAATATGCAGATAGCCATTCGGCTCCGGCGGGAAACGGGTGTGTACTGTGGTGTGCTTACCACTGGCCAGATCTTCATCGATGATCTGACGAATAAAGTTAGTCGGGCGGGCTTCTGCCTCACTCATCGTGGATTCCTCAAAGCGTAAACAACGTATAACGGCGTATGATCTTATAAGCGGGACAGGCTGACAACTGTTAGTTAGTGAAAATCGAAAATCTCACTGAGATTATGGGGATGATTGATGAAAAAAAAAGCGACAGAGAAGATCTCCACCGCTTGTCATTGTTGGATGCGACGCTCAAGCGTCGCATCAGGCATAAAGCAGATTACTTTTTGATTTCATACAGCGGCGTTTGACCCGCCACGGCATGGCCCTGAGCTTTAATGATCAAGCCGCTGAAATCGTCGATATTGCTGCAAACCACCGGGCTAATCATCGAGCGGGCGTTTTCGTTCAGATAATCCAGATCCATTTCCAGAATCGGTTGCCCTGCGCTTACTTGCGCGCCCTCTTCCACCAGACGTTTAAAGCCTTTACCTTCCAGCGCTACGGTGTCGATACCCATATGGACGACAATCTCCGCGCCTTTTTCAGTTTCCAGGCAGAATGCGTGGTTGGTGTTGAAGATTTTCACGATAGTCCCTGCGGCTGGTGATACGACGATTTTATCTGTCGGTTTCACCGCCACACCGTCACCCACCGCTTTGCTGGCGAATGCTTCGTCAGGAACCTGATCCAGTGCCACAACATCACCGGTAATCGGCGATACCAGCTCCGCGACAGACACCGCGTTTGGTACAGCCTGCGGTTTTGCTACAGGCGCGGCAGTTGCAGGCGCAGTTTCAGCTGACGCAGCGGCTACCGGACCACGGGCAACGACTTTCTTCATCGCATCGCCGATGGATTCTGCTTTCGCGCCAACAATCACCTGAATAGTCTGTTTGTTCAGTTTCACTACCCCAGAAGCACCCAGACGTTTACACATCGTATCGTTAACGCGGGCAGAGTCAGCCACTGTAAGGCGCAGACGGGTGATACAGGCGTCAATTGCTTTCAGGTTGTCAGTGCCGCCAACCGCAGCAATATAGTTGGTTGCCAGTTGATTGAGACCTTCTTCAGTATTGCTGTTAGCCTCTTCAGTAACGATCTCGTCTTCTTTATCTTCACGACCCGGCGTTTTCAGGTTGAACATGCGGATAACCAAACTGAACACCACGAAGTAGATAGCGAAGAAGACAACCCCCATCACCAGCAGCATCCAGACGTTCTGGCTGGCGGCCGGCAGGTTATACATCAACGCGTAGTCGATAGCCCCCGCAGAGAAAGAGAAGCCGGCATGGATACCCAGCAACGTTGCCACAAACAGGCTGATACCGGTCAGCAGTGCGTGCAGGAGGTACAGCAGCGGTGCAAGGAACATGAACAGGAATTCCAGCGGCTCAGTCACACCGGTCAGGAACGCAGTAACAGCAACAGAAAGCAACATCCCGCCAACCATCGGACGGCGCTCTTTCGGTGCTGCGAAGTACATCGCCAGCGCCGCACCCGGCAGACCGAACATCATGATCGGGAAGAAGCCGGACATGAACATCCCCGCGGTGCCGTCACCGGCATAGAAGCGGTTGATATCACCGTGGAAAACCGTACCCGCCGCGTTGGTGAATTCACCAATCTGGAACCAGGCGATGGTGTTCAGCACCTGATGCAGACCGGTTGGGATCAGCAGACGGTTGATGAAACCAAAGATACCGGAACCCAGCGCGCCCGCAGAAACGATCCACTCGCCGCCTGCATGGATAGCGTGCTGTACCGGCGGCCAGACGTAACCAAAAATGGCCGCCAGCACCAGGCAGAAGAAGCCGGTGGCAATCGGCACAAAGCGTTTGCCGCCGAAGAAACTCAGGAAGTCCGGCAGTTTAATATCGGACCAACGGTTATAAGCTGCGCCACCAACCAGACCGGTAATGATACCCGCCAGTACACCCATGTTAATTTCTGGGTTGATGGTAACCATCGCTTTGGTTAACACAAAGTAACCTACCGCACCCGCCAGTGCCGCCGCACCTGCGCTGTCTTTCGACCAGCTGGATGCCACACCGATGGCGAAGATTAATGCGAGGTTATCAAAAATCGCACCGCCCGCCTGGGCAATAAACGCAACGTTAAGTAAATCTGGCTGACCGAATCGCAGCAACAGCGCCGCCACCGGCAGCACCGCGATAGGGAGCTGTAACGCCCTACCGAGTCGCTGGAAAAAACCTAAAATATTCATCTTATTCCCCCTACGAGAACCCTATTTGGCTCATTTAAAGCCGTATTTTTATTTTGCTGCAAATTGTACTGCCGATGTTCTGTAATCAGATTGTTAGATCATCTGCTACAGAGTGTGTGAAAATTTAATTCGTATCGCAAATTAAACGCGTGTCTTTTGTGAGTTTTGTCACCAAATATCGTTATCATCACTCCCTTTTACTGGCTAAACCAGAAAACTTATTTTATCATTCAAAAAATCAGGTCGGATTGACGCCTGTCTGCGCAAATCCAGGTTACGCTTAAAGATGCCTAATCCGCCAACGGCTTACATTTTACTTATTGAGGTGAATAATGAGACTGATCCCCCTGACTACCGCTGAACAGGTCGGCAAATGGGCTGCTCGCCATATCGTCAATCGTATCAATGCGTTCAAACCGACTGCTGATCGTCCGTTTGTTCTGGGCCTGCCGACTGGCGGCACGCCGATGACCACCTACAAAGCGTTAGTCGAAATGCATAAAGCAGGCAGGTCAGCTTTAAGCACGTTGTCACCTTCAACATGGACGAATATGTCGGTCTGCCGAAAGAGCATCCGGAAAGCTACTACAGCTTTATGCACCGTAATTTCTTCGATCACGTTGATATTCCAGCAGAAAACATCAACCTTCTCAACGGCAACGCCCCGGATATCGACGCCGAGTGCCGCCAGTATGAAGAAAAAATCCGTTCTTACGGAAAAATTCATCTGTTTATGGGCGGTGTAGGTAACGACGGTCATATTGCATTTAACGAACCGGCGTCTTCTCTGGCTTCTCGTACTCGTATCAAAACCCTGACTCATGACACTCGCGTCGCGAACTCTCGTTTCTTTGATAACGATGTCAATCAGGTGCCAAAATATGCCCTGACTGTCGGTGTTGGTACATTGTTGGATGCCGAAGAAGTGATGATTCTGGTGCTGGGTAGCCAGAAAGCACTGGCACTGCAGGCCGCCGTTGAAGGTTGCGTGAACCACATGTGGACCATCAGCTGTCTGCAACTGCATCCAAAAGCGATCATGGTGTGCGATGAACCTTCCACCATGGAGCTGAAAGTTAAGACTTTAAGATATTTCAATGAATTAGAAGCAGAAAATATCAAAGGTCTGTAATTGTTATCCCTGCCCTGGCTCCTTGCTCAGGGCAATATTTTTTAAAATCGGGGGTCAGAATGTATGCATTAACCCAGGGCCGGATCTTTACCGGCCACGAATTTCTTGATGACCACGCGGTTGTTATCGCTGATGGCCTGATTAAAAGCGTCTGTCCGGTAGCGGAACTGCCGCCAGAGATCGAACAACGTTCACTGAACGGGGCCATTCTCTCCCCCGGTTTTATCGATGTGCAGCTAAACGGCTGCGGCGGCGTACAGTTTAACGACACCGCTGAAGCAGTCAGCGTGGAAACGCTGGAAATCATGCAGAAAGCCAATGAGAAATCAGGCTGTACTAACTATCTGCCGACGCTTATCACCACCAGCGATGAGCTGATGAAACAGGGCGTGCGCGTTATGCGCGAGTACCGGCAAAACATCCGAACCAGGCGTTAGGTCTGCATCTGGAAGGTCCGTGGCTGAATCTGGTAAAAAAAGGCACCCATAATCCGAATTTTGTGCGTAAGCCTGATGCCGCGCTGGTCGATTTCCTGTGTGAGAACGCCGACGTGATTACCAAAGTGACTCTGGCACCGGAAATGGTTCCAGCGGAAGTCATCAGCAAACTGGCAAATGCCGGGATTGTGGTTTCTGCTGGTCACTCCAACGCGACGTTGAAAGAAGCGAAAGCCGGTTTCCGCGCGGGGATTACCTTTGCCACCCATCTGTACAACGCGATGCCGTATATTACCGGTCGTGAACCGGGCCTGGCGGGCGCGATCCTCGACGAAGCTGACATTTATTGCGGTATTATTGCTGATGGCCTGCATGTTGATTACGCCAACATTCGTAACGCTAAACGTCTGAAAGGCGACAAATTGTGTCTGGTTACCGATGCCACCGCGCCAGCAGGTGCCAACATTGAACAGTTCATTTTTGCGGGTAAAACAATATACTACCGTAATGGACTTTGTGTGGATGAGAACGGTACGTTAAGCGGTTCATCCTTAACCATGATTGAAGGCGTGCGTAATCTGGTCGAACATTGTGGTATCGCACTGGATGAAGTGCTGCGTATGGCGACGCTCTATCCGGCACGTGCGATTGGCGTTGAGAAACGTCTCGGCACGCTCGCCGCAGGTAAAGTAGCCAACCTGACTGCATTCACACCTGATTTTAAAATCACCAGGACCATCGTTAACGGTAACGAGGTCGTAACTCAATAAGAGAAAGTATGACACCAGGCGGACAAGCTCAGATAGGTAATGTTGATCTCGTAAAACAGCTTAACAGCGCGGCGGTTTATCGCCTGATTGACCAGTACGGACCAATCTCGCGGATTCAGATTGCCGAGCAAAGTCAGCTTGCCCCCGCCAGCGTAACCAAAATTACGCGTCAGCTTATCGAACGCGGGCTGATCAAAGAAGTTGATCAGCAGGCCTCCACCGGGGCCGCCGCGCTATCTCTATCGTCACCGAAACCCGCAATTTCCACGCAATCGGCGTACGGCTTGGTCGTCACGACGCCACCATCACTCTGTTTGATCTTAGTAGCAAAGTGCTGGCAGAAGAACATTACCCGCTGCCGGAACGTACCCAGCAGACGCTGGAACATGCCCTGCTTAACGCCATTGCTCAGTTTATTGATAGCTACCAGCGCAAACTGCGCGAGCTGATCGCCATTTCCGTGATCCTGCCAGGACTTGTTGACCCGGACAGCGGCAAAATTCATTACATGCCGCATATTCAGGTAGAAAACTGGGGGCTGGTAGAAGCACTGGAAGAACGTTTTAAAGTGACCTGTTTTGTCGGCCACGATATCCGCAGTCTGGCGCTGGCAGAGCACTACTTCGGTGCAAGTCAGGATTGCGAAGACTCCATTCTGTTGCGTGTCCATCGTGGAACCGGGGCCGGGATTATCTCTAACGGGCGAATTTTTATCGGGCGCAACGGCAACGTCGGTGAAATTGGCCATATTCAGGTCGAACCGCTGGGTGAACGCTGCCACTGCGGCAACTTTGGCTGCCTGGAAACTATCGCCGCCAACGCTGCCATTGAACAACGGGTGTTGAATCTGTTAAAGCAGGGCTACCAGAGCCGCGTGCCGCTGGACGACTGCACCATCAAAACTATCTGCAAAGCCGCGAACAAGGGCGATAGCCTGGCGTCGGAAGTGATTGAATATGTCGGTCGTCATCTGGGTAAAACCATCGCCATTGCTATCAACTTATTTAACCCGCAAAAAATTGTTATTGCTGGTGAAATCACCGAAGCCGATAAAGTGCTGCTCCCTGCTATTGAAAGCTGCATTAATACCCAGGCGCTGAAGGCGTTTCGCACTAATCTGCCGGTGGTACGTTCTGAGCTGGATCACCGCTCGGCAATCGGCGCTTTTGCGCTGGTAAAACGCGCCATGCTCAACGGTATTTTGCTCCAGCATTTGCTGGAAAATTAATGTGCTTTTATAGTGGCGCTTATTGTTGTCAATATTCTGGGTAGTCCATGACCATTAAAAATGTAATTTGCGATATCGACGGCGTGCTGATGCACGATAACGTCGCCGTACCGGGTGCAGCGGAATTTTTGCACGGGATTATGGATAAAGGCCTGCCGCTGGTGTTGCTGACCAACTATCCTTCGCAGACCGGGCAAGATCTGGCGAACCGCTTTGCCACTGCCGGTGTCGATGTACCTGACAGCGTGTTTTATACCTCTGCAATGGCGACCGCCGATTTCCTGCGTCGCCAGGAAGGCAAGAAAGCGTATGTGGTGGGCGAAGGCGCACTGATTCATGAACTGTACAAAGCCGGTTTCACTATTACCGATGTGAACCCTGATTTCGTGATTGTTGGTGAAACGCGTTCCTACAACTGGGACATGATGCATAAAGCAGCCTATTTCGTCGCTAACGGTGCACGCTTTATCGCCACCAACCCGGACACCCACGGGCGCGGTTTTTATCCGGCCTGTGGCGCGTTGTGTGCAGGGATCGAAAAAATCTCCGGGCGTAAACCGTTCTATGTTGGTAAACCGAGTCCGTGGATCATCCGCGCGGCATTAAACAAAATGCAGGCGCATTCGGAAGAAACGGTGATTGTCGGCGATAACCTGCGTACCGATATTCTGGCGGGCTTCCAGGCGGGTCTGGAGACGATTCTGGTGCTTTCTGGTGTTTCATCGCTCGACGATATCGACAGTATGCCGTTCCGCCCAAGCTGGATTTACCCGTCGGTCGCTGAAATCGACGTTATCTGAATAGCAACCACGCCTCAGGGCGTGGTTTCTTATTTTTAGCCATCATTAAAATCATCCTATTCAATAAAACCCGTCAAAAATTATCGATCCATCAATAAATACGCCACCACACCCTATCCTTTTTCACAAATCAGCAATCGCCATTACGTTTTTTATTTTTCCACCGCCAAATCGCTTGCGCACCGTGCTGCTTTGCGGCATTTTTTAAACAAGCAAACACAACAAGCAACAAATACCGGTTAACGGAGAAGGTTATGTGTTCAATTTTTGGCGTATTCGATATCAAAACAGACGCAGTTGAGCTGCGTAAGAAAGCACTCGAGCTGTCACGCCTGATGCGTCATCGTGGCCCGGACTGGTCCGGTATTTATGCCAGCGATAACGCCATTCTCGCCCACGAACGTCTGTCAATTGTTGACGTTAACGCGGGGGCGCAACCTCTCTACAACCAACAAAAAACTCATGTGCTGGCAGTAAACGGTGAAATCTACAACCACCAGGCATTGCGCGCTGAATATGGCGATCGTTACCAATTCCAGTCCGGGTCTGACTGTGAAGTGATCCTCGCGCTGTATCAGGAAAAAGGGCCGGAATTTCTCGACGACTTGCAGGGCATGTTTGCCTTTGCCCTGTACGACAGCGAAAAAGATGCATATCTGATTGGTCGCGACCATCTGGGGATCATCCCACTGTATATGGGCTATGACGAACACGGTCAGCTGTATGTGGCCTCAGAAATGAAAGCCCTCGTGCCAGTTTGCCGCACGATTAAAGAGTTTCCGGCGGGGAGCTATTTGTGGAGTCAGGACGGCGAAATCCGTTCTTATTATCATCGCGACTGGTTCGACTACGATGCGGTGAAAGATAACGTGACCGACAAAAACGAGCTGCGTCAGGCACTGGAAGATTCCGTTAAAAGCCATCTGATGTCTGATGTGCCTTACGGTGTGCTGCTATCTGGTGGCCTGGATTCCTCAATCATTTCCGCTATCACCAAGAAATACGCCGCCCGTCGCGTGGAAGATCAGGAACGCTCTGAAGCCTGGTGGCCGCAGCTGCACTCCTTTGCTGTAGGTCTGCCGGGTTCACCGGATCTGAAGGCAGCCCAGGAAGTGGCAAACCATCTGGGCACTGTGCATCATGAAATTCACTTCACTGTACAGGAAGGTCTGGACGCCATCCGCGACGTGATTTACCACATCGAAACCTATGATGTGACCACTATTCGCGCTTCAACACCGATGTATTTAATGTCGCGTAAGATCAAAGCGATGGGCATCAAAATGGTGCTGTCTGGCGAAGGATCTGATGAAGTGTTTGGCGGTTATCTATACTTCCATAAAGCGCCGAATGCCAAAGAGCTGCATGAAGAGACGGTGCGTAAACTGCTGGCCCTGCATATGTATGACTGCGCGCGTGCCAACAAAGCGATGTCCGCCTGGGGCGTGGAAGCACGCGTTCCGTTCCTCGACAAAAAATTCCTCGACGTGGCGATGCGCATTAACCCACAGGATAAAATGTGCGGTAACGGCAAAATGGAAAAACACATCCTGCGTGAATGTTTTGAAGCGTATCTGCCCGCAAGCGTGGCCTGGCGGCAGAAAGAGCAGTTCTCCGATGGCGTCGGTTACAGTTGGATCGACACCCTGAAAGAAGTGGCGGCGCAGCAGGTTTCTGATCAACAGCTGGAAACTGCCCGCTTCCGCTTCCCGTACAACACGCCGACGTCCAAAGAAGCGTATCTGTACCGCGAGATCTTTGAAGAACTGTTCCCGCTTCCGAGCGCCGCTGAGTGCGTGCCGGGCGGTCCTTCCGTCGCGTGTTCTTCCGCTAAAGCGATCGAATGGGATGAAGCGTTCAAAAAAATGGACGATCCATCTGGTCGTGCGGTTGGTGTTCACCAGTCGGCGTACAAGTAAGAAATGCGAAACAGCCCCGGTAAAATCCGGGGCTGTTTCAGTTATTGAGGTGCTTGTTGATTCTGATATGCAGTAAGGAAATGTTCCGGGTTTGCCACATCACTGTTTGACAATTCATCACTGTAGGCCACCGACCAGTCGCCTGCTCATCCGGAATATGCAGGCTGCCATTCCCCTCTTTCAGGCGTAATAACTCAAAAGATTTGCCCTTAATTACGGCGGTATAGGATTTTTCACCTTCCTGTAATGCTTTCACTTTACAGCGAAAAATCTGGCCATCGATGTCATTATCAACATGCGATACCTGAATGAGGGCTTCATTAGAGGCTTTCGGCCCTATCCGCATCATCCACACCACAGCGCCTTCCTGCCCACGATAGCCAAAAACATATTTACCGATTTCCGGTTTGACCGTATCGGCAAACGCAGATTGCATAAGTAATAACGCACCCATCAGCGCCGTCATAAAACGCAGCATAGTATTCCCTCAATAAATCGCCTGAAGTGGTAGCAGAGATGCAGGCGTAGCGATCCCTGCCCTGTCCTGTTGCAACGGGCCAGTATTTCATAGATTAATTTCCCACCACTATTGTTGAATTCCGAATTTCATCCTGTATGACAAAAGAATGGCTGTAGGGTGGGGAAAAACACAAAGTAAACAATAATTGACGAATATAGCGCCACGCTGTTCGCAACCTAACCAAACAGTCACTTTCGAGCAATTTTCCTTGAAAAAGAGGTTGACGCTGCAAGGCTCTATACGCATAATGCGCCCCGCAACGCCGATAAGGTATCGCGAAAAAAAAGATGGCTACGTAGCTCAGTTGGTTAGAGCACATCACTCATAATGATGGGGTCACAGGTTCGAATCCCGTCGTAGCCACCATCTTTTTTGCGGGAGTGGCGAAATTGGTAGACGCACCAGATTTAGGTTCTGGCGCCGCAAGGTGTGCGAGTTCAAGTCTCGCCTCCCGCACCATTCACCAGAAAGCGTTGTACGGATGGGGTATCGCCAAGCGGTAAGGCACCGGTTTTTGATACCGGCATTCCCTGGTTCGAATCCGGTACCCCAGCCATCTTCTTCGAGTAAGCGGTTCACCGCCCGGTTATTGGGGTATCGCCAAGCGGTAAGGCACCGGTTTTTGATACCGGCATTCCCTGGTTCGAATCCAGGTACCCCAGCCATCGAAGAAACAATCTGGCTACGTAGCTCAGTTGGTTAGAGCACATCACTCATAATGATGGGGTCACAGGTTCGAATCCCGTCGTAGCCACCAAATTCTGAATGTGTCGAATAAGTTCGGCAAATTCAAAAACCAATTTGTTGGGGTATCGCCAAGCGGTAAGGCACCGGATTCTGATTCCGGCATTCCGAAGTTCGAATCCTCGTACCCCAGCCAATTTATTCAAGACGCTTACCTTGTAAGTGCACCCAGTTGGGGTATCGCCAAGCGGTAAGGCACCGGATTCTGATTCCGGCATTCCGAGGTTCGAATCCTCGTACCCCAGCCACATTAAAAAAGCTCGCTTCGGCGAGCTTTTTGCTTTTCTGCGTATATTCAATGTCGAATGCGATGTTGACACGTCTTATCCTTCAAAGTCGGATGCGACGCTGACGCGTCTTATCCGACCTACGGTTGGCATGCATCCGGCAATGTTGTAAGGCTACAACCCTAACGCATATTTCAGCGCCTGACGTTTCAACACGCCAGCACGCTCCGCCGCCATTAATCCGAGATTACGCATAAAACGCAGTGGTGGCAGATTATTGCTGAATCCGGCATAAAACAAATCCATACCGCTTTGCATAATGAAGTTATCCGCCATACGCCGCATCTGGTAACGCTTGAGGACAGGATAACTGGCCCACGCTTCACCGTAGCTGCGGGCATTCACCAGAACGTCAATCAGCGCATCAACATCGCGATAACCGAGGTTAACCCCCTGCCCCGCCAACGGATGAATGGTGTGCGCGGCATCGCCCACCAGCGTAAGCCCTGGTTGCACATACTGCAACGCATGGCGACGTGTCAGCGGAAACGCACCAGCGGCAAGCGGTGTCACGTAACCCAGACGCGACGGGAAATGCTTCGCGATTTCCGCCTGGAGCTGCGCCATATTCATATTCTGCAACTGGCGAATACGCGCCGGAGAGTCATACCACACCAGCGACGCCCAGTTATCAAACAGCGGCAAAAACGCACGCGGCCCGTCCGGAGTAAACTGCTGCCAGGTGCTGTCGCCGGGATCATTCTCGCACTGTACGCTAATCAACATACACGACTGCGCATACTGCCAGGCATGAACGCCAATTCCCGCCATTTGCCGCACCTGCGAATTTGCACCGTCAGCGCCAATCACCAGCTTCGCCTGGATCACTTCACCGCCTTTCAGCTCCAGCTCCTGAAGATCATTATCTCGATGTAATGCAATCAGCGAGCCTGGCACACGTAACGTTACTTTCGGATGCGCTTCCAGCGCCTGCCACAGCGCCTGTTGCAGGACAGTGTTTTCCACCATGTAGCCAAGCAACGGTAGCTTAAGTTCAGCGGCGTCAAACACCACATGCGCCGTTTCCCACTCCCACGTTTCCAGTCTGCGGTAAGGATGGCAACGCATAGCCTGTACCGCGTCCCAGATGCCTAAACCTTTAAGCAATGATACCGAAGCCGCACTAATCGCCGAGATCCGCACGTCAGGCTGGCTGTCAGCGACAAACGGTGCAGGTTCTGCGTGCTCGATCACCGTTACCGCAAATCCGTGCTGTGCCAGCCCCAGCGCCAGTGCGCCGCCGACCATTCCTCCGCCGACAATGGCAATTTCCGTTGGTTGATTTGTCATGGTCAATCATCCTGTTAGCAATATGCTTTAAGTTTACAGGATTTTTACCCCCAAGGGCTGATAACGCTCATACTGGTCACAACGGCAGCAAAGCATTACACTATGCGCCCTGCATTCCTGGCTACTATTTCGCAAGAGCAAGTCGATGACCAAAAAACTCCATATTAAAACCTGGGGCTGTCAGATGAACGAGTACGATTCATCGAAGATGGCCGATCTGCTGGATGCCACCCACGGCTATCAACTGACCGACGTGGCGGAAGAAGCGGATGTGCTGCTGCTGAACACCTGCTCAATCCGCGAGAAGGCTCAAGAAAAAGTCTTCCATCAGTTGGGTCGCTGGAAACTGTTAAAAGAGAAGAATCCAGACCTGATAATCGGCGTCGGCGGCTGCGTGGCATCGCAAGAAGGCGAGCACATTCGCCAGCGCGCCCACTATGTCGATATTATTTTTGGGCCGCAAACGCTGCACCGTCTGCCGGAGATGATCAACTCCGTGCGCGGCAATCGCAGCCCGGTTGTAGATATCAGCTTCCCGGAAATAGAAAAATTCGACCGCCTGCCGGAACCGAAAGCCGAAGGCCCGACTGCCTTTGTCTCCATCATGGAAGGCTGCAATAAATATTGCACCTACTGCGTGGTGCCTTACACCCGTGGTGAAGAGGTAAGCCGTCCGTCCGACGATATTCTGTTTGAAATTGCCCAGCTTGCGGCTCAGGGCGTGCGTGAAGTCAACCTGCTCGGTCAGAACGTGAACGCCTGGCGTGGTGAAAACTACGACGGCACCACCGGATCGTTTGCCGATCTGCTGCGTCTGGTTGCGGCGATCGACGGGATCGATCGTATTCGCTTTACCACCAGCCATCCGATCGAATTCACCGACGATATCATCGAAGTGTATCGCGACACGCCGGAGCTGGTGAGCTTCCTGCATCTGCCGGTACAGAGCGGTTCCGATCGCATTCTGAACCTGATGGGACGTACCCATACAGCGCTGGAGTACAAAGCGATCATCCGTAAACTGCGTGCGGCGCGTCCGGATATTCAGATCAGTTCTGACTTCATCGTTGGCTTCCCTGGCGAAACCACCGAAGACTTCGAGAAAACGATGAAGCTGATTGCCGACGTCAATTTCGACATGAGCTACAGCTTTATCTTCTCTGCACGTCCAGGTACACCAGCCGCCGATATGGTTGATGATGTTCCGGAAGAAGAGAAGAAGCAGCGTCTGTATATTCTGCAAGAACGTATTAATCAGCAAGCAATGGCATGGAGCCGCCGGATGCTCGGCACCACCCAGCGTATTCTGGTAGAAGGTACATCGCGTAAGAGCATCATGGAGCTTTCCGGTCGCACTGAAAATAACCGCGTGGTCAACTTTGAAGGCACGCCAGATATGATCGGTAAATTCGTCGATGTAGAAATTACCGACGTCTACCCGAACTCTCTGCGCGGTAAAGTGGTGCGTACTGAAGATGAAATGGGTCTGCGCGTGGCAGAAACGCCGGAATCGGTGATTGCCCGTACCCGCAAAGAAAACGACCTTGGCGTGGGTTATTATCAGCCGTAATTCTCAGGCCCGCCGTTCCGGTGGGCCTTGTTTTTTCTCTCTTTATCCCCATCTTTATCGCAATGCTTGCGCCTTTTTCCTGTGGCGTGAATAATTTCCTTATAGGCCGGTGAATGTTCAGCTTCCGGCGGCATACAGATAAGAGGAACGGTTTGAACATAGACACTCGCGAAATCACCCTGGAGCCAGCAGACAATGCGCGTCTGTTGAGCCTGTGCGGCCCGTTTGATGACAACATCAAGCAGCTCGAACGCCGTCTCGGCATCGAGATCAATCGCCGCGATAACCACTTTAAACTGACCGGCCGTCCGATTTGCGTCACCGCTGCGGCAGACATTCTGCGTAGCCTGTATGTCGATACTGCCCCGATGCGTGGTCAGATTCAGGATATCGAACCGGAACAGATCCACCTTGCGATTAAAGAAGCGCGGGTACTGGAGCAAAGCGCGGAGAGCGTGCCGGAGTACGGCAAAGCGGTCAATATCAAAACCAAACGCGGCGTAATCAAGCCGCGCACGCCAAACCAGGCGCAGTACATCGCCAATATTCTCGACCATGACATCACCTTCGGCGTTGGCCCGGCGGGTACGGGTAAAACCTACCTGGCAGTGGCTGCGGCAGTTGATGCCCTGGAGCGTCAGGAAATTCGCCGTATTCTGCTGACTCGTCCGGCGGTAGAAGCCGGTGAGAAACTGGGCTTCCTGCCTGGCGATTTAAGCCAGAAAGTAGACCCGTATTTGCGCCCACTGTACGACGCGCTGTTTGAAATGCTGGGCTTTGAGAAAGTCGAGAAACTGATTGAGCGCAACGTTATTGAAGTCGCGCCGCTGGCCTATATGCGTGGTCGTACGCTGAACGACGCGTTTATCATTCTCGATGAGAGCCAGAACACCACCATCGAACAGATGAAGATGTTCCTGACCCGTATCGGTTTTAACTCAAAAGCGGTTATCACCGGCGACGTCACACAGATCGACCTGCCGCGTAATACCAAGTCAGGCTTGCGTCACGCCATCGAAGTGCTGGCCGATGTTGAAGAGATCAGCTTTAACTTCTTCCACAGCGAAGACGTGGTTCGTCACCCGGTGGTGGCGCGTATCGTTAACGCTTATGAAGCCTGGGAAGAAGCCGAACAAAAACGTAAAGCGGCGCTGGCAGCAGAACGCAAGCGCGAAGAACAGGAACAAAAATGAGTCAGGTGATCCTCGATTTACAACTGGCATGTGAAGATAATTCCGGGTTACCGGAAGAGAGCCAGTTTCAGACATGGCTGAATGCGGTGATCCCGCAGTTTCAGGAAGAGTCGGAAGTGACTATTCGCGTGGTCGATACCGCCGAAAGCCACAGTCTGAATCTGACCTATCGCGGTAAGGATAAGCCGACCAACGTGCTCTCCTTCCCGTTTGAAGTGCCGCCTGGCATGGAAATGTCGCTACTGGGCGATCTGGTTATCTGCCGTCAGGTGGTTGAGAAGGAAGCTCAGGAGCAAGGCAAACCACTGGAGGCGCACTGGGCGCATATGGTGGTGCACGGCAGTCTGCATTTGTTAGGTTACGATCACATCGAAGATGACGAAGCAGAAGAAATGGAAGCCCTCGAAACAGAGATTATGCTTGCTCTGGGCTATGAGGATCCGTACATTGCCGAGAAAGAATAATTTGCCAGGCATTTGACTGGCAGACGTCCCCGCCGTTGGTGATTAACGACGGCGTTTTGATTAACTAACATGAGAACCCATACGACGCCATGAGCGACGACAATTCACACAGTAGTGACACGATAAGCAACAAGAAGGGATTTTTCTCCCTGTTACTCAGCCAACTTTTCCACGGTGAACCGAAAAACCGTGACGAACTGCTGGCGCTGATCCGTGATTCCGGGCAGAACGACCTTATCGACGAAGATACGCGCGATATGCTCGAAGGGGTGATGGACATCGCAGACCAACGCGTCCGCGACATCATGATCCCCCGCTCCCAGATGATTACCCTGAAACGCAACCAGACACTGGACGAATGCCTTGATGTCATCATCGAGTCCGCCCACTCACGTTTCCCGGTGATTAGCGAAGACAAAGATCACATTGAAGGGATTCTGATGGCGAAAGACTTGCTGCCGTTTATGCGCAGCGATGCTGAAGCCTTCAGCATGGACAAAGTGTTACGTCAGGCGGTTGTCGTTCCTGAAAGTAAGCGCGTAGACCGGATGCTGAAAGAGTTTCGCTCTCAGCGTTACCACATGGCGATCGTCATTGACGAATTCGGTGGGGTTTCCGGTCTGGTGACCATTGAAGACATCTGGAACTGATTGTTGGTGAGATTGAAGACGAGTATGACGAAGAAGATGATATCGACTTCCGTCAGTTGAGTCGTCATACCTTGGACCGTGCGCGCACTGGCTTCCATTGAAGACTTCAACGAAGCGTTCGGTACCCACTTTAGCGATGAAGAGGTTGACACTATCGGTGGTCTGGTGATGCAGGCATTTGGGCATCTTCCGGCGCGTGGCGAAACCATCGACATCGACGGTTACCAGTTCAAAGTGGCGATGGCCGACAGTCGGCGTATTATTCAGGTTCATGTCAAAATCCCGGATGACTCACCCCAGCCGAAGCTGGATGAATAAAACCGAAACTGGATAGATAACTACATGGCTTTTGCCTCATTAATTGAACGCCAGCGCATTCGCCTGCTGCTGGCGTTATTATTCGGTGCCTGCGGAACGCTGGCCTTCTCTCCTTACGATGTCTGGCCTGCGGCGATTATTTCGCTGATGGGGCTTCAGGCGCTGACCTTTAACCGCCGTCCACTCCAGTCTGCCGCTATTGGCTTTTGCTGGGGATTTGGTCTCTTTGGCAGCGGTATTAACTGGGTCTATGTCAGCATCGCGACCTTTGGCGGAATGCCTGGCCCGGTTAACATCTTCCTGGTGGTACTGCTGGCGGCGTATTTGTCGCTGTATACCGGACTGTTTGCTGGCGTGCTGTCGCGTCTGTGGCCGAAAACCACCTGGCTGCGCGTGGCGATTGCCGCTCCTGCTCTCTGGCAAGTGACCGAGTTTCTGCGCGGTTGGGTGCTGACTGGCTTCCCGTGGTTACAGTTCGGCTATAGCCAGATTGATGGCCCGTTAAAAGGGCTGGCACCGCTAATGGGCGTGGAAGCCATTAACTTCCTGCTTATGATGGTTAGCGGCCTGCTGGCACTGGCGTTAGTCAAACGCAACTGGCGTCCGCTGGTGGTGGCCGTCGTGCTGTTTGCCCTACCCTTCCCGCTGCGTTACATCCAGTGGTTTACCCCGCAACCGGAGAAAACCATTCAGGTTTCGATGGTTCAGGGCGATATTCCGCAATCGCTGAAATGGGACGAAGGCCAGCTTCTTAATACGCTGAAGATTTACTACAACGCAACGGCACCGCTGATGGGCAAATCATCGTTGATTATCTGGCCGGAGTCGGCGATAACCGATCTGGAAATTAATCAGCAACCGTTCCTCAAAGCTCTGGACGGTGAGTTGCGCGATAAAGGTAGCTCGCTGGTCACCGGGATTGTCGACGCGCGTCTCAATAAGCAGAACCGCTACGATACCTACAACACCATCATCACACTGGGTAAAGGCGCACCGTACAGCTATGAATCAGCCGATCGCTATAACAAAAACCATCTGGTGCCGTTTGGCGAGTTTGTCCCGCTGGAGTCGATTCTGCGTCCGTTAGCACCGTTCTTTGATCTGCCGATGTCGTCATTCAGCCGTGGGCCATATATCCAGCCGCCGCTGTCGGTAAATGGTATTGAGCTTACTGCGGCTATTTGCTACGAGATCATTCTCGGCGAGCAAGTGCGCGATAACTTCCGCCCGGATACCGACTATCTGCTGACTATCTCCAACGATGCGTGGTTTGGTAAGTCTATTGGTCCATGGCAGCACTTCCAGATGGCGCGAATGCGTGCGTTGGAGCTGGCGCGCCCATTGCTGCGTAGCACCAACAACGGTATTACGGCGGTGATTGGCCCGCAGGGTGAGATTCAGGCAATGATCCCGCAGTTCACCCGCGAAGTGTTGACCACTAACGTGACGCCGACTACCGGACTCACACCGTACGCACGTACCGGCAACTGGCCGCTGTGGGTGCTTACGGCGCTGTTTGGTTTTGCCGCTGTGTTGATGAGTCTGCGTCAGCGACGTAAACGTTGATGTGAATGATGCGCTGGCCTGCAAAATTGCATCATTTTTGCAGGCTAGATAAACCGTTAACACCGCATCCGGTATCAACAAAACGTACTTTCTCATTGAGCTGTGGGGCGTGATTATCATGCCCCTTTTTTCTTACGGTTCAGGGATACAAGCCACATCACCATATTGGGGATGCCGAATAATTGCCTGCGGATCAAGCGAGCGCGTCCTGTCCATTTGGATTAACCCGTTCTTCGCCATAACAAATATCTTTCTACCATCCGCTGAAAAACGAAGATGATTAACGTAGCTGGCAGGATAAACGCCAATAATCTGCCCGGCATTAATATTGAGCAGGATGACATAACCTTGCAGGCCATATGACACCAACGCTAAATATTGACCGTCCGGGCTAATACCCTCAACGGAATAAACGCTCCTGCTACACCATTGCGTCATAATGCTGGCTTGTTGATCCCCTACGCTTATACGTGAAATCCCCTGGCTATCGGCAAAAATAATCTCGCCATTTTTTGGTCGGAATCCCATCGCAGAAACGACACCACGCGCATCACCTGTGGGAAAGTCTACTTTCTGATGCGTGATGGTATTGATGCGTACAATGTCGCCTCTGACCATACCGGGTATCAACAATGTTTTTTCATCCGGGGAAAGTGCCATAACCCAGGCGCCTGGTTTACCGCTCGTCCCCGTCCCGTCGTATTTCTCCAGCGGGATATCCGCTACATGCTGATAAGTCACCAGATCAATGGCTGACACACTATTACTGGTGCGATTCATCACCCAGGCTTTTGTGCCATCACGCGAGAGGATAAGACTGTCAGGATGTGCACCGGTGGTAATCGACTGAATAATCTCCCCCGTCGCCACGTTAATGACCGATAACGCATTCGCTTCAAATGAAGTTGCATAAAGCAACGTTTCATCCGGGCTTAACGCCAGCGATCTGACGCCCTGATCTTTACAGCCACCACAATGTTTGAGTGACTTTTCTTTCGCTATGGGCGCTGTAAAGGTATGCAGGATTTTCTTTTGTCCGAGGTCGAAAACAACAATACTGTTCGTGTTTTCAATTGCGGCATATAACGTATTACCATCCCGATTGATCGCCATATCATGGATATCGGCAATCTCAGCGAGTAAATCACCACTGGCCTGCTCACGACTTACCGGAGCGGATAATGTTTCCGTGAGGGCGTTGCGCTCCTCCACTAACTGCTGCTTTTTTTGTCGTCGCTCTTGTTCAATCTCCTGCGGATAAAACGCTTCACGCAGGCTTTGCCTGACTTGTAAAACTGATTCATCAATCTGCTGCTGCACAAGCCAGATAGCCCCGGTCAGAAGAAGAGTGACCGCAACAATAATCCCGCCTTCCGTAACGAATCGGTTTTGCCCAACTAAACGCGCGCTCAGCCAACCCAACGCGCCACCCGCAATCAGGCCGCCAATGTGGCAAGCGTTATCTATTCCTGTTTGCCGGGCACCGTACAACAGTGTCAGCGCCACCATACCCAACAGAGGAAATACTCGCCGCTGGTTTTTATGGTGTGTGCCCGCACCTGAAGCAAGCTGTGTTGCTATCGCAGCGCCAGCTATTCCCATAATTGCTCCGGATGCCCCAACGCTGATGACTATCTGCTCACTTTCGCGTAACGCATAACAGGCGCTGATCAGCCCACCAAAGACGCCAGAGAATAGCCAAACAATCAGGAGTCGCCATTTCCCCAGTATCCGTTCCGCCACTGCCCCCACTACCAGGAGTGCAAACATATTCATCAGTAAATGGGAAAAACTACTGTGCAGAAAGACACTGCTAAATAAGCGCCAGGGTTCACCCGACAACGTGAGAGAGGCAACGTTAGCGCCGAGATGGATGAGTGCGGATTGATCGACTTCTTCGTAACTCATCCATTGTGCGAGGTAACAAAATATCCCAACACAGAGCGCAAAAAGGATCAGGGTTATTGCGGGTAATTGAACATTTAACGGCTTAACCGAAGATGCAGACATAAGGTGATTCTTCCTTGAAAAGACTAGTAAAAAGCATTTTCCCGTGTGTAGTTATCATCCCGGCAAACGTCCCACACCGAAAAGTTAACACTGTCCGAAATATGACTTTTTCAAACTGAAATTACAATCGTAATTAATGCACCCCTAAGTATTTTTTGGCATGTAAGTTGCTTTATTTACTGTGTAAGCAATGAAATCAACCGCGACGCAACCGGGTTGCACCACCACAAATCAGCGGTAGCACCAAAAGGTGCAGTTTAAGAATTTTGCTTCGGAATGGTGCGGCGCATCTCGCAAAAACAAACAATAAAACAGCAATACCTTTACATTTATCCAAACTAAATGTTACCTAACAAACACAACACTGCACAATAAAGTCGCAGATGATAACAACACAAACACTCACAACGGGTATCCATGCGTTTTTAACGCAGAAGATAAAGGAGTTGGATATGCAATTACGTAAACCTGCCACAGCAATCCTGGCCCTGGCGCTTTCCGCAGGACTGGCACAGGCAGATGACGCCGCCCCGGCAGCAGGCAGCACGCTGGACAAAATCGCCAAAAACGGCGTGATTGTCGTCGGTCACCGTGAATCTTCAGTACCTTTCTCTTATTACGACAATCAGCAAAAAGTGGTGGGCTACTCGCAGGATTACTCCAACGCCATTGTTGAAGCAGTGAAAAAGAAACTCAACAAACCAGACTTACAGGTGAAATTGATTCCGATCACCTCACAAAACCGTATTCCACTGCTGCAAAACGGCACTTTCGATTTTGAATGCGGTTCTACCACCAACAACGTCGAACGCCAAAAACAGGCGGCTTTCTCCGACACTATTTTCGTGGTCGGTACGCGCCTGCTGACAAAAAAAGGCGGCGATATTAAAGATTTTGCCGATCTGAAAGACAAAGCCGTCGTAGTCACTTCCGGCACCACCTCTGAAGTTTTGCTCAACAAACTGAATGAAGAGCAAAAAATGAACATGCGCATCATCAGCGCCAAAGATCACGGTGACTCTTTCCGCACCCTGGAAAGCGGTCGTGCCGTTGCCTTTATGATGGATGATGCCCTGCTGGCCGGTGAACGTGCGAAAGCGAAGAAACCAGACAACTGGGAAATCGTCGGCAAGCCGCAGTCTCAGGAAGCCTACGGTTGCATGTTGCGTAAAGACGATCCGCAGTTCAAAAAGCTGATGGATGACACTATCGCTCAGGTGCAGACCTCCGGTGAAGCGGAAAAATGGTTTGATAAGTGGTTCAAAAACCCAATTCCGCCGAAAAACCTGAACATGAATTTCGAACTGTCAGACGAAATGAAAGCACTGTTCAAAGAACCGAATGACAAGGCACTGAACTAATTACAAGAACCAGGGGCGGAAATTCCAGCCCTCTCGATTGTTACGTAGCACGGACAGACTATACGCCTGGTGGTCGTTCCCCATCGGGCCTGAAAACCGCAATACGCTGGGTAACAATCTTCGAGGGTAGCAGTTAACGCTGCTACCCTCTTTTTTCTGGAGTAGATTTATGTCTATAGACTGGAACTGGGGTATTTTTTTTTTACAACAAGCCCCGTTCGGCAACACCACCTATCTTGGTTGGATCTGGAGTGGCTTTCAGGTGACGATCGCTTTGTCGATCTGCGCCTGGATTATCGCTTTCCTCGTCGGTTCATTTTTCGGCATTTTACGTACCGTTCCAAACCGTTTTCTCTCCGGTCTGGGTACGTTGTATGTCGAACTGTTCCGCAACGTGCCGTTGATTGTGCAATTCTTTACCTGGTATCTGGTGATCCCGGAGCTGCTGCCGGAGAAAATCGGCATGTGGTTTAAGGCCGAGCTGGATCCCAATATTCAGTTTTTCCTTTCATCCATGCTTTGCCTGGGGCTGTTTACCGCCGCCCGTGTTTGCGAACAGGTACGCGCCGCTATTCAGTCGCTGCCGCGTGGGCAGAAGAATGCCGCGCTGGCGATGGGGCTGACGCTACCGCAGGCTTACCGCTACGTACTGTTGCCTAACGCTTATCGCGTTATCGTCCCGCCGATGACCTCCGAGATGATGAACCTGGTGAAAAACTCCGCCATCGCCTCGACTATCGGTCTGGTAGATATGGCGGCGCAGGCGGGTAAATTACTCGATTACTCCGCTCACGCCTGGGAGTCGTTTACCGCCATTACGCTTGCGTATGTGTTGATTAACGCTTTTATCATGCTGGTGATGACGCTGGTTGAACGTAAAGTTCGCCTGCCCGGCAACATGGGGGGCAAATAATGTACGAGTTTGACTGGAGTTCCATTGTTCCTTCCCTGCCGTATCTGCTGGATGGGCTGGTGATCACCCTGAAAATCACCGTCACGGCAGTCGTGATTGGTATTTTGTGGGGCACCATGCTGGCGGTGATGCGCTTGTCCAGCTTTGCGCCCGTAGCGTGGTTTGCCAAAGCCTACGTTAACGTATTCCGCTCGATTCCTTTAGTTATGGTTTTGCTGTGGTTTTACCTGATTGTGCCGGGTTTTCTGCAAAACGTGCTGGGATTATCGCCAAAAAATGATATCCGTTTAATCTCGGCGATGGTGGCGTTTTCGATGTTTGAAGCGGCCTACTATTCAGAGATTATCCGTGCCGGTATTCAAAGTATTTCCCGTGGTCAGTCGAGCGCCGCGCTGGCGTTGGGGATGACTCACTGGCAGTCGATGAAACTGATTATTCTGCCGCAGGCTTTCCGCGCGATGGTGCCGCTTCTGCTCACTCAGGGCATCGTACTGTTCCAGGATACCTCACTGGTGTATGTGTTATCTCTGCCGATTTCTTCCGTACCGCCTCAACCATTGGTGAGCGTGATGGTACGCAGGTCGAGATGATCCTGTTTGCCGGATTTGTTTATTTCGTTATTAGCCTTAGCGCATCGTTGTTGGTCAGCTACTTGAAAAGAAGGACAGCATAATGATTACCCTGAAAAATGTTTCAAAATGGTATGGTCACTTTCAGGTGCTGACCGACTGCTCAACCGAAGTGAAAAAAAGGCGAAGTGGTGGTGGTTTGCGGCCCGTCTGGTTCCGGCAAATCAACGCTGATTAAAACCGTCAACGGCCTCGAACCGGTGCAGCAAGGTGAAATTACCGTCGATGGTATCGTGGTTAACGATAAGAAAACCGATCTGGCAAAGCTGCGTTCCCGCGTCGGGATGGTGTTCCAGCATTTCGAGTTGTTCCCCATTTGTCGATTATTGAAAACCTGACCCTGGCGCAGGTGAAAGTGCTTAAACGCGATAAAGCCCCCGCTCGTGAAAAAGCATTGAAATTGCTGGAGCGCGTCGGGCTTTCCGCTCATGCCAATAAGTTTCCGGCGCAGCTTTCCGGCGGTCAGCAGCAGCGTGTGGCGATCGCTCGCGCATTGTGCATGGATCCTATCGCGATGCTGTTCGACGAACCGACATCGGCGCTGGATCCGGAGATGATCAACGAAGTGCTGGACGTGATGGTGGAACTGGCGAACGAAGGAATGACCATGATGGTGGTGACCCACGAAATGGGCTTTGCCCGTAAAGTGGCGAATCGGGTGATCTTTATGGACGAGGGTAAAATTGTCGAAGACTCGCCGAAAGACGCTTTCTTCGATGATCCGAAATCGGACCGCGCAAAAGACTTCCTCGCAAAAATCCTGCATTAATCACTCTGGCGCGCATACCCAAGTGCGCGCCATCTCACGCTTTATCGTTTCGCTCCTCGTATCTGTTACATCCTGGCGGTACCCTTGTCGCAAAGAAGCACACAACAAGGAGCAACAATGGCACTGCCAATTCTGTTAGATTGCGACCCTGGTCATGATGACGCTATCGCAATCGTTCTCGCCCTCGCCTCACCAGAGCTTGATGTCAAAGCAATTACGTCTTCCGCCGGAAACCAGACACCAGAAAAAACCTTACGCAATGTTCTGCGTATGCTGACCTTGCTTAATCGCACCGATATTCCGGTAGCAAGCGGTGCGGTAAAACCATTAATGCGTGATTTGATTATCGCGGACAATGTGCACGGCGAAAGCGGTCTCGACGGCCCTGCATTACCGGAACCGACGTTCGCACCGCAAAACTGTACGGCGGTGGAGCTGATGGCGAAAAACGCTGCGTGAAAGTGCGGAACCTGTCACCATTGTTTCTACCGGACCGCAAACGAACGTTGCCTTGCTGCTCAATAGCCACCCGGAACTGCATAGCAAAATTGCCCGTATCGTGATTATGGGCGGCGCAATGGGGCTTGGTAACTGGACGCCTGCGGCTGAATTTAATATTTACGTTGACCCGGAAGCGGCAGAAATTGTCTTCCAGTCAGGAATTCCGGTGGTGATGCCGGTCTGGATGTTACTCACAAAGCACAAATCCACGTTGAAGACACTGAGCGTTTCCGCGCGATTGGCAACCCTGTTTCAACCATTGTTGCCGAACTGCTGGATTTCTTCCTCGAATATCATAAAGACGAAAAATGGGGCTTTGTCGGCGCACCGCTGCATGACCCATGCACCATCGCCTGGCTGTTAAAACCGGAGTTGTTTACCACTGTTGAGCGCTGGGTTGGCGTGGAAACACAAGGGAAATATACCCAGGGTATGACGGTTGTTGATTATTATTATCTGACTGGCAATAAACCGAATGCCACTGTAATGGTCGATGTTGATCGTCAGGGCTTTGTTGATTTACTCGGCCGATCGTCTGAAATTTTACGCTTAACACACGTCATTGATTAAGATCACCACGCGTTACCTGGGTGGTCTTAATCTGTTTATCTCTTTTCTTTCAAGATATAAATGCAATGGATAATGCAGAACTCGCCATTGGTATCGATCTCGGTACTACCAATAGTTTAATTGCCGTCTGGAAAGACGGTGCCGCGCAATTAATTCCAAATAAGTTCGGTGAATATTTAACACCATCCATAATTAGCATGGATGAAAATAATCATATTTTAGTCGGAAAACCGGCTGTATCACGGCGTACTTCGCATCCGGATAAAACGGCAGCGTTATTTAAACGTGCAATGGGCAGTAATACCAACTGGCGGTTAGGCAGCGACACATTTAACGCGCCAGAACTGTCCTCTTTGGTATTACGCTCATTAAAAGAAGATGCCGAAGAATTTCTGCAACGTCCGATTAAAGATGTGGTGATCTCCGTTCCGGCTTATTTCAGCGATGAACAACGCAAGCATACCCGTTTAGCAGCGGAGTTAGCCGGGTTAAATGCGGTACGCTTAATTAATGAACCCACAGCAGCTGCGATGGCATATGGCCTGCATACGCAACAAAATACCCGCTCGCTGGTTTTTGATCTCGGTGGCGGCGTTTGACGTCACGGTGCTCGAATACGCCACGCCGGTGATTGAAGTTCACGCCTCCGCTGGCGACAACTTTCTTGGCGGCGAAGATTTTACTCATATGCTGGTGGATGAAGTTTTAAAACGCGCCGCAGTGGCTAAAAACATGCTCAACGAAAGTGAGCTGGCAGCCCTGTACACCAGCGTGGAAGCGGCAAAATGCAGCAATCAATTACCGCTGCAAATTAGCTGGCAGTGTCAGGAAGAAACGCGTGAGTGCGAATTTTACGAGAACGAACTGGAAGATTTGTGGTTGCCGCTGCTCAATCGCTTGCGAGTACCGATTGAACAGGCGTTGCGCGATGCACGTCTGAAGCCAAGTCAAATCGACAGTCTGGTGCTGGTTGGCGGCGCATCACAAATGCCGCTGGTGCAGCGAATCGCCGTGCGTCTGTTTGGCAAATTACCGTATCAAAGTTACGATCCGAGCACCATTGTCGCGCTGGGCGCAGCAATCCAGGCCGCCTGCCGCTTACGCAGTGAAGATATTGAAGAGGTGATCCTCACTGATATTTGCCCTTACTCGTTGGGTGTTGAAGTTAACCGCCAGGGCGTTTCCGGCATTTTCTCGCCGATTATTGAACGAAACACCACTGTACCGGTGTCGCGTGTAGAAACTTACTCGACCATGCACCGGGAACAGGATTCAATTACGGTTAACGTCTATCAGGGAGAAAACCACAAAGTTAAAAATAACATTCTGGTGGAATCCTTCGATGTGCCGTTGAAGAAAAACCGGGGCTTATCAGTCGATTGATATTCGCTTTAGTTATGATATCAACGGGTTGCTTGAAGTTGACGTGCTTCTGGAAGACGGCAGCGTTAAGTCCAGAGTCATTAATCACAGTCCTGTAACATTGAGCGCACAGCAGATTGAAGAGAGTCGGACGCGGTTATCCGCATTGAAAATTTATCCGCGCGATATGCTCATCAACCGCACCTTTAAGGCCAAACTGGAAGAGTTGTGGGCGCGGGCGCTGGGTGACGAGCGAGAAGAGATCGGCCGGGTGATCACCGATTTTGATGCGGCGTTGCAGTCAAACGATATGGCCCGCGTCGATGAAGTTCGGCGACGGGCGAGCGATTATTTGGCTATTGAGATCCCTTAAACACGGCTGCCGGATGCGGCATAAACGCTGCATCCGGCATCGGCGCAAAAAACACATCCTCAGCTAAACAACATCGCGATTTTTCCGAGAGCATAACCTATCACCAGCACCGTTAAGCTGATTTTGATAATGCTGGTAATGCTCTGTGGTTTTTCATCCTCATCATTTTTTCTTCGTGGTTTTCAGGTGTTGGCTCATCGACATCTTCATCCTCCGGCTCGAGTTTCACTTTCGTCAACAGCATCCGCGTGATAATGGCCTCTAATGGATGAGCATCTCCACCTTCCAGCCTTGTATTAAGACGGGCCAGCATCTCTTGTTTCGGGAACGCTTCCAGCACAACCTGTTCCGCTACCCGATACAAATCCAGTAACGGTGAATCTTGTTCTGTCTCGCTACCGACTCTCGATTTCCACCATGCCCATGCTTTGCGCTTGAAGAATAACGACTCAATAAACGATTGACCTAACGGCGATAATTTTCCGCTATGTAAAATTTCCGCCCATAACAGCCGCGTCCGGGCGCTCTCACCAGGAACATATTTCAACGGTTGACCTTGCGCATCTATCATGCTTCGCGCTTCGATAACCATCACTAATAACGCGAAATAATCCGGGCAATGACGCTTGCTCCACTGCAACAACAAATTATCAGCTTGTGTAGATGGGTAACTCTCCCGGTATGCGCAGAGATCGGCAAGCAGGCTTTCCCCCTCGCCACAGTACAACCGTTGCGCACACTGGTAATAACGGGCATCTTCGCTTTCTGGATTTTCTGCTTGCCACTGTTGGGCAACAGGAATAAGTTCCGCCATACCTGTTTTCACCGAGCTGTACCAGCGCAACAGTTTGCGATGTAATCTTGACATCATCAGGAATGAACCACGGACCTTCCATTGCCATAAACGCAGTGACATAGTCAGGATGGTAACGGCAGCAGCGTTCCAGCGCGAAGTAATACTCAACAGTCTGGTTCTGCAACGCGACGGGATATTCCAGAAGGCTAAGGAAATCGAAACAATCACCAGCCTGAATGGCCTCAAGAAAAGCCTCCCTTTCTTCCTCATCCATTCCTTCGCTGTCATTAAACGAATGCCAGTTCAAACGCTCTGCCAGCAAAGAAGCACAATTTAATGAAAGATATCGCGCTTCTATAGCGACTGCACACAGCGAAGTGCCAGCGTAATTGATCGACATCCTCCATGTTCCGTATTTAATTGCTGAATAAATTTCTGCCAGGCGGAGGGCTGAAAACGATCACTTTCAGAATCCAGTAATGCCCTGAATGCACGTAGTATTTCATGTTCAGCGGCGGCATCTTTTTCTTCATCATCTGCCTCCTCGACAGGATTTACCGCCAGTCGCAGCGCCTCTTCATAGGCCTGGCGTAATGCTTTAAACCCCTGCGGATCGGTTTCGGGATGACACAACGGTAAGCGAACAAGATAAGCCTGGCGGATAATGTCTATTTGCGTCGTGCTTTCAATTTCGAGGATTTGCCAACATGTTTTCATAGGTCGCTCACATCCTTAAGCGTTACCGGGCATTCAGGCTGGACAGTTAATGGCTGCCAGGGAAGCGTGGCATAGAAACGGTCGCTTCCCGCTGCCAGCTCTTCGAACATCCGACTCCCGGCGCTATCGTATTTGTACAGGGTTAGCGCCTCGCGTAGTCGAAGCGTTGTCTTCGCACTGAGAAGATTGCCAGTAGAGACGCCCTAACGAATAGGCGGAAAAATAGTGCATCCAGCTGTGATAGTAATGGTGTGCTCGTATATAGACGCGCGATTGCAGCCATAAACTCGTCTTCCGTCAGCCACTTGTTGAGCACACCAACCCGTGATAAAAAACCCATCCGCACATAATCCCAGGCTTTGATTCCCCCTTCCCCACAACACATAGCGGTTTGGGCAACGAATTGGGTATAAATCAACCCTCTCTCCGAGCCACCAGCATTTAATGCTTTCCACTCTTCAGGGAAGAGCGATGCCATGTCAGATATAAGCCAGCTAAATCATTGGCATGACCATCATCGGTCATCTGATAAATAGTCTGAATTAAATCATCACGATTATTTATTCCCCAGGATGATGAGAGATCGAATTCTTTTATCCCGGTATACATTTTTGGCGAGTCATGCGCGGGCTTGCAACCCTGATTAAGTATTTCCATGGGCGTAGAAAGCGCAAAAAGAAGATATTGTTCTTCCTTATTCATTTGTTAATAATCCCTTAAGTGCATTAACTGACTACTTTTTTATTATTGATGAGTATAAACTTGACGCTTTCAAAATAAAAAGAAAATCGAAGCATTCACACATGAATAAAAAATTAATGTATACATTCGCAATATTTATAGTTGCAGCAATAACCTGTATTAGCCAACCCAAGAAAACGACGTTGCGTGATAAAGCCATGGCGAATTATGCCTTTGATTATTTAAGCTCACCGGGCAGTCTTCCATTCACCACGGCAGCCACGGAGCTTTCCGCGATTCATGGTCACTCAACGTCGCAATATCGCCTTGGAGAATTTTATCTTCATGGTAGCGACGGTAAACCACTGGATTATACACAGGCGAGATACTGGTATGAGCAATCAGCGGAACAGGAAAATCCACGCGCGCAAAGTAAACTGGGGTGGATCTACCTCAAAGGTCTGGGGGTCAAACCCGATACCCGTAAAGCAATTCTCTGGTATAAGGAAGCAGCTGAACAAGGGTATGCTCATGCTCAATATACTTTGGGTTTGATCTACAGAAATGGCTCAGGTATTAATGTTAACCATTATGAATCTCAAAAATGGTTAAAACTGGCCGCCAAACAACATTACAAAAACGCGGAAAGATTACTTGCCGGGCTTCCCGCACATTAACGTCGACTGTCACCCGAACAGATGGAGTATTTTCCCTATTAAACCGGCAAAGATAAAAATGTAGAAAATAATTTTGATGACGCCCAGACAGCCCGGCCCACCATCGTCAACGGGCATCGACTGCGGTTGCGGCTCCGGTTCGACGGTTTGCTTCTCGGTAAAATTCGCCGCCTGAATTAATAACCGTCGAATAATTAATGCTTCCAGAGGACAACGATCTTCTGCATCAAGGCGGCTCACAATCGGCATTAATGATTCTTCTGTCGGTTGGCTGGCCTGCACTAATTGTTTGGCAACTAGATATAATGACCATAAGGTATGTTCTGTATCACGCGTGAGTGAGATCCGCGGCTTACGTCCTTTGTGCAAAAACCATCTCGACCAGAGAACGCCCCAGCGCAGAGAGTTTTTCATCACTGAGTATTTCGTATAAATGAAAACGCGTACGAGCGCTGTCACCAGGGGACATAAAGTAGCGGTTTTCCCTGATCGTTAACCAGATCACGCGCTTCAATCATCATCACCACTAACGGGTAATAATCGACCCGATGCTGACGGCACCATTGCAACATTAAAGCATCCGCCTGGGTGGAGGGATACTCGCGCCAGTAGTCACAAAGTTCTGCCAGCAGGCTTTCGCCTTCTCCACAATAGACGCGTTGCGCGTATTCATAATAACGCGCATCTTCATTATCAGGTTCAGCTTCCCGCCACGACCGGGCGTAATCCAGAAGTTCGGGGATATCCAGACGGCTTGTGCTATACCAGCGGAGTAAATTTCTGTGCAAATTTGCATCATCGGGGATAATCACTGCGCGATGTTGCGCTAAATACAATGTCAGCCATTCTGGATGCGATGACCAAATCCGAGCGAACATTTGGTAAAAATCAATGGTGTCATTTTGTACGGCAACGGGCAGATGCAGAATGGTCTGGAAGTTAAAAACATTCCCCCTTCGCAATGGCATATAAAAAGGATTCCAGTTCTTCTTCGTCTATTTCCCCGACGTTTTCCTCCTGCAACCACCGCAATCTTTCTGCTAATAACACCACGCACTCGAAGGATAAATGGGCAGTGTTCATGGCTATTGTGCACAGCGACCAGCGTAATTCATCAATATCTTCCATCGAGCAATAATTTAATTGCTGAATGAATCGCTGCCAGGCAGAGGGCAGAAAACGTTCGCTATCAGAGGCGAGTAACGCACGAAAGGCGAGCAGAATTTCATGTTCTGCAACTTCATGTTCTTCTGGTTGCCAAACAGATTTAGCAGGCGACTGCGCAATCCGTAGCGCGTCCTCATACGCCTGACGAAGTTGTTTAAAACCCTGCGGATCGGTTTCTGGATGAAAGGACGGTAACAGCGCCAGATAAGCGCGGCGGATAATATCGACGTCAGTCGTTTCCTCTATTTCGAGAATCTTCCAGCAATTTTTCATAGGTCGCTCATATCCTTAAGCGTTTCCGGGCATGTGGGGTAGTCAGCCAGTGGTTGCCAGGGTAAGGTCGCGTAATATGCATCGTCACTGGCAAATAATTGATAAAACATATCATTGCCGGAATCGTCGTATTCTTTACGCGCTAAGAATTCACGTAATAAAGGCAGATCATCATCCTCGGGAGACTGCCAATATTGCCGACCAAAGGTATAACCGGCAAAGTATTGCTGCCAGTTACTATAATAACGTAGAGCCCGTAGATGAATGCGCGACTGGATCCACAGGCTTTCTTCTTCACTCAACCAGTTATTAAGTACGCCCATTCGGCTTAAAAAACCCATCCGGACATAATCCCAGGCTTTGATTCCCCTTCGCCACAGCATTCGGCGGTGCTGGCGACAAATTGCGCATAAGCCTGACCTTGCTCATTTAGTTCAGCAAGATAGTCACGCCATTCACACGGAGAATAACGAAACCAGCGGTGATAAAGCCCTGCCAACCGAGCGGCATGACCGTTATCGATCATTCGGTGAATTGTGCGCAGCAGGTCATCACGGTCATCAATTCCCCAGGAGGAAGAAAGGTCAAAAAAGCGTGTACCTAAATACATTTTGGGGGATGAATGCGAAGGTAAACAGCATTCATTGCGTATTTCCATCGGAGTGGAAAGTGCAAACAATATTTTTGCGACTCCATGTCCATATAATTTATCCTTAAATATTCATTCAATGAATATTAACCACGTTGCGAGGCTCATTTATTTATACTTTTCTGACGCAACATAATACGCATAAAATAAGGCTTACGAAAAATGGAACACATAAAAATATAATATGCTTTATATGCAACCATAAGGAAATGATAATGATTTTTACGTCAAGTTGCTGCGATAATTTATCAATAGATGAGATTATCGAACGTGCTGAAAAAAGGCGATTGCGAGGCTCAATATATTATTGGGTTTTATTATAATCGCGATAGCGCAATTGACTCTCCGGACGACGAAAAGGCCTTTTACTGGCTGAAGCTTGCCGCTGAGCAAGGTCATTGTGAAGCACAATATTCCTTAGGGCAAAAGTATACCGAGGATAAAAGCCGTCATAAAGATAATGGGCAAGCCATCTTTTGGCTGAAAAAAGCTGCCCTACAAGGCCATACTTTCGCTTCCAACGCCCTTGGCTGGATACAGGATCGTGGAGAAGACCCCAACTATAAAAAGCGGTTGCCTGGTATCAGATAGCCGCGGAGAGCGGAATGTCTTATGCGCAAAATAATCTTGGGTGGATGTACAGAAATGGCAACGGAGTCGCACAAGACTATGCGCTGGCATTTTTCTGGTACAAACAAGCTGCATTACAAGGCCATAGTTACGCGCAAGACAACCTGGGCCGATCTCTATAAAAGACGGAGAAGGCGTTGCTCAAAATAAGACACTCGCCGCATTCTGGTATTTGAAAAGCGCACAGCAGGGTAATCGGCATGCCCAGTTTCAAATTGCATGGGATTATAACGCTGGCGAAGGGGTGGACCAGGACTATAAGCAAGCGATGTACTGGTATCTGAAGGCTGCCGCTCAGGAAAGCGTCGGCGCTTACGTCAACATCGGTTATATGTATAAACATGGACAAGGCGTTGAGAAAGATTATCAGGCCGCCTTTGAATGGTTTACGAAAGCCGCTGAATGCGATAATGCCACTGCCTGGTATAACCTTGCCATTATGTATCATTACGGAGAAGGAAGACCTGTCGATCTCCGACAGGCTCTCGATCTGTATCGTAAAGCTCAGTCATCCGGTACCAGGCATGTCAGTCAAAAATCCGTGAGATTGAAGATTTACTGTAAGAGATAAAAACAAGGGCCGGGGAATTTTATTCGGCCCATATATCTTTATTGCTGTGCGAAATCAGACCATTAAGGCTCGAACGGGCGTCTCTGGAACTGGTCATGACCACATTTCGGGCATAGCGTCAGCACTTCCGGTGTGTAGATCGGGGGAGATGGAAGTGACATTTCTCGCAGACCAGATTTCCCAGCCCTACCACTTCTCCGCTGTGATAAACCCCATGATGATTGAGGTCCTGGAAAACTTCGCGCCATTCAAGCTGCGTTTTATCGGTGATGTCTGCCAGCTCCTGCCACAAGCTTTCTTTAATCACCCGCATAAAGACGCTGTCAGATTCTTCTTTCAGGCTCTCTTCATAGCTCATGGCGAACTCTTCCAGGTCACGTCTGACAGCTCGCGTCAGCTCATCGACCTCGGTTCGCGTTAACTCCCCTGTTTTTATTACGCGCTCGCGCGCCTGTTCCACCAGTGCGTCGATATCACGTTCGCCATTACGCAGGCGTTCGCTCAGTGACGCGACCAGTTCACGGTAATATTGAGCAACCTTGTTCATCGTTTCATCTCCCGGGTCGTTAACTGACTATAATAATAGACGTTCTTTGTTCCTTGCTTTGCTAATACGCCCACAAACTCTGTAAATTAATGTATGAATAATCCGGGCATCATTTCAACGTCGAGTGCGCGAAAGGCTGTTTTGACGCGGACGTTTGGGCTATGCTATGCGGATCTGAAAAACCACCTCAACGCTACATTTGTAGCCGTATTGAAAACAGGACCACTGGCTGCCATGCAAGAGCAATACCGCCCGGAAGAGATAGAATCCAAAGTACAGCTTCATTGGGATGAAAGCGCACATTTGAAGTAACCGAAGACGAGAGCAAAGAAGTATTACTGCCTGTCTATGCTTCCCTATCCTTCTGGTCGACTACACATGGGCCACGTACGTAACTACACCATCGGTGACGTGATCGCCCGTTACCAGCGCATGCTGGGCAAAAACGTTCTGCAGCCGATTGGCTGGGACGCATTTGGTCTGCCTGCGGAAGGCGCGGCGGTAAAAAACAACACCGCTCCGGCACCGTGGACGTACGACAACATCGCATACATGAAAAACCAGCTCAAAATGCTGGGCTTTGGTTATGACTGGAGCCGCGAGCTGGCAACCTGTACGCCGGAATACTACCGTTGGGAACAGAAATTCTTCACCGAGCTGTATAAAAAGGCCTGGTATATAAAAAGACTTCTGCGGTCAACTGGTGCCCTAACGACCAGACCGTACTGGCAAACGAACAGGTTATTGACGGCTGCTGCTGGCGCTGCGATACCAAAGTTGAACGTAAAGAGATCCCGCAGTGGTTTATCAAAATCACCGCTTACGCTGACGAGCTGCTTAACGATCTGGATAAACTGGATCACTGCCAGACACCGTTAAAACCATGCAGCGTAACTGGATCGGTCGTTCCGAAGGCGTGGAAATCACCTTCAACGTTAACGACTATGACAACACGCTGACCGTTTACACTACCCGTCCGGACACCTTTATGGGTTGTACCTACCTGGCGGTAGCGGCGGGTCATCCGCTGGCGCAGAAAGCGGCGGAAAATAATCCTGAACTGGCGGCCTTTATTGACGAATGCCGTAACACCAAAGTTGCCGAAGCTGAAATGGCGACGATGGAGAAAAAAGGCGTCGATACTGGCTTTAAAGCGGTTCACCCATTAACGGGCGAAGAAATTCCCGTTTGGGCAGCAAACTTCGTATTGATGGAATACGGCACGGGCGCAGTTATGGCGGCCTGGGTCACGACCAGCGCGACTACGAGTTTGCCTCTAAATACGGCCTGAATATCAAACCGGTTATCCGGCAGCTGACGGCTCTGAGCCAGATCTTTCTCAGCAAGCCCTGACTGAAAAAGGCGTGCTGTTCAACTCTGGCGAGTTCAACGGTCTTGACCATGAAGCGGCCTTCAACGCCATCGCCGATAAACTGACTGCGATGGGCGTTGGCGAGCGTAAAGTGAACTACCGCCTGCGCGACTGGGGTGTTTCTCGTCAGCGTTACTGGGGCGCGCCGATTCCGATGGTGACGCTGGAAGACGGTACCGTAATGCCGACCCCGGACGACCAGCTGCCGGTGATCCTGCCGGAAGATGTGGTGATGGACGGCATTACCAGCCCGATTAAAGCAGATCCGGAGTGGGCAAAAACTACCGTTAACGGTATGCCAGCGCTGCGTGAAACCGACACTTTCGACACCTTTATGGAGTCCTCCTGGTACTATGCGCGCTACACTTGCCCGGAGTACAAAGAAGGTATGCTGGATTCCAAAGCGGCTAACTACTGGCTGCCGGTGGATATCTACATTGGTGGTATCGAACACGCCATTATGCACCTGCTCTACTTCCGCTTCTTCCACAAACTGATGCGTGATGCAGGCATGGTGAACTCTGACGAACCAGCAAAACAGTTGCTGTGTCAGGGTATGGTGCTGGCAGATGCCTTCTACTATGTTGGCGAAAACGGCGAACGTAACTGGGTTTCCCCGGTTGATGCTATCGTTGAACGTGACGAGAAAGGCCGTATCGTGAAAGCGAAAGATGCGGCAGGCCATGAACTGGTTTATACCGGCATGAGCAAAATGTCCAAGTCGAAGAACAACGGTATCGACCCGCAGGTGATGGTTGAACGTTACGGCGCGGACACCGTTCGTCTGTTTATGATGTTTGCTTCTCCGGCTGATATGACTCTCGAATGGCAGGAATCCGGCGTGGAAGGGGCTAACCGCTTCCTGAAACGTGTCTGGAAACTGGTTTACGAGCACACAGCGAAAGGTGATGTTGCAGCACTGAACGTTGATGCGCTGACTGAAGATCAGAAAGCGCTGCGTCGCGATGTGCATAAAACGATCGCTAAAGTGACCGATGATATCGGCCGTCGTCAGACCTTCAACACCGCAATTGCGGCGATTATGGAGCTGATGAACAAACTGGCGAAAGCACCGACCGATGGCGAGCAGGACCGCGCCCTGATGCAGGAAGCACTGCTGGCCGTTGTCCGTATGCTTAACCCGTTCACCCCGCACATCTGCTTCACGCTGTGGCAGGAACTGAAAGGCGAAGGCGATATCGACAACGCGCCGTGGCCGGTTGCCGACGAAAAAGCGATGGTGGAAGACTCCACGCTGGTCGTGGTGCAGGTTAACGGTAAAGTCCGTGCAAAAATCACCGTTCCGGTGGACGCAACGGAAGAACAGGTTCGCGAACGTGCTGGCCAGGAACATCTGGTAGCAAAATATCTTGATGGCGTTACCGTACGTAAAGTGATTTACGTACCGGGTAAACTCCTCAATCTGGTCGTTGGCTAAGCGCGGGAGGAAGCGTGCGATATCTGGCAACATTGTTGTTATCTCTGGCGGTGTTAATCACCGCCGGGTGTGGCTGGCATCTGCGTGATACCACGCAGGTTCCTTCCACTATGAAGGTCATGATCCTGGACTCAGGCGATCCGAACGGGCCATTAAGCCGTGCGGTGCGTAACCAGTTACGTCTGAATGGTGTCGAGTTGCTTGATAAAGAAACCACGCGTAAGGACGTTCCATCCCTGCGTTTGGGTAAAGTGAGCATCGCGAAAGATACCGCATCGGTATTCCGTAACGGTCAAACAGCAGAGTATCAGATGATCATGACGGTCAATGCGACCGTGTTGATCCCCGGCCGTGACATCTACCCGATTAGCGCCAAAGTCTTCCGTTCGTTCTTCGATAACCCGCAAATGGCGTTAGCGAAAAGATAACGAACAAGACATGATCGTAAAAGAGATGTACGACCGTGCTGCCGAACAGCTGATTCGTAAGCTGCCAAGCATCCGTGCTGCGGATATTCGTTCCGACGAAGAACAGACGTCGACCACAACGGATACTCCGGCAACGCCTGCACGCGTCTCTACCACGCTGGGTAACTGATGATTCGGTTGTACCCGGAACAACTCCGCGCGCAGCTCAATGAAGGGCTGCGCGCGGCGTATCTTTTACTTGGTAACGATCCTCTGTTATTGCAGGAAAGCCAGGACGCTATTCGTCAGGTAGCTGCGGTACAAGGATTCGAAGAACACCACACTTTTTCCATTGATCCCAACACTGACTGGAATGCGATCTTTTCGTTATGCCAGGCCATGAGTCTGTTTGCCAGTCGACAAACGCTATTGCTGTTGTTACCAGAAAACGGACCGAATGCGGCGATCAATGAACAACTTCTCACACTCACCGGACTTCTGCATGACGACCTGCTGTTGATCGTCCGCGGTAATAAATTAAGCAAAGCGCAAGAAAATGCCGCCTGGTTTACTGCTCTTGCGAATCGCAGCGTGCAGGTGACCTGTCAGACGCCGGAGCAGGCTCAGCTTCCCCGCTGGGTTGCTGCGCGCGCAAAACAGCTCAACTTAGAACTGGATGACGCGGCGAATCAGGTGCTCTGCTTTACTGTTATGAAGGTAAACCTGCTGGCGCTGGCTCAGGCACTGGAGCGTTTATCGCTACTCTGGCCAGACGGCAAACTGACATTACCTCGCGTTGAACAGGCGGTGAATGATGCCGCGCATTTCACCCCTTTTCATTGGGTTGATGCTTTGTTGATGGGAAAAAGTAAGCGCGCGTTGCATATTCTTCAGCAACTGCGTCTGGAAGGCAGCGAACCGGTTATTTTGTTGCGCACATTACAACGTGAACTGTTGTTACTGGTTAACCTGAAACGCCAGTCTGCCCATACGCCACTGCGAGCATTGTTTGATAAGCATCGGGTATGGCAGAACCGCCGGGGCATGATGGGCGAGGCGTTAAATCGCTTAAGCCAGCCGCAGTTACGTCAGGCCGTGCAACTCCTGACACGAACGGAACTCACCCTCAAACAAGATTACGGTCAGTCAGTGTGGGCAGAGCTGGAAGGGTTATCTCTTCTGTTGTGCCATAAACCCCTGGCGGACGTATTTATCGACGGTTGATATGAAATCTTTACAGGCTCTGTTTGGTGGCACCTTTGATCCGGTGCACTATGGTCATCTTAAACCCGTGGAAACGCTGGCGAATTTGATTGGTCTGACGCGGGTCACAATCATCCCTAATAATGTTCCTCCGCATCGTCCCCAGCCGGAAGCGAACAGCGTACAGCGTAAACACATGCTTGAACTGGCGATTGCCGACAAGCCATTATTTACTCTTGATGAACGCGAGCTAAAGCGCAATGCCCCTTCTTACACTGCGCAAACACTGAAAGAGTGGCGGCAGGAACAAGGGCCGGACGTGCCGCTGGCGTTTATTATAGGTCAGGATTCATTGCTGACCTTTCCGACCTGGTACGAATACGAAACGATACTCGACAATGCACATTTGATCGTCTGTCGGCGTCCAGGTTACCCACTTGAAATGGCGCAACCGCAATACCAGCAATGGCTGGAAGATCATTTGACACATAACCCGGAAGATCTTCACCTTCAGCCTGCCGGTAAAATTTATCTGGCTGAAACGCCGTGGTTTAACATCTCGGCGACCATCATCCGCGAACGTTTGCAAAACGGTGAATCGTGTGAGGATTTATTGCCGGAACCGGTACTGACTTACATTAACCAACAAGGCTTGTATCGCTGATACCTGTCGTTACGGAGGGCATGATGCGACTGTGGTTAATTCGTCATGGCGAAACGCAAGCGAATGTCGATGGTCTGTACAGCGGTCATGCGCCCACTCCCCTGACGGCGCGCGGTATTGAGCAAGCGCAAAATCTGCATACGCTGCTACATGGTGTTTCCTTTGACCTGGTTTTATGCAGTGAACTGGAACGGGCACAGCATACCGCTCGACGGGTTCTCAGTGATCGCCAGCTCCCCGTGCAAATCATCCCTGAACTCAACGAAATGTTTTTTGGCGACTGGGAGATGCGACATCATCGCGACCTCATGCAAGAAGATGCCGAAAACTATAGCGCGTGGTGCAATGACTGGCAGCATGCTATCCCCAACGAACGGTGAAGGATTTCAGGCATTTTCACAACGTGTGGAACGGTTTATCGCAAGGCTTAGTGAATTTCAGCACTATCAGAATATTTTAGTCGTCAGCCATCAGGGTGTACTGAGTCTGTTAATCGCTCGTTTAATTGGCATGCCTGCCGAGGCTATGTGGCATTTTCGCGTTGACCAGGGGTGTTGGAGCGCCATTGATATCAACCAAAAATTCGCGACGCTACGCGTCCTCAATAGCCGTGCCATCGGGGTCGAGAATGCATGACTTTTCTGTTTTTTTACGGGTAAGCCGCAACGACCATTGACAGCCCCGGGCAGGCTGATATTCTCCGCAGCCAGACTTTTTTCGCCAGACACGACTTTGTAGAAATTGTTTTACAAAAATGGCGATGCAATCTGCGGCGCGGGGTGGGATGATAGCCCACTTTCGAAAGCCGATTCGGCGACAATTGTCCCGAAATCGCCTCTGGTTCAGGTATACTGACAGACCATTTTTATCTATTTGATTCACCCAGGGGGAAAACTTGCAGGGTAAAGCACTCCAGGATTTTGTTATCGACAAAATTGATGACCTCAAAGGTCAGGACATCATCGCCTTAGACGTTCAGGGCAAATCCAGCATCACCGACTGCATGATCATCTGTACGGGGACGTCCAGCCGTCATGTTATGTCCATTGCTGATCACGTTGTGCAGGAGTCTCGCGCAGCGGGCCTGTTACCGCTCGGCGTAGAAGGTGAAAACAGCGCCGACTGGATTGTCGTGGATTTGGGCGATGTGATTGTCCATGTCATGCAGGAAGAGAGCCGTCGCCTGTATGAACTGGAAAAACTCTGGAGTTAATGCGTGAAGCTGCAACTTGTCGCCGTGGGAACGAAAATGCCGGACTGGGTACAAACCGGTTTTACCGAGTACCTGCGTCGTTTTCCGAAAGATATGCCCTTCGAGCTGATTGAAATTCCGGCCGGAAAACGCGGCAAGAATGCGGACATCAAGCGCATACTCGACAAAGAGGGTGAGCAGATGTTGGCGGCCGCAGGCAAAAACCGCATTGTCACCCTCGATATTCCAGGCAAGCCCTGGGATACGCCGCAGTTAGCCGCTGAGCTGGAACGCTGGAAGCTGGATGGTCGCGACGTCAGTCTACTGATTGGCGGGCCTGAAGGGTTGTCGCCTGCCTGTAAAGCGGCGGCGGAGCAGAGCTGGTCGCTGTCGGCGCTTACCCTCCCCCATCCGCTGGTTCGCGTGCTGGTCGCAGAGAGTCTGTACCGGGCGTGGAGCATCACCACCAACCATCCTTATCACCGTGAGTGATAAGTGAGCTTTGAGTAGAAAACGCAGCGGATGAAACTACAGAACTCTTTTCGCGACTATACGGCAGAGTCCGCGCTGTTTGTGCGCCGGGCGCTGGTCGCCTTTTTGGGGATTTTGCTGCTGACCGGCGTGCTTATCGCCAACCTGTATAATCTGCAAATTGTTCGCTTTACCGACTACCAGACCCGCTCTAATGAAAACCGCATTAAGCTGGTGCCTATCGCACCCAGCCGCGGCATTATCTACGACCGTAACGGTATCCCTCTGGCTCTCAACCGCACTATCTACCAGATAGAAATGATGCCGGAGAAAGTCGATAATGTGCAGCAAACGCTGGACGCTTTGCGCAGCGTGGTTGATCTGACCGATGATGATATTGCTGCATTCCGAAAAGAGCGCGCACGTTCACACCGTTTCACCTCTATTCCGGTGAAAACTAACCTGACCGAAGTACAAGTAGCTCGCTTTGCCGTCAATCAGTACCGTTTTCCGGGTGTTGAAGTTAAAGGCTATAAACGTCGTTACTATCCTTACGGTTCGGCGTTGACCCACGTCATCGGCTATGTGTCGAAAATCAACGATAAAGACGTCGAACGCCTGAATAATGACGGCAAACTGGCCAACTATGCGGCAACGCATGATATAGGTAAGCTGGGCATTGAGCGTTACTATGAAGACGTGCTGCACGGTCAGACTGGTTATGAAGAGGTTGAAGTTAACAACCGTGGGCGTGTTATCCGCCAGTTAAAAGAAGTACCACCGCAAGCCGGACACGATATTTACCTGACGCTGGATCTCAAACTCCAGCAATATATTGAAACGCTGCTGGCGGGTAGCCGCGCAGCTGTGGTAGTCACCGATCCGCGTACAGGTGGGGTGTTGGCGCTGGTTTCCACGCCTAGTTATGACCCAAACCTGTTTGTTGACGGTATCTCCAGCAAAGATTATTCCGCCTTGCTGAACGACCCGAATACACCGCTGGTGAACCGCGCCACACAGGGAGTTTATCCTCCCGCGTCTACAGTTAAACCCTATGTTGCGGTTTCGGCATTGAGTGCCGGGGTGATCACGCGCAATACGACGCTGTTTGACCCAGGCTGGTGGCAACTGCCAGGTTCAGAAAAACGTTATCGTGACTGGAAAAAATGGGGCCACGGGCGTCTGAATGTCACAAGATCGCTGGAAGAATCTGCGGATACCTTCTTCTATCAGGTGGCCTACGATATGGGAATCGATCGCCTCTCCGAATGGATGGGTAAATTCGGTTATGGTCATTACACCGGTATCGACCTGGCGGAAGAACGTTCCGGCAACATGCCTACCCGCGAATGGAAACAGAAACGCTTTAAAAAACCGTGGTATCAGGGTGACACCATTCCGGTTGGTATCGGTCAGGGTTACTGGACAGCGACCCCAATCCAGATGAGTAAGGCACTGATGATCCTGATTAATGACGGTATCGTGAAGGTTCCGCATTTGCTGATGAGCACCGCCGAAGACGGCAAACAGGTGCCATGGGTACAACCGCATGAACCGCCCGTCGGCGATATTCATTCCGGTTACTGGGAGCTGGCAAAAGACGGTATGTACGGTGTTGCTAACCGCCCTAACGGTACGGCGCATAAATACTTTGCCAGCGCACCGTACAAAATTGCAGCAAAATCCGGTACGGCTCAGGTCTTCGGCCTGAAAGCGAACGAAACCTATAATGCGCACAAAATTGCCGAGCGTTTACGTGACCACAAACTGATGACCGCCTTTGCGCCATACAACAATCCGCAAGTGGCTGTCGCCATGATTCTGGAGAACGGTGGCGCGGGTCCGGCGGTTGGTACGCTGATGCGCCAGATCCTCGACCACATTATGCTGGGTGATAACAACACCGATCTGCCTGCGGAAAATCCAGCGGTTGCCGCAGCGGAGGACCATTAATCATGACGGATAATCCGAATAAAAAAACATTCTGGGATAAAGTCCATCTCGATCCCACAATGCTGCTGATCTTACTGGCATTGCTGGTTTACAGCGCCCTGGTTATCTGGAGCGCCAGCGGTCAGGATATTGGCATGATGGAGCGTAAAATCGGCCAGATTGCGATGGGTCTGGTCATCATGGTGGTGATGGCGCAAATTCCTCCACGCGTTTATGAAGGCTGGGCCCCCTATCTCTATATCATCTGTATTATTTTGCTGGTGGCGGTAGATGCTTTCGGTGCCATCTCTAAAGGCGCTCAACGCTGGCTGGACCTCGGTATTGTTCGTTTTCAACCGTCGGAAATTGCCAAGATAGCCGTACCACTGATGGTTGCACGCTTTATCAACCGCGACGTTTGCCCACCTTCATTGAAGAATACAGCTATCGCGCTGGTGCTGATATTTATGCCCACGCTGCTGGTGGCTGCACAGCCTGACCTGGGAACATCAATCCTCGTTGCGCTTTCCGGTCTGTTTGTACTGTCCTCTCTGGCCTTAGCTGGCGTCTGATTGGCGTCGCAGTAGTGCTGGTAGCGGCGTTCATTCCGATTCTGTGGTTCTTCCTGATGCATGATTACCAGCGCCAGCGCGTAATGATGCTCCTGGACCCGGAATCAGACCCACTCGGCGCGGGCTATCACATTATTCAGTCTAAAATTGCTATTGGCTCCGGCGGATTACGCGGCAAAGGCTGGCTGCATGGCACTCAGTCACAGCTTGAATTTCTCCCCGAACGCCATACCGACTTTATCTTCGCGGTACTGGCGGAAGAGCTGGGATTAGTGGGCATTTTGATTCTGCTCGCTCTTTACATTCTGCTGATCATGCGCGGGCTGTGGATAGCCGCCAGAGCGCAAACCACCTTTGGTCGCGTCATGGCTGGCGGCTTAATGCTGATATTATTCGTTTATGTCTTCGTAAATATTGGTATGGTAAGCGGTATTCTGCCGGTTGTAGGGGTTCCGCTCCCACTGGTCAGTTATGGAGGATCGGCGCTAATTGTGCTGATGGCTGGGTTCGGGATTGTAATGTCAATCCACACCCACAGGAAAATGTTGTCGAAAAGCGTGTAAGAGGTGCGCAATGCGTAAGCAGTGGCTCGGGATCTGCATCGCGGCAGGAATGCTCGCGGCATGTACAAGCGATGATGGTCAGCAACAGACGGTAAGTGTACCGCAGCCTGCGGTATGTAACGGCCCCATAGTTGAAATTAGCGGGGCGGACCCGCGTTTCGAACCACTGAACGCGACGGCAAATCAGGATTACCAGCGCGACGGTAAAAGCTACAAAATCGTGCAGGATCCGTCTCGATTTAGCCAGGCGGGACTGGCGGCAATCTATGATGCCGAACCCGGCAGTAACCTGACGGCCTCTGGCGAAGCTTTCGATCCGACACAGCTGACGGCGGCCCATCCAACGCTTCCGATCCCCAGCTACGCCAGAATCACTAACCTTGGCTAACGGGCGAATGATCGTGGTGCGCATTAATGATCGCGGTCCTTACGGCAACGACCGCGTTATTTCGCTTTCTCGCGCGGCAGCTGACCGTCTTAACACGTCAAACAACACCAAAGTTCGTATCGATCCGATTATTGTCGCCCAGGATGGTTCGCTTTCTGGTCCTGGTATGGCCTGTACCACAGTTGCTAAACAGACTTACGCCCTGCCTGCACCTCCCGATTTAAGCGGCGGCGCGGGAACAAGTTCAGTGTCTGGCCCGCAGGGTGACATTCTTCCGGTCAGTAATTCGACGCTAAAAAGCGAAGATCCGACCGGCGCGCCGGTAACCAGCAGCGGTTTCCTCGGTGCACCAACGACCTTAGCGCCTGGTGTTCTGGAAGGCAGCGAACCAACACCTGCACCACAGCCCGTTGTTACAGCCCCCTCGACAACGCCTGCAACCTCGCCTGCAATGGTGACACCGCAAGCCGCCTCACAAAGCGCCAGCGGCAACTTTATGGTGCAAGTCGGGGCCGTTAGCGATCAGGCTCGTGCGCAACAGTACCAACAGCAACTGGGACAGAAGTTCGGCGTCCCCGGTCGCGTAACTCAAAATGGCGCGGTCTGGCGGATCCAGCTTGGCCCATTCGCCAGCAAAGCCGAAGCCAGTACCTTGCAGCAACGTTTGCAAACCGAAGCCCAATTACAGTCATTTATTACCACCGCGCAGTAGCGTAAAGCAGGCATCTGATGTGTCAATTTCTGTAAATGACGTTAACAAAGTCACGCGGAAAGTCAGATGCCTGCCGGTAGTGCATTTGCTATAGTAGGGCACTTTTTTTAATTCCATCACGGATGTCGTAGTTCAGACCATGAATACCATTTTTTCCGCTCGTATCATGAAGCGCCTGGCGCTCACCACGGCTCTTTGCACAGCCTTTATCTCTGCTGCACATGCCGATGACCTGAATATCAAAACTATGATCCCGGGTGTACCGCAGATCGATGCGGAGTCCTACATCCTGATTGACTATAACTCCGGCAAAGTGCTCGCCGAACAGAACGCAGATGTCCGCCGCGATCCTGCCAGCCTGACCAAAATGATGACCAGTTACGTTATCGGCCAGGCAATGAAAGCCGGTAAATTTAAAGAAACTGATTTAGTCACTATCGGCAACGACGCATGGGCCACCGGTAACCCGGTGTTTAAAGGTTCTTCACTGATGTTCCTCAAACCGGGCATGCAGGTTCCGGTTTCTCAGCTAATCCGCGGTATTAACCTGCAATCGGGTAACGATGCTTGTGTCGCCATGGCCGATTTTGCCGCTGGTAGCCAGGACGCTTTTGTTGGCTTGATGAACAGCTACGTTAACGCCCTGGGCCTGAAAAATACCCACTTCCAGACGGTACATGGTCTGGATGCTGATGGTCAGTACAGCTCCGCGCGAGATATGGCGCTGATCGGCCAGGCGTTGATCCGTGACGTACCGAATGAATACTCGATCTATAAAGAAAAAGAATTTACGTTTAACGGTATTCGCCAGCTGAACCGTAACGGCCTGTTATGGGATAACAGCCTGAATGTCGACGGCATCAAAACCGGACACACTGACAAAGCAGGTTACAACCTTGTTGCTTCTGCGACTGAAGGCCAGATGCGCTTGATCTCTGCGGTGATGGGCGGACGTACTTTTAAAGGCCGTGAAGCCGAAAGTAAAAAACTGCTAACCTGGGGCTTCCGTTTCTTCGAAACCGTTAACCCACTGAAAGTAGGTAAAGAGTTCGCCTCTGAACCGGTTTGGTTTGGTGATTCTGATCGCGCTTCGTTAGGTGTTGATAAAGACGTGTATCTGACCATTCCGCGTGGCCGCATGAAAGATCTGAAAGCCAGCTATGTGCTGAACAGCAGTGAATTGCATGCGCCGCTGCAAAAGAATCAGGTCGTCGGTACTATCAACTTCCAGCTTGATGGCAAAACGATCGAACAACGCCCGCTGGTTGTGCTGCAAGAAATCCCGGAAGGCAACTTCTTCGGCAAAATCATTGATTACATTAAATTAATGTTCCATCACTGGTTTGGTTAAAAATCGAACACTTGAAAGTGTAATTTCCGTCCCCATATACTAAGCATCAGTAAAAAACTCCCGCCTTCTGGCGGGAGTTGCTATTTAATTACGTTACGCCGGAGCTGACATGAAAACCAAACTTAACGAACTGCTTGAATTCCCTACTCCTTTTACTTACAAAGTTATGGGGCAGGCGTTACCTGAGCTGGTTGATCAGGTGGTTGAAGTGGTACAGCGCCATGCGCCAGGTGACTACACCCCAACGGTAAAACCAAGCAGCAAAGGCAACTACCACTCGGTATCTATCACTATCAACGCGACTCATATCGAGCAGGTTGAAACACTGTATGAAGAACTGGGCAAAATCGATATTGTCCGCATGGTTCTGTAACTCGCTTCTCCGTTACCCGGCTCCTGGTCGGGTAACTCCCCTCTCCTCGCTGTGATATACTTTTCCCCCACTTTTACTCATTCTCCACGGAGATGCCGTTTTGTATCAGGATAAAATTCTTGTCCGCCAGCTCGGTCTTCAGCCTTACGAGCCAATCTCCCAGGCTATGCATGAATTCACCGATACCCGCGATGAAAGTACCCTTGATGAAATCTGGCTGGTCGAGCACTATCCGGTATTTACCCAAGGGCAGGCAGGAAAAGCGGAGCACATTTTAATGCCGGGTGATATTCCGGTGATTAAGAGCGATCGCGGTGGGCAGGTGACTTATCACGGGCCGGGGCAACAGGTGATGTATGTGTTGCTTAACCTGAAACGCCGTAAACTCGGTGTGCGTGAACTGGTAACCTTGCTTGAGCAAACAGTGGTGAATACCCTGGCTGAACTGGGTATAGAAGCGCATCCTCGGGCTGACGCGCCTGGTGTCTATGTCGGGGAAAAGAAAATTTGCTCACTGGGTTTACGTATTCGACGCGGTTGTTCATTCCACGGTCTGGCATTAAACGTCAATATGGATCTTTCACCATTTTTACGTATTAATCCTTGTGGGTATGCCGGAATGGAAATGGCTAAAATATCACAATGGAAACCCGAAGCGACGACTAATAATATTGCACCGCGTTTACTGGAAAATATTTTAGCGCTACTAAACAATCCTGACTTCGAATATATTACCGCTTAATTGCATACATCAATGGCCCAATTTACACTGGGTCATTACTCATAATACCTGCTAATGCTTTACATCTCCTTCGCGTTTGTATATTTTCTTTATCACTAGCAGAAATGCGATGCTACGCCTTGCTCCGTAACTCACCCCATTGATTAACTTATTGAAATAGTTGATTATGGTGAGCAAAAGCGTTCCGTTCCAATTAGACATAAGATTATTGTAATTTTTTTTAATATTATTTTTCCATGAATAAAATTGGAGTAAGTGCGTGGATAGTAATAATCAAATTGAAACCTGTTTAAGCAGAAAGTCGTCAGAAGGTAAACCACAAATATTTACAACCTTACGAAATATTGATCTTAACCTTCTGACTATTTTTGAAGCTGTATATGTACATAAAGGGATCGTTAATGCAGCGAAAGTGCTTAATCTGACACCCTCGGCAATCAGTCAGTCTATTCAGAAACTGCGCGTTATATTCCCTGACCCATTGTTTATTCGCAAAGGCCAGGGTGTCACTCCTACCGCATTTGCGATGCATCTACATGAGTATATCAGTCAGGGCCTTGAGTCCATTCTTGGCGCGCTGGATATCGAAGGAAGCTATGATAAGCAACGAACGATAACTATTGCGACCACCCCCTCGGTCGGAGCCCTGGTCCTTCCTGTCATCTATCGGGCGATTAAATCTCACTATCCGCAGCTTTTACTGCGCAACCCCCCCATCAGCGACGCGGAAAACCAACTCAGTCAGTTTCAAACCGATCTCATCATCGATAACATGTTTTGCACCAATCGTACGGTGCAACATCATGTTCTGTTCACCGACAATATGGTGTTAATTTGCCGTGAGGGAAATCCACTACTCTCTTTAGAAGATGACAGAGAGACTATCGACAACGCTGCGCATATACTCCTGTTACCGGAAGGGCAAAATTTCAGCGGTCTGCGGCAGAGAGTTCAAGAGATGTTTCCGGACCGGCAAATCAGTTTCACCAGCTACAACATTTTGACAATCGCTGCACTGGTTGCCAACAGTGACATGTTAGCGATTATTCCCAGCCGTTTTTATAACCTGTTTAGCCGTTGCTGGCCGCTGGAAAAACTGCCTTTTCCGTCCTTAAATGAGGAGCAAATAGATTTCTCTATCCACTACAACAAATTCAGCCTGCGTGATCCCATCCTGCACGGGGTAATAGATGTTATCCGTAATGCATTTTGAAAAAGTATTGTTACAGCCAGATCACAGCGAAGAACGAAAAAATGGCACAATCCAACAACAATTTTACATTTTCGCGACCGCTTTGGCTGCTTTCAGGTCCGTTTCAATGATATACTGCCAGTCGTTAATTCAAAAATAGTTGATAATTACAACAATCTATTGAATTGAAACGCTTTCCTTCGTAATTCGCAACTGGAACACGCACGCTATGAGTAAACCCATTGTGATGGAACGCGGTGTTAAATACCGCGATGCCGATAAGATGGCCCTTATCCCGGTTAAAAACGTGGCAACAGAGCGCGAAGCCCTGCTGCGCAAGCCGGAATGGATGAAAATCAAGCTTCCAGCGGACTCTACACGTATCCAGGGCATCAAAGCCGCAATGCGCAAAAATGGCCTGCATTCTGTCTGCGAGGAAGCCTCCTGCCCTAACCTCGGCGGAATGCTTCAACCACGGCACAGCAACGTTTATGATCCTCGGCGCTATTTGTACCCGCCGTTGTCCGTTCTGTGACGTTGCCCACGGTCGCCCGGTAGCTCCGGATGCCAATGAACCAGTGAAACTGGCGCAAACCATTGCCGATATGGCGCTGCGTTATGTGGTTATCACCTCCGTTGACCGTGATGACCTGCGCGATGGCGGTGCCCAGCACTTTGCGGATTGCATTACTGCCATTCGGGAAAAAAGCCCGCAAATCAAAATTGAAACTCTGGTGCCTGATTTCCGCGGTCGTATGGATCGTGCTCTGGATATTCTGACCGCCACACCACCAGATGTGTTCAACCATAACCTGGAAAACGTACCGCGTATTTACCGTCAGGTACGGCCTGGTGCAGATTACAACTGGTCGCTGAAGCTGCTGGAACGCTTTAAAGAAGCGCATCCGGAAATCCCGACCAAGTCTGGTCTGATGGTGGGTCTGGGTGAAACCAATGAAGAAATTATTGAGGTAATGCGCGACCTGCGCCGTCATGGTGTGACGATGTTAACGCTGGGGCAATATTTGCAGCCAAGCCGCCATCACCTGCCGGTTCAACGTTACGTTAGCCCGGATGAGTTCGACGAAATGAAAGCCGAAGCGCTGGCGATGGGCTTTACCCATGCTGCATGCGGTCCGTTTGTCCGCTCGTCTTACCACGCCGATTTGCAGGCGAAAGGGATGGAAGTTAAGTAATCCTGTAATAATTACTTACATCTGTCTGATAAAAAACCCGCTTTTTGAAGCGGGTTTTTTGTATCGAACAAGATATTGAGGGAGCGTCCTGCTCGCCACGTCACTCTTTATGAGAGAGCTTTTCAGCCTGAAGATCAACGTCTGCGCCTTTTTTCGCCGCAGCATCGTCATCATTCATCGCCTTCTTGAACCCTTTAATGCCGCCCAAGGTCTCCGCCCAGCGTACGTAACTTCTTAGTCCCAAACAGCAGAACGACCAGCGCCGCAACTACCAGCAGTTTGGTAATACTAATCTCACCCATAGATACCTTCTTGACATATAACCGGCAACAGAACGCGCCTTAAAAACCAGAGAATATTAACGGTCATTCGACGCGCGCACACAATAGCAATCTGTAACAAGGTGAATCAAGCGCCGAGTAAAAAAACATCATAATAATTGCGGCGGCGCAAAGCGACGGTTGTTTAAGACGGGCAGTTGCGCGCGCACCTGACGCACACGTTCGGGCGTCACTTCCGCCATAATGAGTGAAGGCATTTCTGACGCTGCCGCAATGGTGACGCCAAAGGGATCTATAATCCGGCTTTGCCCGATATTTTTGTTCCCGCACTCCCCCGCCGCCACCATATAACAGGTGGTATCCAGCGCACGAGCGGCAAGCAACGTTGACCAGTGATGCTCTTTGAGCGGCCCGCGAACCCAGGCGGCAGGAAGTACCAGGATTTCAGCTCCCTGTAATGCCTGTGCCAGCGCCAGCTCTGGAAAGCGTAAGTCATAACAGGTCATCAGACCGACCTTCATCCCTTCCACCTCCAGTAATGGAGCTATTTCATTACCAGCATCAACATGGCGTGATTCCTGAATGGCAAATGCATCATAGAGATGCAGTTTGGCATAACGGGCGACGATGTTTCCTGCCTGTAGCGCCACCAGCATATTCCATGCGCGCCCCGGCGTTGAAGGAACATGAATCGTCAGAATTGTCGTCATCATGTTACGTTTACTTTCTCGCCGTAAACGTCCGAGGAATTCGCCTTCCAGCAGCTGTGCTGATTTAACCGATAGATCTGCATCATGATCATCACGCGCCAACAATGCTTCCGGCAGGACAAACAGCGAAACGTCGTTTTCCGCCGCCTGCGCCATCAACGAGGCACAAATCTCAGCGTTCTTTTCCCACACAGATGTAACAGCAAACTGTCCTGCGGCAACCAGCATTGCCACCTCCTCCTGTCAGAGTCGTAAAATTCGCCAACGGCGATTATTCGGCGTTACACTTATCACTCATACAAATCAAATAGCAGGATTTTGCAGTGTTACAACTTCTTTTAGCAGTTTTTATAGGCGGTGGTACGGGAAGCGTGGCGAGATGGCTGTTAAGTATGCGATTTAACCCGCTGCATCAGGCGATTCCGTTGGGGACGCTGGCTGCAAACCTGATTGGGGCATTCATCATAGGAATGGGATTCGCCTGGTTTAGCAGGATGACGAACATTGATCCAGTGTGGAAAGTATTAATCACCACCGGATTTTGTGGCGGTCTAACAACCTTCTCAACATTTTCGGCAGAAGTGGTGTTTTTGTTACAAGAGGGCCGCTTTGGCTGGGCGTTACTGAACGTTTTCGTCAACCTTCTGGGGTCTTTTGCCATGACCGCACTGGCTTTCTGGCTGTTTTCCGCCTCAACCGCACACTAAAGACCAAAAAAAACCCGCTGATTAAGCGGGTTTTGAATTCTTGCTGACGTATCTTACAGAGCGATTACGTTTGCAGCAGAAGGGCCTTTGGCACCGTTAGTGATTTCGAACTCAACGTTCTGACCTTCAGCCAGAGTTTTGAAGCCATTACCCTGGATAGCGGAGAAGTGTACGAACACGTCTTTGCTGCCATCAGCCGGAGTAATGAAACCGAATCCTTTGGACTCATTAAACCACTTAACGTTACCTTTAATCTTAGACATCAAAATTACCTTTACATGAAAAATAGACACAAATGCTGTGTCGGTTACCAGTACACCAATTGTGGTACGCTTTGTCCAGTGCAACTTTACTAAAAAGTGATAAAAGTCGCGTTATTTTTGATGTTAATTATTTTAGTGGTTGATTTTAAAGAATTTACTAAAACTTCATTTGTCTCAAAACTGAAAGCGCATCCAGGCAAAGTACACATTGCCATTGTTGTAGGTACCCGGAATGTAGGTCATCTGAAACGTCGCGGGGCCATACCCCACAGAGGCCAATGGCAGTAGAACCGGAAGAGGGATGTAATTCCAGTTATCGCGCGCCGTTACGCCAGCGGTAAATCCCAGGCCTAAATGAAAATTTTCATCCGCCAGCGGTCGCCAGGTACTTTCCCATCCGTATCCGGCAATCGGTTCCCATTTGTTCCACGAGTCCTTAAATGCCATGGCATACAGGCCATGCCAGTTTCCTTTTTCATCCCAACGCGACTGACCAAAACCGCCGCCCCACGGTCGCTCGTTATAGCGATCGGTTTTTTCTTTGTCATAGGCAAAACGCGCATGCCAGGTGATGGCAGGAATATATAAATCATAATGTTCTGGCTGTTGCCAGGTTTGTGCAATATTTTCTCTAAACGTTGTCATCCACTCATCAGCGTTAGCAAAAACTTTACCAACACTGATTAACTGAATAAAAACAAAGAAAAATATAGCGACATATTTACTCACGTTCATTTGTGACCATTAAACATTTATCAAAAATCTACTACTAGCATAGCAAAGCTACAATTAACATAACCTTAATAGCCCCAACATAAAAAATAATCTGAATAGCTGCTCTATTTATTTCCGCTTGTTTAAGTTAAATATTTCCGCGCATCGATTAAAGATGATGCGTCGTTTTCTGCGATGGGAATAGTCAAAAAAGAAAAACCAAGTCTTTTTTGATGACAAAATGCAATCAAGGAAAAATTATTTTATTTTTTAACGAGATACAACAATCATCTTAACGAAGTATATAATATATATCGTCAACCCATGCTCATATTAGATTATTTTTTGAGCGCATGGCCGCAGCTAACACCATTGCAATTAACAAATTTGCATCAATCCACCATCAATTTACACACATTATTATGTGATATTTGCCAACCGCTAAATATGCGTTTTGTTATCTACGTATAAAAACAGCAACTTCAATGTCTTAATGGCAGTTTTTCTTGATTTTAATCAGCATTCACCGCCAATTTATTGGGCATATTTTTTCCTTAATTTTTAGGAATTTTTTATTATTTACTTTGGGGCCTGGAGACAGGAAAAATTATGCTGACATTCATTGAACTCCTTATTGGGGTTATGGTTATTGTGGGTGTAGCTCGCTACATCATTAAAGGGTATTCCGCCACTGGCGTGTTATTTGTCGGTGGCCTGTTATTGCTGATTATCAGTGCCATTATGGGGCACAAAGTGTTACCGTCCAGCCAGGCTTCAACAGGCTACAGCGCCACGGATATCGTTGAATACGTTAAAATATTGCTAATGAGCCGCGGCGGCGACCTCGGCATGATGATTATGATGCTGTGTGGCTTTGCCGCTTACATGACCCATATCGGCGCGAATGATATGGTGGTCAAGCTGGCGTCAAAACCATTGCAGTATATTAACTCCCCTTACCTGCTGATGATTGCCGCCTATTTTGTCGCCTGTCTGATGTCTCTGGCCGTCTCTTCCGCAACCGGTCTGGGTGTTTTGCTGATGGCAACCCTGTTTCCGGTGATGGTAAACGTTGGTATCAGCCGTGGTGCAGCTGCTGCTATTTGTGCCTCCCCGGCGGCGATTATTCTCGCACCGACTTCAGGGGATGTGGTGCTGGCGGCGCAGGCTTCCGAAATGTCGCTGATTGACTTCGCCTTCAAAACGACGCTGCCTATCTCAATTGCTGCAATTATCGGCATGGCGATCGCCCACTTCTTCTGGCAACGTTATCTGGATAAAAAAGAGCATATCTCTCATGAAATGTTAGATGTCAGTGAAATCACCACTACTGCTCCTGCGTTTTATGCCATTTTGCCGTTCACGCCGATCATCGGAGTGCTGATTTTTGACGGCAAATGGGGTCCGCAATTACACATCATCACTATTCTGGTGATTTGTATGCTGATTGCCTCCATTCTGGAGTTCATCCGCAGCTTTAATACCCAGAAAGTTTTCTCTGGTCTGGAAGTGGCTTATCGCGGGATGGCCGATGCGTTTGCTAACGTGGTGATGCTGCTGGTTGCCGCTGGGGTATTCGCTCAGGGGCTTAGCACCATCGGCTTTATTCAAAGTCTGATTTCTATCGCCACCTCGTTTGGTTCGGCGAGTATCATCCTGATGCTGGTATTAGTGATCCTGACAATGCTGGCGGCAGTCACGACCGGTTCAGGCAATGCGCCGTTTTATGCGTTTGTTGAGATGATCCCGAAACTGGCGCACTCTTCCGGCATTAACCCGGCGTATTTGACTATCCCAATGCTGCAGGCGTCAAACCTCGGTCGTACCCTGTCACCCGTTTCTGGCGTAGTCGTTGCGGTTGCCGGGATGGCGAAAATCTCACCATTTGAAGTCGTAAAACGCACCTCGGTACCGGTGCTTGTTGGGCTGGTGATTGTTATCGTTGCTACAGAGCTGATGGTGCCAGGAACGGCAGCCGCGGTCACAGGCAAGTAAATAGTCATGCCGGAGGCAAGCTTCCTCCGGCTTTATCATGTCACCCACTGTGGTATATGCGTTGCGGTCTGCCAACTTTGCCGTGAACAATTTCAGCAATAATCAGATGGCGGCTGGCGCAATATTCAAGATAACGCCTGGCAGTGGTGCGACTGATGGTCAGTGCCTGCGCCACCGTTTCTGCCGTATGTTGGACACCAGGCTCTTTAAACAGTTTTCGCACCGCGTTTAGCGTCAAGGGGTCAATGCCGGTCGGCAGTTCGTCTTTGGGTTCACCGCGAGCATAGGCATTAAACATCTCATCGATTTGCTTCTGGCTGGCGCTATCAATACTTTCCAGCATATGTTTACGCTGGCGGAAACGGGTTAGCGTTTGCCCCAGCCGTTCATAGGCAATGGGCTTAATGAGATAATCAAATACACCACAACGTACGGCTTCAGACACCGTTTCCATATCGCTGGCTGCAGTGGTAAACACCACGTCGCCGGGATAATGCGCCTGCACCAGTTCATGCAGTAAATTAATCCCTCTACCGTCAGGAAGATAGTTATCGAGCAAGATTAGCCCCGGCTTAAAACGCTCGATCATCATTCGGGCCTGCGCCAGGTTTCCCGCCAGTAATATCTGACTGAATCCGGGAATGTGACGAATATATTCCGCATGCATCTCTGCCAGCGGCGTTTCGTCCTCAACGATCAATAGGGTTAATGGAGCTGTCATTAGGTTTCACTTTCGGAATATAGATTGAAAATAAGGTACCGCAGGGATCATTATCTTCGAGAGTGATAACACCACCGCAGCGCGTTACGTAACTGGCAATCAAGTACAACCCAATGCCATGTTCGCCGGGCTCGTCAGCACGCGTACTGACACCCTGCTCAAATATTTTGTCTCGTAGAGACTCTGGAACGCCGCAGCCCTGATCGGCGACTTCAATCACCACATCATCGCCTTCATCGCTGAGGAATAATTCAACGATCTTGTTTCCTTCATCGCTACGCAGGCTGGCTTCGAAGGCGTTATCAAGTAAATTGCCAACAATGGCGGCAAACTCGGTGCTGTCCAGTCCTGGCGGCAGTTGCGAAAGCTGACTTCCGGGGACGATGACCATTTTTAGCCCCAGTTCGCGGGCGCGCTGCACTTTACCACCAAAAAGCAGCCCCGCCACCTGGCGATCGGCAAACGCCTCGCGCAGGCTATCAATAAGCTGTTGCTGGGCCTGAGACTCCCCCTGCACCATCGCCAACACGCGATCATACTCTTTCATCTGCAACAGACCATTGAGCGTCGACATCCAATTGAGATGCTCGTGTCGCAATGTGCGCAGGCTCTCGACGTATTGTTTAATTTGCGTCAGTTGTGCATTGAGGGTGGAAATTTCGTCTTTACTACGAAAGCTGATAATGGCCCCCAGCAAATCATCACCTGAACGAATAGCTTCCCGATTGGCAATAACGCTCAGACCGTTAAAGTTCGCCACCACATCCTGACGTTTTCATCAATCTGTTCGGTAAAGAAATCGGCGGGCCTGACCACTTCAGCAATGGGTTTACCCAACCATTGCCGTCCGGGGGAACTCAGACCCAGCATCTTTCTTGCGTTACGATTGATGGCGGTAATGTAACCATGCGGATCCACCGCAATGAGCCCTTCATAAACCGAACTAAACAGCGCCTCTTGCTGACGGACCACGCGTGCGATTTGCTTTGGCTCCATGCCCATCATTTGCCGACGGATATGCGCGGCCAGGAACCACGATAGCAACATCAGAATCCCTAACAGCACGACAAACACGCCAGCCATCGGTAATAAAAACTCAGCCCGCCAGCTATCGATTTTACTCACCAGGTAGCCAATCGACACCACGCCGATGACTTTTCCATCGTCATCAAAGATTGGCGTTTTGGCACGCATCGCCATGCCAATTGACCCTTTCCCGGTGATGAAGTAGCTCTCCCCTTTCTCCAGCGCGCCCGGTTTGGTGAACTGCATAGGATAACCAATTTTCTCCGGATTAGGATGGTAAAGACGAATCGAGTGCCGATCGCCAATCACCACATAATCGAAATCAGTATCTCTTTGTAATTTGTCAGCGATGGTCGCCAGCCTCTTGTAGTCACGCGTTTTCACTGCGCTGATGATACTGTCATTAGAAGCAATAATTTTTGCCTGATTCATTGCCATGTCGCGCACATGAAGCGTTAAATAGTCCTCAAAACTGGTACCGTAAAATATTGCGCCAGGGCTGCAATGACAAATATTGAGAACACCAGAATCAGCAAAAAGATACGCAGCGGAAATGCCAGTCTTTGGAAAAATGCAAACTGTTTATTCTCGTTAAGCTGCAACATTGTTTTCCTTGCGGGTTGTCCCGAGCCTCTTTGACAGATGTAATTAAAATGTTGAATCAAAATACATAGATATTAAATATAATCGTGGCAAATTTTATTCATTAAATCAATTAAATCACTTAAACCTGCGGGTCATTTCGTAATTACATTAATTAAAAAACTTAAAACCATTAAATAAATAAAAAACCACTAACTCTATGTGAAATAAATCAAAATTTCACGCAGCAATACTCCTTAGGATGTATAGCGAAAGGAGAAAAAGATATACCTCGATCGCCCCCCTTTCTCCCAAGTGAAAATAAAAGGTTATCAGTTTGCAACATCGAACAACATTCGTTGCAAATCGATAACAACATGCACCTTCAGGATACTATTTATTATGTTCGGCAATGATATTTTCACCCGTGTAAAACGTTCAGAAAATAAAAAAATGGCGGAAATCGCCCAATTCCTGCATGAAAATGATTTGAGCGTTGACACCACAGTCGAAGTATTTATTACCGTAACCCGCGATGAAAAGCTTATCGCGTGCGGTGGAATTGCCGGAAATATTATTAAATGCGTTGCTATCAGTGAATCCGTTCGCGGTGAAGGACTGGCGCTGACATTAGCCACTGAATTGATAAACCTCGCCTATGAGCGGCACAGCACGCATCTGTTTATTTATACCAAAACCGAATACGAGGCGCTGTTCCGCCAGTGCGGTTTTTCCACGCTGACCAGCGTACCCGGCGTGATGGTGCTGATGGAAAACAGCGCCACGCGACTGAAACGCTATGCCGAATCGCTGAAAAAATTTCGTCATCCAGGGAACAAGATTGGCTGCATTGTGATGAACGCCAATCCCTTTACGAATGGTCACCGTTATCTGATTCAACAGGCTGCGGCACAGTGCGACTGGTTGCATCTGTTTTTAGTCAAAGAAGATTCTTCACGCTTCCCCTATGAAGACCGGCTGGATCTGGTGTTAAAAGGCACCGCCGATATTCCACGCCTGACTGTGCATCGCGGCTCCGAATACATCATCTCCCGCGCTACGTTCCCTTGCTACTTCATTAAAGAACAGAGCGTCATTAACCATTGTTACACCGAAATTGATCTGAAGATTTTCCGTCAGTACCTCGCTCCCGCGCTGGGTGTAACTCACCGCTTTGTCGGTACTGAACCCTTTTGTCGCGTTACCGCCCAGTACAACCAGGATATGCGCTACTGGCTGGAAACGCCGACTATCTCCGCACCGCCCATCGAACTGGTTGAAATTGAGCGGCTGCGTTACCAGGAGATGCCGATATCCGCTTCCCGGGTACGTCAACTGCTGGCGAAAAACGATCTCACGGCTATCGCGCCGCTGGTCCCTGCAGTCACGCTGCATTATTTGCAGAACCTGCTTGAGCACTCCCGCCAGGACGCGGCAGCTCGTCAAAAGACCCCCGCATGAGAAACAGGTGAAAAATGAAAATAAACCAGCCCGCCGTTGCAGGCACCCTTGAGTCTGGGGATGTGATGATACGCATCGCCCCACTCGATACGCAGGATATCGACCTGCAAATCAACAGCAGCGTTGAGAAACAGTTTGGCGATGCAATTCGCACCACCATTCTGGACGTTCTCGCCCGCTACAACGTGCGCGGCGTACAGCTGAATGTCGATGACAAAGGCGCACTGGACTGCATTTTACGTGCACGACTGGAAGCCCTGCTGGCACGCGCCAGCGGTATCCCGGCTCTGCCATGGGAGGATTGCCAATGATTTCCGCTTCGCTGCAACAACGTAAAACTCGCACCCGCCGCAGCATGCTGTTTGTGCCAGGTGCCAATGCCGCGATGGTCAGCAACTCATTCATCTACCCGGCTGATGCCCTGATGTTTGACCTCGAAGACTCCGTGGCATTGCGTGAAAAAGACACAGCCCGCCGCATGGTTTACCACGCGCTGCAACATCCGCTGTATCGCGATATTGAAACCATTGTGCGTGTAAACGCGCTGGATTCCGAATGGGGTGTTAACGACCTGGAAGCCGTCGTTCGCGGTGGTGCGGACGTTGTGCGTCTGCCGAAAACCGATACCGCTCAGGATGTTCTGGATATCGAAAAAGAGATCCTGCGCATCGAAAAAGCCTGTGGTCGTGAACCCGGCAGCACCGGCCTGCTGGCAGCGATTGAATCTCCGCTGGGCATTACCCGCGCAGTGGAAATCGCTCACGCTTCCGAGCGTTTGATCGGTATCGCCCTCGGTGCAGAAGACTATGTGCGCAACCTGCGTACAGAACGCTCTCCGGAAGGAACTGAACTGCTGTTCGCACGCTGCTCCATTTTGCAGGCCGCGCGCTCTGCGGGTATTCAGGCGTTCGATACCGTCTATTCCGACGCTAACAACGAAGCCGGATTCCTGCAAGAAGCCGCCCACATCAAACAGCTGGGCTTTGACGGCAAATCGCTGATCAACCCGCGTCAGATTGATCTGCTGCACAACCTCTACGCACCGACTCAGAAAGAAGTGGATCACGCCCGCCGCGTCGTAGAAGCCGCTGAAGCCGCCGCTCGCGAAGGCCTCGGCGTGGTTTCCCTGAACGGCAAGATGGTAGACGGTCCGGTTATCGATCGCGCCCGTCTGGTGCTCTCCCGCGCAGAACTTTCCGGCATCCGCGAAGAATAAGGCAATCAAAATGACGCAGAAAATTGAACAATCTCAACGACAAGAACGGGTAGCGGCCTGGAATCGTCGCGCTGAATGCGATCTTGCCGCTTTCCAGAACTCGCCAAAGCAAACCTACCAGGCTGAAAAAGCGCGCGATCGCAAACTGTGCGCCAACTCTGGAAGAAGCGATTCGTCGCTCTGGCTTACAGGACGGTATGACGGTTTCCTTCCATCACGCTTTCCGTGGCGGTGACCTGACCGTCAATATGGTGATGGACGTCATCGCGAAGATGGGCTTTAAAAACCTGACTCTGGCCTCCAGCTCCCTGAGTGATTGCCATGCGCCGCTGGTAGAACACATTCGCCAGGGCGTGGTTACCCGCATTTATACCTCTGGCCTGCGCGGTCCACTGGCGGAAGAAATCTCCCGTGGTCTGCTGGCGGAACCGGTGCAAATCCACTCTCACGGCGGACGTGTGCATCTGGTACAGAGCGGCGAACTGAATATCGACGTGGCTTTCCTCGGCGTCCCGTCCTGTGATGAATTCGGTAATGCCAACGGCTACTCCGGTAAAGCCTGCTGCGGCTCCCTCGGCTATGCAATGGTTGATGCCGACAACGCAAAACAGGTCGTGATGCTTACCGAAGAACTGCTGCCTTATCCGCATAATCCGGCAAGCATTGAGCAAGATCAGGTTGATCTGATCGTCAAAGTTGATCGCGTTGGCGATGCTGCAAAAATCGGCGCTGGTGCTACCCGTATGACCACTAACCCGCGCGAACTGCTTATTGCCCGTAGCGCTGCGGATGTGATTGTTAACTCTGGCTACTTCAAAGAAGGTTTCTCCATGCAGACCGGCACCGGCGGCGCTTCGCTGGCGGTAACCCGTTTCCTGGAAGACAAAATGCGTAGCCGCGATATTCGCGCCGACTTCGCCCTCGGCGGTATTACCGCAACGATGGTTGAGCTGCACGAAAAAGGTTTGATCCGCAAACTGCTGGATGTGCAGAGCTTTTGACAGCCATGCTGCGCAATCGCTGGCCCGTAACCCCAATCACATCGAAATCAGCGCCAACCAGTACGCTAACTGGGGGTCGAAAGGCGCATCGGTTGATCGTCTCGACGTGGTGGTACTGAGTGCGCTGGAAATTGACACCCAGTTCAACGTTAACGTGCTGACCGGCTCTGACGGCGTACTGCGTGGTGCTTCCGGTGGTCACTGCGATACCGCGATTGCCTCTGCGCTTTCCATCATCGTCGCGCCGCTGGTACGCGGTCGTATTCCGACGCTGGTGGATAACGTGCTGACCTGCATCACCCCGGGCTCCAGTGTCGATATTCTGGTCACAGACCACGGCATCGCTGTTAACCCGGCACGTCCGGAGCTGGCAGAACGTCTGCAGGAAGCGGGGATCAAAGTGGTTTCTATTGAGTGGCGGCGTGAACGTGCGCGTCTGCTGACCGGTGAACCACAGCCGATTGAATTCACCGACCGCGTCGTTGCCGTTGTGCGTTACCGCGATGGCTCGGTGATCGATGTTGTGCATCAGGTGAAGGAATAAGCCATGCACCTGCTTCCTGAACTCGCCAGCCACCATGCGGTGTCAATTCCCGAGCTGCTCGTCAGCCGGGATGAAAGGCAAGCACGGCAACACGCCTGGCTCAAGCGCCATCCTGTTCCACTGGTCTCCTTTACCGTGGTTGCGCCTGGGCCAATTAAAGACAGCGAGGTCACACGCCGAATTTTTAATCATGGCGTGACAGCCTTGCGTGCCTTAGCCGCAAAACAGGGCTGGCAAATTCAGGAGCAGGCTGCACTGGTTTCCGCCAGCGGGCCGGAGGGCATGTTGAGCATTGCCGCCCCGGCTCGCGACCTCAAGCTCGCCACCATTGAGCTTGAACATAATCATCCTCTCGGGCGGTTATGGGATATCGATGTCCTGACACCCGAAGGCGACATTCTCTCCCGCCGCGATTATTCACTGCCGCCTCGCCGCTGCCTGTTGTGCGAGCAAAGCGCAGCTGTTTGCGCGCGTGGAAAAACCCATCAACTGACCGATTTACTCAACCGCATGGAGGCGCTGCTGAACGATGTCGATGCCTGCAACGTCAACTAAAACCACAAAGCTCGCGACGTCATTAATCGATGAGTACGCCCTGTTGGGCTGGCGCGCCATGCTGACTGAAGTCAATCTGTCACCGAAACCAGGCCTCGTGGATCGCATTAACTGCGGTGCGCACAAAGATATGGCGCTGGAAGATTTCCACCGCAGCGCGCTGGCGATTCAGGGCTGGTTACCCCGTTTCATTGAATTTGGTGCCTGTAGTGCAGAAATGGCACCGGAAGCAGTACTCAACGGATTACGCCCAATTGGTATGGCTTGCGAAGGTGATATGTTCCGCGCCACTGCGGGTGTAAACACGCATAAAGGAAGCATTTTTTCTTTAGGGCTACTGTGTGCGGCAATTGGCCGTTTGCTTCAGCTCAACCAGCCGGTAACGCCAACAACCGTTTGTTCGACGGCGGCAAGTTTCTGTCGTGGCCTGACCGATCGCGAACTGCGTACCAATAATTCACAACTGACGGCAGGTCAACGGTTGTACCAGCAGCTTGGCCTTACCGGCGCACGCGGTGAAGCCGAAGCGGGTTATCCACTGGTGATCAATCACGCCCCTGCCGCATTACCTCACTCTGCTGGATCAGGGGTTAGATCCTGAACTGGCATTGCTCGATACCTTGCTCCTACTGATGGCTACTAACGGCGATACCAACGTTGCATCGCGCGGTGGCGAGGGGGGCCTGCGCTGGCTACAGCGCGAGGCGCAAACACTATTAAACAATGGGGGCATCCGAACCCCCGCCGATCTCGATTATCTCCGGCAGTTCGACAGGGAGGGTATCGAACGAAATCTCAGTCCAGGCGGCAGTGCCGACCTGCTGATTCTTACCTGGTTTTTAGCACAGATTTAATAATTTAAGCACTTGATAAAATTGGAATATTAATTGTCGGAGAACCCGTATGTCTTTAGCAAAAGATAATATATGGAAATTATTGGCGCCCCCGTGGTGGTGATGGGTGTCATGTTTCTTATCCCTGTACCTGACGGTATGCCGCCGCAGGCGTGGCATTACTTTGCAGTGTTTGTGGCAATGATTGTCGGCATGATCCTCGAGCCAATTCCGGCAACGGCGATCAGTTTTATTGCGGTTACTATTTGCGTTATTGGCAGTAATTACCTGCTCTTTGATGCCAAAGAATTAGCTGACCCAGCGTTTAATGCGCAAAAACAGGCGCTGAAATGGGGTCTGGCTGGTTTTCCAGCACCACGGTATGGCTGGTATTTGGCGCATTTATTTTTGCATTAGGGTATGAAGTTTCCGGGTTAGGTCGTCGCATTGCCCTTTTCCTGGTGAAATTCATGGGCAAACGCACGCTGACGTTGGCTTATGCGATTGTCATTATCGACATTCTGCTGGCACCGTTTACACCGTCCAACACCGCGCGTACCGGGGTACGGTTTTTCCGGTCATTAAAAACCTGCCGCCGCTGTTTAAATCATTCCCGAACGATCCGTCCGCGCGTCGTATTGGCGGCTATTTGATGTGGATGATGGTCATTAGTACCAGTCTGAGTTCGTCCATGTTTGTCACCGGTGCGGCACCAAACGTGCTGGGTCTGGAGTTCGTCAGCAAAATTGCTGGTATCCAGATTAGCTGGTTGCAGTGGTTCCTCTGCTTCCTGCCGGTTGGGGTTATCTTGCTTATCATTGCGCCGTGGCTTTCCTACGTGCTGTACAAACCGGAAATCACACACAGTGAAGAAGTGGCAACCTGGGCGGGTGATGAACTAAAAACCATGGGTGCGCTGACGCGCAGAGAGTGGACGCTGATTGGCCTTGTATTGCTCAGCTTAGGTTTGTGGGTATTTGGCAGTGAAGTCATTAATGCTACTGCGGTAGGTCTGCTGGCAGTTTCGCTGATGCTGGCGCTGCACGTTGTGCCGTGGAAAGACATTACTCGCTATAACAGCGCATGGAACACGCTGGTCAACCTGGCAACGCTGGTTGTTATGGCGAATGGCCTGACCCGTTCTGGCTTTATCGACTGGTTCGCCAACACGATGAGTACACACCTGGAAGGCTTCTCACCAAACGCAACGGTGATTGTACTGGTTCTGGTGTTCTACTTTGCACACTACCTGTTTGCCAGCCTGTCTGCGCACACCGCAACCATGCTGCCGGTTATTCTGGCCGTCGGTAAAGGTATTCCGGGCGTACCAATGGAACAACTGTGTATTCTGCTGGTGCTGTCTATCGGTATCATGGGCTGTCTGACGCCGTATGCAACCGGTCCTGGGGTGATTATTTACGGCTGTGGCTATGTGAAATCAAAAGATTACTGGCGACTTGGTGCAATCTTCGGGGTGATTTACATCTCTATGCTGCTGTTGGTTGGCTGGCCGATTCTCGCCATGTGGAACTAATACGTTCGCCAAACGCTGAATAAATCATCACGCCCGCCAGGTAAGCCCACCTGGCGGGCTTTTTATGATTTAATAGATAGTATTCAGTATATGTATGAGTTCCACACCCATTATGAAAGCATTCTGGCGTAACGCCGCGTTGCTCGCGGTTTCTCTGCTTCCCTTCTCTTCTGCCAACGCCGTGGCGTTGCAGGCAAAACAGTATGGCGATTTTTGATCGCTATGTCCTGGCCCTCTCGGCAAACCGGATTTTGCCAGAGTCAACACGATCGAAATCGTAACGAACGAGATGAATGTCGCCTGCAAACCGAAACGACCAACAAAGCTGATTTTCTGACCGTACATGGTCTGTGGCCAGGATTGCCTAAATCGGTTGCTGCCCGTGGTGTTGATGAACGCCGCTGGATGCGCTTCGGTTGCGCTACTCGCCCAATCCCGAATCTACCAGAAGCGCGCGCCAGCCGAATGTGTTCATCTCCGGAAACCGGGTTATCGCTGGAAACGGCCGCTAAACTAAGTGAAGTCATGCCAGGAGCTGGCGGACGTTCCTGCCTGGAACGCTACGAATATGCCAAACACGGTGCCTGCTTTGGTTTTGATCCAGACGCATACTTCGGCACGATGGTACGCCTGAATCAAGAAATTAAAGAGAGCGAAGCCGGAAAATTCCTTGCGGATAACTACGGTAAAACAGTGAGCCGCCGTGACTTTGATGCCGCCTTTGCCAAAAGCTGGGGAAAAGAGAACGTGAAAGCAGTTAAGCTAACGTGCCAGGGTAACCCTGCGTATTTGACTGAAATTCAGATCTCGATCAAAGCTGACGCCATCAACGCTCCGCTTTCTGCCAACTCATTCTTGCCACAACCACACCCAGGCAACTGTGGCAAAAACCTTTGTGATTGATAAAGCTGGTTATTAATCCTCTGATTTACAAAACACGCTAATTCGTCTTCCATAAACCATGACGATTAAGATTTATACATAATGCGCTACATTGAGGAATTCCCTGAATGTGACGCAAATCACTTCAAAGAGTGAGCAACAGTCAGTATCATCATGTGAGTTAAACCCTCGCCGCCTGACGGTGAGGGTTTTCTTTGGTATGTTTATCTGCGACACTCGCAGTACCGACGACATGGAGTAAAAAATGTCCAGACCAACTATCATCATTAACGACCTGGATGCCGAACGCATCGATATTCTGCTGGAGCAACCCGCCTATGCTGGTTTGCCAATCGCCGACGCGTTAAACGCAGAGTTGGATCGCGCCCAAATGTGTTCGCCAGAAGAGATGCCACACGACGTGGTGACAATGAACAGCCGGGTTAAATTCCGCAATCTTAGCGATGGCGAAGTGCGTGTGCGCACGCTGGTGTATCCGGCAAAAATGACCGACAGCAATACTCAGCTTTCCGTTATGGCTCCGGTAGGTGCCGCACTGCTGGGGCTGCGCGTTGGCGATTCCATTCACTGGGAACTTCCGGGCGGCGTTGCAACCCACCTTGAAGTGCTGGAACTCGAATACCAGCCAGAAGCTGCTGGCGACTACCTGCTTTAATCCCATCTGCACAAGCGACAACTCGCTTTGCCCAGAGGATGCACTCGCATCCTCTTTCCGCTCAAATATCAACCAGATTTATCATTTTGCTCTTAAGCGCAGCATTCTAATCTGAACTGGTTATTCATCTGCGGAACCTCATATGAGCGAAGC